>Ga0207914_100481_pt1 | contig 15956 bp, 14 predicted proteins | sample DeeseametaMP2497_FD_184171 | JGI IMG/M metagenome (GOLD analysis project Ga0207914, IMG submission 184171) | Marine microbial communities from East of Antigua and Barbuda, Atlantic Ocean - MP2497 (SPAdes) | ecosystem: Environmental > Aquatic > Marine > Oceanic | place: East of Antigua and... | reverse complement strand
CACCCTCGATGACGGCGGGGTGACCCTCGTGTCGACCCCAGGGTCTGACTTCAACCACGCGCCACAGAGCGCTTGAGGCACCCCGCCCCAAAAGCCCTTTGTTCAGCAGTCTCCTAGCGCTTGCCGGCCGTCAATTCGTTCCGTCCGGTGAGCACCGATCAGCTCAGCGCGAATCCGACCACCGCTCGTAGACGTCGAGTCCGGCGAGCGAGCCCATCTGCGTTGACGGGTCTGGCGATACCGCCCCCTTCGAGGCCCTAGGAGTGCGGACGCATCCCGCCCATGCGGCGTGCATTGCACGACCAGGATGTCTCGTGATATACCCTATGCGGGTATGGGGTATAGAGGATGGATTGCCATGCGGATGAGCCAGAAGCTGAGACGAGTGGTCACGAGTTCGACGACGCGTTTGATCGTCGGGTGTCTTGCCTCCTGCGCGTTGGGCCGGATTTCGGACCCGCGCGTCAGCCGCGTGGTGCACGAAAAGCCCTGCTGCAGATAGATATCAACGCTGCTCATCCTGAGCGGTCATGCATGTCGACTTCGCCGAGGTCGGATGCTCGGAGCGCGCCCCGGCAGTGTCGTGAACGACTCGAGGAGTCTGAGAAGGCGGCCGGCTGCGGTCGTCGGCCGAGCTGGTGCGATAGCCGCACGGCGCCCAGATCCCGTCTCGTCGATCGACCAGACGGGAATCCGCATCTACGACAACGCGGTTGATCGCCAGCCCCCACTACGACATCCTAGGAGTACACCATGGCGGTAACGACGGTGCTCGAGGTCCGTGGGCTGCACTGGGCAACATCTGAGCACATCGTCGAGTCCACGCTACGGCGACGCCCCGGTGTGATCTCTGTGAGAGCCAATGCCGGCAATCACACCGCGACGGTGGTTTTCGAGCCGGCTGAAACCTCGGTGGCAGAACTGGCGCAGTGGATCCGCGACTGCGGGTATCACTGCCGCGGGCGCGCGGTTCCCGACCACATCTGCGACCCGCTGATCGACGGCCCGCCGCTCGCCGGCCGCGGACACCGGTCGCTAGATCCCGGTCAGGCGGCGCTTGAAGCGCCTGCGGCTGAAACCCCTGCGGCGCCGTCGCCGCACGACGCGATGGGCCACGGTGGCCATGGCGCGATGTCGATGCAGGCCATGGCCCGCGACATGCGTAACCGGTTCCTCGTCGCGCTGGTTTTGTCGGTACCGATCATGCTGTGGTCGCCGATGGGCCGTGACATGCTCGGATTCCAGGTGCCGGCACCGTTCGGGCTTCGCGATGATGTATTCACGTTGATCCTGAGCTTGCCGGTTGTTTTCTACTCGGCGTGGATCTTCTTCGACGGCGCATACCGTGCTTTGCGGGCCCGCACCCTGGACATGATGGTGCTGGTGGCCGTCGCGGTCGGAGCGGGATGGCTCTACAGCGTCGGCGTCACGCTGACTGGGGGCGGTGACGTGTTCTACGAAGCCGCTTCGATGCTCACGACATTCGTTCTGCTCGGCCACTGGTTCGAGATGCGCGCCCGTGGGGGCGCCAATGACGCCATCCGCACCCTGCTCGAACTCGCACCGCCGATGGCGGTCGTCGTGCGTAGCGGTGAACCGGTGGAAGTGCCGACCGCCGAGGTCGTCGCCGGTGACGTGCTGTTGATCCGGCCTGGGGCGAAGATTCCCGTCGATGGCACCGTCGAGGATGGGGTCTCCGAGGTCGATGAATCGATGGTCACCGGTGAGAGCCTGCCGGTTGCCAAGGAGCCCGGTTCGACGGTGATCGGCGCGTCCATCAACACCACCGGCACGCTGCGCGTGCGCGCCACCAAGGTCGGTTCCGACACCGTGCTCGCTCAGATCGTGCAGATGGTGCAGGAGGCGCAGAACTCGAAAGCGCCCGGGCAGCGGCTGGCTGACCGGGCCGCGTTCTGGCTGGTCCTGGTGGCCCTGCTCGGTGGGACGGTGACATTCGGGGTGTGGTGGGCTGTGGGGGCCGGGGTCCAGGCGGCGTTGCTGTTCGCCATCACGGTAGTGGTGATCACCTGCCCCGACGCGCTCGGGTTGGCCACGCCGACTGCGATCATGGTCGGCACCGGGCTGGGCGCCCAGCGTGGAGTGCTGTTCAAGAACGCGGCAGCATTGGAGGTCTCGGCGCGCATCGACACGGTCGTCATGGACAAGACCGGAACGCTGACCAGGGGCGAACCTGAAGTGACCGATGTCGTCGTGGAGGGCATCGCCGAGCAGGAGTTGCTCGGGTTGGTGGCCGCGGTGGAGACCGAGTCCGAACATCCGCTGGCGGCGGCGATCGTGCGGCACGCGGCCGAACGCGGCGTGATGCCCATCCCGCTGAGCGACTTCCGCAATGTCCCCGGCCACGGTGCAACCGCCACCGCGGGTGGACGACGCGTCGCCGTCGGCAACCGCAAGCTCATGACTGACTCCGGGATCGAATTCGGCGCGTTGATGGCCCGTCGCGATGAGCTCGCTGCCACCGGCCGCACCGCGGTCCTCGTCGCTGTGGATGGGCGCGGGGTGGCTGTCATCGCGCTGGCCGACGCAGCCCGCCCGACCTCGGCGGCCGCGGTGGGTGCCCTTCACGACCTCGGTGTCGAGGTCGTGATGCTCAGCGGTGACAACGAGGCCACCGCGCACCGCATTGCCGAGCAACTGGGCATCGACCGTGTCATCGCAGAGGTGCTGCCCGAGGACAAGGCCGCCAACGTCGCCGCCCTACAGCGCGACGGTCGACGGGTCGCCATGGTCGGTGACGGTGTCAACGACGCCCCGGCGTTGGCCCAAGCTGATCTGGGCATCGCGATCGGTGCCGGCACCGACGTGGCCATCGAAACCGCCGATGTCGTTCTGATGCGCTCAGATCCACTGGACGTGCCGATCGCGTTACGCATCGGGCGGGGCACCTTGAGGAAGATGCGGCAGAACCTGGGGTGGGCGGTGGGCTACAACGTCGTTGCCCTGCCCATCGCGGCCGGTGTCTTCCAGCCCGCTTTCGGGCTCGTGCTGCGCCCCGAGATCGCCGCGTTGTCGATGTCAGGGTCGAGCTTCATCGTCGCGGTCAACGCTCTCATGCTCAAACGTCTGAAGCTGCCCGCCGCCGCACCACAAGGGGCGACCGTCGCACCGGACAGCACCGCACGCGACACCGTCGACCGAGCGGCCGACACCAGTCCACACACATGACATCCCACGCCTGAACGGGTACTGCGAACGACTCACCGTCACTCCCACCCGTGCCTGCAACGCCAAAGAGGCTGGCGGCGGGGCAACTACATCAAATCTTCACGGATGCTCACGGTGATCATGATCTTGACGCTGGATTCTGGTGCGAGTGGCCGAGACGATGCCGTGTCAGCCACCGGCCCAACCCGCGCGGGTGTTTGGCATTTGGCCCCTAGTACCCGCGCAGGATGGGAAAAGACGGACCATGACCGACACCATGCCCGATCGCGGCACGGCCGCGTCGCTGCTGCCACGACGCATCAGTCGGCGCGCCTTCATGATCGGGGCGGCCGCAGGGAGCCTCGCTGTTGTTGGGGGGTGCAGCCGCTCGCCGGGCGCGATCCCGGTAACCCCCAGGGCAGAGGCCATCGAGTTGGTGGAGGCGAAACGCCCTCACACCGGCCGCACGGTGCGGGCGACGCTCACCGCGCAGGCCAACACCGTTGATCTCGGTGGCCCGACAGCACGCACCCTGTCCTACGGCGCAGAACTACCCGGCCCGCTCGTGCGCGCCAACGTCGGAGACCAGCTGGAAGTCACTGTCACCAACGGTCTGGACACCCCGACATCGCTGCACTGGCACGGGCTCGCGCTGCGCAACGACATGGACGGCGCCGCCCCGGCCACCCCCGATATCGGATCCGGCTCCCAGTTCACCTACCGGTTCAGCGTCCCCCACTCAGGCACCTATTGGGCACATCCGCACACCCCGCTGGACACCGACCGTGGTCTCTACATCCCCGTGATTGTCGATGATCCCCGCGAACGCGCCGACTATGACGCCGAGTGGATCGTCGTGCTCGACGACTGGACCGACGGCATCGGCGCGTCTCCGCAGCAGATCTTCGATCAGCTGCGCTCCCCCTCGCGAAACGGTATGGACCACATGCCCGGGATGCACTCCATGCCGGGCATGACCGCTTCCAGTGACAGTCTGATCGGCCCTGACGGCGGAGACGTCACCTACCCCTATCATCTGATCAACGGACGGATCCCGGCCGCCGCATCGACGTTCTCGGCCAAGCCGGGACAGCGGATCCGCCTCCGCATCATCAACGCCGGCGCCGACACCGCCTACCGAGTCGCGCTGGCCGGGCACACCATGACGATCACCCACACCGACGGATTCGCGGTACGCCCGGTGCAAGCCGAGGCGGTCCTGGTGGGCATGGGTGAACGTTACGACGCCATCGTCACCGCCGGTGACGGAGTATTCGCGCTGGTGGCCTCCGCTGAAGGTAAGGACGGACTCGCACGAGCGGTGCTCTCGACCGCGGCGGGCCGCCAACCAGACCCCCACCTGCGCCCGGCAGAACTCACCGGCCGTGTCGTCACCGTCGACGACGTGACCGCCGACCCGTCGGTGGATCTGGGTGAACTCTCCGCACCGATCGCCCTGCCGGCAACACTGACCGGCGGAATGGCCCGATACGACTGGGGAATCAACGGCAGACGCTACCCCGACGTGGAACCCCTGACCATTCACGAAGGCCAGCACGCGATATTGCGCTTCACCAATCAGACAATGATGTGGCATCCCATGCACCTGCACGGCCACACCTTCCAGGTCCTCAACGCCAACGGAACCCGCGGTCCGCGCAAAGACACCGTGATCGTCAAGCCCATGAGCACCGTCGACGTCGCCGTCGTGGCCGACAATCCCGGGACCTGGCTGGTGCACTGTCACAACACCTATCACATGGACGCCGGCATGATGACGCACCTGGACTATGCCTAGAGCCGGCGATCAAGACATCTGACTCGCCGATCGTAGACGCGTTCGACCTCGGATTCGATGGCAGGCCCACGGGGGATCATCGCGATTCCGCGACGATCCCCTGTGGTACACCCCTTGTGGTACAGCAATGGTCGTTGCCGTCCGGCATGGGCCCCGTATCTCGTCGGTGGCGGTGCATCGCTGCGAAGCAGACTCGTCCGAGCTGCACGGGCGATTGGGTCGTGCGCGGCGGTGGCCCGGGTGGGAGGTGGGTGCTCGCTGTCGGTCGCCGTTGATTGGATCGGCCAGCGCTGCGGTGTCACACGTTCGCGTTCCCTGTCCGCCATTGGTCCCACGGCACGTTCCAGTCTCCGAGTCCGTCGACGCCGGACAGTGTCGGGCCGACGGTGTTGACCACCTCGACGATGTCGCCGCGTGTGGTGTTGTCGTAGAACCACTTCGCGTTGCCTGGGCTGACATTGAGGCAGCCGGCGCTGACGTTGGTGATTCCTTGACTGTCGACCGACCACGGCGCCGAGTGCACGTAGATGCCGCTGTAGGACATCTGCGTGGCCCAGTCCACTTCCAGGCGGTACCCGTCGGGTGAATTGACCGGAACCCCGTAAGTGGAGGAGTCCATGATCAGGTCGGCGTACCTGTCGCCGACGATATAGGCGCCGTTGTCGGTCGGGGTTCTATCTTTGCCCATCGACAGCGGCATCGTCTTGACCACTTCGCCGTTGCGTCTGACGGTCAGCGTCTTGGTGTCGTCATCAGCGGTGGCGATCACCCGGTCGCCGATCGTAAACCGGGTCGAAGCGTCGTCCTGACCGAACAATCCGTCTCCCAGGTCCACGCCGTAGGTGTCCACGTTGACCTCGACAGTGGTTCCCGGCTGCCAGTACTGTGCTGGTCGCCAGCGCACCTCGCGCGCGCTCAGCCAGTAGAAGGCCCCCTCCACGGGCGGTGTCGTGGTGATATCGATGGCCTGTTGGGCCGTCGCGCGATCAGCAATGTTCTCGTCGAATCGGATGGACACTGGCTGACCGACACCGACCACCGCGCCGTGAGCGGGCGTCACGTAGGGCATCGTCAGATTCTGGGGTGACTGTGTCTGGAAACTCATCCGTGTGTCGACAGCGCCGCTGAGGCCGAGGGCTTCAGCGGTCAGGGTGTAGCGCTTGTTGTATCCCAGCGGTTCGGCCGTAGACCACGTCAGGCCGTCGGAGCCGAGTTCGCCGGCGACGACCTCACCGTCGCTGTTGACCATGTTCACCGCTCCCAGCACACCGTCACCCGCGGTGACCGTGACGGCACTGTCGACGGCGACACCGACTTCACCGTCGGACACCGAAGCCTGCAGTCGGGGAACGAGCAAGTCGGTATAGGGAACACCTTTGTCGAGGAACGGTGACGTGGCGGTCGAATCGGCGGGTGTGGTGCACGCGCTCAGCGCCACACCGGAGGTCAGCAGCAGCGCGATGATCACAGTGAGTCGACAGCGCGGCGGCCGGGCGCCGGCTGTCCGCTGCGGTACTGGTGACACGCGGTGACTGAACACGGAACTCTGCCTTTCTTCGTCGACGAGGCCCAGCGTGCGGTGCTCCATACTCAGCCTCACCGTCGCCGTTATCGGTCAGTTGCAGATTCGATGAAGATCCGGTGAAGACCGCCGGGTGCACGCTATTGCCGTGCTGGTCCGCACAGGTTCGGTGTGGACTTCGCCGGCCCCGTTTCGTAGCCTAGCGCCCTCTACGTAGTTGTACCGTAGTTCGGTGGCGTCATCAACGTGGATCGCCTGTCGTCACACCTGGTCTGGTTGTTCGAGGCCGTCGTCGCCAACGAGCGGTCGCCCTGGCCGATTCCCACGAGTTCTCCCGTGGAGCTGAGCAGGCCGGCGAGGCCGTGCACGCGATCCAGAGGGGGTCTCGCCGGCACATTGGCTGCGCAGCGCGCCGCTGAGCAGCACCGGCACCGACCGCGTCACCTGATAAGGCGGTGCACGGGAAATGCAGCCTACGGTCGGTTCTGTCGATCAGGTTGGCACTGCGACATAGCCTGTCCGAGGCGCACCGCGGTTCATCCAGGTCGGCTTTGGTTTTGACGGTCAGACCGGCTCTGCTGGTGCGTATCGTCACCACTAGACCCGGATCACACTTGTTGCGGACAGGGAGGCCATGGGGAGTTCCAGCGATCACGCCAAGCGTCGAGGCAGGGTGCTGTTGGTCGCCGCGCTGATCGTGACGGCCCTAGCCGCCGTCGCAGGCGTGGCCTTCGCTACCGGCATTCTCCGGCCGCAGACCCGCGCAGAGTCCGCGGCCCCTGCTGAGCAGTTGGCACAGGATCGCTGCCAATCCGATGTTCTCGATCAGTTGCTCGAGCCCGAAGCCGCGCAGCTGTCCGATGTCCGCGCCGAAACCAGCAACCTCGAAGCTGACGGCAAGGATCTGTTTGCGCTCACCCTCGAAGAACCCCTGAAGGGCGTCGACACATCACGCATCACCGTGCTCAATGTCTCCGGAGTGGTCAACGCGACCAATGAATTTGGCTCCACCATCAACGACCCGTTCGATTGCCGGGCCTACTTCGTCGACGGATCGCTCGAACACACCCTGGTGCTCTTCAACCATGGCCACTGAACAGTCGTGACGGTCGTAGAGCGGCCGGGCCGACCACCGGAGACGGGTGTCCTCACCGCCTGGGTGCTGAGCCTCTCACGCCTGTCCTCCACCGCCCGTTGTTGCGGGCCTCGCAGTCCGAGAAGGTGCGCTTTTCTGAAACGAGCGCAGCCGCTGCAACACAACGGTGTTCACTGCCGCAGACCTCAACGACGGGACGACTATGAGTGCTGAGACCAGTCACAAGGACGGCGGTCGACTCCTGCGGGTGGTGAAACCACCGCGACGGAGGCGCTACGTACTGATCTCGTGCCTACCCGTGCGCCAGCCGACACCGTGGGCGGTGACAGCCGCGCGTCGGCACGCCCGCACGACGGGCCGCGAGGTAGGCTGCGGGCAACGATGTCGAAGGGCGCGCGGTGAGGGTTCGAGGTTTCGGCGAGCTGGAAGCCGCGGTGATGGACAGGGTGTGGGATCACGATCCGTACACGGTGACGGTGCGTGAGGTGTTCGAGGAGATGGCGCAGCAGCGGCGCATCGCCTACACCACGGTGATGTCGACGATGGACAACCTGCACACCAAGGGCTGGCTGGAGCGCGAGCTCGAGGGCCGGGCCTACCGGTACTGGGCAGTGCTGACCCGCGAGCAGCACACCGCACGGTTGATGCGCGAGGCACTCGACGGGGGCGGACGCTCAGAGTTGGTGCTCAACTACTTCATCGAGCAGATCGGGCCCGAGGAGTCCGAGGACCTTCGATCAGCGTTGCGGAAGTTGGCCCGCCGCTCGAACAGGGCCAAGAAGCGGTGAGCATGGCCGTGGGCCTGGTGCTCTACACCGGTGCTGTGCTGATGCTGGGGCCGGCGGTGTTGCGTGCGCTGACCCGATCGGGTATGTCGCCGCGCTGGGGGGTGGCGGCCTGGTTGGCCGCGATGGCCAGTGTCGTGTCGGCCTGGGTGGTCATCTCCGTGTTCGTGGTCATCGACGAGGTCGCTCACTGGAGCCGCGGTCACTCAATGCTCGATTCCTGTCTCGACATGCTCTTCCAGTTGCTGATCGGGCAGTCCGGACAGGCACCGCCTTTGATGCACACGATCGCCGCTGCCTCGGTGCTGGCGGTCACCGTGGTTGCCGTCTCGCGGTTGGTGGCCAGTTTCTTACGTCTGCGTGCCAACGCGTGCCGGCACGCACATGACGTCCGGCTGGTGGGCCAGCTGATGGAGGGCAACGTCGTCATCGTGGATGCTGACGTCTGCGCGGCCTACTGCGTGGCAGGGCGCCCCTCGACCGTCGTGGTGACCAGAGCAGCCACGGCCAGGCTCACCGAGCGCGAGTTGGCCGCGGTGCTTGCCCACGAGCAGGCACATGTGCGTGGCCACCACCTCGAAGTGAGCATGGTCGTGGGCGCGGCGGCGCGGGCGTTTCCGCGGTGTGCACTCATGCGCGACGGGGCCGCGGAGGTGACCCGACTGCTCGAAATGTGTGCCGACGAGGTCGCCGCGAAACGCTGGGGCCGCCGCACCCTTCTAACCGGGCTGCTCACCCTCACCGCGGCCGCACCGGTCGCTGCCCTGGGAGCAGCAGATGCGGCAGTGCTCAGCCGTGCCCAACGATTGGCCCTTCCGCCGACCAGTGCATTTCAGGCTCGGCTGCAGGCCGCGCTGGCCGCCATCACCATCATTGCGGTGCCGTCGCCGGTGGCCACCTTGGTGCTGGCCGGGTCCGGTCTTTTCGTGTGTGGTTGAAGCACTTGGCTAGCCCTCGATGATGCGCGTCGCGTAGGGCGTCATTCCGGCCCTGCGGATCGAGGACACCTTCACCGGCACTCCCGTCTGCTGGGCTTCCAGCATCTGTCCTCCACCGAGGTAGATCGCCTCGTGCTGGCTGCCGCCCGGCCCCCAGAACAGCAGGTCACCACGCCGTGCCTGCGACAGCGGTACCTTGCGCCCGGCGTTGTACTGATCGCCAGACCAGCGCGGCAACAGCACTCCCACCCCGGCGAAGGCGTAGCGGGTCAACCCGGAGCAGTCGAACCCGATGGTGTTGGCGCCCTGATCGACTCCTCTGCTGGGCCCGGTGAGGCTGCCACCGCCCCAGGAGTAGGGGACCCCGATCTGCGTGGCCGCTCGCCGGATCACGTACTCGACTGCTTGGCGGCCGTTGACCCGCCCTGGCTCTGCAGCGGCGGCGAACGTCGATTGGTCCGGGGCCGATAGCCCCAAGCTTCGCAGGAAGCTGCGACCGAGATCCACTGTCGTCTGAGCAGCAAGGGCCGTGGCGCGCAGCGATGCGTTCGCAAGCGCGACCGGATCACCCGGGGCGCCCGCGCTGACGGTCCGGGGCAGCGTCGGGTCCCAATTCTGCTCGCCGGGCTGGGCCGTAGCCGATGCGGCGGTCTGTATCGGCACCACGGCGACCACCGCAACCGCCACACACCATAAACGTTTCCGAAGCATCGTCGTGCCTCCTTGGGCCGGCAGGGGCGCCACCGTCCGGACAGGCTCACACCGTGGCCAGTTCGCCCGCGGAAGCGGGCGAGGCGAGACCCTTACTGGCTGCGTACCTACGTAGTAGCTACATAGCCCTGGCTGAAACGCTAGCAGCGATTCACACGAGTTGACAGACGACCCGAATATCACTTGAGTAACACCGGCCTCCGCGTGCGGCGGGCCTAAGCGGCCAGCCGCCGCAACCAGCTGAGGGGCATCCAGGCGCACGGCACTGCCCGCTTTCGGATTTCAGCCGAAAGGAGGATCATGGGGTAGTGAGTAGCGCACAGCACACACCCACAGAGCTGGTATCTGCCTCCCTCGCAGTCGCTTTGACGGTGGCTGGTTGCGTCGCAGACCAACCCCCGGCAGCGCCGGTCGTGCCGTCGACTGCTCCGTCGTCGGCGGGCCGCACCCACAACGACGCATCTGCAGCGCGTTCAGTGGGGCCGCTCGAGTTCGCACGCGAGATGGCCGATCGTGTCACCGTCAATGTCCACGTGCCCTATGCAGGAGAGATCGCGGGCACCGATATGTTGATCCCTTTCGATCAGATCGCCGGCCGGACCGCGGATCTTCCTGCCGAACGGAGCACGCCACTGGCGATCTACTGCCGCAGCGATCGGATGAGTCGCATCGCTACCCAAACTCTCTTCGACCTCGGCTATCACGACATCATCGAACTCCACGGAGGAATGGCGGCGTGGGAACAGAGCGGGCGAGCATTGGTTTCACGCTGACTGAGCAGATTCATTTCGGTAGCGCCCTCAGGAGGATCCGATGACGGTACTTGTGCTCGGCGGATACGGTGCAGTCGGCGGCCACGTCGTCGACCAGCTCCGTCGCAGCGGTGACCAGGCGATCACCGCCGGCCGCGATCCGGCACGCGCCGAACGCGTAATCGACCTGACGGAACCCGAACTCAACTCCTACCGCGCCGCCTTGACCCAAGTCGATACCGTGGTCAATGCATCCGGAGCTGAGGATCCGCGCCTGGCCGAGGTCGCAGGCCACCGTGGGTGCGCATTCGTCGACATCACCGCCACCATCGACTACATCAGCCATCTCGAGCAGCTCGACGTGCGCGCACCTGTTCTCATCAATGTGGGGTTGGCGCCCGGCCTGACCAACCTGCTGGCCGCGGCCCTGCATCAGGTCGAACCAGGTCCGATCGATCTCGGAGTGCTGCTGGGCGCCGGAGAACACCACGGCGCCGGCGCCACCGACTGGTCGTATCGGATGCTCGGCCGCACATTCCACGACGGTGAACGTCGTATCCGCAACTACAGCCACTCAACGGTCTTCGACGTTCCCGGATCTGGTCGACGACGGCTCTACCGGTTGGATTTCTCCGACCAGTACGGACTCTCTCGCGACCTCGCGGTGCGGGTGCACACCTATTTCGGGCTGGACTCGCGGACGGCCACGGCCGCGCTCGCGCTCGGCACATGGATCCCCGGCGCGGCCGCAGCGCTGCGAAGAGCCGACCTTGCCCTTCCCGGAACCGACCACTGGACAGTGTTGGCGCGAGCTCGTAACGGCGCGGCGGTCTGTGCACACGGCCGAGGCCAGTCCCACGCTACTGCGGTCATGGCAGCCGGCGCGGCACGCACCGCGCCGACACTGCCCGCAGGTGTGCACTCCTCGCACCAAGTACTGACCTTGTCCGACGTCCCCACCGACCAAGGCATCAGCGTGTGCCGGCCCCAACGTCGCGCACACAGGACGTCGGAAAACGAATCGGAATAGATAGCGCCCAGCCTGCTGTCTAACGTTGTGCGGCAATGTGTTCGGGTAGACCCGCCGCAACCACCTACCGCTTTCGCCGCAGCGACTCAGTACCAGACTCTGCCACGTCGCCTAGTTTTCCCGCGACACCGTTCAAACCGTCGTCGCGCTGACCTGTTGCCTGCAGGCTTGGTGGCCCACCTCACCCCAGGGCCGTGCTTTTCGGTTTCCATCTGACACGTCGGGAATTGATCTCCCACGGAAACCCCGAATCGACAGCTATTCCCATCGTCCCGGTAGCCGAGTCTTCAGATCAGGCCACTGGACGATAAAGGAGAAATCTCGGTCAGGTTGAGATGTGCCCGCTGATGAAGCTGACTGCCCTGTTGGTGCCATCATCAGACATGTGGCACTCCGAACGCCGAAGAAGACGGGCAGTGGACTTGCGACACGTCTCGCCGCGCTCGCCTCGTTCGGCGCTGCCACTATCCATTTCGCCGTAACACCGACACATTGGCAGGAATGGATGCCCGCAGGCGTGTTCTTCCTATCGATGGCAGTCTTTCAGCTTCTCTGGGCCCGAACAGTGCTGGCCCGACCCACGAATCCAGTACTGGCCGCCGGCATGCTACTCAACGCCGGGGCCATTGCGCTGTGGGCCCTGTCCAGGACCGCCGGGGCACCGTTCGGCCCGCACGCCGGTGAGGCCGAGCTAGTAGGGGCCGCCGACCTCTGTGCGCTCCTGCTTGAAATCTACGTCGTGATGGGAGCCGGCTGGGTCTGGTACCGCGGGACGCGTGCAGACCCGATATCAGCGTTTGCGAATGCAACCGTCCTTCTCGGAGCAACCAGCATCGTCGCACTGGCCTCCGCCGTCGGCGTTGCATCCGGCTTCCGGCACGGCCACCACTCACCAACCGGAACAGGCACCGACCACCACGGCGGGACCGCCCAACATGGCGATGCCCATCACACTCACGCCCCACAACCAGCCACCCCATCTCCGGTTGTCATCGACCCGCTGAACACGCCGGCAGCACCGTCACCTACAAGAAGCGCAATACCCTCAGCCGAGCCAGTGCACGACTCTCACGGCAATCATGAACACGACGAATAGCCGATGATCCCCAGTACACCCTGTCGCTGCTCGCCATGGTTTCAGTGGGCGACTGGATGTTGCCCAAGGTGTACGCGCTCAGTGGGGATTCGGATCCGACCGTGCGCGTCGCAGTCGCTCACGCGTTGGGCAAGATTTGCCGACGCCGAGATATCGTCGGCAGCATGGCGATCGAACGCTTGACTGAGCTGCTTCGGAGTGGAGGTGTTTTCGTCCCGCTACAAACCCTCAACCAACTGACGACTGCAGCATTGCCCGCACCGCAGATCGATCGCGTGGTCAGGGCGTTGCGGAACGACAGCCAATCCTGGCGTGTTCGCAGACGAGCTGCGCAGCTGCTTGACGATCGTTGACCGGGAGATCACCCGTATTCATCTCGGCACTACCGGCCGGTCCGCCCCGATATTCAAGGTCTTCGAAAAGCACCCTAAACCCGGTGAAACCCTGGCGACCCGCGAGCTCCCGTCCCCCTCCAGCCGGCTAACGTCGGGCAGCGAGGACGGGCCTCTTAGCTAACTAGGGCTTGAAGTCCGATCGGGCATCGGCTCGACAGATGTCCTCGACGATTCCTATTCGCCATACGACCCCCAAATCAGAGTCCCTTCGAATACGACCGGTGTACAGGCCCAGCAGCTTCGACTGAGTGCCGCCGACTACCCCAACGCTCCGATCGTCCTTTGCGACCACTTCGCCGGGGTGTCGAAACAGAAGTACCGGTGATCCGGATTGCCCTTCACGCGTACGAGCGTCCACCAGGAAGACGGGTAATTGATCGTCATCTTCTGTGCGGTAGAGGAATTCGGGTTCGGAAGCGATAGTACCGCTCACCCACATCGGCAAATTATTGTTGTTCAGCCCATATGGGAAACCCACGATGGATACTTTCTGAGTTACCCAAAGCTTTGAGTCCGAGTAGACCAGGCTCGGTGTGCCGGATTCCCAAGGCAGGTAGAGCAAGTCGCGATCTTCGGGAATCTTCACTTTCATGGTTGCGACATCCATCTTCGAGCCCAATTGCGGATGTTCCGCCCAGCGGGGCACAGGATTGCCCTTGTCATCCAAATCGTCCTCATATAGAGGCAGTTCGAAGAGTTGGACTGCGATTCCTTCCGCCAGCTGGTAGCCCCCCGGTGGCTGTGAAGGCCAGAAACCGATGCCGATGTGAGTCGGACTCACTCCTCGTGAGGAAAGCGGTTTGTCGTTTACTAGGTCCCAACCCGTTAGGTTGTGCCGCGCTGTCACCAGATAGTCGACGCCGTCGACCTTTAAGAAGAATGCCGTACCAGTTGCGTAGGTAGTCACCGGTGCGTCGTCGCCGTCCCCGCGGTACCTCAACTCCAGAAGTATCGGTCGAAAGGATTCCTTGGGAACGGTTCCTTTATGAGCCATATGCGCTTCTCCATCAAGGGCGTTCATGCCGATTCGTCCCCCGTTGGTAGTTGGTAAGGCGACGGAGAACATTCTTGGTGCCGTTCTCAGTTATGTGATCGCTGAGCGATGGCATCCAGCATTGCCGTTCAAGAAACATCTGCTGCGCCCCCTCGCGGCAGACGCTCGATCTACGCCACGTAGCAATCAGGTCCAGCATGTCGGGCCTGTTTCAAGTTGCGTGAGGTTCTTCCTCATAACGGCCTGCCCTTCAAGCAGTAGCACATCAGACCTTCAATCTCGCGGGAGTCGATGACCGTGCCGTCACAGCCGATGACGGTGGCAGAGTCAGTCCGGCACGAAGTCCGAGTAGGTGTGCGTCATCGACGGCAACTCCGTTGCGGTGATTCGTACACCCTCTCCACGGACCACCGCGACGAAACTGGCGCCGGCATCAACCGGCGTGGGAACTGTATGGGGTTCGGGGCTGCCTTCGACCTCGGCATGGGTGGCACCGAACGGCGTCAGTGTGATCATTGCGAGGCGTCCTCCCGAAGCATTGGTGAAGCGATACCGATTCGCGCCCAGTGGGATTGCTGACCACGGCCGCCCGGCTGCAGCGTCCAGCCGGTAGGACTCAACGTCCTCCCGAACTTGACCGGCCAACACGGTCTGACCAGATCTCTCGAAGTAGTCGAGTGCCGCCTCAAGGTTCGGAATGCCTTCTGCGAAACGCCGGATCTGGCACTGCGTCTGCCCGAGGTTGTTGACGGTTTCCGCCCAGCCCGAAACGTTGCCGCGCTCCCTATAGATCGCGGCCGCCTCTTCAAGCAGTTCGATCGCTTCGTCCAGGTGAGTCTGAATGTTCTCGATCCGCGCCAGGCGACCGAGAACGGCTCCGAGGTTCTTTCCTGCGATGGCGATTCCGGGTTTGTCGTCTAGATCGCGGCAGATGGAAACGGCTTCCCGTAGAGGTGAAATCGCCTCGGCGTACCGCTCCGCTTTCGCCAACGCGCCGCCGATGTTGTTCAAAGCCATCGCCTCGCCACGACGGTCCGGCGGGTCCGATTCCCGACAGGCTCGTACATCGTCCCAGTAGATTTCGATGACTTCGTCGACGTCTCGGCCTTGATCGAGGTAGACGTTTCCCATGTTGGTACGCGCCGCGACTGCTACACCGTCAACCCCGGCTTCCTCAGCGACTTCGGCGGCCCGCCGAAACGCGTCGAGCGCGTCATCGAACTGGCGCATCTTCCGAAGAGCGGAACCGTAGTGGTTCAGTACGCACGCTGCATACTGTCGGTTCTGCGCCTCTGCGACCAGCGAGCCGCCAACGACGGCGACGTCGTGGAATTCTCTGAGCCAGTGTCGCTGTGATCCCAGGATCTCGCCGAGCCCGACGGCTAATGCCAGCATCAACTCGCGGTACTCGGTTTCGGGGCGCTTCGCGACCGCCAGGACGATGGCGATCGCCGTGGTGCGCTCCTCCTCGAACCAGGCAGTCGCGTGTTGTGCTGTAGGAAAGAATTTCCTGTTGTTGTCGTTCGGCACTCCCGTGAGCCAGTCGGCCGCAGCTCCGACGCCTAAGCCTCGATCCACCGATGAATTGGCTGGTCATCGGGTGTCGTAACGAGGAAAGTGCCCTCTGAGCTGTGATGATGAGTGTTCTCTACGCACTTATCTGCACAACTCGGA
>Ga0207914_100480_pt1 | contig 15982 bp, 15 predicted proteins | sample DeeseametaMP2497_FD_184171 | JGI IMG/M metagenome (GOLD analysis project Ga0207914, IMG submission 184171) | Marine microbial communities from East of Antigua and Barbuda, Atlantic Ocean - MP2497 (SPAdes) | ecosystem: Environmental > Aquatic > Marine > Oceanic | place: East of Antigua and... | reverse complement strand
CGACGCTGCCGGACTGTTGCTTCTCCTCCTCGATGAACGGCAGCAGGTAGGCCACTGCCTTCTTCATCACCCGGGCCGATTTCACCACCTGGGGCAGGAACATCTTGCCGGAGCCGAAAAGGTCCCCGACGACGTTCATCCCGTCCATCAGCGGGCCTTCGATCACCTCGATCGGACGGCCGCCGGCGTCGGCTATCTCGGCGCGTAGTTCCTCGGTGTCGGCGTCGACGTGGGCGTCGATGCCTTTGACCAGAGCGTGCGTGATTCGTTCCCGGACCGGAAGTGAGCGCCACTCAGCCGCGCCGGCGTCCTCGGTCTTCTCGGTCTTGTTGAACCGCTCGGCGATCTCCAGAAGGCGTTCAGCCGCATCCTCGCGCCGGTTGAGCACGACATCCTCGATGCGCTCGCGCAGCTCCGGGTCGATCGAGTCGTAGGGCACCAGCGCACCGGCGTTGACGATGCCCATGTCCAAACCGGCTTTGATGGCGTGGAACAGGAACACCGCGTGGATCGCCTCGCGGACCGGGTTGTTGCCGCGGAACGAGAACGACACGTTCGAGATGCCACCGGAGATGTGCACCCCGGGCAGGTTCTCCTTGATCCAGGCGCAGGCCTCGATGAAGTCGATGCCGTAGGTCGCGTGCTCCTCGATGCCCGTGGCGAGCGCGAAGCAGTTCGGGTCGAAGATGATGTCCTCGGCCGGGAAGCCGACCTCTTCGGTCAGGATGCGATAGGCGCGTCCGCAGATCTCCTTGCGGCGCTCGAGGTTGTCGGCCTGCCCCTGCTCGTCGAAGGCCATCACGACGACAGCGGCCCCGTACTTGCGGCACAGCCGGGCTTCGCGGACGAACTTATCCTCGCCCTCCTTCAGGGAGATGGAGTTGACGATCGGCTTGCCCTGCACGTTCTTCAGGCCCGCCTCGATGACGTCCCACTTGGAGGAGTCGATCATCACCGGAACGCGGCTGATGTCCGGTTCGGCTGCGACCAGCTTGGTGAACCGGTCCATCGCGGCGACGCCGTCGATCATGCCTTCGTCCATGTTGATGTCGATGACCTGCGCACCGACCTCGACCTGCTGCAGAGCGACCGACAGAGCCGTGTCGTAGTCCTCGGCCTTGATCAGGTTGCGGAACCGGGCGGAACCCGTGATGTTGGTGCGCTCACCGATGTTGACGAACAGCGAGTCGTCGGTGATGTTGAGCGGCTCGAGCCCCGACAGGCGGGTGGCGACCTCGATCTCGGGCACCTCGCGCGGCGTCTTGCCCTCGACGACCTTGGCGATCTCGGCGATGTGCGGCGGCGCCGTGCCACAGCAGCCGCCGACAAGGTTGACCAAACCGGCCTCGGCGAAATCAGCGATGTAGCTGGCCTGACGCTCCGGGGACTCGTCGTATTCGCCGAAGGCGTTGGGCAGTCCTGCGTTCGGGTAGCAGGACACGAAGGTGTCGGCGATCCGCGCCATCTCGGCGATATAGGGCCTCATCTCCGGCGCACCGAGCGCGCAGTTCAGGCCGACGGCCAGCGGCTTCACGTGCCGGATCGCGTTCCAGAACGCCTCGGTCACCTGCCCGGACAAAGTCCGCCCGGACGCGTCGGTGATGGTGCCCGAGATGATCACCGGCCAGCGGCGTTCACGCTCCTCGAACAGCGTCTCGAGGGCGAACACGGCCGCTTTGGCGTTGAGCGAGTCGAAGATCGTTTCGACGAGAATGATGTCGGATCCACCGTCGACCAGGCCGTTGGCGGCTTCGAGGTAGGCGGCAACCAATTGGTCGTAGGTGACGTTGCGGGCGCCGGGATCGTTGACGTCCGGCGAAATGGACGCGGTCCGCGTAGTGGGCCCGAGCGTGCCTGCGACGTAGCGCGGCTTCTCGGGAGTGCTGAATTCGTCGGCGGCCTTACGGGCCAGCGCGGCGCCGGCATAGTTCAGCTCGTAGCTGAGATCCTCCATCCCGTAGTCCGCCATCGACACCTTGTTCGCGTTGAACGTGTTGGTTTCGATGATGTCGGCGCCCACCTCGAGGTATTCGCGGTGGATCCCCTCGATGATCTGCGGCTGGGTCAGATTGAGCAGGTCGTTGTTGCCCTGCAGCGCCGTCGGCCATTCGGTGAACCGATCCCCGCGGTAGCCGGCCTCGTCGGGCCGGTCACGCTGGATGGCAGTGCCCATCGCACCGTCGATCACCATGATGCGCTGGTGTAGTGCTGCGGACAGGGCGTCGGTGCAGTCCGGGCGGATGTTCGGCACGAAGGTGCTCTGATCGACAGCGTTCACGTGCGCTCCTTCCATAGCGGAAGGCGTCCTTGACTCTGCCGAGCGTGGCGGATACCGGCAAAGACCGGAACCGTTGCAACGCCTCTCGACGGAGCAAAGTCTACGTCGTCACCGGACCGACGTCTGGACGCCCATCTCGTCGCAGTCACCGACCACGACCCACCCGTTGACAGCGTCGAGCAGGTCCGTCCCGTGGGTACGGTCGTGTGCGGCGGTCACTGCCAGGCTAGTCGGCCAGCACAACGCCGGTTGGGACCCCCGTGTTCCCCGGCCGCCCCGCGGCAGAGGGTCGATGAGCGTCATCCTGACCACGCAGGGCTTACGCTGGCGGGGTGACACCCTCGGATTTCCGCGGTCCTATGGGATCCGATCTGCCCGACCTGCGCGACGCGATCGTCGTCGCAGCGTTCGAGGGCTGGAACGATGCCGGAGACGCCGCCAGCGACGCGCTCCAGCACCTGGACTCGATATGGCAGGCCGAGCAGATCGTGCAGATCGACGATGAGTCCTACTACGACTACCAGGTCAACCGGCCGGTGATCCGTCAGGTCGACGGAGTGACGCGCGAGTTGGTGTGGCCGTCGATGCGGATCTCGCATTGCCGACCGCCGGGCAGCGACCGCGACATCGTGCTGATGCACGGTGTGGAGCCCAACATGCGGTGGCGCACGTTCTGTGCCGAGCTGCTGGCCATCACCGACAAGCTGAACGTGCAGACCGTCGTGATCCTCGGCGCCTTGTTGGCCGACACGCCGCACACTCGACCGGTGCCGGTCTCCGGGGCGGCCTATTCGTCGGATTCGGCGAAGACGTTCGGGCTGGAGGAGACGCGCTATGAGGGCCCGACCGGCATCGCCGGGGTGTTTCAAGACGCGTGCGTTCAGGCCGGCATTCCCGCGGTGACGTTCTGGGCGGCCGTTCCGCATTACGTCTCCCAGCCGCCCAACCCCAAGGCGACGGTGGCGCTGCTTCGCCGGGTCGAAGATGTGCTCGACATCGAGGTGCCGCTGGCGGACCTGCCGGCGCAGGCCGAGGAGTGGGAGCAGGCGGTCACCGAGATGACCTCGGAAGACGATGAGATCGCCGAATACGTGCAGTCGCTGGAAGAGCGTGGCGACGCCGAAGTGGACATGAACGAGGCGATGGGCAAGATCGACGGCGACGCGCTGGCGGCGGAGTTCGAGCGCTACCTGCGTCGCCGAGGGCGGTAGCGCCCGACAAAAAGGCACGAGGGCGGTAGCGCCCGACAGAAGGGCACGAGGGCGGTAGCGCCCGACAAAAAGGCACGAGGGCGGTAGCGCCCGACAGAAGAATCCGAGGGCGGTAGCGCGTCAGCGGAAGCGGGCGAGGTATTGCGGCCAGTCCCAGGTCGTGAGGAACTGTTCGCCGGCCCGTCGTCCGCGCTGATACAGCATCCGCTGGGCGGATTCGCCGAGGTCGAAGTCGAGCACACCCACCGAACTGGTGTCGATGCGGATGGTCCGCGCGCTCACCCAGGGCTGGTTCAGATAGGCCTGGTCACGACCGACCAGAATCGTGGTGACGACCTGTTCGAGCAGCGTGGGGCCGCCGAGCAGGTGCAGCGGCCGCAACGCCGGGATCACCTGCGCATTGTCGGCGGGTAGGTCGGGGAGCAACGTCACGCCGAACGTGGGCCAACGCGGAGGTGCGCCGTCCGTGCGGTCCAGCGAATCGATCGGGAAGTTGGACAGCAGCCCACCGTCCACGAGTGTGGAGGTACGACCGTCTGCGCTGGTCAGTGATGCCGGATGGAAGAAGAACGGGATCGCCGTCGACGCGCGGACGGCGTCGGCCACCGATTGGGTGTCGGGATTGAGGCCGTAGAGCCGCTGGTAGTCCCAGGGCAGTCGGACCAGCTGGCCGAGCGTGACGTCGGCGACCGTGACCACCAACCGATAGCGCTGCTCCGGGGGCAGGCTCGAATCGTCGATCGCCAGGTCGGCGAAGGTGCTGACCCCGTATCCGGCCAGGCGGTCGGCCACCCACCGACGCAGCGCTTCGCCCCGGTAGATCCCGTCGCCGGTCAGCGCCCCGTACGCGGGGCCGAGCACCGGAATGCGTTCGACGAAACCCGCGTCGAGGAACTCGCCGTAGTCGATGCTGGTGGCGAGATCTTCGAGCTGGGCGGCCGACAGTCGGCCGGCCTGGGTTGCGGCCGCCAGCACCGCGCCGACCAGCGCCCCGGCTGAGGTGCCCGAGATGCGCTGAGGCAGGTAACCGGACTGCACCAGCGCCGCAGCGGCGCCGGCCAGGGCGATGCCCTTCACTCCGCCGCCGGAGAGCACCAGGTCGGCGCGCTGGGGGTCGGTCATGCGGGCGCCTCAGCGCTCTTCGACGGACTTGGTGCGTGAGCCCATGGAGCGGCCCAGCCGCACCACCTCGGCGTCCATCCGGGGCAGCAGGTCCGGGACGAAGCCGCGAATCCGGCTCTCCCCCACCACCGTGGACAGCACCGGCTTGAGCCAGCGCAGCACTCCTACCCAACCCGGGCAGTTGATCTGACGCTTACGGCCCTCGATGCCCGCGACGAACACCTGCCCGCACTGCTCGACCGACGTGGTCTGGTTCAGCGGGTACGGCAACTTCGCCAGCATCTCGCCGAACGTGGACAGGTCGTCTTTGGTGTCACGCACCAGCGGGGTGTCGATCCACGACATGTGCGCCGAGCCGACATCCACGCCACGATGGGCGACCTCGAGCCGCAGCGCGTTCGCGAAATGCTCCACGGCGGCCTTCGACGCGTTGTACGGCGCCAGGCCCGGCGCGGCCGCGTACGCCGCCAGCGACGAAACGATCAGCACATAACCGCGGCGCTCGAGCACCGCGGGCAACGCGGCCCGCACGGTGTTGAACACGCCGCTGACATTGACGTCCATCAACGTCTGAAACGCCTCGGGATCGACCTGCAGCACCGATCCGTACGTCGCGATCCCCGCGTTGGCCATCACGACATCGAGCCCGCCGAACCGCTCCACCGCGGCGTCCACCACCTCCTGCATGGCCTGCAGATCGCGCACGTCGGCAACCTGAGTGAGCACCCGGTCCGCGCCCAGAGCGTCGGCCAGTTCAGCCAGCGGCGCCTCGTCCAGGTCGGTGAGCATCAGCTGCGCGCCGCGTGCGTGTAGGCGGCGGGCCACCTCGGCGCCGATGCCGCGCGCACCGCCGGTGATGAAGACTGTCTTGCCGGCTACTGAGCCCATGGCCGCGAAACTACTCCATCGCGCCGTTGCACGAGGTCGCGGTTTTGCACAAGGTTCGCGGCGCGGCACTGCGCAGACGCGCACGCTCGCGGGTGATCGAGACGGTGATCGACACCCCTTGGACAGCTGGAGGAGACGAGCTAGAGGCGCACGCCGAGCAGGGCGTCCACCGCGGCGGCGACCGTGGCCCCGGCGGCGGCGTCATGCCCGCCGTAGGACAGCGCGTCGGTCGCCCAGCCGTCCAGCGCGGCCAGCGCCTTGGGTGTATCCAGGTCGTCTGCCAGGTATCGACGTACCCGGGCGACGACGTCGGTGGCGTCGGGCGCGCCCGTCAGCGCGGTGGCGCTGCGGTAGCGGTGCAGGCGGTCGCGCGCCTGTTCGAGCACCTCGTGGCTCCAGAAGCGGTCCTCGCGATAGTGCCCGGCGAGCAGGCCCAGCCGGATCGCGGCGGGATCGACGCCGTCGGCGCGCAGGCCGGACACCAGGACCAGGTTGCCGCGGCTCTTCGACATCTTGTGCCCGTCCCAGCCGATCATGCCCGCGTGGACGTAGTGGCGGGCGAACCTGCGCTCTCCGGTCACGCACTCGGCGTGCGCGGCCGAGAACTCGTGGTGCGGGAAGATCAGGTCGCTGCCGCCGCCCTGGATGTCGACCACGGTGCCGAGGCGGGTCAGCGCGATCGCGGCGCACTCGACGTGCCACCCTGGTCGGCCGGCACCGAACGGTGAATCCCAGCTCGGCTCCCCCGGACGCTCCACGCGCCACAGCAGCGCATCGAGCGGATCCCGTTTGCCGGCGCGTTCGGGGTCTCCCCCACGCTCGGCTGACAGCGTGAGCATCGTGTCGCGGTCGTAACCCGACTCGTAACCGAACTGACCCGTGGCCTCGGCGCGGAAATAGACGTCGGGATACTGCGGGTCGTCGACGACATAGGCGGCACCGGACGCCAACAACTTCTCGACGACCTCGATGACCTCGGCGATCGACTCGGTGGCGGCGATGTAGTCCCGGGGCGGCAGCACCCGCATGGCGGCCATGTCCTCGCGGAACAGGTCGGTCTCCCGGTGGGCCAACGCCTGCCAGTCCACCCCGTCGCGGTGCGCGCGCTCGAACAACGGATCGTCGACGTCGGTGATGTTCTGCACGTAGTGCACGTCATGGCCGGCGTCCAGCCACAGCCGATTCACCAGGTCGAAGGTCAAGTAGGTCGCCGCGTGCCCCAGATGGGTGGCGTCATAGGGGGTGATCCCGCACACGTACATCGTCGCCGTGCGCCCCGGCGTCACCGGCCGCACCTGACGGTCGGCACTGTCGTAGAGCCGCAGCGCCGGTCCGCGCCCGGGCAGCGTCGGGACGCTCGGCGCAGACCACGATTGCATGCCGTCGACTTTAGACATCGCCGAATGCGACAACGCGGACGGCGCTTTCATTCCCGCCCCCTCATCGCCGGTGGGCCGCCCGGATCTCCTCCAGCAGCAGCGGAGCCAACTCCGGGCGGCACATCAGCAGATCTGGCAGGTACGGATCGCGCCTGTTGTACACGAGCGGGGCGCCACCGAGGCGCGAGGCATGCATGCCCGCCGCCCACAGCACGCCGGCCGGCGCGGCTGAATCCCATTCCCACTGCCCGCCGGCGTGGATGTAGGCGTCGACGTCGCCGCGAACCACCGCCATCGCCTTGGCTCCGGCCGATCCGATGCGGACGAGTTGGATGTCCATCTTGTCCCGCAGGGCCCACAGCACCGCGGGCGGCCGGTTGGAACTGGCGGTGATTCGGATCGGACCGTCGCGCCGCGGTGGCGGCGGGGTCACGGTGTCGGTGCGGTACACCTCCCCGCGCGCGGGCAATGCGACCGCAGCATCTGTGATCGTGCCGCCTCCGGCAGCGGGGCTCATCGTGCCGCCTCCGGCAGCGGGGCTCATCGTGCCGCCTCCGGCAGCGGGAGAGTTCGTGCCGCCCTCGCCGTGCTTGGAGCGTTGCCACAGAGCGATGTGCACCGCCCAGTCGACGCGGCCGGGCAGTGAATATTCGTAGGTGCCGTCCACCGGATCGACGATCCACACCCGGTCGGCGTCCACGCGCGACACATCGTCGACGGCTTCCTCGGACAGCACGGCGTCATGCGGGCGGGCCTGGTGCAGACGGTCCAGGATCAGCGTGTTGGCCCGTTTGTCGCCGGCGTCGCCGAGATCGTACGGGTCGTAGTAGCCAATCTGCTCCCGCATGGCCAACAGCAGCTCACCGGCCTGCGCGGCCACCTCGGCAGCCAGGGCCGCATCGGTCAGCGTCACCGGCCAAGTAGACCACGTCAAAACGCCGGCCACGGTATCGGGCGGCGCCGGTCGGGCGTCGGCATCACCGGATTCCGCAGCAGGGCAACGGCTCTGGACCTCAGCGCGGCCACCTCGCGTGCCGTGATGTGACCGCACAACTGGTCGTCGAGGCCGTCGTCGAGTGCATCGCGCAGCGCCGCCACATCGCCGAGCAGGTGATCGTCGACGGGTTTGCCTGCCCACCCCCACAGCACCGTGCGCAGTTTGTCCTCGACGTGCAGGCTCACCCCGTGATCCACGCCGTAGACCCGACCGTCGCGCCCGGACAGCACATGACCGCCCTTGCGGTCGGCGTTGTTGATCAACACGTCGAAGACCGCGACCCGGCGCAGGCGCTCGTCGTCAGCGTGCACCAGGGTCACCTCGTCGCCGGCGTAGTCGTAGGCCTGCAGCACGGCGAGGAAACCGTCGGGCACCCGGCCGGCCGGCAGCAGGTCGATCAGGTCCGGGCCGGTGTCCAGCGGTCCCGCGCCGACCGCGGGGTCGTCACCGGGTTGGTCGACCCACCTCTGCAACATCCCGGGTCCGGCAGGGCCATCCCGAATGATGGTGTACGGCACCACATTCCAGCCCAGCGCCGCCGAAATTAGATAGGCGCCGAGCTCCCGTCCCGCGAGGGTGCCGTCCGGAAAATCCCACAGCGGCGCCTCACCGGCCACCGGTTTGTACACGCAATGCACTGTCGTGTCGCCGAGTGTGGCCTCGCACAGGAACGTCGCGTTGCTCGCCGAACGGATCCGCCCGATGACGGTGAGGTCGCCGCGGCGCAGCACCGTCTCGGCGTCGGCGGCGCCGGACTCAGAGGGCGTCGTCATCGTCGGCTTCGGTCAGCTCACCCCGCCGGTAGCCGTTGGTACGCACGCAGATGTGCCCCTCGGGATCGAGCGGCTCCTCGCACAGCGGGCACGGCGGACGACCGGCCGAGATGACCCGATTGGAGCGGGTCGCGAACTCGCGGGCCGACTCGGGGGTCAAGAAGACCCGCACCGCGTCGGGACCCTCCTCGGAGTCGTCGAGCACGACCGAGGCGTCGAACTCGGTTTCCGAGACCGCGAGCAACTCCACCACCACGGTCTGCGCCTCGGAATCCCAGCCCAGGCCCATCGTGCCCACCCGGAACTCCGCGTCGACCGGGGTGATCAGCGGGCTCAGATCCTCGACCTCACCGGTATCGGGCGGGATCGGCGTGCCGAAGCGGCGGTTGATCTCCAGCAGCAGCGCCGCGATCCGCTCGGCGAGCACCTCGACTTGCTGCTTTTCGAGGATGACCGAGATCACCCGCTTGTCGTGGACGGCCTGCAGATAGAACGTCCGGTTTCCGGGCTGCCCGACAGTCCCGGCCACGAAACGGTCGGGTGTGCGGAAGACGTGGATTTCGCGGGCCATGGCAGTGTCCAAAATACCGGCTACGCCACGTCAGCCGTAATTGCGGCGTCGTTGTTCACTCGGTCGAGCCGCCCACCACGGCTTCACCGCTCGGCACAGCACCGTCGCCGGACTTGTCTGGATCGGCGACGACGGCCAGCGCGGGGTTCAGCGCGGCGCCGGTGTGGTTGACGTGGACCACGAAGGGCCGCAGCGTGGTGTAGCGGATGACGCTCACCGAGGCCGGGTCGGCGTTGATCCGCTGGAAGCTGTCGAGATGGGTGCCCAGCGCGTCGGCGAGGACGGCCTTGATGACGTCACCGTGGGTACACGCCACCCAGAGCACGTCGGCGCCGTGCTCGTCGGCCAACCGCCGGTCGTGTTCCCTCACCGCCGACACCGCCCGCGCCTGCACCGCGGCCAGCCCTTCCCCGTCGGGAAACACCGCGGCGCTGGGCTGCTGCTGAACCACCGCCCACAACGGCTCCTTCACCAGGTCCCCGAGCTTGCGGCCGGTCCACGCGCCGTAATCGACCTCGGCGAGCCGGTCGTCGACGGCGGGTTCCACACCCAGCGCTGCGGCCAGCGGCTCGACCGTGCGCCCGCACCGCAGCAGCGGCGACCGCACGATGGCCCGGATCGGCAACGATCCGATGCGCTCCACCAGCGCCTCGGCCTGCTCGCGGCCGCGGTCGTCGAGGTCGACCCCCGGCGAGCGGCCCGCCAGCGTGTGCGCGGTGTTGGAGGTGGAGCGGCCGTGCCGCAGCAGCAGAACGGTCACGTCGTCTCTCCCCCTGCCCTCCGGGCGGGCGGTACCCCCACGCGCAAGCGCTCGTCGGTCATGACGCGGCCACCACTCCGGTCGACAGCAGGACCAGCACCACCACGCCCAACACGATGCGGTACCCCACGAACCAGTACATGCTGTGCCGAACCAAGAAGCGCAGGAACCAGGCGACCGCGGCGAACCCGACGACGAAGGCGATGACGGTCGAGATCAGCAGCTGCGCCCCGCTGGCGGCCATTCCCTCGCCGACCGGGGCGAACGCGTCGGGCAGCGAGAACAGCCCCGAAGCGAAGACCGCCGGGATCGCCAGGAGAAACCCGAACCGAGCGGCGAGCTCGCGCTCCATGCCGAGGAACAGGCCCGCGCTGATGGTGGCACCGGAACGCGACACGCCCGGGACCAGCGCCAGACATTGGGCCACACCGACGATGACGCTGTCCTTCCAGGTGAGCTGCTCGACCCGGCGGGTCTGCCGGCCCGCGTACTCGGCGGCGGCGATGACGAGCGAGAACACGATCAGCGCGGTGGCCACCAGCCACAGGTTGCGCGCACCGGTGCGGATCTGGTCCTTGAACAGCAGGCCGATCACGCCGATGGGGATGGAGCCGATGATCACCCACCAGCCCAGCCAGTAGTCGGCGTTACGGCGGACGGCGTCGAACAGACCCGCCCACCACGCCTTGACGATGCGCACGATGTCGCGCGCGAAGTACACCAGCACCGCCGCCTCGGTGCCCAACTGGCTGACCGCGGTGAACGACGCACCGGCATCGTCGTCGAAGAACACCCGCGAGGCGATCGCCAGATGCCCGGAGGACGACACCGGGAGAAACTCGGTCAGTCCCTGCAGGATCGACAGGACCACCACCTGCAGCCACGACATCGCAGGTACGTCGGTCACGAGGACGACCGTACCGTGAGGGTGGGTCAGCGGCTGTTACGCGGTACCGGTTGCGCATCGGCGACGGCGTCACGCACCACCGCGGTCATGCTTCGCTCGTCACAGAGGTCGACGTCGGTCAGCTTGCGGGTCGCCGTTGCGACCACATCCTCGGCCTGCGGGACCGGCCCGCGCAGCCGCGGCCGGTACACCTCGACGACCAGCGCCTGGTGTTCGACGTGGAACGAGAAGCTCCGTCCATCGCCGACCTGACCGAATCCGCTGGCGTGGACACCGGTGGTGATGTCCTCGACAGCAAAGCCCTGACCATTCATATCGCTATCGGCAAGAAGGGTCATGGTCCGTACCATACCGTCGCTCACGTCAATAGACCTTCCGGACGCGGCAGATCGACCCGTCACAGCTTGAATACACTGGCTGTTCGATCAGGTTTCGTCCGCACAACCGAGAGCTACCCTTTGCCCCGCCGTACAAACACACCGGTCCTGCCGATTCTGCTTCTGGTGGTCGCACTGGCTACCGCGCTGGCGGGCTGTTCCACCAATCCCGTCGACGCGCCGCCACCGACGATCGCGCCCGCCAGCGCGGCCGCCTCACCGCCGGCCGGCGCGACACCGGAGGGACAGGTGCTTCCGCTGGCAGCTCCGGCCCAGGCCGCCGTGTTCGACCCGGCAACGCGCTCGCTGGTGGTGCTGGGCCCGAGTGACGCGAACCGCTCGCTGGTCACGGTCCTACCCGCCGACGGCGCGCCGGTGCCGGTCGAGCTGGACGGCACCGCCGGCGCGCTGGTCGCTGACGCCGACGGCAGGGCGCTGCTGCCGACGCGGGGCGGCTATTTCGCACTGGACGTCGCCGCCGGCGTGGCCGAGCGGGTCGGGGTTCCCGGGCAGGACGACGTCGACTTCACCGCGCTGGCGCGTCGCGCCGACGGCCGCCTGGTGCTGGGCAGCGCCGACGGGACGGTCTACACGCTGGATTCCCAAGGTGGCGTCGCGGCGCAGGTGAAGATCTTCGCGCGGGTGGACAGCATCGTCACCCAAGGCGACACCGCGGTCGTGCTCGACCGCGGGCAGACCTCGGTGACCAGCCTCACCGCGGACGGAACCGACGACGAGCACGCGCTGCGCGCCGGTGAGGGCGCGACCACGATGGTGGCGGACGCTGCGGGCCGGGTGCTCGTCGCCGATACCCGCGGCGGAGAACTGTTGGTCTACGGCGTCGACCCGCTGATGCTCCGGCAGCGCTTCCCGGTGCCGGACGCCCCGTACGGCCTGGTGGCCTCCGGCGGCGACACACCACTGCTGGCCTGGGTCGCCCAGACGGCGACCAACACCGTGGTTGGTTACGATCTCTCGACCGGAATACCTGTCGAGAAGGTGCGTTATCGAACCGTGCAGCAACCCAACTCACTGGCTTTCGACGATGCGTCCGGCACCCTCTATGTGGTGTCGGGGTCCGGTGCCGGCGTCCAGGTGATAGCCGGGGCCGCCCGATGAGCCGCGGTGCGCGCGGCCGGATGCCCGCCGCCTGGGATCAGGCCGTCGCCGAGGACCCCGGCGAATACGAGTGGATTCCGCTGCGGCTGCCACCGGACGTGACCCGGGTCAGTGCCTCGATCCGCTTGTCGATCGAGGCCGAGTACCGCGGTTGGGAACTGACCAGGGTGCGCCTGTACACCGACGGCAGCCGCCGGGTGTTGCTGCGCCGCAAGAAGCGCGGCCAACCGGCGCCGACCCCCGAGGCTCCGGCGTGATCGACGGTCGACGGTGATGTATTCCGCGCTGCGTCGGGTGCTGTTCACCGTCGAGCCCGAACGCGTCCACACATGGGTGTTCGGTGGGCTGCGCGCGGCCACCGCCCCGACGCCGTTACGGAGAGTGCTCTCGCGGCGGCTGCGGCCTCGGGATCCAGCGCTGGCCAGCACGGTGTTCGGAGTGCGGTTCCCGGGCCCGCTGGGCCTGGCGGCCGGGTTCGACAAGGACGGTCTCGGGCTGCACACCTGGGGGGCGCTCGGCTTCGGTTACGCCGAGGTCGGCACCGTGACCGCGCGGGCGCAACCCGGCAACCCGCAACCGCGGCTGTTCCGGCTGCCCGCCGACCGGGCGCTGCTCAACCGGATGGGTTTCAACAATCACGGTGCCCGCGCGCTGGCGGCCCAACTCACCGATCATGTTCCCGACGTGCCCGTCGGGGTGAACATCGGCAAGACCAAGGCGACACCGCCGGACCGGGCGGCCGACGACTACGCCGAGAGTGCCCGGTTGCTCGGACCGCTGGCGTCCTACCTGGTGGTCAACGTCAGTTCGCCGAACACACCGGGTCTGCGGGATCTGCAGTCGGTGCAGTCGCTGCGTCCCATCCTGGCCGCAGTCCTGGCCCAGACCTCGACACCGGTGCTGGTGAAGATCGCCCCGGACCTGGCCGACGACGACATCGACCAGATCGCCGATCTGGCCGTCGAACTCGGGCTGGCGGGGATCGTGGCCACCAACACCACGATTTCCCGCGACGTTCTGGCCACCCCCGGCGTGGCCGACCTGGGGCCCGGCGGAATCTCCGGCCCACCGGTGGCGCGCCGCGCGGCCGAGGTGCTGCGGCGCCTCTACCAGCGCGTCGGTGACCGGCTGGTGCTGGTCAGCGTCGGCGGGATCGAGACCGCCGACGACGCCTGGGACCGCATCACCTCGGGTGCATCCCTGCTGCAGGGCTACACCGGCTTCGTCTACGGCGGCGGGATGTGGGCCAAGTCGATCAACGACGGCATCGCCCGCCGCCTGCACGCGGGCGGGTTCACCAGCCTCGCCGACGCGGTGGGCTCGGCGGCGCACCCGTGACGTCGGGTGGTTGTCGCCGGGCAAGCGACGACAACCACCCCGAACTCATTTCTGCTCGTGCGTGCCGTGGATCAGCGCCCGGGCGATGGCGTGGCTGAACAAGTTGAAGCCCAGATACGCCGGGGTCCCTTCAGCGGGGACATCGAGCTTCTCGACGTCCACCGCGTGCACGGCGACGATGTAGCGGTGCGGCCCGTGCCCCGGCGGCGGGGCAGCGCCGATGTAGCGCGTGAGACCGGCGTCGTTGGCCAGCGTGACGGCCTCGCCGGGCAGCCCGCTGCCGTCGCCCACCCCGGCGGGGAGATCGGTGACCGTGGCGGGCAGGTTGAACACCGCCCAGTGCCAGAACCCCGACGCAGTCGGGGCATCGGGGTCGAACACGGTGACCGCGAAGCTGCGGGTCTCCTCAGGGAAGCCCGACCAACTCAGCTGGGGTGAGATGTCCGAACCGCCGGCACCCATGATGCCGCTGACCTGATCGTTGGCCAGCGGCCGGCCGTCGTCGAATGACTCCGACGTCACGGTGAACGTCGGCAACTCGGGCAGAAAATCGTAGGGATTGTACGGAAATGCCATGTGCGGTCAGTCCTTTCGAATCGTCGTTCGGTGTCTAGCTGTGCAGCAGGAAGTGTTCGAGGACCTGCGCGCCGAACCGCAACGCGTCAACGGGTACCCGCTCGTCGACCCCGTGGAACAACGCGGCGAAGTCCAGGTCCGGGGGCAGCCGCAGCGGCGCGAACCCGAAACAGCGAATACCCAAGCGGGCGAAGTGTTTTGCATCGGTCCCGCCGGAAAGCATGTAGGGCACGGTGCGGGCGTCGGGGTCGTTGGCCAGGATCGCCGAGTTCATCGCCTCGAGCAGGTCACCGTCGAACGGGGTCTCGTATGACGGCAGGTTGGTGATCCATTCGCGCTGCACGTCGGGGCCGATCAGTTCGTCGACTTCGCGTTCGAACGCTGCGAGGCGCCCGGGCAGCACCCGGCAGTCGACCACGGCCTCGGCGGTCGCCGGGATGACATTGGCTTTGTAGCCGGCCTTGAGCATCGTCGGGTTGGCGGTGTCGCGCAGCGTCGCTCCGACGATGCGGGCGATACCGCCCAGCTTGGCGACGGTGCCGTCGATGTCGGGAGACGCGGGATCGAACGCGTAGCCCGTCTCCTCGGCCACGGCGGTCAGAAACTGTTCCACCGACTCGGTCAGCACGATCGGGAAGCGGTGCCGGCCCAGCTTCGCCACGGCCTCGGCGACCGCGGTGACGGCATTGTCGTCGTGCACCATCGAGCCGTGGCCGGCGCGCGCCCGGGCCGTCAGGCGCATCCACAGCATCGCTTTCTCGGCCGTCTCGACGAGGTAGAGCCGCCGTTCACCACCGTCGCGGCGCGGCACCGTCAACGAGAACCCGCCGACTTCACCAACCGCTTCGGTCACGCCCTCGAACAGATCGGGGCGGTTCTCGACCAGCCATTTGCACCCGTAGTTACCGCCGGCCTCCTCGTCGGAGACGAACGCGAACACCAGGTCGCGCGGGGGGACGACGCCGGCGCGCTTGAAGTGCCGGGCGACCGCGATGATCATCCCGACCATGTCTTTCATGTCGACCGCGCCGCGCCCCCACACGTAACCGTCCTCGATGGCCCCGGAGAACGGGTGCACACTCCAGTCGGCGGCCTCGGCGGGCACCACGTCGAGGTGTCCGTGCAGCATCAAGGCGCCGCGGGACCGGTCCGCCCCCGGGAGCCGGGCGAAGACATTGGCCCGGCCCGGTGCGCCGGCCTCGATGTACTCGCTCTCCAGACCGACCTCGGCGAGCTGCTCGGCCACCCAGCGGGCGCACTCGGCCTCGCCCTTCGTGGTGGCGGGGTCACCGGTGTTGGAGGTGTCGAACCTGATGAGGGTGCTGACGAGGTCGACGACTTCGTCGCTGGGCGTCGGCCGACCCGGAATTGGACCACTCACAGTTCCCTTTCCTACCATTGATCGCCGAATGGACCCTTCCCCTGGGTTTGGGGCTGGGTTTGGGGCCGGGGCGGGGAATCCGATAGCCTTAGGCGCCCACAGCAGGTCCGAGTGGCGGAATGGCAGACGCGCTAGCTTGAGGTGCTAGTGCCCTATTAACGGGCGTGGGGGTTCAAGTCCCCCCTCGGACACACAGTCAGCACAGTGCATCAGCGCAGCTGGACCGCAGAGGTCGATCGATTCCGACAGCGGTCGACCCACAGCCCGAACACTGGGGCCGATCATCGCTTCCAGACCCACGGCTG
>Ga0207914_100476_pt1 | contig 16070 bp, 15 predicted proteins | sample DeeseametaMP2497_FD_184171 | JGI IMG/M metagenome (GOLD analysis project Ga0207914, IMG submission 184171) | Marine microbial communities from East of Antigua and Barbuda, Atlantic Ocean - MP2497 (SPAdes) | ecosystem: Environmental > Aquatic > Marine > Oceanic | place: East of Antigua and... | reverse complement strand
CTAAGGATAGCAGCACGTCGCGAGCCTCTTCCAGCGCTTGAGAAGAGGCAGAAAGCTCCATCTGTCGTGCTTTGCCTGCTTCCGGTTTGAGCGCCTTGATCTTCTCCCCCAACTCAAGAATGATGCGGCGCGCTCCCTTCTTGCCGATTCCCTTCACTTTGGTCAGCATCGTCACGTCTTCTCTCACGATGGCGTCGGCCAACTGAGCGGGACTGGCATGACTTAAGATCCCGAGAGCGGATTTAGGACCGATACCGCTGATACCGGTCAGCAAATTAAAGAACTGCCGCTCGGTGCCGGTTTGAAAGCCGTAAAGGGCAATGGAATCTTGTTTGTAAACAAGCGCGGTCAGGATGGTGACCGACTCCCCTATCTGGCATCCGTGGAAAGAGCCGGTCGGCACTTCCATCTGAAAGCCGATGCCACCCACTCTCACGACCACGTGCTCTTCTTCTCGGCGGATTAAGTCTCCGCATAAATGTTCAATCATTCTTCGTCTTCGTTCTCCAATACGTCAAATAAGAGAGTGAGAGCACAGGCCAGGGCGTCGCTGGCGTCGTCGGGTTGAGGGGGGTCTTCCAAACCGAGCTGCATCATCACCACCTCCCGCACCTCGTACTTGGTGGCCCGACCGGACTCGGTCATGGTCATCTTGATAGAGGCGGGAGCGTAGGCTCGAGATGGGATTCCTCGTTGGGCCAGGCTCAGTAGGATCGCACCGCGGGCTTCAGCCACCTGGATGGCGGTGGTGGCGTTTCGCCCGGCGTAGAGGTGCTCCACACCGGCCACATCCGGCTGGAGATGATCGAGCAACTGCGAAAATTGAGTGTACAGATCGAGGATCCGATTCTGACGCGTGTCGTTCTTGTTGGTCTCCAGGCACCCGTGCTCGACATGCTGGACATGGTCTTCCCAGGTCTCGATCAGCCCGTAGCCGGTGCGACCGATTCCGGGGTCGATGCCCAATAGTCTGGTTTTCTTCAAATCTTGTCTTCGATCTCCGACATCATCTCATCTGTGAGTTCGATGTTGGAAAAGACCTGCTGGACGTCGTCGCAGTCTTCCAGGGCTTCGGTCAGACGTAGACAGCTGATCGTTTCTTCCGCCGTCGGTCCCACGGTGTTCTGAGGTATCATCACGAACTGAGCATCCTCCACCTCCAGTCCGGCTTCTTCCAAGCCGGTGCGAACTTCGTGGAGGTCGTTTCGTTCGGTAAGGACGAAAAAAAAGTCGGTTTCTTCTTCCTCGCCGATATCGAGAGCTCCGGCTTCGGTGGCGGCCAGGAAAAGGTCTTCTTCGGTGGTCTGCTTGCGAGAGACCAGCAGTTTGCCACGCTGATCGAACGACCAGGCCACGCAACCGGTCTCTCCCAGACTGCCGTCGTTCTTGTTGAAAGCCAGGCGGACTTCGGCGGCCGTCCGGTTGCGATTGTCGGTGGCCGCTTCCACGATGATGGCGACTCCACCCGGTCCATACCCTTCATAGGTCACTTCCTCAAGATCGTCCGCCCCCTCGCCACCAGCCAGCTTTTTGAGAAGGCGATCGATATTGGCCGCGGGCAGATTCTCTTTTTTGGCCTTTTGAATCGCGATTTTCAGGCGAAAGTTGGCCTCCGGATCGGCGCCGTGCTTCCCGGCAACCAGGATCTCACGGGAAAGCTTGGTAAACAGCTTCCCTCGCTTGGCGTCCACGCGCCCTTTTTTGATGCGGATGTTATTCCACTTGGAATGGCCGGCCACCTCAACAGGACTCCTTCTCTAGGGATACATACGTGTGAGCATACGAGGGAACGGCACCGTCTCCCTGACGTGATTCAATCCGCAGATCCAGCTGACGGTGCGCTCAAGGCCGATACCAAATCCACTATGAGGCACCGTGCCGTAGCGACGAATGTCCAGATACCATTGATAGCTCTCGATCGGCAGTTCGTGTTCAGCGATGCGCTTTTCGAGAAGCTCCAGATCGGAGATCCGCTCTCCCCCCCCGATGATCTCGCCGTATCCTTCGGGTGCTAAAACATCGGCACCGAGTACCCGTTCCGGATTGTTTGGGTCGGGCTTCATGTAAAACGCCTTGATAGCCGTGGGGAAATGGGTCACGAAGATGGGGCAGTCGTAATCCTCCGAGAGCAACGTCTCGTCGGTGCCTCCGAAATCGTTGCCGTCTTCGAAGTCGACCCCTTTCTCTTTCAGCTTGGCTACCGCCTCATCGTAGGTGATACGAGGGAACGGCGCTTTCACTTTGGCCAGTTTGTCCACATCTCTCTCCAGGACGTCCAGTTCGAAAGCTCTCTTCTCCAGCACCGTCTGGACGACGTAGGAAAGAAACTGCTCTTGAATCTCCATGTTCAGTTGGAAGTCGCAAAACGCCATCTCCGGTTCGCACATCCAAAACTCCATGAGATGGCGGCGAGTCTTCGACTTCTCGGCCCGAAACGTCGGTCCGAAAGTATAGACCTTACCGAAAGCGGCGGCGGTAGCTTCGTTGTAAAGCTGACCGCTTTGGCTGAGGTACGCCTTCTCTTCGAAATAGTCTGTTTCAAAAAGGGTGGTCGTCCCTTCGCAGGCCGCCGGGGTCAGGATAGGCGTGTCCACTCGAAGAAAGCCGTTGTCGTCCAACCAGTCCTGCATCGCTTTCATGATGGTGGCACGAATCCTGAGCACGGCGTGTTGGCGACGAGAGCGCAGCCAGAGATGTCGGTGCTCCATGAGGAAGTCCGTGCCGTGCTCTTTGGGGGTGATCGGATAGCCGTCGGCCTCCGAGACAATCTCCACCTCGTCGGCCTGGATCTCGTAGCCCAGCTTGGAGCGTTCGTCCTTGGTCACTTCTCCCCGGACGATGAGCGCACTCTCGGTCCCTAGACGCTTGAGTTGCTTGAAGAGCTCCTCGTCGATGGCGGCCTTCGTCACCACAGCCTGAATGATGCCGCTACCGTCACGGACCTGCATGAAGTGCAGTTTCCCCGAGGAGCGGATGCGGGCAAGCCAACCGCGTAGCTCTACTTTTTGCCCTTCATATGCTGCGATATTGTCAACTCGGACCCAAGTACTCATCGTGCCTCCATTTTTGGTGTGGAATCGGTTGCTCCAAAGCGGGCTCGATCTCCTTCGTACGGCAGGTTCTATCCCACGTAGCCGACCCGATTGGAAGGCGCGCTCTTGCAGTTGGGCTTGCACTCGCCCGATGCCGATCAAAGAAGAGGGAAATCGGCTACCGCACTCCCGAAAAGTCGAAAAGTGGGTACAGGATCATTCCAACGCGACAAAAATATACAGGTGTTTACAACGGGCTTGAGGGGGGGATGCTCATGGAAACGATCTTGAGGAAATTAATTTAGTCATATTGTACTGCCGCCCCAACAAGGGGGCAGTTCTGTTGACGTGAATGAGCTATGATGCCAGGTAGGCTTAAAAATACTGTCGGTTGTCTGCTGCTGGGTTTGACCACGCTAGCCCCGCTGGCAGCCCAACCGGAGGAAGTCGCTCCCATAAAAACTCACGAGGGACGGCAAATCGCAAACCCGGAGGAGCTAGCACCGCCGCGCACCGTGCCGCTGAGCGAGAGTCTGCCCTCCGTCACCGATCCCCAGAGAGCGCAAGAATTGCTGCATCTGGACTTGAGAACGGCCATGGGCTTGGTCCTCGAGGATATGCCGTCACTCAAACGGATCACCTCAAGAATTCGGCAAGCCGAGTATCGAGTGCAGGAGGCCTACAGTGCAGCCTACCCGACTCTCGATTTTGCCGCCGAGTATTCGAGGGTGCAGCCACCTATCTCTTTCCCTGGTGGTCCCGTCATTAGTCCCGCCGACAACTACGCTTTCAGACTAATCCTTCGCCAAGTCATCTACGACTTTGGCAGGATGAAGTGGAACGTGCTCGCCTCCAAGCTCTCCAAAAGAGTGGTTCAAGAAGAATATAGGACCGAGTTGAACCGGCTGATTATGTTGGTGGCCCAGCGCTATATCGAGGCGCTCCTGGCCCAGGAGCAAGTGACGATCGCCCAGGATGATCTGGAGGCCCAACTGGCCAACCTCCGAACCTCGCAACTCCTGTTCAAGCAGGGTGTGGCTGCTCGCTTCGATGTGCTGCGCAACTCAGCGGCAGCCTCTCAGGCTCAGCAGATCCTGATCGAGGCAGAAACGGCGGAGGCGATCGCCAAAGCCAGACTGCTCAGCCTTTTGAACGAGCCCCTGGATCGAAGATTGCAGCTGGACGCTCTACCTATTCGGCCACCCAACGACGAGATGTATCTTTCCGACGCCAAACTCAAAGCTTTGGAAACCCGGCCTGATCTGCGCAGCATCCGCTGGGCGGTGGAGCAGGCCAGGGCTCAGATCGAAGTGGCGGAAACAAGCAACAACCCTCGTCTCGATCTGACCAACACGTCGGTGAATCAAAACGCTACCGGCTTCAGTCCGGAAACGTCCAATACGACGGCCATCGTCTTCAGCGTACCGCTCTACGACGGTGGGGTCTCCCACTGGCAAAAAGAGCAAGCGGTGGAGTCGGTCCATCAGTTGACTGCCGACCTGGAGCAAGCGGAGAGAGACGCCGTTCTCCAGATAGACGAGGTTTACAATCAGCTTTCCGATCGTTGGAGAGCCATCGCGGTAGCCGAAGAGAACGTTTCTCAAGCAGAGGAAGCTTTGCGAGTAGCCGTTTTGCGCTACGAAAACGGAATCTCCACCAACGTGGAGCTACTGGAGTCTCAGGCAGCCAGGGCTCGTGCTCGTTTCGAGTTAGCCAGGGCCCGAGGCAACTATCTGCTGTCTCGTTGGAGTTGGTGGCAGGCTACGGCCGGCGAGTATCCGACAGAGGTTCCCATGCCGGACGATATCAGAGCCCGCCTGGACGCCGAAGGTCTCCCTAACGGCGACGATGCTTTCTCGGGCGAGGAAACGAACGAGAAGCTGGGCCCGCTCCTCCCCGATGGGGAGGCGCCGCGCTTACCTATCCGCGGACTGCCAACTCGGGAGTCTGTTGATGATGATTCGTTGCCTGCTGATAGTCCCGAGCCAAAGTAAGCAACGTCGTTTCCGAAAACGGCTTGCCCAGAAGCTGAACTCCCAGCGGTAGCCCTTGCAGAAACCCCGACGGGATCGACAACGCGGGAAGTCCGGTGAGGTTGGCCGACACGGTGAAGATATCGGAAAGATACATGGCCACCGGATCGTCCACTTTCTCCCCAACCTTGAAGGCCGGAGCCGGTGTCGTCGGGGTCAGGATGGCGGTAAAGTTTTTTAGCGTCTCCACATAAGCGTTGCGAAGCGCCGTCCTCACCTTTTGGGCCCTGTTGTAGTAGGCATCGTAATAGCCGGCTGAAAGCGTGTAGGTACCGAGCATGATGCGTCGCTTGACCTCTTTGCCGAACATCTCGCTTCGAGTTCGAGTGGTCAGGTGAGAAATGTTCTCGAAGTCCCCCTCCGGACGTCGCCCGTAACGCACGCCGTCGTAGCGAGCCAAATTTGAAGAAGCCTCGGCCGGGGCGATGACATAGTAGGCCGATAACGACTCCTCCATGTAGGGTAGGTCGACTTCTTCGACCTGAGCGCCCATTTTTCGGAACTCATCTAAAGTCACCTGAAAGGCTTCTTTCATGTCGTCAGGCAAGAGCTTCGCGACCACTCTCGGCACGGCCAAGCGGGCGCCCTTCAGAGCCTCGACACGATCGAGATCGAAAAGCTCACCCTCAACCGCCTCTTCGGAGCTGGTAGCGTCCATCGAATCGTAACCCGCGATGCAGGCAAGGAGTCTCGCGGCATCTACTGCCGAGCGCCCGAAAGGGCCGATCTGATCGAGAGATGAGGCGAAGGCGACCAGACCGTATCGTGAAACACGCCCGTAGGTAGGTTTCAGACCGGTAATCCCGCAAAAGGCGGCCGGCTGTCGGATCGAGCCACCCGTATCGGAGCCCAAAGATATCGGCACATACCCGGCACTCACGGCCGCCGCCGACCCGCCGGAGCTTCCACCCGGCACTCGGTCGGTGTCCCAGGGGTTGCGGGTGACCCCGAAAGCGGAATTCTCGGTGGAAGAGCCCATCGCAAACTCGTCCATGTTTGCTTTCCCCACCATGACGGCACCCGCCTGGCGAAGCTTAGTCCAGACAGTGGCATCGTAAGGAGGCACGAAGTTGCCCAACATCTTGGAAGCGCAGGTCGTGGTTTGACCGAGAACGCAGATGTTGTCTTTCAAGATTATCGGCACTCCGGCGAGCGGGAGCTCCGACTCTCCGCATTCCAGCCGGGCCTGCAGTTCGGCCACCTGGCGCTCCACGAACTCTTTGTCGTTTCGCAGCAGACAATTCAGCTTGGGCTCGAGTTCGTCAATCGTTTGCAGCGCTTTGCGGACGTGGAGGTCGGCTTGGCCGGACTCCACGACTTGCCGAGCCATCTCTTTTAACATCGGTAGGTCGTCCTAATCTTCTATTTTCGAAATGATGCGCGTGATCTCAAAGCAGCCGTCGCGAGCGTCGGGCGCGTTTTGCAGAGCCATTTCACGCTCCAGACACGGTCCTGGTTCGTCCTCGCGAAAGCGATTGGCGTAAGCTCCCACCGCGAGTGTGGCTTCCAAACCTTCGACCGGCACGTTGTCAAGCTTCGAGACGGTTTCCAGGATGCGAGACATCTCTCCAGTCAGCTCGGCCAACTCTACTTCGGTGTACTCCAGTTTGGAAAGGTTGGCCACGTGGCGAGTCTCTTCCAAACTGATGCTGCTACTCTTCTTCAATGATCCATTCCTCAATGTAGTTGTCGCGGCTCAGGTCCAACTCGGATATCGGCACAAGATCGCGTTGAAATCGAAATTGCTGAACGACCTCCAACTCGAAGTCGTGGAAGTCGTCGTAGTGGCCGACTTTATCTCGCTTCTTGGCGATAAAAGCCGCCGTGGAGGCCGTGGCCGTGGCGTGCGGCACTTTACGCGCGAAATGGACGACAAAACGAAAGAAGTTGTGCAAGGACACGTAGGTGACCTTATCCAGAAACGATTTATAGTTGACGTTTCCGGCAGCGAATCGATACGGTTGGTCCTGCAGTTTAGTAAAAACATCCAGCAGGTAGACCTGTCGAGTCTGCTTCGCCCGATCCTTAGCCGAGTCGCCCTCTTCTCCGCCGGTCACTTTCTTGACCATTTTGCGAAGAGGGCCTTTCTTGAGCTCCGAGTCTTTGATCATCTGATTGATGACGCCCAAAGCGAGATACTCGATGGCGTCGTATGGGATCTGCTCGCCACCCGCCACCAGGTGATCTTCTTCGAAAGTGCCGTCGCGCACTCGACTCGGTAGCGGCGTAGCCCGCTCGTACATCCTCGGTTTTGGAGGAGATTCTCCCTCGACGACTTGAGCCGTGTGTATTACAACTTCGTCTTCCCCGTAATCCTCGTCACTCACCTACTGCTGGCCTCCCCCTCCCATTGGCATCACCACGGACTTCAGCTTCAGCTTGAGGTCGTTGGCGTTGTCGGAGTTTCTCAAGGCTTCTTCGGAGGTGATACGACCGGTCCTATAAAGCGAAATGAGGGAATGGTCAAAACTCATCATTCCTTCCGGGTGGAACTGGTCCAACTCTCGCTTCATCTGAGTCAAGGAGCCGGCTCGAATCAGCTCCGACATACGAGCGTTACCGATCAAAACTTCGGTGGCCACAACCCGTTTTCCGTCAATACCGGGAATGAGACGCTGAGCGATGATACCACGAAGGTTCAGGGAAATCTGAGCCAGTACGGCCGCTTGCATGTCCTCCGGAAAGAACTGCATAATCCGCTCGATGGTTTGGTAAGCGTTGTTGGCGTGAAGGGTACTGAGTACAAGGTGACCGGTTTCGGCGAAATAGACCGCCGATTGAACCGACTCCGGGTCGCGCATCTCACCCACCAGCAAGACGTCGGGAGCCTGACGCACCGCGCTTTCCAAGCCCTCTTTAAAGGTGCCTACGTCCTGACCGATCTCTCGCTGGCTCACGATACAGGTCTCCTGGTCGTCGTGGAGATACTCGATCGGGTCTTCCAGAGTCACGATATGGCCGGTGGAGCGGTCTTTTCGATATTTGATCATCGAGGCCAGGGTGGTCGACTTACCGGAACCGGTTGGACCCGTACACAGCACCAGTCCGCGTTTCTGCATAGCCAACTGGGCCAAAACCTGAGGTAATCCGAGGGTATCGAATTCCAAGATCTCGTCTTCGACTCGCCGCATCACCATCGCCACCGTCCCCTTTTGGCGATAGGCGTTGACACGAAAGCGACTCACATTCTCGATGTCGTAGATGAAGTTGGCATCGTGGAAGTTCTCGAACTTTTCCCGTTGGTGCTGAGGCATGATCGTCATGGCCAGGTGCTCGATCATCTCGGGCGTCAGGGCGGCGCACTCGATCGGGATGAGATTGCCCTCGATTCGAAGCATAGGGGTCTTGCCGGACTTGATATAGACGTCGCTGGCCTTCTCCCTCACGGATACAGTTAAGACCTGATCCAATAGTCCTCGAATGCTTTCGATTTCGATCATGAATGACTCCTCATTTCTCTCGGGGACACGCCCTTACCTAGTTCTTTCGTCATAACGAAGCTCCCGTCCCTGTCGGAGGCGCTCGATATTGCCTTTGTGACGGAAAAATGCAAACCCTGCAGCCACCGCGCAGAAGACGATGGAGGAAATGTCTCCGCCCTCGAGAGCCATCAACAGCGGCATCGAGGTGACGGCCGAAAGAGAGCCGACCGACGGATACTTGGTCAGGGCGATCATGGCAAGCCATACCAGCGCGGCCAAGAAAGCCACCTTAGGGTTCAAAGCCAAAACCACCCCGAAAGTCGTGGCGATTCCTTTACCACCCTTGAATCCTCTGAAGATGGAGTAGTTGTGTCCGAGCACCGCCAACAAGCCGAGTATTGCCTTAGTAGGAGCGAGCGCGAAGCCCGGGACCAACGACACGTAAGCCAGCAAGCAGGCAACCGTGCCTTTCAACAGGTCGGCCAGCAGAACCAGAGCCCCACCTTTGGCGCCGAGTGTGCGAAAAGCGTTGGCCGCACCCTGATTGCCGCTACCGGACTTGGTCAAATCCTTCTGGGCGGCTTTGGCGATGATGATTCCAAACGGCACCGCCCCCAGAAGATAAGCGGCCACGATCACGATCAGTGTCCAGATTCCAAACATTACTTTCTCCCAAATTTGAGGTGTATTGGTGTTCCCACGAAACCGAAGGCGTCGCGGAGTTGATTCTCCAGGTACCTTTCGTAGCTGAAGTGGATAAGGTCCGTGGAGTTGACTTTCAAGAGAAACGTCGGAGGTCGATTCTTGCGTTGAGAACAGTAGAGGACCTTCAAGACGCGACCCTTGTAGGACGGCGGCGGACGGAGAGCCACCGCCTCGTGAACGACCTCGTTCAAGAGTGGTGTCGCTACACGGCGATTCCACTGTTCATAGACAGCCTCGACCGTTGTCAGGATATCTTCGCAGCCCTCTCCCGTCTTGGCCGACAGGAAGAGAACAGGTGCGTAAGACATAAAATCGAGGTCGGCTCCCAATTCTTGCACAAACTTTTCTCGGCGCGCGACCGTGTCTTTGGAGGTGCCGATCAGATCCCACTTGTTGACCAGGACCACCACCGCCAAACCGGCCTCCTCGATCAAGCCCGCTACCCGCTTATCCTGTGAAGTGACACCGTCCATGGCGTCGATGACGAGCACTCCGACGTGGGCCCTTTCCAACGAACTGGCTGCTCTGAGAGACGAATAAAACTCGACTTCGTCGTCGATCTTCGCTTTGCGGCGCATGCCGGCCGTGTCCAGAATCCGGAAAGGCTGCCCCTCCTCCACCACCAGGCTGTCCACCGTGTCACGGGTGGTGCCGGCCTTGTCGTGCACGAGGCTTCTTTGGGTGCCGGTGATGCGGTTCAGCAGGGAGGATTTGCCTACATTCGGCCGTCCCACCAGGGCCACGGCGATCTCTTCGTCGTCGCCGTCACGCTCGATTGGCGGTGGAAGCTTTTCAAGAACCAGATCGAGGAAGTCTCCGGTGTTGGTTCCGTGAATGGCTGAAATCGCGATCGGCTCATCGAGGCCCAGCGCATAGAAGCTGTAGCGTTCCATTTCCACGTTGGGGTTTTCGGCCTTGTTGACCACCAGAATGACCGGCTTCTCGGTCTGCCGCAATCGAGCGGCCACCTCTTCGTCCAGGGGGTGAATCCCCTCCTGACCGTCCACTATCAAACAGATGACGTCGGCTTCATCCATGGCGATCTGAGCCTGCCGAAAAACCTCCTGACGAAGCTCGTCCGTGTCGTAGGGGTCCATCCCCCCGGTGTCGATCAGAAGAAAATCCCGACCGCTCCATTCAGCCTGAGCCACGATACGGTCTCGAGTCACGCCGGGTCGGTCCGCGACCACGGCTTGTCTGCGACCCAGAATGCGATTGAAGAGGGCGGACTTCCCAACATTGGGGCGGCCCACGATGGCCACCACCGGCATTTCACTCATCGTCGCCCGCCACCAGATAGCCCCAGCCACGCCGGGTAAAATCGTAAAGAGTCTTCATCACTTCCGGATCTTCCGAGACATCGTCGAACTGGAGTTCACGAGAGCCGGAGATGAGCTTGACCTGCTCCCCGCTCAGACTCCCCTCCATCAACTCACCGTCGGCAAAGAGGTGAGGCGTGCCCTCCTCAACCCAGCCTGCCACTCTCACTCCTTCGTGACGACGCCACAAGCCGCTGTCGGAGAAATCGGCGGTGAAGTCTTCCATGCTTCCTTCGTACTCTTCCAGGCTCGCAGGCGCTCGTTGGGGTCTGGTGATGAAGGCTCCAAACCATTCTGCTAGCGCGTGTCGTTCGGTAGGTACCTGCTGAAGGAGTCGCAGAACTCGATTGATGTCGTGCTCTGAAATGAGGCCCGGGTTTCTCCCTCCCATACGGTCCGGGTCGCCGTACCGGATGGCGCCGAAGCGACTCTGATGCCAGTCGCCGAAATCAGAGACGATCTCGGCTCTGGTCGGGGCGAGGAATCCAAAACTGTAGGTCAGGCAGGGCTCCAAGGAGATACCGTTATGAGGAACTCCGGGGGGAAGGTAAAGCATATCCCCGGGCTCCAATTCGAAGGTCTCAGTGACCACGAAGTTGTCCAAGATGCGGATATCCAGACCCTCTTTGTATCGGGCTTCTCTCTCGCTGAGAGCTTCCCCGATCTCCCAACGTCTCCGGCCGCTTCCTTGAAGCAAGAACACGTCGTAGGAGTCGATATGAGCACCCACTCCGGAATCTTTGGCGGCAAAACTTATCATCACATCGTCTTTGCGCCAATTCGGAAGAAAGGTGAAGCGGTCAAAAAGGTCGGCCACGTCCGGGACGTGTCGGTCCACCTCCTGCACCAAGACGGTCCAGTGGCTATCGCCCAGACTTTCGAAGGTGCCTTCGGGCAACGGGCCGTGCCGTAGCTCCCAGGGGTGCTCTCCCCCTTTCTCCAGGATCAATCGGCTCAGGACTCCATCTTGCATGGCCAGTCCGGCTAATTCGTCGGGCTCTATCGGCGACTCAAATTTCGGGAATGCCTGTCTGATAAGCACCGGCTTTTTTTGCCAGTAAATAGACAGAAATTCTTCTTCTGTAAGATTGCCTAAGGGGGTATTGGAACTCATTTGCTGCCAGGGTTCGCCTAAGCCCCTCGGCACTCCTCGAGAAGTTTCCGAACGCTTGTCTGGGCTTGGGTTGCTATTTCTTCAGCGTCCAGTTCCCAGGAGATAGGCTCTCCAATCCGCATGACAGGTGGCGGATAGCCGATAATCTTGCTCCAAATAGGAAGCGACATACCCTGAATGCCTTCAAAGAGTTTTCGCGTTCCGGTGATCCCGATCGGTATGACGCTGGTCTTCGTTTTTCGGGCAATCTTGGCAAACCCGGGCTGAAAGTCTTGAAGAGTACCGTCTTTCGAGCGTGTGCCCTCGGCAAACAAGCAGAGACAACGGTCGTCACGCAACAGCTTCAAGACTTCGATAAGAGTGGCTTTGCCGGGTCCGTTGCGATTGACCGGGAAGGCTCCCAAGCCCAGCATCATGTGCCTGGATGTGGGGAAATCGAACAACTCTTCCTTGGCCATGAAGTGGATCTGCCTTTTGGGGCAGCCCAGGGAGACAAAGAGAGGATCGAGATAAGATTGGTGGTTGGAAACCAATAGCACCGAACCGCTGGCGGGAATGTGCTCCTTGCCCTCGATCCGAGCTCCCACCGAACTAAAAATGGTCCAGGCCAGTGCCTTACCGACCTGATACGAGTAAGATATCGGAGGAACCATCAGGCGGAGGCTAATCTAGTGTTCAAAACACGTACGATATCTTCCACCAGTTGCTCTGCCGAGCAGTTGGTGGAATCGAGACGGACCGCATCCTTGGCGGCCGACATGGGGGCCAACTGTCTGTTGGCGTCGGCTTCGTCCCGCTTCCTGAGGGCCTCCGCCGCCTCTTCCAACTCTTTTTTAGTGTAGTGTTCCTCGTGTTGTGACAAGCGGCGCCTGGCTCGCTCCTGGAGGTCGGCTTCGATAAACACCTTGAGGGTGGCATCGGGCAGCACGACCGTACCGATATCCCGTCCCGCCATCACGACCGAACTGACCTTAGCCAGGTTGCGCTGCACATCCAGGAGAAACGCTCTCACTTCGGGCAATCGGGCCGCGAAAGGAGTGGCTTGCTCCACTTTGAGGTCGTCGAGACGGTGACCGACATCCACATTCTGGAGGAAAATACGGCACTCACCGGCCGGTGGAGTATCGATTCGAATCTTCACACCGTCCAGGTGGGCAGCCAGGTCCAGTTTGGCCCACGCCTGAGTATCTTCGTGACCCCGACTCAACAGGTCCAAGGCGATCGCCCGATAGAGCTTGCCCGTGTCCAGGTAGCTGCAATTCAGCTTGTGGGCCAGGAGCCTCGCCACAGTGGACTTTCCACTGGCGGCGGTGCCGTCGATCGCTATACTAAAAGTTTCCATCTCTATCCGTCCCAATACAGCTTGCCCGCTGGTCTCGCAATGATGACCGTGGGGTTCACCAGGTACTCCTGCGCCACCCTTCGGATGTCCTGGGCTGTCACCTCCGAAAGGCGCCGTTCAAAATTTTCTTCGTATCCGTACCCCAGACCGATACTCTCGGCTTTGGCCAAACGAAAGGCGGTCCCGCGGTTGGTTTCTCTATCGTTGAGAAAACTACCGAGGAGTTTCTGCTTGGCCGCCTCCAACTCTCGCGCGCTGAGCGGCTCTTCCTGCAGCCTTTCAGCCTGCTTGAGAACATCGCGCCTGACCTTTCCGGCGTCGTGAGGACGGGTGATGACATAGGTGAGAAAGTGAGAGGGCCCCTTGAGGTCGGGATGGATGCCACTGACGGTATAAGCGAGACCTTTCTTCTCCCGTATCTCGTCGAACAGTCGTGATGAGAGCCCCTGGCTGAGGACCGCGTCGATCAACATCATCGGGATATGGTCCTCGGATCGAGCACTCGGCGCGGGGAAACCCACCAGCACCCAGGCGATGTCGTTTCGGGTCCCCAAATCGATCCGCTTCTCGGTGGCTTTCGGCTCCCAGGCGACGGAAAGGTCCGGCTCGTTGCGAGTCTTTAGGGAGCTAAAGAGTTGTCTGGTCAAATCGTCCAGGGTCGTTCGAGAAAGCCTCCCGCAGGCTGCCAGCACAAGACGCTCCGGCACCAGGTAACGCTGATGAAACTCGCTCAGCACCTTGGCGTCGATACGTTCTACCGCCAGGGTGCCGCTGGTGTGTTCCCGACGGTACGGGTGGTAGCGATAGAAGAGGACGCGGAAGATCGAGTAAAGCTGGTTCTGAGAGCCCGCTCGCCCTTCTTTGATGTCGTCCACCAATCTCTTACGATGACGAGCGACCACTTTTTCCGAGTAGGTGTCTTCCTTCACCAGGTCGGCCAGGGCCGTGATCATGGCTTCCCCGTCCTCTGCGGGACCCTGGATTGAAATTCTCAGAAAGTCCGGTTCGAGCGAGACCGACTTGTCGACGATTCGAAAGTGTTGCTCGGTAGCGTCGTCCAGTCGCTCCTCAAGAATTCTCGACCATAAGGCGATCAGTCCCGCAGTGGGCGTCTCTTCGTTGGCCAACCCCACCTGACAGAGCAACTCTACCGCGATCAGATCGTGGGCCGGGGACTCTTTCAGCAAGATCACCATACCGTTCGTCAGCAGAATACGGCGCGCCGGGGTGGCACGGGCAGCCAAGACCTCGGTGCGAGTGGGAGAGTCAGAGGATGCGGTTTCCGCGGGATTGGCGGCGGCCAGGCCTGTTAGAAGGAGGACAACTGAGACAAGCGCTTTGATCTTCATTACTTGCCCCTCGGCTTCAAGGTATATCCCCAGTAGCCGCCACCCAGATACTTTTCAGCCGCTGCCACCACATCTTCGGCCGTTACGTTCTCGACCTCTTCGGGGTAATTCTTCCAAAAATCCGGTACTCCGAGAGCACTATAAAATCCGATGGTATCGGCTTTACCGGAGTTCGTTTCGTTGTTCTGCAAGAAAGATTGCAAGAGATGAGCCTTGGCTCTCCGCAGGTCCTCCGGAGTGAAGTCGCCCGCCTTGATCGCCTCGATCTCTTTGATGATAGCGTTTCGAATCTCGGCTGCTTGTTTGGTCTCACCCACCGCGCTCACGATCATTAATCCGCGTTGACGAGGGGTAAGATAGGCTACATCAACCGAGTTGACCAACTCATCCTCTTTGACCATCTTTCGGTACAGTTTGCTGTGAGGGCCCTGTCCGAGCATAAAGCTTAAGACGTCCATGCCGTAGACGTCTTTCCCGTCGTGAGCCGAAGGTGCCGGGAAACCGAGCATCACCATGGCCGCTCCGATCGGTCCGTTACCTTCGGAGAGCACCGGCTCCGCGGGCGGCTCGGGCGGCGGAATCAGGTCTCTCTTGCGGGCTTCGCTACCCTTAAACGGGGCAAAGAGAAACTTGGCCTTCTGCGCGGTTCGTTGAGCATCGATATTGCCCACCACGACCACCGTGCAGCGAGAGGGTCCGTACTCCTGGTTTTTCCATTTCACGAAATCCACTTGTTGGAACGCCTTGATGCGCTCTTTGGTCCCGATAGGCGATTGTGAGTAGGGATGCTCGCCGTAAGCCAGATTATAGAGCTTGTCCATCGCGATTCGTCCTGGATTGTTCTCGCCGATTCGATACTCTTCCAACACGACGTCACGCTCGATGTCGATCCCGGACTGAGCCAGTTCAGGGCGAATCAGAGCGTCAGCCAGAAGCTCCAGGCCACGCTCGGCCTCTGCCGAGGGCAGAGTGATAAAATAGTGAGTCATATCCTTCGCCGTGCTGGCGTTGGTCAGACCTCCCCTATCCTCAATCGCTTTCTTGAAGGCGAGACCGGAGAGAGTCGGCGTCCCCCGAAAGAACATGTGTTCGTAAAAATGCGCCAGACCGGCCGTCTGCGGGCTCTCGTCCAAGCTCCCGGCGGCGATAAAGACGTTTACGGAAACGGTGTTCGATCCCGGATTTTCCAGGGCCACAATCCTTAGACCGCTGGGCAAGACTTCCTCGACCATCTCGGGGCTCTGCGCCTGCACCGGTTGGAGCAGCAAAAGACCGACAAAAAGGGCCAGCCCGCTCCGCAACATTGTTATTCTCTTCGACATAGACAAACCCAGTTTCTATCGAATTTCTTGAAGACCTCTCAATAGCAACCGGGTGGGGCGCGGAAAGTTGCTCTTTGGGCGATCTGAAAAACAGGCGAAGGTTGGCCTGCGAGGGCCACCGTGGGGCCGTTCGCTCGGCGTGGTACCGCGTACGGGATTCGCAAGCGCTAGCGTTCCGGAGCCGCGAAGCGGCGAGGACACCCTGGTTTCCGCCTCCGGCGGCGCTCTAAGCAAAAAGCTCCTCTAGTGGAGCTTTCTGAAGTGGTACCGCGTACGGGATTCGCAAGCGCTAGCGTTCCGGAGCCGCGAAGCGGCGAGGACACCCTGGTTTCCGCCTCTGGCGGCGCTCTAAGCAAAAAGCTCCTCTAGTGGAGCTTTCTGAAGTGGTACCGCGTACGGGATTCGAACCCATGATTTCCGCCGTGAGAGGGC
>Ga0207914_100474_pt1 | contig 16113 bp, 17 predicted proteins | sample DeeseametaMP2497_FD_184171 | JGI IMG/M metagenome (GOLD analysis project Ga0207914, IMG submission 184171) | Marine microbial communities from East of Antigua and Barbuda, Atlantic Ocean - MP2497 (SPAdes) | ecosystem: Environmental > Aquatic > Marine > Oceanic | place: East of Antigua and... | reverse complement strand
CCCGCCGTGCTGTCCGCTGCCTGGCGTCTGCTGGGCTCGAAAACCGTGTAAGATCCTATTCTCATTTTTGGATTCTATGCGGTCGCGCTGAAAAATCTCGAAAAAATCAGCCCGCTACGGCATCGATGGTTGAATAGACCAGATGGTTTCGCCGTCGTCGTCGACCACCAGCAGGGTTCCATCTGATTCTTCCGCGACAGCGGTGGGTCGACCGTAGGCTTCATCGCTGTCGGTGTCTTTCATGAATCCGGTCAAGAAGTCTCTGACTTCCCCGGTGGGTCTGCCGTCCCGGAAAGGGACGAAGAGTATTTTATAGCCGATGTACTTGGCTCGATTCCACGAACCGTGCTGCGCGACGAAGGCTCCGTTTTGGTACTCATCTCCGAGTTTGTTGTCCCGATAGAAATGGATGTCCATCGTGGCGGTATGGGAGCCGGTGGCCAGATCCGGAACGATGACTTCAGGCAAGTCTTCGGGGATCTTCCCTTCCCATCGCGGGTCGATGTGATCGCCGAAGTACTTGTAGGGCCAGCCGTAGAAGCCCCCCTGCTTCACGCTGGTAATGTAATCGGGCACGAGGTTGTCACCAAGCTTATCGCGTTCGTTCACGGCGGTCCAGAGCACGCCGCTGACGGGGTTGTAGTCGAGCCCGTTCGGGTTTCGGAGACCCCAGGCATAGATTTCTTCATTGTCCCCATTGAGATCCATGATGAGGATTTTGGCACGTCGCTCTTCTCTGTCCATTCCGTGCTCGCCGACGTTGCTGGAAGAACCGACGGTGACAAGCAGTCTTTCACCGGACTTGTCGAGCATAAGGTTTCGAGTCCAGTGGTGGTTATATCCGCCCGCCGGAAGATCGGCGATCTTCTCCCCCTCGCCTTCCAGGGAGTCGGCACCTTCGACATAGGGGAAGCGGACGATGCTATTGCTATTGGCTACGTAAAGATGTCCCTTGGCCAGTGCCATTCCAAAAGGCTGGAAGAGGTTCTCTAGAAAGACGTGCCGCTCGTCGGCTATTCCATCTCCATCGCGGTCGCGAAAGAGGGTGATTCGGTTGGCGCTGTGGCCGGAACGTATCTGCTTTTTCCGTTCCTTCTCGTCCTTGGAATAGTCTTCGGCTTCGGCTACCAGCACGTCGTCGTTCGGTAGGATGTAGATCCATCGGGGATGTTTGAGGTCGGAAGCAAACTCTTTCACGGTGAGTCCGGACGGCGCCTGGGGAGTCTTCCCTTCGGGCCATCCGACGATTTGGGTCTCTCTTCGAACCGACTCGGTGGCAAACGGCTCCGGAAGCGTTATTTGAGAGGGGAGACCGTAGCCGTTTTCCTTTGTGCTGCCCGCCACCTGGGCTTGTGCGCCGGTCAACAGGCCGATGAGTATGAGGGCGGATGAGACGAGGTTTTTCTTCACGGGGGCTCCTAGGAGTAAAGATTCACGCGAGTGTACCGTATCCTGGAAGCTTTACCAGCGCTCATCGGTAGCCAGATGAGGCATCCGTATGAGGGTATCCTTATGATGGGACTTTCTGCAGGGGAAGTTCCGGTCGATTCCGGAATGGCCGGGGCCATGTTTAAATCTGTTTCTAAGACAGTTCAAGTTTCCGTATTTGTGTTTTTTCTGTCCTTGTGGGCCGTCGCGGCCCCCGGACCGCGACACGTCTATTTGACGTGGCAAGGCGACACCAGCACTACCATGACCGTGGTCTTCCAATCCATGTCACCGGCCAAGAACCCCGTCGTCTACTACGGCAAGTCTTCTGCGACGAGTGTTACCGGATACGCCAACATGCAGAAAGGACGCCCCACCAAGTTTCCCGGACTGGAGCGCTGGGTGAGCTTCGTGAAGCTCACCGGCCTGGAGCCGGGCGAGACCTACTACTTCCGAGCAGGGGACAGTGGCGTGGGGTTTTCCAAGGAGCGGAAGTTCCGTACCATGCCCGACACGTCCGAGGAGATGCGTTTCGTGACCGGGGGAGACATGTGGATCGAGCCCGCGACCCATCAACTCTTGCGCCAGTCGGCCAGTCAATCCCCGCAGTTTGCTCTGGTGGGCGGAGATATGGCGTACGCCGACGGTAAGCTCAGCCACGTCAACTTTTGGGACAAGTGGTTCGATGCCTGGGATGAGTATATGGTGACGCCTTCCGGCCACTCCATCCCCATGGTGTTAGCGGTAGGCAACCACGAGACGCAAGGTGGGTTCGCCGGGACACCTGCCGACGCGCCCTATTTCTACAACTTCTTCAAACAAGATGAGCGAGGCTATTTCTCACGGCAGTTCGGGCCCGACATCATCGTGTACGTGTTGGATTCCGGACATACCAATCCGCAAGACGGTGAGCAGGCCCGTTGGCTGGCCGAGGAGATGGAGCGGACTAAGAACGTGAAGCACCGTTTCGCCATGTATCACGTGCCGTGCTATCCGAGCTATCCCGGAGCGTATGAAGAGCCTTACTCGGCCGGTGGGCGCAAGCATTGGGTTCCACTCTTCGATCGGTATCACTTGCGGGCGGCATTTGAGAACCACTTTCACACCTTCAAGCGAACCAAGTTGCTCAAGGGTAATAAGGTGGACCCGGAGGGTACGTTGTATTTGGGAGACGGATGCTGGGGACGGCCGCCTCGGAAAGTGAAGCCGGTGCTGGATTGGTATGAGGAAGTGACAGCCAGCCGTCGGCACGTCTGGTTGGTGGACGTACTGGGGGATAAGGTGAGGTATCGAGCCATGGACCCGCACGGGAAAGTGTTCGACACCTACGAGCATTAACTCCGTTTGGAAAAAACGCAGATTGGAAGCAAGAAGTTTCCAAGCTGTTCATATCTGTAACATGATTTAACAGATTGACAACACACCGCGGCCTGTTTCCCATGGGACAATGGGAGCAAGCAGATGGATGTGTCCAACAACATCAAGGGGGGACCCAAAGCCCAGAACAGCGCCCCCAAAACGGAAAAGAAAGAGCAGACCACGTCTGTTCCTGATGTTAGTTCCGCCAATAACGTTCCGGCGGAGAAGATTGAACTCCGTGAGAGCGTCCGCGAGAATTCCGAAAAGCAGAAGCAAAACACCTCGCATATCGATGCTCTTCAATCCGCCTACGCAGCCGACGACCCGACCGTGTCATCCGGCAAAGCCGACAAACGCAACTCCAAGTTTGGGGACGACGCTGCCAAGAAGAACGGAAACAACGGCAACGGCCAGGGTCACGGCAACCTGAAGAAATCCGGCGGCGATCAGGACGGGAATTCGCAGGGGGAGAGCGGACCGGCCAAAGAGGTCGCTCACAGCAAAGAGAAAGTGGCCGGCAACGGTCACGCCAAAGGCAAGGGGAAGGCTAAGGGCAAAGCCAAAGGGCACACGAAAGGTGCCAACGGCAAGGCTAAGGGACACGCTCACGCCAAGCCCAAGAAGTCCGCTGACGACGGCAACTCTCAGGATAAGCAGGATGCTGCTCCAAAGTCCAAGGGAGACTCTCAAGACAAGGCCGAGGAAGCGCTAAAGACGCTTAAGGACGGCAAGGGTGTCGCGAGCGACCAGGCCAAAGATGCCTTGGGTCGGCTGAAAGACGGCCAGGCCGATGCCAAAGACCGGGTCAACGATGCGGTCGATCGGCTCAAGGATTCGAATCAGGATGCCAAGGAGAAGATCAAAGACGCTCAGAGCAAGCTGAAAGATATCGACACCAAGGAAAATCATCCGGGACAGGGTGATAAGAAAGCCGCCGAGCCGAAGCCCCAACCCAAAGAAGTTGTTCGGACCGAAGCCCGGGCTCACACCCAGCGCAGTGTGGAGTCTCGACAGGAGGCCGTGCAGAAAGAACAAAAAAGCGCGGGCAATAACCAGGTCGTCCTGCAGCGGACCAACGCGATTCGCCAGGCCGAGTCGATAGCTCCCAGCACCTCGGCGCCGCCCAAGATCGAGCAGCCCCGAATTGAAGAGCGGGAGCGAAAGCCCGACCAGACTGAGGCCGGCAAGCCGGAGAAGCTGCAGGACCGAAAACCGCTGAAGCTTGCCGCACGTCCGGAGGATAGTAAGACCGAGAACCTGCCTCTGGCAACTCGGGGAGCGACTCAGTCTCGTGTCGAGGTCGCACCCGGCAGCAGTGAGATTGTCATCGATCGAGAGTTGGACGCCCAGAAGAAGGTGGGGCAAGACAACCACCGAGCCTGGGAGCGGTCGGAGTCTATGAAGCCCAAGACGACGGAGCGGGGCGAGAAGATCGAGAAGGCCCAGGCCACCAATCAAATGGACTCGGCCAAGAAGACTGATGAACTTCGCAAAGGCGAAAACCAGTTGGCCGATGACCGGAAGTCCTTTCTTCGGGCCGAAGAGTCGCAGCAAGACGCGAAGAAAAATGTTCAGGACAGCTCCCAAAAAGTAAACGACGGGGAAAGCCAGATCATGACCCGTGAGCGGCAGATTCAGGAGGCCGGCTCAGCCGTCACCGAGGCGAAGTCCGAGAATTTCGAGTCACAGGATATGGTGAAGAAGGCTGACCTTCGTCTGGAAGATGCTCTTCGACGTTTCCACGACGGTAAGCTGAAGACCGACAACGGCAACGGCAAAAGCCAGGGCAAAAGTAAGCAAGAGCAGGACGCCGTCCTTCGTAGAGCTGTTCTCTCGGCTCAGGAGTTTCAGGAGAAAGCCCAGGCGCGAGCCAGGCAAGCCCAACAGGCAGAAGAAGATGCCAAGAAGGGCGTCGGGGTGGCCAACGACCGGTTGGCCCAAGACCAGCTCGACCTTCAAAGGAGCAAGACCCACTTGAGCACACACCGAGAGAATGAGGCCCTGACGCAGACGGACTTCAGAACCGCTCGGAAGAATGTGGAGATGGGAAAAACCGGAGTTGAGGACCGTACCAAGTTTCTCGACAACTTGAACCAGAGAGGGACCGGTCTGGGTCGCGAAGCCGAACACAACACGGTCGTGATGCGGCACTTGCGAGAGTCGTCCGAGCCGCTCCAGGAGAACATTCGAAGTCAGAAAGAGAACGTCGAGCGACTGGAGGCTCAAAGAGTAGCTCTCGGCCAGCCTCGGACCGTTGAGCTCCAAGAGATGCGCGAACTCAGGACGCCGCCTTCGGGTCAGGCCGGTGGTGACCGGGCTTCTGAAGCTCAGCAAGCGTAAATTTCACTCTTTTGTCGGACCTGGCCGGGTTCCGGCGTTTCCCACGTGGGTAGGTCACCGATGGGTTCAGGCTTTCCCACGTGGGTGAATCTTCGCTGGGTTCCGGTGTTACCCACGTGGGTAAATCTTCGCTGAGTTCCGGTGTTTCCCACGTGGGTAAATCCTCGCTGGGTCCCGGTGTTTCCCACGTGGGTAAATCCTCGCTGGGTTCCGGCGTTTCCCACGTGGGTAAATCTTCGCTGAGTTCCGGTGTTTCCCACGTGGGTAAATCCTCGCTGGGTCCCGGTGTTTCCCACGTGGGTAAATCCTCGTTGGGTTCCGGCGTTTCCCACTTAGCAAATCGCCGGGAGAGCGCTAGTGCTCCGGAATTGGGTATCTGAGCTGCTGATCCGCGGCATCCATAAACCGCATCCAATCCCACAGCGTGAGGTCGTGGCGTCCCGCGCGTAGGTGGTAAGAGACCTGGCCCTGCACGACTTCTCCTGGTTCCGGCATTTCCCACGTGGGTAAATCGACGGCCGAGGAGACCTTCGCTGCCTCGAGAGTACTGAGGAATTCACCCCTTGGGTCGGCCCATAGATCGGCCGAGGCGCTGGCCACGTAGAGCGGGCGCGGGGCGATAAGACTGAGCAGGATATGCTGGTCCAGGGGAAGATCGTCTTCGCGGTTGGAGTACTGGTGAAAGTTTTTGCAGAACCAGTGAGGGAAGCTCTCGTTAATGCGCTCGACGGTCTCACCGAAGCGACGTTTGGAGAGCGCCGCCCCTCCGCAACCCGAGTCGTTGGAGACCACCATGGCAAACCGCTCGTCTTGAGCCCCGGCCCACAGAGCGGTCTTGCCTAATCGCGAGTGCCCGATGGCGATCACGCCTGTCACATCCGACCTCTTCTGCAACATGTCGTTCACCCTGGAAAGCCCCCAAGCCCAGGCGGCGATCGAACCCCACTCATCTTTCCCCGGCGCTCCGGTCAGCGCGTGGACACCGTCGGTGAAGTCGTTTCGATCCGGGTCGACGTCTCCGTAATAAAGAGTGCACAACCCATATCCGCGTTTCAAGATCATCTCCACCGGCCAGCGACTCGCCCGCGCACCCCGCGACGCATCGGTGGCTTGGTGCTTCTCGATTCCAATACCGGCATTGTTGTCCACCCAGCCACGAGCCAGCCGAATATCAGGGTCCGGATACACGGTCTGATTGCCGTAGAAGTTCATCCCCAGGAAGACCGGAGCTTCCGTAGTCGGCCGATACAACAAGACATCCAACTCCAATCCTTCAAGAGGGCTCACCACCCACTGCTCCCGCCAGCCCAGTCCGTTAAATACTTCGGTCGGCCCCTCCACCCGTCGCCACTCTTCCCTCCACGGAAAGTCGGGTACCTTGCCGTAGACCTGGTCGCTGAACAGTGTCAGCCATTCTTCGCGGCTCTTGTCGTTGAAGTTTGGCAAGTTGTACTTGGGAACGAGTTCCTCGTCATAAAGGTAGCCCTCGGGGGCTTGGGCTAACGTGGGAAGCGTGGTGGCAAGCAGCACAGCAAAAAGAAGGTAACGCACGAACCGCTCTTCGTTTTGCGAGCCACGAATCCCCACAAGGTCTCCGTCAAAACGCGCCGAGAGCTGAGCGAATCAGGGACCTGCTGCGCGTTGGATGCTCCTCGTGTCGGGTGCCTCTATTCAAAGTACTTTGAGACCTCAACAACCTCGGCTCCCTGAGCTTCAGCTTCCCTCAGAGACAGCGAATGCCGATGGAGCATACCGCGGGCCCTCGATAGCATCCGATCTGAATCTCGTGCCCGTACTGTCTGTACAATAGCAAGACAATTCCCGGTGAGTCGGGATGCGGGACCGGCCTGTCCGCTTCATCGAGTTGTCCGGAGTAGTATTCGCCAACTCTCTTCCTATGCGGGTCGCCAAGGTTCTTTAGCACTCTTTCAAGAGACGTTCCCTCACACAGAATCCGGCGGTCGTCTTCCCGAAGCTCGGTGCCCTCAAGGACGGAATGAACACGTCCATCCTTCAACACGATCCTCGGTCCAAACCCCTGCTGAAAAACAGCGAACTCACGGTCCCAGCCTTCTTCCTTCAGGTCCGGATAGAGATCGAAGACTTCGCTTTGCTCTTGTCCGACATAGAGTCCGTTTAGGGTCAGTTTATTCGGCACATCAATCTTCCGCCGGGTCGTTATGCGGGTTCATGGCGACAAGCCTGGGCTGGAAAGAGCCCACAACTTGTATCAACGACCCGTGACTCCGAACCACATCGCCAACCTCTCGATACACACCGGGCCACTCGTCCTGTCCACCGGAGAGCAGACGAACTCCCGCTTCTTTGAGTTCATTCTTCACCGCTCGACCGCGATATTGCCTACGGGCTTGATGACGACCCATTGTGCGGCCCGCTCCGTGGGCCGCGGACCAGAGGCTGACCTCGTTCTCCGTCCCAACGACCAGTTTACTCGGCGAGAGCATGGATCCACAGATGATACCGAGTTCTCCCTCTCTAAGCTGTATCGTCCCTTTGCGATGGACCACGACATCTTCACCCCTGAAGCCGTCTTGGACGGCGAAGTTGTGACAGCTCGCCACCTGATAAAGAAGCTCGCAGTCGAGTGCCCGGCCAATATTGCCGTGTAGCCATCGGTGGCCGGCCAAAGCGGTTCGCCTGCAGAGGTCTTGAGCATCCCAGAAATCTTGTCCCTCCTGAGTGTCGAGCGGAAGATAAGCCCAGTCCTTCAGCTCTTTCGGGAGTTCCTGATACTCTCGGGCCTTCTGCTGGTAGACGGTGGCGATCTGTTGCCCTGCCCCGCGGGTACCAAAATGGGTTAGAAGCGCGACGTAGGGAAAGTTGGACCTCAAATTGAGTAGGTCGCGCTCAACGTGAAATACTCCGAGATCAGCAAAGTGATTTCCCGTCCCACGGCTACCGAAATACATTCTGGCCGCTTCACGAGCCCTCTTCAGGGTGCTGTTGCGACTCCAGACGGGGTCATCAAAAACGGGGTCGTTCACGAACTCCGCAAACCCCGCCCTGGCCCCAAACCGAGTGTTCTCAAGCAAGACATCAGCCATTTCTTGTGAGAACTTTCCTGCTCGTCTGTTGAACACGGAAAGCACCACGCTGCATCCGATGTCTCGTCCCACGGCTCTGGGAATGACCGCCCCTCTGGTGGCCAGCACTCCGCCGACAGGCAACCCCAGTCCTGGCTGACGACCGGGCAGAATGGCGCCGTAAACCGAAATAGGCAGTCGCTGCGCTCCCAGCAACGGCCTTTCTCCGTCGGAGTAGTTCGGCCAGTCCACACAGTCTCGACAATGAAAACTGATAAGCTTCGAGTCTTCCAGCAAGGTCGCAGCCAGTTCGCCAAAACTCGGATCGCTTTGATAGGCCGCGGGATTGCGGAGCACCGCTTTGAGCTGAGTCTTGAGAGTCGCTTTACTCCAAGAAGGCGGAAGCTGTGCCAGTACTGTTTCGGCGAGACTAAGCGACTCGTCGTCAAACCCGAGTCGGCGCAGTTGGTCTTTAGAGAGTGTCACAGCTCGCATTATCGCACAGGCTGAATCTCCTGTGCCAGACCCTAAAGCTCAAGCTCCCAAGCCCGAAGCGCGTAGCTGCCGATGGCAAACGCGATAGCCTCTTCGATAGACCCTTTATCGGTCCGGAGAACATCATCCGATTTGAGCCCACCATCTGAAACGACTACGGTGTAGAAATCTCTCTCTCGAAGCCCGTCAAGCTTCAGGAGAATGACCGCTCCCTCGGCTCTGATCTTGTCGAGCAGAGGCCAAGCATCTTGAATGGTCCAGTCTTGTGGAATCTCTATTCCGACTGCTTGGCCGACCCTGGGAACCGCATCTCTTTTGAACTTTCGTCTCATCTTTCGTCCTCGAAGTTCTCTCTTCGTTGGCAGTCAACCATGGGGGCGGTCGTACGCTCACCGCTATGATTTCTACAATCGCCTGACCGGCCCGGGCGGGCTCGCTCCCGAGCCGCTCGCCAATGAGGCTTCTCCTCAAAGTCCGCCTCGTGATTCTTCGTATGACAAGCTCGACACAGCAACTCCAAGCAGCTCAACTCATGGCTCCCACCCTCACTGACAGGCTCGCGGTGATGAACATCCAGCCGGCCCCCTTTCCGGCCGCAACATTCACAGCGATGTCCCGCACGGGCGAAAACCTGGCGGATGACGGCGTTGGGGATGGCGGTGCGTTTGCCTCGCGAATCACAGCTGTGATTTGCGCGAGGAGAGTTGGGCTCTGGAGGGGTTGTGTCCGGACCAGGCAGCTTAGGTGAGTCAGCGCCCGACGGTTCGGAGGAGGCACTCCGCGCACTAACTGGCTCTGCGACTACCTCAGGGGCGCTAGTACTAGACCGATCGTTGCTGAGCACCACGCCATCAGCTTCCAGGTACAGGACCTCCTGACCACCTAGCGCTTCTTCCAACACACCCGGAGCCACGGGCAGCACTCCGCGATCGGTCTCATACCAGGCCTCGTCCGACTCTTCGGTTTTGTACACCAGCACTTGATGCCGAGCCCGAGCTTTCGCCGTTCCTTGAGCCAAGACGGTTTCGGCCATCCTTTTCAACACCTCGGCTCGGGCCAAACGACGGCCCTCCTGAGCGCGCACTCTGATTTCGGCTTGCTCATATAACGCATACTGATCGGGGGTTAGCTCGAAGACCACCCGGATAGTCTGGGGAGCAGCGGGTGGTAGGGGACGCTCTACCGGTGGGTTTGGATTCTCGCGAGTAGGAGGCGAGGTCTTTTCCGATTCGAGTCTCTCGCGAGGCTGAACGATCCTTGAGGGTGGATTAGGATGGCTCTCTTCCACCACAACCGAGTCTACAGACACCTCGCAGCCCCCAAGCTCGCTCTGCTCCAGAAACTCTCTCACCTCCCCGGAGGAAACCGCCGGCTTCCCCTCGATCGAAGCCTTTAAAGCCCGATGCCGCTTCCACTTTCGAGGGCTCAGCGCGACCTGTCGCTCCACCTCCGTGGACGTATGGGCCTCGGCAAATTTCAACCACTCCCCTTCGGTCTCCGGAGTAGCCAAGCCGTGTATGACCCGCACCTTAGACCAACCGATCCGTCCTTCTCGAAACGCTTCCGACATCAACGGCAGATGCTCCAAAGCCTCCGCCGCCCCTAGCAAGGAGCCGACCTTTCGCCCCGACAAACGAAGCACTCTCTCCGCATAGTCTGTCAAAGTTCCAAATCCCAGCTTTCGAAAAGCTCCACTCCGTTTTATAGCCAGAAGGCAGACACTCATCTTCCATTCGGCATCGGCCATCTCGCTTCGAATCCGTCGGCTTGCTTTGTCCAGCTTGACGGCGGAGAGTCGTTCCAGTTTGGAAAGAGAAACTTGAAAATTGTGCGTCATTGAATTGCGCCCCCCCTGGAAATAAATCTATCAAAAATGTTAGTCAAAAGTCTCAAGAATCCTATTGCATAGTGAACAAAATGTCCAGCTGATTCAAAATTGAACCCAAAATCCACTTTTCTGAAGGCATTCTTATGAGCGCCGTCACACCAGCACCGGCTTTTGAATCGAAGGTGCAAATTCTCGATCAACAGCGAACGTTCGGCGAGATTGCCATCTCACGTTGCAGAATCCAGCCGAAAAGCGTGGCTCGATATGTCTTCTCGGTGATCGCTTCAGTCAGCGCTGCCTCCCGACCCCGTTCGAGGGTTGCCAGGACGTGGAGGGCCCCCAGCAAGATGGCCAGGTCCCTCGCCCCCTGAGTAGGGAAAATGGGTTGAGCAGTCGACAACGACCGGAGGCCTTTTTACTTTCTCTCCCTCGGGATAGTACCGCGCAAAGAGTTCGTCCACTACAGTATTTGTGGGGTCAAGCCCCCTCGCTCTCAACATGCCTTGAGGTCGAAACGCAGCTGTGATTCAAAACAGAAATTAGTACTCCACACTCCAATAGGGCGTGAACCCCTCCATCACCCTATCCTCGGGTGCCCCCACGGGCAGCCTTTGATAGGAGTCATCGGACCGGATTGCCAAGGCGGCAACTCTTCCGTTCTTATAGTCGACCAACAGGTTTAAGTTGTGTGCGGTCCAAGGATGGGGAGTCCAGACTCTGCCGGTATGATGAAGATTCTCCGGCCATCGTTCTGTAAGTATGTGCTCGACCTCTAACTCTGTCTGTCTCAACTCGAGATTTAGAGAAACCGCAAGGAGTTTTCGTTCCCACTCAGCAGCATCTTTGGAGTGCTTGGCATAGACGAGCCAGACGAGGACCATAAACAAAAAGAGAAAGATTCCGAAGAGATTTTTCCTTGATGTCATTCAGCACAGCTTCGCGCGAGTGGTGAACAAGCCTACTACCCCTGTCTGCAATAGTGACACGCCCTAGCCCCCACGCCACATCATATAAACCAGAAAACCCAGACCGCCCACCCACATCGCGACGATGACCGACCCTAGAACCCAGTTTGGACGAGCCTCCACCTCAACTCCCTCTTCCACCTTTCGGCGTGCCTCCGAGAGAGCCGATTCCGGAATCATCTTGAGGGTGAAATAGAGACCGGCCGGGAGAAGGAGGAGGTCGTCAAGATAGCCCAGGACCGGAATGAAATCGGGGATGAGGTCGACCGGAGAAAGAGCGTATGCCACCACCAGAAAGCCGGTCCAGCGGGCATACCGGGGAGTTCGCGGGTCTGCCAGGGCCAGTCTTATGACTGAGATTTCTTTTTTGAGCGCGCGCGCCCAGGTTTTGACTTTGCTTAGCATAGGGGGCAGGGAAGACCGTTTCAGGATGCCACGCGACCTCCGAGTCGTCAAGCTTCTTCCCCGAGACTAGAGGGCGTGTTTCGACCTGGCCGAATCTCCCAAGGAGTGAATCAAACCGAGTCTATGGAGCAGCCCGATCGCCGCTCCCACGAACGCCGCAAATCGCGAGTCAACAAGCTTGTTCACGCTTCCTTGGAAGTCGAGTCCGTCGAATTCAAGACGTTCCTGTACCTCGTCGACATAAGCCTCGGTGGGTTCAGAGCCAATTTGGATAGGGCGCTCACCAAGGACTCCATCGTAGAGGTAAGGTTGCCTCTGAGACCTTATCTGCACGAAGAAGTGGAGCTTCAGGCCCTGAGCCGAGTGGCCTGGCGTCGCGAACTGCTGGGAGGCACTTTCGTCCACGGCTTTGAGTTTCAAGAGTTGCAGGATGATGCGTCAAAATTGGTAGAGCGGCTTTTTCTGGCCTTCAGTCCGGAGGGAAAGCGAAAGAGGTTCCGCCTACCCGGGCTCCTCAATATCGCCTACTTTCAAGACGGCGCCTGGAAGTCGTGGATGGCGCGTGATATTTCACCTCAAGGCTTGGGGCTGCAGATGACGGAACCGCTGCAGCTAGAGGAGCGCCTTCTCTTTCGGATTTTTCTAGAAGACCGGGGGAAGTACGATCCGGTCGAAGTTATGGGACGGGTGAGCTATCTCGTCGAGTTTGACGACGAGGAATATCGTCTGGGAGTGGAGTTCATCGAGCCCAGCGGGGAGGCCGCGCTTCGTATCCAGGAGTACATCGATCGGAACTCCAGGTAGACCACCTTCGATCGGGAGTAATTCCGTACGGAAGTCCGAACAAAGAGTGGTGTCGATCCGCGTAAAAACAGCCGGCGTAACCGTTCTGGAAATACTGATCAGCCTCCTCATACTCTTGGTGGCCATTCTGACCATGGTCGGTTTTACCGTGTTGATCCATCGCTCCGCCACGGAGAGCAGGCGCCAAGCGATAGCCTCCGTGGAAGCACGATCCTTGTTGGAACGAACCCGAGACAGCACCCTCATATTCGATGCGGCACTGGCCGGCGGCTATACGGAGCTCACGAGCGAAGCTTTGCTGTCCGGAGAGGTCGACAGCGAAGACAACGAGGTGGGCAACCAGTCCTCGGCCCGATTTCGATTAGAGGCCAGGGCAACTCACGTCTCCGGCGAGATCTACAACGTTGTCGTCCAGGCTTTTTGGACGGAAGACGGCCGGGACCGTAGCGTTGTTATGGAGTCGCTGGCGACAAGGCCGGACTAGGGGTTCGGGATCTCTTCCAGGGTGCGGATGCGAGTGTACATGCCGGCCGGTCCACCGGCCAGGCCGTCCTCGGCCCCCAAAAAGCTATGCGGATTGGAAGTGATCATAGCGCCGTTGTAAAGGTTTAGCGTGGCATTGGGTGCGTCGACTCCGATGACCCCTCCCACCACTCGGACCTGTCCGGCGATGACGACGTGGTTGTTGGCCTGGATCACACCTTGAAAGTACGAGTAGCCCGGCAGGCGAAGGTCCACTCCCACGTTGACCCCTGACAGAAGCTGAACGACATACTCCTGTGGATCCAGGGTTTCCGCATAAGGTGTGGGATCCACGTTTTGAAAGGTGGGAGAGCTTGGAGCGTAACTCTGAACTTCGTTGGAGACGTAGTCGTCGGGATCGCATCCGACCAAAAAGATGAGAGCTATGAGCATTCCGATTCTAAGTCGCATCAGTTCGCCCAATCTGCTATATCTTGCGCTAGGGTGGGGTTGAGTTGGTTCAGCCAGTTCTTGGTTTCCGTGCTCAGGCCGGGGTGGAGGTCCGTACCGTCTCCGTCGTACCAGAGCTGATACTCAGAGGAGCCGGCGTCGGAACCTCCCGCGTACCAGGTGAAGAAGTCTCCGTCCTTGGGGGCGGATACCGGAATGTCGAGCGAGAGCTCTCTCACCGCGTTAGCGGGCATGGCTGCGAAAAAGTCGGCCACTCCGTCCATCGGAATATCGATGTCACCGTCGTCGACGTCTACCTCGGCTTGCGGGTGAGTAACCAGGACCGCACCGTCTGAGTGAAGCTTGATACCCTCATGGACCGTGGGGTCGAGGTTGGAGTCCGTTTTGATCAGGACATCACCGTGAACCACCACCTCGCCGTCACCGCTAATACCCCCCTCGAATCGGACGTCTCCGTTAATCACGAGTTTGACGCCCTTGGGAACGATCACTTTGCCGGTCACGGTCAGTACCCCGGAAGGGTTGACCTCGGTGTTGCCCGAGAGAGTGCCTGAGGAGAGGGTACTGGTGGAGGTGAAAGAGCCACTCGTCATCTCGGTCACGTCCAGTGAGTATCCGTCGACGTTGGATTCGCCCGCGCGTTTCGATTTCTGAACGGTCTGGAGGCCGCCGTCGAACGACCCGAGGGTCGTGAGGTCTCCCGTCACCATGAGTTGGGGGGTGTCGCCGTTGTCGTCAAAGTCCACTCCCTTGAAAGAGTTGGACGACGGATTGCTGTACTCGCTATGAGCGCGACCGGGTCTGGGAACGGGGTTCTCCACCGAAGTGACGCTGTTGACATAGGCCTGGTCGAAGACATACACCTTTCCCTTCACGTCGATAGCGGAGAAACTCAGAGTGTCGGGCTCCAAAACCACCTTGACCGTTCTTTTGACGCCTCCGAATTCTCCGGTTGAGATCACTTCGGCCGTCCGAGCGGTGGTAAGCTGATTGGTCAGAGTGTAGGTGTATTCGGCTCCGGATTCCGAGAGGGTTCCAACCACCGTGCCGGAGTGATTCTTGTTCGCCTGGAGGGCCACCATGGCCTCATACACGCCGGCTTCCGCGGCGCTCAAGGCGACATTCCGTTTGTGGGCTTGGGAGACGAATAGGACTCCGTTGGAGCCGAGGCCCAGCCCTACTCCCACGATCGCCAACAGAGTGACGCTCACCAAGAGAACTGTGATCAAGGCTATCCCGCGCTTTTTGCTCATCTTTCACCTTTCATCTGTATCTGTGCTTGAATCTCACACGAGGCAGGCTTGCGTCCGTCGCGAAACACGGAGCGAAGCCTGAGTAGTACTCGAGACCTTCCTACAAGCTCCACATCGAACAGTTCGACGTTCTGGCAAAAGTTCTTTTCCGCCATTCCGGAGACGTCCGCCACCGGTTCGAGATAAGCCGGATCCAGTCGAAAAAGATCCGCCCCGAATTGATAGGGGTATTCCCGTCGCCAAAGCTGTCCGTCTCTTCTTCTGAGTATGACGGATTTTCTCCAGGTGTGGTAACGACTACGACTATGCAGATCTGTCCAGTAGGACGGGGTGATGGCAGGGTTGGAACCCGTGTAATCCAGATCCGACACGTAGAGGATGGCGTTAGGAGCGACCGTGACCAGGGCCCGGTCCAAGAAAGTCAGTTCCGCCGTGAGCCGGTCGAGGGCGAGTACGACTTCTCGTTGGGCGGCCAACCGCTCTTCGGAGTCTCGGGTAATCTTGAGCGCGGGAGCCACGGCGCCTAGAGCCAGCATAAGCAGAATCGACAAGACGGACATAGCCACTATCATTTCAGCCAGGGTGAAACCCCGCGCTACCTTTACCCGCCTCGCCATATACCGTTTAGCATAGCGGACATTTAGTACATTAGCACAGGGACATTTGAGTCATAGGTCGCGTTTATTTGAGCGAGGGACACCGTGAGTGACTTTTGTTTTCTGATGGAGATTTTCCGGAGGATGCCGGACCCGGTCCTGTTGATACGAACTGTTAACAACCCATCCCATCCCCACTGATAGACTACCTCTCGGATGAGGAGATAGCAGCATGACCCCGCTCAGCAATTTCTCCAACGGTCCTCAACTCACACCGAAGAACAACCGCTACATCGTATCCCTGAAAGATCGGGTGGAAGAAGCACACGATCTGGATTTTCTGAAAGAGGACGGTTTCCGACACCTGGAAACCTTCGATTTTCGTCCGGAGAACTTCCCCGGAATGGAGGGCGACCTCATTTTGGTGGAACTCCCGGACCGGGACCAGGCTAAGATTGCCGATCTCAGTCAGGACCCCAGAGTCGATTTCATGGAGCCCGATCTCGAGTTTGAGCTTCAAGTAGAGACTTCGGACCAGCAGCTGGATAAGCCGTCTCTCAACGACGACAACTCCCTGGCACGACGCCGCCCCAACGACCTGAACCGCCGTCAGTGGGGTCTGGACAACTCTCGAGGTACCGACATCGACGCTCCGGAAGCCTG
>Ga0207914_100470_pt1 | contig 16238 bp, 14 predicted proteins | sample DeeseametaMP2497_FD_184171 | JGI IMG/M metagenome (GOLD analysis project Ga0207914, IMG submission 184171) | Marine microbial communities from East of Antigua and Barbuda, Atlantic Ocean - MP2497 (SPAdes) | ecosystem: Environmental > Aquatic > Marine > Oceanic | place: East of Antigua and... | reverse complement strand
CGCACGCAGCGCAAGGCCATCTTCAACAAACCAGCATCATATTATCTGAAAAGGGGGTCCCTCTTCGACGCCGATCGGGGGTCCCTTTTGAACGCCGTTTGACACGTAAAAGGCGCAATTACGCCCGTGCTATCGATAAAATCTGAATTTGTGCCTTCAAGATGCGTTCAGCGTCGGCCAACCCCAGATCGCTAAACGAGCTTTCATCAATCCAGAACATGGGTCCAGCTTCGTTGCATTGGTCGGCGAACCCCTGAAGCGTCCGGGGATTTGTTCCGCACGCCCGCAGGCGCGCGACGTTTTCAGCGTCCTTCGCGCACAACGATCTGATCTGATGAGCTGCTTCAACCGCATATTTCTTCGAGAGCAGTTCATGATGTGTCGTCCTGCTACCTGATCCCTTTCCCGCGATCACAGGTGAAATACTGGGGAGCTGCTGTCCACGAACAAGCTCAGTCAGCGCAAGCCAGAGATCAGATAGCCCCGGTATTATATGGGTGCCTTCGAGATAATGGATCGCCTTCATCCAGTTCGAGCGACCTTCAATCTCATCGACCGAATTTTCCGCTGGAAAATGGAAATCTAAGGTTTGCCTGCCAGTTATCCCGATCAGACGTAGCATTTCCATGATGTCGGCCAACGCGGCGTCAGACCCGTTATCTGACAGGGCCAGCCGCCGGGCACGTCGCCCAATTTCTGTGGCCAGAGCATTATGCGCGTCGTTGACAATCGTCTCGTCAATTCGATCGCCATCCATCACCCGCGCCCCTTCGTCGGAAAATTCAGAATAGCAGCACCCGCCCGCAGGGCATCAAGGTTATCCGACCACCACTGCGCCATCTCGACGCGCTCTTTCCAGTGCGCGCCGCGATGATAGGCGCTGCGAACATTATCGCTGTCCTGATGGGCCAACGCACGCTCGATCGCGTCGGGATGCCATTTCCCGCTCTCATTGAGCAACGTCGAAGCCATGGCGCGGAAGCCGTGCGCGGTCATCTCGTCGCCGGTGAAGCCCAACCGCCGGAGCGCCGCGTTGACGGTGTTTTCCGACATGGGGCGGGCGGTGGAACGGATCGAGGGGAAAACCAGACCGAGCCTGCCGCCAGTCAATTCGTGCAACTCGTTCAATAGGGCGAGCGCCTGGCGGGAGAGGGGGACATGATGCGGTTTGCGCATCTTCATCTTTTCGGCCGGGATCGTCCAGACAGCGCCATCAATGTCGATCTCCTTCCACATCGCCGATCGTAATTCACCGGGGCGCACGAAAACATGCGGGGAGAGCTTCAAGGCATAGAGGGTGACATAGTTGCCTTCGTAGCCATCGATCGCGCGCAGCAGTTCGCCCACCTTCACCGGGTCGATGATCGCGCCATGGTGTTTGGGCTTCGGAGCGATCAGCGCGCCCTTGAGATCGCGGGTGGGGTCAGATGTCAGCCGAGTCGTGGCGACCGCATAACGAAAGACCTGGCTGGCGAATTGGAGCATCCGTCGCGCTGTTTCCAGATTGCCCTTGCCCTCAACCCGCTTGAGAACAGGGATCAGATCGGCTGGCATGATCTCGGCCACTGGCATCCGTCCGATCGCGGGGCTCAGGTTGCCCAGCAGATATTCGGCCTTGGCGAGGGTGTTTGCTGCCCAGCCTTCCTTGGTCCGCTTGTTGATGAATTCGGCGGCGACCGTGGCAAAGGTGTTGTCGGCGGAGATGCGATCCTGAACCTTCTTCCGCACCTTCTCGACACCGGGGTCTTTGCCAATGGCTATCAACTCACGGGCCCTGTCGCGGCCCTTGCGGGCGTCCCCGAGACTGACTTCGGGATAGGTGCCCAGACCCAGCTTTTTCTCCTTGCCATCGACCCGGTACTTGAGCCGCCACAGCTTTCCGCCGCTCGGCTGAACCAACAAAAAAAGCCCACCGGCGTCACCCATTTTATAGGGCTTATCCCGGGGCTTGGCATTTTTGATCGCCGTGTCGGTCAACGCCATCGTGGGGGCCATTTCCATGTCACCTGGGGCCACCCATGAAATGGGCCCCAATCTGGCCCCCAAAATCTCCGGCTGTCAGCGAATAACGGCGAAAGCCAGCGAAGGAACCGAGGCTGAATATGGCTGATTTGCTGGGTTTGTAAACCCGTCAGCGAATGATGGCGAAGGGGAATGTGGTGCCCGGAGACGGATTCGAACCGCCGACACAGCGATTTTCAATCGCTTGCTCTACCAACTGAGCTATCCAGGCACGGCCAACTGCGGATGGCTCCGCCCGATGGAAGCGTGCCTATAGTCGTCAATCTGCGTCGCTGTCTAGCCCATAATCGCTGCTTTTTTGCATCCCTTCGTCTGCCGCTGGCCCCGGCACGCGATAGCCTTCGCCCAGCCATTGCAGCAGGTCGCGGTCGCGGCAGGCGGGGCTGCAAAACGGGCGGGTTTCGGGCTTTACGGGCTGACGGCAGACCGGGCAGGCGGCGGCTTTAGGCGGCATGGCCCGCTCCCAACGCCAGCGTCGCGTCCGCCGTCGGGGTGATCGCACCGCCGCGCCGCTTGGCCAATTGCTCGATCCAGTCACTCTTGCGATGGAGCAGGTCGATGATCGCAGGAGCAGCGGTCAGTGTCACTGCGCCGCCATTGCCGTGCCGCTCCGCCCGGCGCAGCAGCGCCAGTGCCGCCGTCTCGACCGGATCGGCGCGCAGCAGTTCGATAAGGTTGGCCCGCTCGCGCTTGCGGATGATCTGGAGGAAGCCAAATCCGTTAACCGCCGTGCGCTCGAATGGCAGCGGCAGATATTTGTCGATCTGCGCCGCGGCGATCATCCGCTCATCCTTGTTGTTCATGGTTGGCAGGTCGATGCCGATCGACCCGGAAAGTCCCATGCGGCGAATCGTCTGCGCCGCGATCTTTGCGCCCTTGGGACCAAGCTGCGCAGGTGGCAGCGACCCGTCAACGTCGATCAGCAGCATGGCTGGCGTAACGTAAAGACGCAGCGCGGCGGCTTCCGTGCCGACATCTCCACTGATCGCCTCTTCCATCAATTCGGTCCAGCCGACCGCTTCCAGCCGGTCCTCCTCATGCGCGGGGCAGGGGACGACGGGGACGCCGGTGGCGCGCAGCCGTTGCAGCAGGCTTGGCCCGGCATGCGGCTTGCTGCCTGGTTGAGCGATCCGGCCCTTGGCGCGCTTGGGGCGGCCTTCTTCAGGGATCGCCTCGCGCAATATTTCGACCAGCACGGTCGACCCTTCCGACGTGCGCGGCGGCATTGGTTCGATCAGCACCTCTTCCTGGCTTGTCAGCCGGACAATGCCGCGCTTTTTGGGAATAAGCGTCTGGGTCAGGCGCCCTTGCGCTACCGCACCTGCGCGCACGCCACCAGTTTCCCGCTCGATCAGCGCCTCGACCAGGCGACCATTTTCCACCAGCGCGGCACGGAATTCGCCAATGCCTTCTTCATAAAGCCATTCGGCCATGTCTATTCCTAATCGAGAGCATAGCCCGCCGCCTTCAACAGCGTACGGGTTTCGTAAAGCGGCAGGCCCATGATCGCGCTGTGGCTGCCCTGAATTGCGCGGATCAGGCCAGCAGCGCGACCCTGTATGGCGTAGCCGCCTGCCTTGCCCCGCCATTCTTCGCTGGCAATATAGCGGTCGATCTCGCTGCGTTCCAGCGACTTGAAGGTAACGATATTGGTCGACAGGCGATGCCGTGCGTGCCCCGTTGTGTCGATCAGCGTGATCGCGCTGAGCACGCGATGTCGCCGCCCGGACAGCAAGGTGAGGCAGGCGCGCGCCTCCTCTGCCGTTTCCGCCTTGGGCAATATGCGCCGACCGGCGGCAACGACCGTGTCGCCAGACAGGATCAACGCGCCCGGATGCCGCGCCGCGACAATCGCTGCCTTGTCCGCGGCAACCCGTGCGGCATAGACGGTCGGCAATTCCGCCTTGCGCGGCGTTTCGTCGCAATCGGCGGGGTCTACCTCATCGGGCGCAACGCCGATCTGCCCCAGCAGCGCCAGGCGCCGGGGGGAAGCGGAAGCAAGAATGAGCCGCATCGGGCCTGACACCCGTTGGCTTATTTGAAGCGGTAGGTGATCCGACCCTTGGTCAGGTCGTAGGGCGTGAGTTCGACCAGCACCTCGTCCCCCACGAGGACGCGGATGCGGTTCTTGCGCATTTTACCAGCGGTATGGCCGAGGATCTCATGATCATTCTCAAGCCGGACGCGGAACATGGCGTTGGGGAGAAGCTCCACAACCTGTCCGCGCATTTCAAGCAGTTCTTCTTTGGCCATAATATCCCGAATTCAAAAAATCGCGTCGCCATAGCGCCAATTCATGCAAAATGAAAGGCGGCTTCATGCGCTGAAATGATCGCCTGCTGCGACGAGTGCGGCAAAGATGCGATCCAGCTGCTGTTCGTCGATACAATAGGGCGGCATCAGATAGATGGTGTTGCCCAATGGCCGCAGCAAGAGGCCATGTTGCAGGAAGAAGGCGCGAAGCCGCGGCGCGAGGTCCGACAGATAGCCCGCATCCGGTGTGACGATGTCGATCGCCGCGATCGTACCCAGCTGGCGCGGATTGGCGAAGGCGGGATGCTGCGCCAAGGAAGCGAGCCGCGTCGTGATGCCATCGGCCAGCGCGGCGAGTCGGCCACGCACATCCTCTTCGCGCCAGATGGCCAGATTTGCCACGGCAGCGGCGCAGGCGATGGCGTTGGCGGTGTAGCTGGACGAATGGTAGAAGAGCCGGGCGCGATCGGTCGATCTGTGTGCCTCGAAAATGCGGGCCGTCGCCAGTGTCGCGGCGAGCGGGATCGCGCCGCCGGTTATGCCCTTCGCCACCGCCATGATGTCCGGCGCTACTCCCGCCTGTTCGCAGGCGAACAGCGTGCCGGTGCGGCCCCAGCCGGTCATGACTTCGTCAGCGATGAACAGGACTTCGTGGCGACGACAGATGGCGGCCATGTCGCGCAGCACATGCGGCGGATAGAGCAGCATTCCGCCCGCACCCAGGATCAGCGGCTCGACGATGAAGGCCGCTGGCTTGTCGCGGCAGGCCGCTTCCAGCGCGTCGAGGCTGGCCTGCTCCTTGCCAGGGGCAGGGAAGGGAATGGTGCCGACATCGAACAAAAGAGGCGTCCAGGCGGCATTATAAACACCGCGTTCGCCCACCGACATCGTGCCGATCGTGTCGCCATGATAGCCATGTTCCAGCACCAGGATGCGGCTGCGCGCCTGCGCCTGTCCATCGAGCGCCAGATTGTGCCAATAGCCCAGCGCCATCTTGAGCGCGACTTCGACCGCCGTTGAGCCGCTGTCGGAAAAAAAGACGTAAGCCAGCGGGTCGCTATCGGGCGATCGTGGAGCAATCTCTATCAATCCGCGGGCGACTGTTTCGGCCGGTTCATGGGTGTAACCGGCAAAAATCAGCTGATCGAGTTGCCCTGCCTGCTGTGCGATGGCGGCGGCGATGCGCGGATGGCAATGGCCATGGGTCGTTACCCACCAGCTCGAAATCGCGTCGATCAGCGCGCTGCCATCGGCCAGATGCAGCAACGCCCCTTCGGCGCGCACAACACGCGGAATCGGCTCGTTCAGGCCATGCTGGGTGAAGGGGTGCCAGACGGGGGAGGTCATATGGCGCGGCTTTAGGCCAAGCCCTTGCCCATGACCATCCCCCGTGCGGCCCTTACCAGATCTTCACCCGATCTTCCGGCTTCAGGCTCAGCTTGCCGTCGGGTGCCGGCTTGAAGGCGTCATACCAAGCGTCGAAATTGCGCACGATGTCGGCGCGATACTGGGACGGGGCGTGGGGATCGGTCACCAGTCGCTGGCGCAGGTTCGCCTCCCGATAGTTGCGCCGCCATACCTGCGCCCAGCCCAGAAAGAAGCGCTGGTCGCCGGTCATGCCGTCAATCACCGGGGCCGGCTTGCCGCCCAGCGAAGCATGATAGGCGTCGAGTGCGACCGCGAGGCCACCCAGATCGCCGATATTTTCGCCCAGCGTGAACGCGCCCTTCACATGCACGCCGGGGAAGGGCTCATAGGCGTCATATTGCTTGACCAGCTTGTCGGTCAGCCCCTTGAACTTGGCGACATCGGCTTCGGTCCACCACTGGTTGAGCTTGCCGGTCTCGTCATATTTCGCGCCCTGATCGTCGAAATGATGGCTCAATTCATGGCCGATCACCGCGCCGATGCCGCCATAATTGACTGCCGGATCGGCGTGGGGATCAAAGAAGGGCGGTTGCAGGATGGCGGCGGGGAAGACGATCTCGACCATGCCGAAATTGGCGTAGGCGTTGATCTCCATCGGGGTCATGCCCCATTCCCAGCGATAGATGGGCTTGCCCAGCTTGCCGATATTATAGTCGAAATCAAACTGGTTGGCGCGCATCGCATTGCCCAGCAGATCGTCACGCTGGATGGTCAGGCCCGTATAATCGCGCCACTTGTCGGGATAGCCGATCTTGGGGGTGAAGGCGGCCAGCTTCTTGTGTGCGCGCGCCTTGGCGGTGTCGCTCATCCATGGCAGGCCGTCGATGCGGCGGCCCATGGCGGCGAGCACATTTTTGACCAGGACGTCCATCGCCGCCTTGGTTTCGGGCGGGAAATATTGCGCGACATAGACTTTGCCGACTTCTTCGCCGAGCGAATCCTTGAGGAAATCGACGCCCCGCTTCCAGCGCGCCTCACGTTCCGGCGTGCCGGACAGGGTAGTGCCGTAAAAGGCGAAGTCGGCATTGGCGATGCTGTCGGGCAGCTTGTCGGCATAGGCGTGCAGGCTGCGCAGCAGCAGCGCGTCCTTCAAAACGCCGATCGGCGCCTTGGCGATCAGCGCGGCCTCGCCAGTAATGGCGGACGGCTGGGCGACGAGCAGTTCGGTCGGGGTCAGGCCGTTGGCCTTGAAATAGGCGGCAAAGTCAAAGCCGGGTGCGGCCTTTTGCAGCGCAGCCAGCGTCAGCTTGTTATAGGTCTTGTCCGCGTCGCGGCTGTCGATCTGGGTCCAGTGAACCTTGGCGATCTCTGTTTCGAACGCCATTAGCGCGGCGGCGCGCGCCTTGGCGTCGCTTTCGCCCGCCAGTGTCAGCATATTCTCCAGATGCGCGACATAGGCGGCGCGGATCTTGGCCATTTCCGGCTTTTCATCCAGATAAAAGTCGCGGTCGGGAAGGCCGAGGCCGCCCTGGCTCATGGAGAGGATATAGGTTTCGGGGTCTTTATCGTCCTGCCCGACATAGAAGCGGAACGGGCCGCTGATCCCCGCGCGGGCGGCCTTGGCGGCGACAAGGGCGTAGCCGGCCTTGTCCTTCACGCCCTTGATTTCGCCCAGCCAGGGCTTGATCGGGGCCAGCCCCTTCGCCTCTACCGCGGCGGTGTCCAGATAGCTGGCATAGGCCGCGCCGATCTTGCTGTCGGGATCGTCCTTGGCCGTTTCCAGGATCGCGCGGGTGCGGGCGCGCGACAGTTCGTCCAGCGTGTTGAACGCGCCATAGTTGGATTTGTCGGCGGGAATGGGGGTGTTCTTCGCCCATGTGCCGTTGGCATGGAGGTAGAAATCATCGCCGGGCTTGACCGACCGGTCCATGCCTGCGGCGTCGAAGCCGTAGCTGCCATAAGTCGGCTTGGCGGTGGCGGGGGCGGGGGTCGCGGTCGAGGGGGCAGGCTGTTGCGCGTGCGCGATAGCGGCGGTCAGCGCCAGCGCGGAGGCGGCGGCGCGCAGGAAAAGGTGTTTCATCAAAGCATCCCTTGCTTGGCAGTAGGCGCAACGTAGCGCGCCCGGCATGACGGGACGTTCAACGCCTGTCCAACAGTCCTGTCCATGTCGTTGGTCGAATATTATCGGCCGTTGAAAGGATCGGAAAGCCGGATGTGGCTGGCGAACGCGGCGGCCAGCGTGGCGGGGTTCAGCGGATCGAGCAAGGGCAGGCGGCCAAGGCTGCGGACATTGCCCAATTGCGGGATGATCCGTTCATTTTCCTCATGCGGTTCGCCGATGAAGGCGATGCCCGCGATCGGCACGTTGCGGGCGCGGAGCGCTTCGATGCTGAGCAGGCTGTGGTTGATCGTGCCGAGCGCGGTGCGGGCGCACAGGATGACGGGCTGACCCCAATGGGCGAACAGATCGGCCATCAGCAGTTGTTCGTTGACCGGCACCAGCACGCCGCCAGCGCCCTCTATGACCAGCGGGCCATCGACCTGCGGCAGGGCGAGGCGGTCGAGCGAGATTTCCACCCCGTCGATCCGGGCGGCGAGATGGGGGGAGGCGGGGGTGTTGAGGCGATAGGCTTCGGGCAGGATATGGCTGGCGGGCAGGCCGGACAGGCGGGCAACCTCCTCCTTGTCGCCGTCGGGTTCCACGCCGGCCTGGATCGGTTTCCAGTAATGTGCGCCCAGCGCCGCCGCCAGGCCAGCGGCGAACACGGTCTTGCCGATGCCGGTGTCGGTGCCGGTGACGACATGGATGCTCATCGCACGATCCTTTGCAATTCGCGGCCCAGCGCGGCGATGTCGGCGCGGCTGACGTTGAGCGTCAGCGAGATGCGCAGACGGCTGGTGCCGGGCGGGACGGTGGGCGGGCGGATGCCGCGCACGTCGAAGCCGGCTTCCTGCAGAGCGGCGGCGGCGGCCATCGTGCGGGCGTCGTCGCCCAATATGACCGGCACGATCTGGCTGCGCGGGGTAGGCAGGCCGAGCGGGCCGCAGATCGATTCGGCCGCGTCCTGCCGCAACGTCGCCAGCCGGTCGCGCAGGTCGTCCGCTTCCTCGATCCGGTCCAATGCCGCGGACACGGCGACCGTCATCAGCGGCGATGGCGCGGTGGAGAAGATGAAGGCGCGGGCGCGGTTGATGAGATAGTCGATATGGATGCGCTGGCCGCAGATCAGCGCGCCCTCAACGCCCATCGCCTTGCCGCAGGTGTGCAGGGTGATGACATTGTGCAGCCCGTCGAGCCCGGCAGACAGGCCGCGCCCGCCCGGACCGAATACGCCGGTGCCATGGGCTTCGTCCAGGATCAGCATGCCGTGATGCCTGGCCGCCAATTTGGCGAGATCGGCGAGCGGGGCGATGTCGCCATCCATGGAGTAGAGCGTTTCAACCGCGATCCAGATGCGCCCCTTGCCCCCTTCTGCGCGGAAGGCGGCGATCAGGTCGGCAAAGCTCTGCACGTCATTATGGCGGGCGAACACGGCGGTCGCCTTGCTCATGCGGATGCCGTCATGGGCGCTGGCGTGGATCAGTTCATCGGCAACGATCAGGTCGCCGCGCTGGGGCAGGGTGGCGAACAGGGCCAGATTGGCGACATAGCCATTGGCGACGAACAGGGTGGCCTGGGTGCGGAAGAAATCGGCGGCCTTCGCCTCCAGCCCTTCATGTTCGGGGGCATTGCCGCGCAGCAGTCGCGATCCGCCGGACCCGACCGGCACGCCGCGCCCGATCGCGTCGGCAACAGCGCCTGCAATGATCGGATCGCCCGACAGGCCGAGATAGTCGTTGGAAGCGAAATCGCGGCCCGTCCGGGGGATCAGACGGCGCAACCGGCCACGCGATTCGAGCGCGACCAGCTGTCTGGCAAAGGGTTCGGCGGTCATGGCCGGGGCTATAGGCGCGGGGGCGGAACTTCGCAAACTTCGCCCATATTCATATATGCAAATTTCAGGCGAAACCTTGAGCGGCCCCCGACGCGGCGGCGGGGGTGGGACGGACGATGGGAAAGAGCGGGACGGGCGGAACTGTAGCAGAAGGGGGTGGTGTAGGACAGGGCGACCCTTCAACGCCGATCGTCAAGGCAGGCTGATGTCGCCGTGAAACGGAGGTTGGGCGCCTTGCCCAGAATCATCGCCTAGAAGCTGAACCCCAGCGACACAGACGCGACATGGTCATTGCTGTCGTCGGCCGAGGGGCGGAAGCCGTGCTGGTGGAGATAGCCGATTTCCATATTCACATTTTTGGCGAGCGGCGTGGTGATGGCGATCAGGTTGCGCATCCGTTCTTCGCCCTGGACCCGCTGGAAATTGGTCTTGTTGAGATCGAAGAAGCTTTCATGGCTGAGCACCAGCGCGGTCTTTTTGCCGTCCTGAAACGGCAGCACGAACTTCACATAGGGACGCAGGCGATAGGCCGTGCCATCGACGCCGTCGCGCCAGCGCTCCTCCATCCGCATCCGTGCGCTGAGCCTGCCGCGACCGATTTTCAGGATATTGTCGGCGGTGATCTGCTGGCGGCCGCGATGCTCCATGACGGTGAAGTCGCCCCCTGCATATTGCGGATCATGGGTATAGCCCGCCCATAGCGTGACCTGCTTGCCGATCCTGTAACCGACCAGCGTATTGGATTCGACTTCATACAGCCCCTTGCGGTCGTCACTGAAGCGCAGGACAACTTCCTGCGACAGGCGCCATTTGTCGCCCAGCTTCACCGTCGCATTGGCGGTGGTCCATAATTGTTCATCCTCGCTGGCGCGGGCGGCATTGGGCAGTGCCAGTGCGGCAAGCAGGGGCAAAAGCATAAGGGACAGGCGCATGGGTCATCGTCTCCACCGCCTGCGTGGCGGTGCGGCGCCTCTATGACCGTTGCGTTACAGTAGAGTGACTGAAAAATTGCGTTTTTGTGACACAATGTTGCCAGACGAGGCTGTCACGCCGGATTATGGGCTTTCAAAAAGGCGTCCATCTGTTCGAGAAACTCCAGCCGGTCCGCTTCGCGGGAAAAATGATGATCGGCCAGCGGCTGTTCGACATAGATATAGTCGCGCCCCTCGACCTTGCCTGCGGCCTTGAGCTTTTCGGCCATTTCGCGGGACTGATTGACCTGAACGCGCCGGTCCTTCTTGCCGTGCATCAGCAGGATGGGCGTGGCAAACTGGCTGGCAAAATGGACTGGCGAGACCGACGCGAAATCGGGAGCCTGTTCCTTCAGCCAGTCCTGGCGCGTGCTATGGTTGAGGAAGCGACGATCATAGCGCATCATTGCCGCCAGATCCGATACCCCGGCATGAGAGACGGCGCAGCGATATTTCGCCGGATCGCGCTGGGCCGCGCGCATGGCGGCATAACCGCCATAGGAAGCGCCCACCATGCAGACGCGTTTGGGATCGGCAATGCCTTGCTTGACCGCCCAGTCGACCGCATCGTTCAGGTCGTCCTGCATGGCAAGACCCCATTGCCCTTCGCCCTTTTCCGCAAAGGCGGTGCCATAGCCCGATGACCCGCGATAATTGGGTTGCAGCACGGCATAGCCGCGCCAGGCGAGGAACTGCACCCACCAGTCCCAATCTTCGCTGTCACGGGCGAACGGGCCGCCATGAGGCATCAGGATGAGCGGCAGATCCTTTGCCGCCGATCCGACCGGCAGGGTCAGGACGGCGGCGATGTCCAGCCCGTCGCGCGCCTTGTAGTGGATGGTCTTGACCGGGCCGAGATGGGTTTTCGTGCTGAACCGGCCACTGACCTTGGACAACAGGCTCATCGCGCCTGCATTGGTATCATAATAATAATAGGCGCCCGGCTGATCGGCCGAGCCGACATGGACGATCATCCTTTGCCGGTCGCGGCTGAGCGATATGATACGCGCGCGCCGATCGGGAACCGCCTTGTCCAGATCCGCCTGAATCTTGGCGAGAGTGGCGTCGAACCAATGAACCGACGGCCCGTTTGCGGTGTAGGCCACACCGGCCAGCGCCATTCCGCTGCTGTCGGTCGATATGCTGCCTATGTCGAAACCCGGCGCGGAAAAAATCTTCTTCCCCAACTCCAGCGTGGTCAGGTCCAGTTCGTAGAGGGCATCGGTGCCCTCGCGATCATCCTCTGCAATCGCCTTGTTCGGATCTGCGGTAAAAAGCAGTGGCGAGACAAGGGATTCGCCACGGCGGCGATCGGCGCGATCGATCGTCCGGAACGATGCTTTCCCGTCCGGTCGATAGACAAGTTTCGCCGTTCGCGTCGCATCACTATAGCCCACGCCCATGCGAACCGTGCCGGCTGCGTCGGCAAACCAGCTGCGCACGAACGTTTTCGGGGCGACGACGCTGTGCATCCGTCCGGTGCTGACGTCAATTTCATCGACCCTTGGCCAGAAACCCGGCTCGTTGTAAAAAATGGATGTCTGGTATGAGAGCATGATGCGCGGCGTGCCGTCGCGCGCCATCCAGATGACATCGTCGGCATTTTGCGCAGCGTCCTTTTTCGCCAGCAGGATCACCTTGCTGCCGTCACGTTTTATGCTGACGACGCGGCTGATATACCAGGGCGTCCCCTGCACATTGCTTTCAGCGCCCACGCCAGCAATCAGCCAGTCGTCATTGACCCATTGCCACCAGTTGAGGTCGTTGTCGCTCAAGCCTATCGAGCGGATACGGTCGGCCCCTTCATGAACGTCCGCGATGACGAGTCGCTGTTCGCCGTTCACCGCCACGCGGCTGGCGATATGCAGGCCGTTGGGCGACAGGGCCGGCGCATCCATGAGCGGCAGCGCCGCGAAATCCTTAAGCGTGTAGGCCGGTGCGTCGGTCTGCGCCGGAGCAACGGTGGCGTCGGTCTGCGCCAGCGCCGCGAAAGGCAGGGCGCTGCTCGCCAGCCATGTGAAAAACGCTTTCATTCCTATGCCCCCGAAACGACCAACCCCGCCCTGGGAAATAGGGCGGGGTTGGCGCTTCGTCACGATATTTTTGTTATCGTTTCAGTCCGTTGTGGGGACTACATGCCCCCATGCGCCAGCGCGGCGAGCAGCAGCAGCGCGACGATGTTGGTGATCTTGATCATCGGGTTGACGGCCGGGCCGGCGGTGTCCTTGTAGGGATCACCCACCGTGTCGCCGGTGACGGCGGCCTTATGGGCTTCGCTGCCCTTGCCGCCATGATGGCCATCCTCGATATATTTCTTCGCATTGTCCCATGCGCCGCCGCCACTGGTCATGGAGATGGCGACGAACAGGCCCGAAACGATGACGCCCAGCAGCAGCGCGCCAAGGGCGGCAAAGCCGTTGGAGACGCCCGCAACGGCGGCGATGACGAAATAGACGATGATCGGCGCAAGGACGGGCAGGAGCGAGGGGACGATCATTTCCTTGATCGCCGCCTTTGTCACCAGATCGACCGTGCGGGCATAATCGGGCTTGCTGGTGCCGTCCATGATGCCCTTGTTTTCCGCGAACTGCGCGCGGACGTCTTTTACCACGTCACCTGCGGCACGCCCCACGGCGGTCATGCCCATCGCCCCGAACAGATAGGGGAGCAAAGCGCCCAGCAGCAGCCCGACGATGACATAGGGATTGGAGAGGCTGAAATCGACCGGGGCGGTAAGGCCCAGCGCCGAATTGTAGAATTTCAGATCCTCCGTATAGGCGCCGAACAGCACCAGCGCGGCCAGCCCCGCCGAGCCGATGGCATAGCCCTTCGTCACCGCCTTGGTCGTGTTGCCAACGGCGTCGAGCGCGTCGGTCTTGACCCGGACGCTGTCATCGAGATGCGCCATTTCGGCAATGCCGCCGGCATTGTCGGTGACAGGGCCATAGGCATCGAGCGCCACGACCATCCCGGCAAGCGCCAGCATGGCGGTAGCGGCAAAGGCGATGCCGATCAGGCCCGCCAGCTGATGGGCGACGATGATGCCCGCGACGATCACCAGCGTGGGCAAGGCGGTCGATTCCAGGCTGACGGCCAGCCCCTGAATGACGTTGGTGCCATGGCCGGTTTCCGACGCCTTGGCGATGGAGCGGACCGGGCGATAATTGGTGCCGGTATAATATTCGGTGATGACGACGAGCAGCCCGGTGACGGCCAGCCCGACCATCATCGACCAGAACAGGTCCATGCCGGTATAGCCGCCGACCCCGTCCAGATCCGCACCGAACACTGCGTTCATGTCGCCCAGCGTGCGCCAGCTGACATAATAGATGGCCGGGATGGAAAGGATCGCGGTGACCCAGAAGCCCTTGTAGAGCGCCCCCATGATCGACTGGCTGGACCCCAGCCGCACGAAATAGGTGCCGATGATGGAGGTGATGATGCACACCCCGCCCACGATCAGCGGGAGCGACATCAGGCTCATCTTGAAGGCATTGTCGACGCCCGCGACCAGCAGCGCGATCAGCACCATGGTCGCGCCGACGGTGACGACATAGGTTTCGAACAGGTCGGCGGCCATGCCCGCGCAATCGCCGACATTGTCGCCGACATTGTCGGCGATGACGGCGGGGTTGCGTGGGTCGTCTTCCGGTATGCCGGCTTCGACCTTGCCCACCAGATCCGCGCCGACATCGGCGGCCTTGGTAAAGATGCCGCCGCCAAGGCGCGCGAAGATGGAGATGAGCGACGCGCCGAAGGCCAGCGCGACGAGGCTGTCGATGACGAGGCGATCGTCGGGCGCATGGCCGGCCGGGCCGGTCAGATACCAGAAGAACAGGCTGATCGCTAGCAGGGCAAGGCCCGCCACGAGCATGCCGGTGATGGCCCCCGCGCGGAAGGCGACGGTAAGGCCGCTTTGCAGCGTGCCGCGACAGGCTTCAGCGGTGCGGACATTGGCGCGCACCGAAATATTCATGCCGATAAAGCCCGCCGCACCCGACAGGATCGCGCCGATCAGGAAACCGACCGCCGAAGTCAGCCCCAGAAAATAGAATACCAGCAGCGCGACGACCGCGCCGACAATGGCGATGGTGGTATATTGGCGGCCCAGATAGGCTTTCGCCCCTTCCTGAATGGCGGCGGCGATCGATTGCATGGTGGCGTTGCCCGCAGGCGCATTGAGCACCTGCCGGCTGGTGAACAGGCCGTAGAGCACGGCCAGCAGGCCGCACCCTATGGCGATGATGACGATTGGCATAGACGTTCCTCTCCCCCGTTTATGACTTTCATCGGCCGCTCCGCAGGGAATGACGGGCGAACGAAGGGCGCATAGGCGGGCGGCCGGACGGAGGGGGTCCGGCATCTGGCACCGCGTCAATCAGCAACAGGCACACGCACATAAGCGGTCCAACCGGGCTGAGAATAGGGTGAGATGAAGCTACAGACCCGGCAGCGCGCGTCAAGCGGGTTGGGGGACTATCCGTGTTCCCAGCCAAGTGTGGCCGGTAATGGCACGGTTGCGCCGTCGATCATGAGGGTCAGGCCCGCCCCGGCACTGACATGGCCGATGCGGATGGCGCGGACGGGGGGCGTTTCGCCGCGCGGCAGGGTGAAGAGCAGTTCATAATCGTCCCCGGCCTGGGCGGCGGCGATCTGTACCGCGGTGCTGGCCCCGCGCACGCTCTCCAGCGCGGGGGACAAGGGGATATGGTCGATGGTGATGGTGACGCCGCTGGCCTGCGCCATCCGCTGCGCGTCGATCAGCAGGCCGTCCGACAGGTCCATCATCGCGCTGGCGAGCGGGGCGATCAGCGCGCCTTCGGACAGGCGGGGGCGGGGGCGGCGATAGGCGTCGACCAGCGGGCCGGACGCGCCGGGATCGGCACGGGCAAGGGTGAGGCCGATGCCTGCGTCGCCGACCGGGCCAGTGACATAGAGCATGTCCCCCGGCTGCGCGCCGTCGCGCGTGGGGATGGGGCCGCCTGCCTCGCCGATCGCGGTCAGCGTGTAGCTGCGCGGCGCGCTATCGGGCATCTTGACCGTATCGCCGCCCAGCAGCGGCAGGCCATGGCGGTCAAGCGCGTCGCCCAGCCCGTCGAGAAAGGCGGCGTCCCACGCTTCGTCGCCCGACAGCGCATAGTTGAGCAGGCAGCCGACCGGCCGTGCGCCCTTGGCCGCGAGGTCGGACAGGTTCACGGCGGCGAGTTTCCAGCCAATGTCGGCGGGCGGATCGGTGGGGAGATAATGGACCTCCTCCACCATCGTGTCGCTGGTGAGGATGAGTTTCGTGTCGCCGACCGGCAGGATCGCGACGTCGTCCATCAACCCCTGCGCGGCGGGATGGTTGGCCAGCAGGCGCAGCAGGGCGAGGAAGCGGGATTCGGCGGACATGGCAGGAGTCTAGCCTTCTGACCATCAATCCGAAATGCTTTCATCCGTTCGTTTCGAGCGAAGTCGAGAAACGCCGCGCACAGGTTTCTCGACTTCGCTCGAAACGAACGGAGGGGGTTTTACTTCCGCGCGTCCTTGGCCACGGCATCCAGCAAGCCGTTGACGAAGCCGGATTCGCGCTTGTCGTAGAAGGCGTGGGCGACATCGACATATTCGCTGATGATCGTCGCAGTCGCGATGTCGGCGCGGGCCAGCAATTCATAGGTGCCCGCGCGCAGGATCTGGCGCATCGGCTTTT
>Ga0207914_100467_pt1 | contig 16383 bp, 8 predicted proteins | sample DeeseametaMP2497_FD_184171 | JGI IMG/M metagenome (GOLD analysis project Ga0207914, IMG submission 184171) | Marine microbial communities from East of Antigua and Barbuda, Atlantic Ocean - MP2497 (SPAdes) | ecosystem: Environmental > Aquatic > Marine > Oceanic | place: East of Antigua and Barbuda... | reverse complement strand
GGTGCAGCTCGAAGACGTCCCTCCGGCTGATCGCGATGCCATCCTGGGATATGCCGTCTACTTCCAAAAGCGCCAGGAAAGAGCCGAATCTCGAGGCTAAAGAGAGACCGGACCAAACGAAAAAAGCGACTTGAAAGGGTCGCTTTTTTGTTAGCTAACGGCCCTGAAGAATTCACCGCCGAGATCTGTTCTCTGTGATCTCGGCGATCTCGGTGGTTTGAAGCGAGTAAAGAAGGATTGGCTTCACACGCGCCCATCTCGGCCGTTCTAAAAAATGAACTTAAGCAACACAAACCCGCCGATCAAAGCCACCGTAAAGAGGATGGTCAGCAGGTCGAAATACTTGTCGATGTACTCCTTGGCTTTGTCACCCAGGAAGTAGACGAAGGCGGCCACCAGCATGAAGCGACCCGTTCTGGAGATAGCCGAGGCCACGACCAGCGTGGTGATCGGGATCTTCATCATCCCGCTGACGATCGTGAAGACTTTAAACGGGATGGGAGTGAACCCGGCCAGAAGCAGTGCCCCGAAAGCGTTGTCCGTATAGTACTGCTTGACGACTTCCATCTTCGACTCAAGGCCGTAGGTGTGGACCACCCACATTCCGATGGTGTCGAAGAAGTAGACCCCGATCACATAACCCAGGAGAGCACCTAAAACGGAGCCCGCGGCGCAGATCAAGGCCAGCTTGAAACTCTTCTTGGGAGCCCCGAAGGCGAGAGCTAGAAGCAGGACGTCAGGTGGAATCGGAAAGACGGATGACTCCACCAGCGCTATCAAAAAGAGCGCCACCCAACCGTAGGGTGAGTCGGCCCAACCGATCACCCAGTCGTAGAGCCTTCTTACCACTCCCGGTTTTTTGCCGGACTCCTCGGTCTTTTCTGCTACTTCGGTCACTGTGACACTCCTACTTGTGAGGGGGTGGCTTCCGGCTGAGCGGGCTCGCCGCCCGGCTCACCGGAGGCTGCCGGTTGCTGCTGGGACATCTTATAGAACATCGGTCTCCAAAAACGAGCACCCTGGTAGGTGGTTTTTCGCACCACGGCACCATGCTGCTTAACTAGAAATCTCTCTTCGACCCTGTACTCTCCCCCGTAAGCTCGTCCGGTGTCCGGTTCGATCAGGACGAAGCCCTTGAGTGTACCACGGACCTCCACCGACGGGTCCACCTCGCTACCTTCGGCGAGACTACCCAGGACCAACACGTTGGCCAGGATGCCCTTCTCGGTATTGATGAACTTGTCGAGCCGGTAAACCAGGTTGTAGTTGACGGTCACCGGTTCACCGGTCAAAGGGTGCTCCTCTTCCAAGGAGAGCTGCTCTTGCCAGTTGGATTTACCTGCCTTCTGCAGCCCTTCTGGAAGCTTGGGCCAGAATGACGTAATCAAAGGCGTCCACACCGTGGTCGAGGCCATCACGGAATCGCTGGGTGAAACCAACTGCGGAGCCGGCGACAACTGGCGAGGTGTAATCTGCGTGGTTGCCTTCACTTCGTTGAGCTTGGCTTCTTGCCAGGCCCACTGCTCCGACTCCATCTCTTCCACGTCGTAGGCGACCGTGGCGATCTCGTTCTGGGGCTTGATCTCCTCGCGCAAGATCATCAGAAGAGTGTAGTCATCCTGAACGACAGGCTCTTCGGAAAGTTGCTCCTCGGTCAGGATCTCCGTCCCCGTCTCCACGCTGAGCATAACGGTCACCGGGTCGGTCCCTTCCAGGGCCGCAAGGTCTCGCTGCAAGGTCACTCCGATATAAGGATATCGAATGGTGGGATCAGCCAGGGCGGCCAGGGCCACCAACACGGCTGCGGAGGCGAGCAATATCATGATGATCTTCGGCAAACGCACAAACGAGAACTACTCTCCTCTCATGGCGGCTCCTGCGTTAATAAGGCAGCAGAGGGATTCGTCGCACTTTGTTAACAATTTGTTCATATCTGTTAACATCTGTAACATGTTGTTAACAATACTCATGTAGAGATGTCTCCGGGACTCCCCTATCCTCTGCATAAGGAGAAACCATGAGTTCAGAAATTAATCCCATAGGTGGCGGTCAAACCCCCCGACTGAACCAAACCCAACGGGTCGCTCCTCAGCGTGCGGTTGAAGCCACGACCAAGCCGGAAACCGGTGGCAACCAGGTTGCTAAAGTCGAAGGCTTTCAGCCGACAACCGAAGCCAAGGAAACGCTGAGCGATCAAAAAGCTGGTGAAGCGAAAGCTTCCGAGATCCTGGGTGCCTGGTCTCCGCAGCAAAGTAGTGGTGCAGCTGTAGCGGGTTCGTTACAGATCGACGGTGCGCCCAACACAGCGGTCAATCAGGTTTACGGGGTAAACGGCGGTTCGAATGCAGCCAAGCCAGGTTTTACCGGGGGAACAGTCTACAAAAGCGGCCCTCCGGCCTCCGGAAGCTAAAATAAGCCTTTAAAGCACGCCCAGTCGGGCTCCCTTTCGAACTGTTCTTCGAAGGGAGCATAGGGATGCACACTCGGTGCATATCCAAGTAGACGGCGTGCTTTTTCTATAGAGTAGGTGTGCGTGAGTCCGAGTTGCAGAGCTGAAAAGCGAGTCAGCGGGGGCTCACCTCTATCGATTCGCGAGTAGATTCGCTCTAGTATATCCCCCAGCCGATAGCCAAGGCTGACCGGGATACTCTTCTTAACCGGCGAAAGACTCTGCCAGTGCAGCAGATGAGCGATCCAGCTCCAGAGACGGATCGGATGACCCGAGGTAATGAAGTAGGCCTCTCCCCAGGCCGAGTCGTCCTCTAGCTTGGAAAGGGCACAGAGCTGGGACCCGACCGCATCGACAATATGGGTCACATCTACCTGATTCAGTCCGTCTCCCACTCGAACCAGGCGCCCGGAACGGGCTGCCTCATAGACTCTGGGTAGCAGATGTGGGTCTCCGGGGCCGTAGATGAGGTGGGGACGGAGAGCCAATACTCGCATGCCCCAGTCGCCTTCGAGCACGAGCCTCTCCGATTCGATCTTCGTGGCGCAGTAAGGGTTGAGCGGTTGACGCCCGTAGTCGGCCTGCTCGGTTTTCTGCTCTGAGGGTTTGCCCTGAAAGGTCACCGAAGGGGAACTCGTGTGGATGAAATGGCCGACCCCGCTCTCGGCCGCAGCCTCCAAGAGATGCCGAGTCGCCTCCACATTTATTCGAAAGTAGGAATCAAAGTCTCCCCAGACCCCCGCTTTAGCGGCCGTGTGAAAAACCACCCGACGTCCCGCCACAGCTGTCCTCACCTGCTCACGGTCGGTGAGATCCGCGTGCACAACCTCCACACCCAGCGCTTCCAATTCGGGTGCCTCGCGTCGCACCGTCGCAGCCACGTGCTTGAAGCCAAGAGCCACCAGCGCCTTCACTAGACTCGAGCCCAGAAAACCCTGTCCACCCGTGACGAGCAGAGACCGCTCTAGAGCGTTCTCCTTTGGGTCATGCATTCGAGATTTCCGTTCCAGCGGCGTCGGGGCGAAGAGCGACGATTGATAGTATCACCCGCAAGCGGGTACCCGATACTTGATTGAGGAGTGATGATGCCCCGGCGTCGCTGGGGCGGAAATCACGTGCATGACCCAAAGGAGACCGCTCTAACTTCAAAGACCGAGCTTCTTTACCCAATCACTCAACTCCTCACGATGAATCTTGGCGTTGTGCCGGGGGTCGACCGGCATGCCGGGATGGAAGACGAGCTGCTCCACTCCACGATACCCAGGCGTCTGGTGCAGCATGCTCAAGACTTGCTGCCTCAACACCCACTCTGTCGAATACGAACCTGTCGCTCTTTCAACGACCAACACAGGACCGGAGCTACCTTCCACCAGGGCCGCCCGATCCACTTCGGGATGAGGCACCACCAGCGCTTCCCCCGGTAGTGGAAACATCTCCGAGTCGGCCGTCTGGATCAGATGACTCTTGCGACCCACCAACCAAAGACGACCGTCTTCGTCGAAATAGCCGAGATCGCCCATCAGATGCCAGGTGCCCTCGGAGGTCTCAATCTTGGCCTTGTGGGTGGCCTCGGGCTTTTTAAAATAACTCTTCGTCACCACCGCTCCGCAGACAGCCACCTCGCCGACCTCTCCCAGGGGCAGACTCTCCATCTCTTCCGGGCGCCTGTCGTAGGCGACGACCCGTACTTCGTTGAGGGGGAGCGGGCGTCCGACACAAAGCCCCTTACCCTGATGATTGCGCGCCTGGCGGGTGACAAACAACTCCTCGGCTTCGATATCCGTCACCGGAAGGGCTTCGGTCGCTCCGTAGGGCGTATGAAGGCGTGCCCCCGGTGCCACCCTCCTCCATTTATCTAGAAACTCGAAGGAGATCGGAGCTCCGAAAGTGATCAGCCTCCGAATGAGCGGAAGCTTGATGCGACGCCTCAGACACTCGTCGGCCACTCTTTTCCAGATAGCCGGCGACCCTTGCAGCGAGGTCACACCGTACTTGTGCATCTGAGTAATGAGTTCAAACGGCCGGCACTGCGCGGGGCGACTCGGGTCTAGGGCCGGGATGACCGCCGTGACACCCATAGCCGCGGTAAAAAGTCCGAAAAGTGGAAAGCCCGGTAGATCCACGTCCTTGCTGGAGAAATCGTAGACTTCTCTGAGTGTTTCCACCTGGCGAACAAAAATATCGTGAGTGTAGACGACACCCTTGGCCGGACCGGTACTTCCGGAGGTGAACAGAATGGCGGCGGTGTCGCCGGTACGGGCTTGGGCCGTTGTCTCCACCGCGTCGATACTGCCCCGTCGCAGATCCGCAATTTCGGGGAAGTGACCCCAGCAAGCCTCGTGCACGACCTGGCGAAACGGCCTGGGCGACATTTTTTTCAGAGCGAAGGCACGCGGGATGCCGATCAACCCTTCCGGCTCCACTTCCTCGATCACCTTGAGAAACCGACCCAGGCCCATACCGGGGTCGATCAAAACAGGAATCGCCCCGATACGAAACAAGGCAAAGACAAGGGCCACGAACTCAGCGGAGTTCTTCATCAGCACCAGAGTGTGGACTCCCGGCCCGAAGCCGATTTTTCTGAGACGCTTGGCCTGGCGATCCACCTCCCCGAGCAGTCGAGCGAAAGAAAACCTTCTATCCTTGTCAAAAAGCGCGGTTTGATTGGGGTGTCGGCGCGCCGTCTCCTCGAAGACCTGGACTATGTTCAAGAAAGAAAGGCCTCAATCTCGTCCATCACGCGACCCGGCTTCTCCTCGATCAACAAGTGCCCGCAATCCGGGTAGCTTCGGACCTCGGCCTGAGGAAAAAAGTCCTGAAACCGGGCCATGAAATGGGTCGTAAAAACCCAGTCCTTTTCGCCCCAGAGAAGCAAAACCGGCAAGTCTTGGAGCTTACTCAGATTCTCCTCTACCTCGGTGAGGGTGGCGTAGCTGGGATGGCTCTCTTCCAGGGGGATGTCGGCCACGAATCGGTACGTCGCAATGCGATGCTCCCAAGAATCGTAAGGGAGAAGCAGGCCCTGCCGAGCCCGGCTGGTGATCCTATCAGGATCGGCGGCTCCCAAACTCGGTGTAAGACCGGCGAACGCGTTGAACCGCCTGATCAAGAACTGTCCGATACTCGGCATCTTGGCAATCTTCAGAAGCCAGGGCATCCGCTGAGAGCGGAAGGCCGCGGTGTTGCATATAACGAGTTGAGAGAACCGTTCCGGATGCCTTCCGGCGACCCCGAGACCGATAGCACCGCCCCAGTCGTGCACCAACAGACAGATGTCCTTGAGGTCCAACTCTAAAACGAGTTGCTCTAGATTATCGATGTGCTGTTCGAGCCGGTATTCGAAGTCTTGAGGCTTGTCAGAGAGGCCGCAACCGATGTGATCACACGCCACTCCTCTCATTCCTTTCTCCGAAAAGTGAGAGATCAGTCTTCGGAAAAAAAAAGACCAGGTCGGGTTACCGTGGACAAAAAGGAAAGGTCGCCCCTCCCCGTGGTCCACGTAGTGCATCCGATAGCCCTGTTTCGTTTGAATAAAATGAGACTCAAACGGATACTCTTCTTTGAGTTCGGCCGGTATCTGGAGAGTCTTCGTCATCCCGCCACTCCCATCAGAATAACGGTGAGAAAGACGAACCAGGCGGCGATATCGACGCCTTTTCTCACCTCCGGTTGGAGGAACATATCGTCCAACTTCTCGGTCAAAGCTAACTCCTGATAATAAGTTGAAGCAAAATTCAACCCAAGGAAGATCAAATACATCCCGTACAGATTCATGGTCGGGAAATCCGGATCGTAGGTGAGCTGATTGGTCAACAACGGCGTGGCTACGCCGATCCCGATGATAGCGGAAGGCAGCAACATGAAGAGCCGTCGCCTGTTTTGCAGCAGCTCCTGGGTGCTGGGGGGAAACTTACGGAACACCCTAGCCACCTGATAGGGTACGAATCCCGCGGTGAAGAGGAAGAAGTATCCAAGCAAGTGGGTCAGGAAGATGACCTGACTGAGGGCTTCCGGAGCGTCTCGGGTCAGTTGCATGGTGTGGAAATAGCGACCGACCGACTGCTCCAGAAAATCCACGATATAAAAGCTAACGCCGTAAAAAGCAGTAAAGAACAAGGCGATGGAGGCAAGCGCCGGCATCAGCATCTTGAAGGTACCAAGCCCCTTGCTCACCGGTTTGTTTCTGGCCTGCCCGATCATCTCGAAGACAGAAATGTCTCGCTGCTCATGAGCTGTCTTTAGCTGAATAAAAACTTCGTAGTTATCGGGGAGTTCCTCGGTGTCGACCCAATAGGAAAGCGCCACCTTATTGCCTCGAAATCGGACCGGGTCCACTTCCAAGCAGTCATCGGTGGCGGTTGCCGTACCGGAAAGAGTGCCTCCACCGGCGTTAGTAAGGACGATGTAACCGGCCTGACACTTCTTACCCTTGCTGTTTTCGCGATCGCCGATGAGGTCAACACGATGGACCAGAAACGGTCGCTCCTGAGCCAGTTCCTCGGGACTCTTCCGACGAATCGGTTCGTCCACCAAATCTTCGTCAAAAGCGAGATCCGGAGGAGGCAGCTCAGGGGCCTCGATGTCGGGAATCTCATCAGCGCCTGGACGGATATAGAACTTGTACGGCTCGATCAGTTCGAGATAGAAATCGCCGTACTCCACGACCAGTTCGGTTCTGCCATCTTCTTCCGGCGGCTCTTCATGGTGCTTCGACTCACGGAAAAACGGCTCGGCCATGGCTAGCCAGTCCTGGAGAGTAGGCAGAAAACGTTCCAGCTCCCGCTTCGACCGGGCCGGGTGACTCAGTACCCCTTCCTCGGCCTTCAGTGAACAAAACTCAGCAAGGTTCTGCATCTTGGAACTGGGGTCGGCGTCGAGGGCAAGAAGTCGGGCATGGGCACCGGTGGGCTTCTCGCTGTTGGAAAACTCTTCCGTATAGTAGAAGACGCTCTTTACGGCCACACCGAGCTTCTCTTCCGATTCGTGCCCGATGGAGCGCAAAGCAAGAATAAGAAGCTTCTCGCAGTCGTAGATAGAAAGACTTTGCTCGGCCAGCTTTTCGGCCTCAGCCGGAAGCGTTCCGAGTTCCCTGAACGCCGCCATCGCGACACCGGCGAAATATCGGGTGAGATAGTCCAGAGCATCTCGCAGGGATATACAAGACTGAATGGGGTCCCCCAGCCGCAAAAAGATATCCATCCGGGTGAGAATTCTCTCTAACACGCTGGGCGCGCCTCTCGGCACCGGGATCGACTCTCTGATCAGCGGCTTGTTGGCCGTGCCGCTCTCCACTTCAACCGTCTCGCCCGCGGGCCGCGGATTGTTCAACCAGAGAGTATAACCGGGCTCACCGATCTCTAGGAATCGGTCTCCGATCCGCAAGCTGAACTCCACATTGCCTTCCGGCTTTACCTCGTTGAAAAAGTGCTCGGTGCTTTGCAGATATCCACCCAGCGCGACCAGCCACTCCCGGAGTGTAGGAACGTGCTTTTCAAACTCAAGCTTACAGACTTCGGGGTCTTCCAGCTCACCGTAACCCGGCTCAAGTTGACACCAACCGGAGAGCTGGCCGTTGAGGGCCAGAATTTCGGAGTGCCAGCGGGGAATGAACTCAAACATCTCGTTACGGCGGTAAAAGATACCGATGACGGTCTTGGCCGCGAGGGAATCAGGCTTTAAGCGTAAGACCTCAAGGCAAGTATTCAGAAGTCGCTCCGAAGAAGACAAAGACTGGCTATTGTCGATGAGAGGCTCGGTGGACTTGGGGAGCGCATCGAGGTCTTCGCAGACCTTGGAGGCCACACCGGCGAAGTACCGGATCAAGAACTCCAGGGCGTTCCTCAGCTCCAGAAATCCGGATACCGGGTCTTCTTTCTTCATCGCCTCGTCTAAGCGAGTCAAGATCTCCGAGAGATGAATCGGAGCCTTCTGAGGCACGAAGAAGTAAACAGGTCTCTCGAAGAGAGAGGTCGGCACATCAATCTCTCGCTCCGGAATACACAGCGCGCAGGCTGCTACTTCCAAACGGCGGCCGGCGTTGACGGTCTGTTTACCGATCTGCACGACGATCGTCTGCTTGCCGTCCTGGGAAGTTCTTTCACTAATGATGGCGGCGTTGGAGAAGAGATTGGCGGAAGACTCGAGCCACTCTCGGAGATATGGCAGATAGCGCCGGACTTCCTGGACGCACTTCTTCCGAACGGGAATGGGGGCCGCGATAAACTTCTCTAGAGGCATGGTGCCGCGGCGAGGCTTTCCGCCTACTCCCAGGATACGGGCGAATTTCTTTCCGCCACTTTCCTCGTAAAAGACATCGACCAACGAGCGAACTTCGGGGAGTTCCTGAGGCGCGTCGGTCATCAGAAAGCTGATACCCGTCTGAATAGCCTCGACGAATTCGGCCGGATCGGGCGCTCCCTCTTTGTGGTTGAAAGTCAACTCTCCAAAGACCGAAGCCACCCCTTCCACCAGGTCGGCGTAGTAGCCGGCCAGAAACTGAAGGGCCCTCTTGAGCACCCTGAGGGATGTGCCGGGAGCGTCCAGGTCGAGAGACTCATTCAACTCGTCGAGCATGTGCTCCAGGTGCGCCGGCGAACCCGGCGGTAGGCTTGGTACACCAAGCTCTTTTGCTGTTAGCGTATCGACAGCAGCCAAATCAATCTCCTTTCCTTTTCGAATTCAAAAACGGTAAAGGGGACGCGTCCCTACCCATCTCGCCTCAACCCCAAAGTATATGGCGACAAAATTGACGTTCTCGTCAACGCCATCAAAACCCTATGGCCAGCGGCATTGCAAACCGCCTTCAGTAGGAATGGCCTATAGGGGGACCAACCGCAAGCCAAAATCCATCATCTCGTAAATCGGTGTCCCGTCCACTCTCAAGAAACCCGCCCCGACCAGAAGTGGAGTTTCTCCATCCTCGCGCCGGGTGATGGAAACATCCACCACCACGTTCTTGTTGGTGGGGATCACCTGACCACGATAAGCCCAGGTGTGCTCCAACCCAACGGCGATCGGCTCGAACCGGTGAGTTTGGGCCAGATGGGGCCAATACTCCAACGCCGCATGGCGCAGCAGTTGCAAGAACGCTTCCAACCCCAACGAACCCGGCCAAACCGGATCCTGGTAGAAGTGAGCCTTGAAGAACCACTCGTCCGGATCCACGGTTTTGCTGCCTCGGATGTAACCCATCCCGTGGGTACCGCCTCGGTCGGGCAGAAACAAGTCCACCTGGTCCATCATCAGAAGAGCTTTGGCCGGCATATTCGCCGGCGGTGCCGGGTCAACTATCTGGTCCTCGGGACTCAGAGGGTGAGCGACTTCCAGCACTTGCGGCGAGTAAGAGGCCCAGTCGGCGTCGCTGGGAACGAACGTCCGCTCGGCCGCGTCGCGCACTCCCACTTGCTTGGCCAGCGCCTGAGCGGAGAAGAATCCGAAATAGGTTGTCCCGTCGTAGATCAACTCGTCTCCGGCGTAGACTTGCATGTCGAAGTTCTCGATGATCATTCCGCCGGCTTCGTTCACGTCGGTCATGCGGACCCGCATCCGGATGGTGCCGGTATTCGGGAAGACTTCCTTGATCAGCCGGGCCGTGCCACCCAGGTTGCGGAATTTCACATCCTGCTCGGAGCGGAGGGCCGAACCCGCGTAGGCGGCCAGCCACCCGCAGGGTTGGAGAGCCGCTTCCAGCAGGATACAGTAGGCCATGCTGTCCTGGCGGTTGGCGTCGAAGTACCATTCGTTCGGCGGAACGTCGTAATGAGCCTCAATCCAGCCGCCCTTTTTCAAGACAAACTTGGGATGGTCGACCTCCACCACCCGATCCATGAACTGATAGGGCGGTCCGGGAAGCCTGGCTATGCGGCGCTTCTCGTCGAACACTTCGTACTCGCGACCGAAAGCCAGAGACGGTTTGCCGTTGGAAAACTGCATGATCGACTCTTTGTCGTAGATGGCCGGGCGAGAATGGTCGAAGCCGCTCTGAGTCAGAGTAGAATCGCCGGTGCCCCAGATGGTGTCGATGTAGTTCTTATCCAGACCGGTCAGCTTCAGAGACATGTCGGTGAAGCGAACGATCGGCTTGCCGTCGCCGAACATCAGGGCGTCGGTGATGACATAAGGCTCGGGACCGAAGCCGATCTCCTTGATGTCCACCTGGTAAAACACTTTTTTCGTCGCCACCGTCACCGGTCCGCGACAACGCAGCTTGGCCGGGGTCTCTAATTTGGGCTCGAAAGCCACGTCGTGGGTCTCCGCCACCCAACCCATACGAGCCAACAAGAAACGCAGAGTTTGGGCGCAGCATTCGTACATCAAGGTGCCGGGCATGACCATGTCGTCCTTGAAGTGGCAGGTGAGAAACCAATCATCGGGATGGATGTCGGCTTCAGCCTGAATCCGGCCTAGCCCAAACTGCCCGCCGCGAGGCTCCAGAGAGAGCACCCGATCGAACAGCTTCATGCGACCGCCCGGCATGCCGTACGGTTGCTGAAGCGGAAGATTGGCAAAACCGTTGCCGAAGCAGCCGACCAGGTCGCCGTTTCGGAAAGCGGCGACTTGAGCGTCAGTGTAGCTCTCGGAGACGTCGAGCCCGCGAGGAAAGGGAGCGGGAGGTGCCCACCCGGGAGGAGCTATGCCCGCTTTGGGCTCTTTCTCCATGGGACTGAGAACGATCCCACCGGAAGCGGCGATCTCTTCGTAGGTGTGGAACCCGGCGCAGCCGTTGCGCATGGTGATGAGCGGTTGGCCGTCGATGGTGCCGTCGAATTCGAAGAAGAAGAGATAGACTTCGCCCTGGCGGACAAACTTGTTGATCCGGATATCGTATTTGATCGTTTCGCCGGGTCTGGGAAGACCTCGGTGAAACGAGACTGTGGCGTCCAGCAAGCGGTAGGCGCGAGTTCCGTCGGTGGCCAGGTCGATCCCGAGATAGGAGCAGAGGAAGAGGTCGGCCTGACCGGCCTCCACCGAGATGCAGACGGGAGCCCTGTCCTGATCGAGATACCAGGCTTCGGGGAAGACGTCGTGTTCGGTGACCAGTCGACCGCTACCCAGACTGCAGGGCTCGCCTTCCACCTCCAGGATGCGGTCGCACAGCATCAGCGGTTCATCGGGGAGTCGCACTCGAACCGCATTGTTGTCGACCGGCGCAAAGCGTGGTCCCAGGACATTAGCGACCTGACCGATGGCGAACTCCATGCACATGTCGCGGTCGAAGGCTAGATTGTCCCGGTGAGGGCGCTCCCCGCGCATGACCGGATTGGGAGAGTTCGGGTCGAGACGGATAAAAGAACCCGCCGGGGCCTGGGAGACGGGAGTCTGCGGTGCCGGTGGGTCGACTACGCTTTCGTTTCCTCCGGGCAAACCGTGGCGAATCAGGCTTTCCATCCGGGCTCGGGTTTGCTCCATCAAAGCCAGATACGATTCGTGGGCCAGGGCTGTTTGGCGACTGCCCTCCACGATGGACGCGGCGATTCGAGCCGACGGGTCTCCCTCGAAGTGAGGGTGGAGCCCGATGACAGGCTGAAGATCGGTTGGTTGGGGTTGATTCATCTCTTTTTGGTCCTTTATCAAGGTTTTCAAGGCTGTCTGTTGCGGTGATTTCCAGACCAGCGCTCGTTGCGGAGCAACACCGGCCGCCGGTCTGGACATGGTGGTCAGCGAGGAGGCCCGGCGAGCGGAAGGCGGAGCCGGGGTGGCCGGTACGGGACGCACCGGGGCTGCTCGGGGTGGTTCGAGGGGAGCGGGCTGTTCTTGTTGAGCCGGTGGCTCCCAGGGGAAGGCCGGAAGGTGCGGTCTGGGGAGACTGTCCCCGGCGTTGACCTTGACCCGAGGCCGCGTCGCATTGATTTTAAGGCTCTCCGATGTGCCGTACAGGGCCGTTAAATCGACTTCCAACCCTTGCACATAGGCTCCGGCCAACGCTTTGAGCAGGCTCACCATCTCCCCGCCCTCTCGAGGGAGAGAAGCGGATCTGGCCCAGTGCGGTCGGCCGTCTAAAATCGTACGAATCATCCGGGCGCAAGAGCCTCCCGGACCGATCTCGATGAATTTCCTGATGCCGTCGGCGTAGGCGGCTTCGATGAGGTCGGGAAAGCTGAAGCCGTGCAGAGCGTTGTCGGTGATCGACTGGGCCGCGGTCTCCGGTGTGGGGGTATAGCCCGCGGCCCGGTGACCGTTGTAGTAGGTCATACCGCTCGGTGGAGTGGTCGGCAAAAGGTGGAGGTCGAAGTAGGCCTGTTTGACGCCTTCCATCAGCCGGCAGTGCACGGCGGGCACACCGTCGAGGTGAAAGGCTTCGCATCCCATGGCCTTCACGAGCGCATCCACGGCCCCGGCGGTTCCGCCCACCACACATTCCTGAGGGGTGTTGACGATGAGCAGAAAAAGGTCCTCGCGACCCAAACTCTCGATCGCTTTCCGGGTCGCTTCGCGGTCCCGGTTGATCACCGCGACTCGCCAGGGAAACGACTCGTCCTCGGAGATCCCGAGGGTTCGCTTCGGAGCCGCGAACTCTCCCCGGAGTTCCCGAGTGAAAAGAGCCGAATCCAAGGTGTCCTGAAACATCTTGTCCCGATCGTTCCAGGCCCTGGTGGCGAACAGCGCGGCCGTCTCTCCGAGGGAGTAGCCGATGGCTGCCTGAGGCCGAGGTAAGAAAAGTTCGGCCACCCGGGCGGCCAGGATGGCATAGGTCACCTGACTGAAGATCGGGGCCAACGGGTCGTTGTCGATGGCGGCCAGCGCTCTCTCTTCCCAGCCCGGCGACCGGTCCGAATCGAACGGCTGGGTGACCCAGGGTATGTAGTGCTGATAGCTCAGTTGAGCCTGAGCGCAGATCTCCGAGGCCACCTCGGGAAACAGGGTGGCTAACTCGCGTCCCATTCCCAGGTAGTGGTTCCCGCTGCCCGGAAAAACCCAGGCCGTCCGGCCTTCGACTTGCTCGGGGCAGTAAAAGACACCGGCTTGACCGTCCAAATTTCGATCGGTGCCCTTAAGCAAGCCCAGAGCGCGTTCAAACTCATCTCGGTCGCGAGCAACGACCGCGCCCCGAGAACCGTCGGCATCTCTCGTCGAGGTCGCCCAAATCCTGGCTAGTTGAGCTAGATCGTCAGTCTCTTTGGCCAGCTTTTCAAGGGCGTTCAAGGAGCCTGACGGAATGAGAAAGAGATGAGCAGGCAGGGCGTGAGCCAGGACCTCTCGCGGCAAAGCCTGAGCGATCGGTAACTCTTCCCGCAAGACGACACACCCGGAATCACCTCCGGCACTATCCCCCACCGCCACGGCTCGCCGAGGGCCGGCGGCGTGGTCGTGCCACCAGAAGGAAGCTTCTCGCGGAAGATAGGTCGTCGGTCCTGTGGGGAGCGGTTGAGGGCAGTGATCGAGCCCGGGCAGAATTTTTTGAGAAAGCGCGATGGCACAACGGGCTACGGAAAGCAGTCCCGAACAAGACCCGGAGGCTCCCACGCTAGAGGTAGCGGTCCCTAACGCAGTCGGTCGCGACTCGGTGGAGAACCGGGCTTCCCACTCCCGAATAAACCGGGCGTCCTCGTCGGGCTGGGCTCGAGAGGTCACATCGACATAGCCGATCTCCGACTTGACGCCCTCGCTTAGAGAGTCCAGAGCGCGGCGCAGCGCTCCTCGACCACCGGCCGAGTGAGTGCTCTCGAGAACGGCCAGGATCTCATCGCCGTCGAGTTCGGCCGCTTCCCGGCTCTTGAGGACCAGGACCACGGCGCCTTCAGCCAGGGTCGGTCCGTCTCCATCAGCCGAGAACGGCCGGGACCGGCGATCTCGAGTGAAGGGATGAATCTGATCTTCGGCCCACACCGAGCGCGGATCTCCGAAGAGGTCGACGGCTCCCACCAAACAGCTGTCCATCTCCGAATTGGCGATCGCTCTTTCCGCGATCTCGAGCGCTCTGATGCCGGAGACCTCACCGCAGCTGATGGCGTAGGAAGGCCCTCCGAGAGAAAACTCCCGGGCCGCTCGGCTGGCCACGATGCTACCCAGCGCGCCCAGGGTCCTGGTGCTGTCGAGCGGTCTGGAGAGAGTGCTGCGCAGCATCTCTTGTTGCTGCGCATTCAGACTCTCAGGCTCTACTCCCAACCTGCGCAGCATGCGGCGCAGGGCCCAACGCAAGTGGTAGGTGGTCGTCTCCAGGTCCAAACTCAAGCCGATCAGGGCTCCGCTTCTTTGGCAGCGCTCTTTATCGCCCAGATGGGACTTGGCGGTGGCTTTGGCAGCCACAGCCAGGAGAAGTGTTTGTTGAAGCAGGACGTCGCCCATGTCTTTAGGCGGTATGCGCATCTGCCCGGCCTCGACCTCGAGCGTGTCGAGAAACGCACCGCGAAGTGATTCGAGTCCTCCAGGCAAGAACTCCTCACCGTTCCACCGGCCGGCTGGTCGCTCCGATGCGGCGCAGCCGTCGGTCAAGGTGTCAAGCAGAAGCTTTTCGAGATCGTGATGATTGCCGAACTGGGCGCTCACCGCGGTGATCACGACCTCGCGCTCAGGCGCCTTCCGGCCGACCTGTTCGGACGGCAGATCCCCGGGCTCTTCCAGGAGCACGTGGCCGTTGATTCCTCCGAATCCGAAAGCCGACACGCCCGCTCTCAGCGGAGCACCGCTCCAAGGGCGAGGCTGAGAGAGGATTTCGAAGGGGCTTGATTCGAGGTCGATCCCTTTGGCGGGGTTGGAAAAGTTGATCATCGGGGGCAAGGTGCGGTGATGGATGGCCATGATCACCTTGATGAGACCGGCTGCGGCCGCCCCTGTCAGAAGGTGACCGATCTGCGATTTCACCGAACCCAGGACCGTGGTCTTGCCCTTATCTTTCGGCCAAAAGGAGGTGAGAGAGAGAAACTCGGTCTGATCTCCCTTGGGTGTTCCCGTGCCGTGACACTCCACCAATCCGACATCGCCGGGATTCCAACCGGCTTGGCGATAGGCGTCTTCCAACGAACGCATTTGACCTTCGGACTGAGGAGCAAGCAGGCTTCCACCGATGTCGTTGGAGAGACCGATCCCGCGAATGACCGCATACACACGGTCACCGTCTCGGACCGCATCCTCCACTCGCTTGAGCAAGAGAAAACCCGCGCCCTCCCCCACCACCAGTCCGTCTCCGGCGGCGTCGAACGGACTGCAGCGCCCGGTCGTGCTGCAGGCTCCCAGAGCGGTGAACCCTTCCTGGGTATAAAGCGTGTCGGCCCGATTGGCTCCGCCCGCGAGGACGGCGTCGGCGCGACCTTCGGTGAGGGCGTCACAGGCCAGCTTGACGGCGTAGAGCGAAGAAGCGCAAGCCGCGTCGAGAGTCAGGGTGAACCCCCCGAGGTTCAGCCCCTGCGCCACCACTTGAGCGGGACGACCCGTCACTCGACGAAAAAGCGGAGAGACGGTGGGAGGCCGGTTTTCCGGTTGGGGGCTCAGACTAGCGGCAAGTTGGCCCTGAAATATCTCCTCGGAGAGCTTGGAAGACTCGGGAGTGGGAAGAGCGATGGAGGCCAGCACAGTGGCCACTCTGGATTTGTCCTGCAACTCACTGGTAGCATCGTCCAACGCCATTTCGGCCGCCGCCAGACACATCCGGCTGAGCTGGTCCATAGGCTCGTCCAGACCGGCCCTGGGCTCAGGAATAGACTCGGCCAGACAGACCTTGAGGTTGGACACGCGGTCGGCATCCTCGCGATCCACGAACCAGTCGGGGTCGTCGACCCAACGCTCGGCCGTGACCTCCACTCGGGAGTCTTTGCAATCGAGAATATTTTGCCAGTAGGTGGCCACATCGGGAGCGGACGGAAACACTCCGCCCATCCCAACCACAGCTACTGAATAGGGCTTCTCCAATTTATTCCTCACAGACTACGGACGTCATGACACAACCGCCCCGGAGGGCGGTCGTTGATGTCGGGTTGCTAACGTCTCGCCGCCACGGC
>Ga0207914_100458_pt1 | contig 16457 bp, 14 predicted proteins | sample DeeseametaMP2497_FD_184171 | JGI IMG/M metagenome (GOLD analysis project Ga0207914, IMG submission 184171) | Marine microbial communities from East of Antigua and Barbuda, Atlantic Ocean - MP2497 (SPAdes) | ecosystem: Environmental > Aquatic > Marine > Oceanic | place: East of Antigua and... | reverse complement strand
GGGAGTCGATCGGTTTGATCGCTCAAGGGGCTGCCAACTGGGATCGGGAGGAGTCGCTTCTGGACCTGGTGGTCGACGCCGGCCTCATCGTGGCTCATCGCTTTCCTCTGGCCTTGGCCCAACGACCGTTGCGCAGTCTCAGCGCGGGAGAAAGGGTGCGGGCGGCTCTCCTCTGCCTGTGGGGCCAAGTGGAGATGCTGGTGCTCGACGAGCCCACCTGTAGCCTCGACCTCTTGGCGCAGAAAGCGTTGACACGAGCTTTGAAAGCCTGGCCTGGTGGGTTGGTGGTGGCCAGTCACGACCGGGACTTCTTGGAGAGCGTGACTTGTCGGCGGATTCAGTTGGGATAATCCCGATTCAAACCTGAATCGAAAAGATCCGCCCTTCGGCCCCTTCGCCCACCACACTCAATCCGTAATAACCTTCCCCCTCAAGCCTGGAAAGAAGCCGCTCCAGCATTCCCCCGACCCGGCGACTGGCGGTGATGCTACTCAGCTCTTGCTCACTGAGGCGACCGTAGCGCAAGAGCGCCTCTAGAGCGCGACGCTCTTTGACCTGCACTTCGATAGGCAGCCGAACGGCGCGCTTCTCACCCTCCATGGTCTCGGCTCGCACCAGGTTGGCTTCATCGGCGGCGATGTCCAGAGCATACAGCTTGCTCAGACGATCCCGGTCCAGGAGAAGCACCTTTTGGTCGATGCTGATGGAGAGCAAAATCTCCTCGGCGCCGCGGAGCATAGTATCCATCTGCGAAAGGATCGTGGTGAGACGATGTTCGGGTAAGCCGATTCTTTCTCTCACCGTTTCCAGCGGTACCTGCCCTCCGCCGTGGCAGAGCATCTCCACGATCTGAAGCACCGTGACGAGAGGCGGCTTGTCGTCTTTCAAACTTTGATAGGCGGCCTGAAATCGAGGGGACTCCTGAAGCCGCTCGGTCAGGTCTTCGTGGCCCAGAGAAGGCGACTGGGGAGCAACGGGAGCAGGAGCTTCCGCCGCTTTCAACTCGCGGCTTCTCACCTGAGCCAATTTGGCAAGCTTGCGACACTGGGCGACCAGTTGATCGGGAAGCTCTTCTTGCCAATCGAGGTCACCTTCCACCACGATCTGGCAATGGGGTGCCTCCACCCGAAATTCAGCCCACTCTTGCTGTAAAGAGAGTTCCCCAGAACGGAGGTAGAAGAGTCCGGGTTCCTCGAGATTCTGACCACGATAAAGGGTCGCCTTGGCACGTTTTCCCGCCGCCTTCAGAGTGAACCGGGCCAATTTTTCGCCACTGGGCTGAAAGCCTGAAGATTGAGGAACGGCCAATTCCGACAGCTCCTGAGGGGCGCGCTTCCAAAACAGCACCAGACCCTCTTCGTCCGGAGGCGTCAAACTGCTTTTGCGAAGCTTTCCGTCGAAACTAAGACTCTTCGTGGTCTCTCCGATCTTCACCGCGGCGTGGAGCCGCTTTACCCGGGGCAGAGACCTGAGAAGCTCAAGCAACTCTCCCGAGGAAAGCGTCAGACCGGGCCAGGTAAGCTTCGCTGAGCCCTTGCCACGAGCGAGTTCGAAATCCCCCGACGCTTTTGAACGAAGATTCAACAATAAAGCGAAAGGGTCGGCATCTTTCCTTGGTCCCGAGGTCACCCGCGGCGCTTCCCGAGTGATGGGGGCAACCCCTGGCTCCAGGGTCTCCAGACTCTTCTCTTTGGTCAACAGTTCGTTCAACGCTCTCTCCGCTCCAATACTCTCAATCCGCTTACTAACTCTTCTAAAACCACCAGCGCCGAGGGCAAATCGTACTCTTCTCGCCACTGCATCTCTCGTCGAAACTCCTCGGGAAGTAGTTCCGAAAACTTTAACACAACCGCCGCTCCAGGGCCCTGGAACATTTCAACTCCCGAACGCAAGAATTCCTCACCCGGATCCCTCTCCCCCAAGACTCGCCTGAGCTCGTCCTCATCACACTCCAGACGGATCTCCTTGGAGCTGAATCCGGCGTCCACCCCCAACCAACCGCCCAACGCGTGAGCCAACATCGAGTTCGCTCTCTCCCCTGCCCACGTCTCCACAACTATCCGTCGCGGCCCTTCTCGACGCGCCACCGGATGATCCGGGTCCAGACGGCCATGCTCTTCTCTCAACATCTTCAACACTTCCTTGGCGCGAGGACCGAGAAAAGCTATTTCGTCAGTTTCCGTGAGCACCGAGCGCATCTCCCGACAAAGAGCAAAAGAGAGCCCACCGGTCGCCCCACTCCAGCGCAGAGCTTTCCCGCCCATCGAGGGCGCCACCGTAAGAGTCTCAGTCCGGGTATCCCATTCGCGAGGCTTCCAGCTCCCGCCCCCCAAGAGAAAAGCTGCCTTCTCTTTCCAAAGCTCCTCGGCCACGCCGCTGTCGACTGTCCCGACTTCCCGGCCATCGAACGTCTTCACCGTGGCTGTTCTGCCTCCGGTGAACACAGACAAGAGAGCCATGAAGTGGGAGCGACCGTACTCCTTCTCCGTCTTTTCTCCCAACAACAGCTTGCCGTCGGACTTCAGCAGCCACTCCTCGTCCAGCATGTGGCGGATTAGCTTCTTTTTCTCACTCCCAAGGATCCCGGAAAAACACCCGGGTCTACGGATGGCATCCCACAGCTTGTCCACCGCTATCCCGCCGTGACGCAAGATATGAAGCAATATCTGCTGAACCAAAACCAGAAAGGCACGGTCGGTCGGCAGAACCGGCTCGACCTGTTTCTTCATCGCCAAGCGGACCAGCGCCACCGCCTGCAGAAACGAATCGGATTGATCCGTGACGAACCCCATATGGCTCACGCTCCCGGCCCGCCGACCCGAGCGCCCGAACCTCTGCAAAAAACCCGATACAGACGCCGGCGCCCCCCATTGAAACACGCGGTCGATGTCGCCCACGTCAAGCCCCAGCTCGAGAGTGGAGGTGCAGACGATCACCTGAGGCCGGCGAGCCGCCCGGGCGTCGGCCTTGAACGCCACCTCACTTTTCTCTCTCAACTCCTGGCTCAGACTACTGTGGTGGGCCAGCGCCTCCAAACCCCGGCTCGAAAGCAGCTGCCGCATCTGTTCGGCTTTACGACGCGAATCCACAAACAGAAGACTCTTGGCCACACCCTTGGATATCCCGGCCAGACAATCGGCACACTCTTCGGCGTCATCCGAAACCGGATGCACCTCGATCCGGCGACGGGTAGGGGGCGCCTTCTTGGACGGGTCGACCAGCGCCTTGCGGGCCGAACGACCGTCGTTGAGCCACTCCAAGAGCTTCTCCGGATTCCCCACCGTGGCCGACAGACCCACCCGCTGCACACTCTTTCCACACCAACGGTCCAACCCGGCCATCAAGGCCAGCAACTGATCGCCCCGATACTCTCCGCAAAAAGCGTGCACTTCGTCGATCACGATAGATTGAAGACCTTTGAAAATTTCACCGGGGTTCAGGTCGCGTTTGGACAGAATAACCTGAAGGCTCTCAGGGGTGGTCAAGAGGATGCACTTCGGCTCTTTCAGGAAGGCCTTGCGATCCGAAGCGGTCACCTCGCCGTGCCAGGCAAACGCCTCCTTACCCACCAGTCCGGCCAGCAAATTCAGGCGTGGGAGGAGGTTATTAATGAGCGCCTTCAGGGGGCAGAGATAGAGAATATTGGGACCCGGAGCCTCCCCTTGCGTGAACGCTTTATCCAAGAGCGGGAGCAGCGCCGACTCCGTTTTCCCACCGGCGGTGGGAGCCAGTATCACAGCGTCGTCTCCAGCCAGCAAGGGCGGGATAGACTCTTCTTGCACCGGACGAAGCTGCCGCCAACCCAGGTCTTTGACGATGGATTGCTGCAGACGTTTGGAAAGAGAAAAGTAAGGCGAGTCGCTCAAAATTCGATCTCGTGCGCGCTGTCCCAATGCTCCCGTTCTTCGTCGGTCAGCTCCTCGGGGGTGAAGGTTGTCAGACCCTTCTTCTGCAGAAAATCCAGGGGATCGAAATCGGAGTGTTGATCGGCCCGGTCTAAGAGGTCTACCCAGGAGCGCAAGAAGAGCCGGGGGATCACCTCGATACGACCGCCGAAGCCGGAAGTCATAGCGTCGCACAAGGTATCGATCACCTTGTCGTCTACCACTTTCTCCAGGGGCCGTTCCGACGGATAGACCTGCCGCACCTTTCTCGCCACCGCTTCCAGACGAGCCCTGTCAAAAGCTTTCAAACGGATCTGTGGCTGTCTCAGGTTGTCCGGCACCGCATCGTCAAACTCGACCTTGATTCGATCGTGCAAAGGCGGCATCGAAGGCACACCCTTGGGTGAATCGAAGAAGTCCGGTGTGCCGGTGAAAAGTAAGTACAGTCCCGGAAATTCGTGACGGTCGCAGGCGTCGATCAGCTGTCTCAAAACCTCCAGCGACTTGGTGCGCTCCGGGCGTCGCAGACGTAAAATCGTCTCGACCTCATCGATCACCACCACCAGGCCTTTCTGGCCATCGCTCGCCCGGATGATCTGCAAGAGACCCTGGAGGAAAGCAAAGACATCCTGATTACCCAGAGTGCCCGTGACGCCGGCCAACTTCTTCATGGAAGCGGCCACCTTGTCTTCTCCGCTCATCCAGTCCAACAAGGCTCCGGCTTGAGTATAGTCTCCGGCGAGCTGGGCCTGGTGGTAACCCTTGATACCCGCGGCCAGACGGCCGGCGGTATCTCCCAATTCCAGGAGTTCTCTGTCCACCTGGGCGCTCACCGCTTGAGGAAACTCGTCATCGTCCTCGTCCAGACCCTGGACCTCCACCACCTTTTCTTCCAAAGTGTAGAGCCACTTGTCCAAAATCGAGCGAAACTGTCCGCCGGGCTTACGAGTATTGCGAGAAAGCCCCTCACACAAACGACGATAGATGGAGACCAGCCGGTACATCGGCGTGTCGGCCGCCGACACCACCACCTTGCTGAACAGAAACCCCTTTTCAGCTGCTCGGGAGGCCACCAGTGAAGACAGAAATGTCTTCCCCGCGCCGTACTCCCCGCGCAAAAACTTGTAGCCGCTTCGGCCGCGAGCCACGTGCTCGAGCCCCTCCTCCACCGCTCTGACGTGATCGTCTAATCCCACGGCGATCTCTTCCGTGCCCTGGTCCGGGACGGTGCCGTTTCGAAGTGCGTTGAGGAGGGTCCAGCGGAGGTCGCTATCCAGAGTTTTGGTTGTCATGTGAAAATTATTCTAGCTAATTCCAGAAAACCTTCTAGTGACGACAGACCTGATCCCCAAGGACGCCCCGCCTTCCCCCCGAACTCCTGGGAGATGGACTCCCCACAACCAGAAAAAACCGCCCTGGAACTTCTCTTAGAAAATTCCGCGGCCGGTGGCAAACAAGATTCAGAAGGCCAGTTCACCGTAAACTATGCCGCGGCACGGAAGAAACTGGCCGAGTTCCAACTCCCCAACCCCTCGTTTTATCTATTGAAGCTCTTGCAGGCCGCCTTCTGGGCGGAAAGCTCCGAAGTCCGGGTTCAGCTAAGCCAACGGAGCGCCGTATTCCTCGCCTCCAACTGGCAGCCTCAAGCGGACATGGTGGCAAGCCGCCTCTGCCAACCCGACGGCCTGGCCGGTTCGGACCCACACTCCTCACTGGTCAGCGCGATCCGATCGCTTCTGGCTCAGAACGCCACCGTAGCGCTACGATTTCCGAATCTCGAGAAAGACAACGTTCTGGTGCTCTCCGATGAGATCGAGTGGCGGACGCTGTCGGCCCAGGAGCGTCGTTTTCAAGTGACGATCCAATGGCCCAAACAGTCGGCTCGAACCGCCGCCGAAGACGAACGCGTTCTACGAGAACGTGCCTATTGCTATCCACTGCCCCTGACCGTCAACGAGGAACGGTTCGACAAGCTGGCACCCTACTGGGACGGCCAGACCTATCTGAGATCGCATCTACCCGGCTCCACCGTGCTAGTCCAGGGCCCATCCGAGGGGGCGGCTAGCCATGTTTTGCTCCGAGCGAGTCTTGAGAATGAAGCACGGATTTCGGTGAAGCGGGGCGGAGTCGTGTCCGACGTCATTCGGAGAGACTTGAAGGTGCCGGGCCTGGACGTCCTGTTGGAAGGCGAACAACTGGCGACCGATCTGACTGGCCTTCAGATACGTCAAGACAGTAAGTTCGAAGAGCTTCTCTCCGGTATCGACTTGCAGCCGTCCACTCTCAAGCATCAGGCTGCCACGGCCGTGAGAGCGTTGAAGTTCGAGAGTGCTCCGGCCGAGGTGGGCCATATGGGCACAGGCAGAGGTTGTCTTCTCATTGTTCTCGCGATTCTAGGCGTGAGTTACCTTTCAGGCTACCTCTTTTCCCATTTCAACCCAATTATCGGGTTGCTCGGGCTGGGCTCGTTCTGTGGGCTGATTTTTTTGGGACTTTTGAAAGCGGACAGGTTCGGGTTCAACCTGTTTCATACACCGCAACATGTGGACGCAGCGCTGAGGAAAGCCATGCTCGACCGTTTGGACGGCAAGCACTGACGAAGAAGTCGAGACAACGACAACGACCAAGAGCAACGATACTCAGCATCCTGCTCCTCTTACTTCTATCCGGTTGTCGACCTGAGCCGGATGTTCCACGGGCTTCCCCATCCGGCTCTGCTACCCCTGAGCGGTCCGTGAATATCACTCCCGTCCAAGCCAAAGCCGACCCCTCCCGTGTGGAGAGCGACCTCATCGAGTACTGTCTGGCTCGCAGTCGAACCGAAGCTCTGGACGATGAGCACACCGTGGTCGCTCAGCTCCCGCTCTACGAAGCTCTCGTAAAGAGGGGCGAAACCGAACGCGCCGCCTCTTATCTCCTGGCGGCCTGGCCTCGGCGTCCACGCCTCGACGAGGGTGCCACCGGTACCGAAATCTTTATGGCGCGTTACGCGGAGCAGTGCGGTCACTCAGAACTCGCCCGTTCCTGGGCGGAAGAGATCCAATCCACCCACGCCCTCACCGACCTTTTGGCCGAGAGCGCCCTTGGCCGAGACCCCTCCTTTTTACAGTATGTCCGCGAACGATTGGACAAAAAATCGGGTTCCCAATTCGAACAACGGCTGGACCTCATGGAGGCTCAAATGGCGAGCGGACTCTCCAAAGAAGCCGAAGACACTTTTCAAACGGGCCTGAAGCGAGCCGATGGCGTTCGCAGCCCGGACCCCTTCCGCGTTCTCTTTTATCAGGCTCGGGGATACGCCGTCCTGGGTCGTGAAACGCAGGCCCAAGAGTTTCTTGCTCAGTCCAGGGCCCAGGCCTATGAGAACGTCGCCGCCTCCGTGGGAGGTGACCAACTCTGCCAGGTCGCCCTCGAGTACCACAAAGCCGGAGACAAGAAAGAAGCTCTCGACTCGCTGCTTCAGGCCGAGGAGCAGGCCGATGAACACCTTCAAACCAAACTGGCCAGGGCCTACGCTGAAATGGGTGAAGACGAATCAGCCCTCAAGTGGGCCTCAGCGGCCCCGTCCGGACACTATGCCGTTTATTTCCTGGCTCCTCAGATGACATCGTTGGAGCAGCTTACCCGCCTGGAGTCGTTGATCAACGAGAGGTTCTCCACCGCCTCTTGGGCCGCCCTCATCGAAGCCTATGTGCGACTTGGTGATTTAGAGAAAGCACGACAGTTGGCGGCCGACTGGATCAGCCAAAACCCTCAGACCGATACTTGGGAATACGCCTGTATTACCAGAGCGCTGGCTCCTCACACCGAGATCGACGAGCGGCTGCGTCGGGCGCTCGAGGCAGATAAGATCGGGATTGGGAGTTCGAGGTAAGTCGCGGTTCAAGGGTGAGTACGGAGCAGACCTAAAGCGTGATTCGCCCATCGGAGGGCTCGGCGGGTCATCCCCGAAGGCGGTTGTATGCAGCGAGACCCCGATGAGAAGAACCGCAAGATCGTGCGAGGCTTCTCTCAGTTTCTAGCTGTGCTGGGAGTCTTGCTCCTTCTGTTCGGTGCCTGGTTTGTTCGGGAGGCGATGGCAATACGAAACTGGCCCCCGACGACAGGTACCTTGATCTCCGTTTCCGTTCGTAGCTCGCGAAGCGGTTCGAGTACCTCCAGGCGCTACAAAGTCCACCTGATCTACCGTTACACCGTGGAAGGAAAATCCTATACCTCTAGCAGGTACCGTCTGGGCGACGGTTCGACGGCAGGAGACTTCACCCGCCGTGAGCAGGCGCGTGAAGAAGCAAAGCGCTGGGAAGAGGGCCAAGACATCAAGGTTTACTACGACCCCGACGAGCCGAAATCGGCCGTGCTGATGAGAGTAGCCTCCTGGGGAGTCTACGTGCCGATTATACTGGGATTACTCTTTGGTTTGACGGGGATCTTCGCGGGCAGGTCGCTCAAGCCCGATAGAGGCAGGTAGCCTCCGCCTTCTGGTGGGTCCGCACCGTGTTGCTGCCAACGCCGACGGACGTGTCTTGGGGGGGCATTCTCTTCGGTACCGTTTTGACGTTCCTGTGACGCTTCTCGAATAGGCTCCCCGAATCGATACTCATCGGTAGATGCAGGAGCAACTATGTTTATAACCTCAACTCAAACCTCCGTGGCTAGACCGTTGGCCCGGAAAGAACCGGACACGTTATCCACCACGGTCACGCAACGTGACCGCTGGGAATCCAGCAACCCCGAACCCGGTACAATAAAATGGGGGCCTGCCCTAGCCGTGGTCGGCGGAGTGGGAGTCGCCGGCGGGCTTGCCGCATCCGGACTAGGATGGGCAAGCGCGATCCCGGCCTTTCTCGTAGGCGGCGCAACTGGTTTTGCACTGGTCTCTAGCGGAGTCTCCAGACTGATCAGCGGCCAAAACGGAGACACCAGCGCCACCGGTCCCATCTCCGGCGCCGCTGGACTCATCGGAGGCGTAGGAGCCGGGGTTGGTGCGGCTGTGTTGGCCCTTCAGCATGGCAACCCTCTGATCGGATTGGGAGTGGGGGCCGGAATCGCTGCGGTTGCAGTGGGCGGTTTGTTGCTCACGAGTCGTTAACTGAACCGTTGTTTGGTGAGGGCCGAAGCTTGGTGGGGGCGGCACGGGGCGCCTGGCCAGCAACCAAGGTCAGGGGATGACTTTTGAGCAGATTCGCAGAGCCGCTGCCGACAAGAGAAGATGAAGGCGCCTGATAGGCTAGTCGACACAAATCTTATTGTTCGACACCTGGTTCAAGACCACAAGGAGCATTCCAAAGTGGCGTCGCTCCTTTTTGCCGCCTCTGACGCAGGTCGTCTCTCTTTGGTGGTTTTACCGACGGTCTTAGCAGAATCGACCAAGCTGCACTTCGTCGACTGTCTCGTCGCGGCTCAGGCCGTCGAGAAAGCGATCCCCATCGCGACTTTCGACAAAGGCATCAGTAAGTTTTCAGACGTGACGGTCTCGGTGGAGGCTGAAGGGGAGAGCTAAGAACATGCGATCAAATCGTCTAGCCCCCACCCCTTTCATACTCAACAATCGAAACATTCCCTAATAGAGCCGACTGCTTTGCCGCCCAATCCGCCCGCGAATGGTCGGGCGGTCTCCTGAGATGACGGTTCTTGTACCAGACTTCCCACAGTGCGGAGATGGTGCTCTTACGATCTGCTTTGACCAAAGCTTCAAGTTTTTCGGCAGGTTGCCCGTAACAAGCCTCAACTTGGGCTGTAAGTGACTCCAATCGAGAGGGCACTCCAGCCGCGCCCGCAGCTATACAAGAATAAGGATCTCCATCATCGTAGTCCTCTTCGAAACTGGGGTCGGGTCGGCTGGGGAAGCGCATTCTTAGAGATTCAACGGGGTTGGGGGCAGTCCTTGCCTGCTTGACCCAGTGCCCGGTACGCGTGGTAAACGATGTACCTCATCGCGCGATTGGGGGTTTTGGGTTAGGGGTCGACCCGACTCAATCCCTCCCCAAATGACACTTCTTATATTTCTTCCCACTCCCACACCAACAAGGGTCGTTCCGCCCAAGCTTCCGCGGCTGCTCGGTCGTATCCTGACGATATTCCTCCAGCTGCTTTGGAGAGACCGGCCAGGTCAATTCGACCTCACCACGATTGTCGAGCGCGATTGTCTGAATCTTCTTTTTCTTGAAATGGAAGAGCCGGACAAGCTTTAGAATGTCGACGATGAGTTGGTACTCGCGAATGCCGGCTTGACCTTTACTATTGAAGACGACGGGGGTGACGTCCGACAGAGTGGGTAGACCTCGTGCGGCCAGGTCTCTCTTGAGTAAGGTCCCTTCCCAACGCTCAAGGTAGTTGAGAAAGAAGAGATCTCCGGAGCCACGAGGCTGGTCGGTGAAGATGCGGATGGCTTCATCGACATCCTCAAAGACGGCAAGGCCGAGTTCGACGCCTTCGCTTCCGAGAACGGATAAAATCAGCGGGTGAGGTGTGAGTCCCCGGATGACCATCAAAGCGTCGTCGTCGACATCGAACCAGGGTGGGTTCAAGTAATACTGGTTGGCAAACTCGACGAACTCGGACGCAATTTGTTGAGGCAAGTGGTCGATAGCGATGTATCGCCCGGCCATTTTCAACTCTATCTCTTCACCGATCTCTCTTGCTCGGTACAAAGGTTCTTCGACTTTGACCCGAAGAGAGGTCGTGCCCTTGATCACGGGTATCAGCTCCTTGTCTTGAACAAGGACGGCTTCGGGATGAAAAAGCTTGAGAAGACCTTGCCGGACCGCCTCGCCGATCAGCTTGTTATCGTCGGTGCGAAGACAAGGTTCGGCAAAGAGAATCTCCTCTTCTTGAGTTTCGTAGGCGATCACGAGGTCGGCGGGCTTACCATCCAGCTCAAACGCCTCGACTTGATATCGAAAGACCGGCATCTCCCGACATCCTGATCCCCACTCCGGACCGAACGAGGCAGCCAGAGACTCCTGGATGGCAGGCTCCGTCACGCCCCACGGGTCGTAATCGTCGCCTACAAAATCTCTCGTGCCTCGCTCATCTTCGAGTTTGGGATTTCGTACGACTTGGAGAAGGTCGTCGAACATCGGAGGTCCTCCGCAATCCTCCACCACGTTAGGGCCTCGAGCGGCCACCAGAAGAGGGACTCCGTCGCTCCATTCATATCGGCGAAGTAGGTCGAGTCGGACCCGCCAATCGTCTCCGAAGTCGTACTGATAGAAGGCGGTTTGGCATGTTTGGAACGCCTCTTCCAGGTCGTAGTCTTCTTCCTCATAGTCGCGCTCTCCGGGACCGAAGCTCACGCCGTCGAACTCGAATCGATGAAGGTGACAGTTCTCCCAGCCGAAGACGATCTGGATGATCTGGTGAAGGTCCAAGAGATCGTACTTGGCCGGCAGCTTGACCCAGCGGACCACCTCTTCGGCGACATCCTGCAAAGTGAAACGGATGAGAAGATCGGACTTTTCCCAATCGTCTTCCTCCTCGAAGGCTCTTTCGAGCGTCTGGGCCATGGCTCTCAGAGCGTCGTCCAGCACGCCGTTGAGGCCCCGAGCCACGGTGAGTTCCGATCCCATGGATCCCGGAAGTGCTTCTTCCAACACGAACCTCTTGAGCTCCAGGACCTGTTTGGGCTTGAGAGAGACATCTTGTCGAGTCTTCTTCTCCAAGCTTAGCTTCGGCTCCAGCTCGGGAAAACAGTGAGCCACCAACTTTCGTTGTCCGTTTGTGAGATTGAACTCGAAGTCCAGTTGGTCGACGGTGGAAGCGTGGTAAGAGGGGCGCAAATCACGCCCTTCCGAGTGAGGGCGAGTGGAGGGGTCCTGCAACTCACCGGTTAGGTAGATGGCCCCGGCGAGTTGGCCGGAGTAACCTTGAAATACAAACTCCAGCCAGCTGAATCCGGGATGACCGTACCTGAAGAGCTGGTCCGCCGAAATCCCAGCCCTCGCGGCCTCTTGCTCCAGCTGGTCTACCCAGGTTTGGCGGGTGCAGCCCCGGAGGATGTACGGAGTGGTCGCTGTGATGTAGGGGTCTTCCGGCTTCAATCCCGGCAGGAGTCTGACCAGCCAAAGTTCCCCCTCCTTTCCCGGGTAGCCGGTGATACATTCACAGGTCACGGTCTCTCCGGTCAGAATCTCTTCCAAAGTGAGTCGACCTCTCCGCTTGTGGGTGACTTCGTAGATGGAGAGCCTCGAGTTCGAGAGACTCTGGAGGATGTCGAGGAGTTTCTGGTCCGACTTCCTAGGTTTCGTCGCGCCCAAAAGAGCTTGCACGCATTCTATCAGCGATTCCGGCCCCGGCCCGAAGCGGAGCTCTGTCAGCATCCAGTACATGAAGAGGCTGTCGGTCACCGGACTCATCGGCGGTCCGCCCGGCGTGTACTCCTCCTCCGCGGAGTTCACCAACGCGGACCATTCCTGGAGCGGGGGAAGTACCTCGGCGAAGGCCTCACCGAAACTGGTGCAGACTCCGAGGATGTTGGAGTACATCTCTATGGGCTCTTTGAGTCCCTTGAGAGCCACGCGTGCGTTCTCGAGAAATTCCTCGGCGGTTTCGTGTTGGGCGGAGAAGAAGTCAGACAGAGGCTTACGTACTTGCATCAGGCTGACTTTGGACGCAAGGCCGAATCGCCTGCTTCCCTAACTCGTTCTGAAAGCTCCATTCGCTCTCGTCGAGCTAGCATCCGAATCCGCCTGATTTCACTCTGCCTGACACAAATCAAGACTGCAGTTGAAGCCCGGCGAAATAATCTTGAGCTGCTGCCGGAATGGCGGCGCGCGTTTCAGGCGAAGCGAAATAGTTGGCGAAGAGTTCGGCGAAATGTTCCTCAACATTGGCCGGGTCGGAGTGGAAGTCTCCGTTCTGGATGGTCTCAAGGTAAGCCCAAACTTCCGGTCGGTTGACGAGAGCCGCAAACTCCGACGAGTGACTGACCTCCTGAAAGGCGGAGTCGTCTCCGCCCAGGTTGTCGAGCCCGTGAGCCAACTCGTGAAGCAGCGTCGAGTCGGAGCCATCCACTCGTTCGACGCCTCCGTTTCCTCCGCCGTCCTCTCGGATCGCCTCGAGCGTCACGAAAGTCGTTCCGGTGCCGTTGGCGGCGCCGTAGGCGTGAGTTCCACCGTCGCCCGCGATGGGCGTCCCATCGGCTCCCAAGACTTGTCCGGCCTCGTTTCTCTCGAATAGGCCCGGGGGGTGCGCGTCCTGAAATTCCTGAGAGAGGGTGAAGTCGCCGTTGGTCACGACGATACTTTGACCGCCCTCCATATAGGCTTCTACGATGTGCTCGGGGAGGTTGTTGAGTTGGTTGGCGACGTTGAGCAGATCCTCCGTGGTGAAGGGGCCGTTGCCCTGTTCATTGAGATCGCGGATGACGACGTTGAAGTCCTCATTCAAGATGTTGAGGAGCGCCTGAAAATTCTCGGGATTGTCGTCCACGTTGGCTGCCAGAGTGGAGAGGTCGTTATGCTGCGCCAATTGGTCGATGATGAACTCTTCCCTCTGAGCCGGGTCGACGGGCGGCTGAGCGATCAGACCTTCCGGGTCGAAGCCGGCACTGGGGAGGCGGTTCTCAGTCGAGCCGTGTCTCGTGTAATGCTCGAATCCGGACTCGAAGGCTCCCCCCTCCACCGCCGCCGCAACGTCCGGATTGTTCTGAAGGTAGAAAGCTTCATCGAACGAGGGGTTCGGATTGCGCCCCTCGTTTCCACCGAACTGTCGATAGTGTTCCAGACCGGAGGGAAAAGCTCCGCCGGCCACGGCCTCGGCCACATCAGGATTGGTGGCGAGGTAAAACTCTTCGTCGAAGACCGTGGGGTTCGGCTGAGGCTCCACGCTCTGGTTGTTTCGAAAGAGCGAATTTCCGTTTCGCGATGCACCAAGACGCAAGAAGCTGTCGTCGATCGTCGCTTCTTCGGAGGCTTCGAAGCTGGCCTCCATCTCCAGAGGGTCGAAACGCACCGAGCCTCTCTCGTTTCCGCTCTCTTGGGGAGCTAAAGCGACGACTCTGGATGAGGTTATGGAAGGGGCGGCGTCGTTACCGGTCTCGGGTCGGGCTCCGCGACGTAGGGCACTACTCTCGATCATGAAATTTTCTCCTGCTGTTCTTATATCTGTGTAAGAGAGACAACGGGATGGGCAAGGTCAAGGTTCCCGAAGCGAAGTTAAATGAATGTGAACAGAACAGTTTGGGCTCCTAAACAAGGTAGAACCGGCCTCGGACGAAAAATCTCAAGGATGAATTTCTGGAACGTTCCTATCGCCGCTGTCATCGCCACTGCCACGGCGATCTTGTTCCTCGGGCTGGCGGGTCGAAAAGTGCAAAGCGTGGCCTACGACCTCGCTGATTTGCTGATGCTCAAGGACGGCTCCGGAGTTTCCAAGCGAAACCTGGAGAGCTTTACGGCACGGATCGTGCCTGGCTGGGCTAAAGGGCTTGGCTGGGGGGCAAGTTTCGCCTCACTGGGGGTGTTGGTCTACGTGGGGCTCCGATTCGGGTGGCCATGGGCGATCGGCTACGCCGTGACGGACCACTTGCTGAAGACGGTCGGCATTCCCACACTTCCCACCACGGCTCAAATCCAAAGGGTGCTGCTGGCGAAAGCCAGGAAGACGGCGCCGAAGATAGCGCCTCATATAGCGGAGATCCTGGAGAGCGATGTTCAGGATGTTCAAGAGACCGGAAGCGACACCTGAAAGACGGCCCCCTCGGTCGAAGGTCGGAGGAGCTTCGGTCCCTCCAAGGTTTTTCGCGAAGAACAAGAGCTGAACGAGAGCGTCTGGAAACATCAGAAAGTTCGCTATCTTCTGGCTTACCTTGCCAAGCACTGGCGAGCTCCGGTGAGCGAACAGCAGTTGCTGGAAGATGTTAAAAACTTGTGACGAGACCAGGCTCGATTGAAGAGTCTGCCAAGGATCTAGACTGAGAAACTGCGAAAGCGGTCTAGATGCAGGTACCAGAAATAGCTCCGCGGCGCTTTCTCTTGCCAGGCCCGGCCCACACGCAACGTTGACCTCGGGAAACACAGCTAAGCTTTTCCTGGTAGTCACTCCGGAGTTTGTTCCCGGCGCGTTAGTGACTCTCTCCTCATTCCTCAAGCACCATCCTCGGGAAGGCCGAGAGGTCTATATACTCCAACGCGGACTCGGACCGGTTGAGCGGGCCAGTTTCGCGAAGCTGCCGTTTCGCTACCACTTCTTGGAGCACGACCCCCGAATCACTGACCTGGCAGCGGGATTGCCTATCCCGACCGAGCGTCGCGACCGTCTTCTCGTATTGCAAGCTTTTCAGTTGAACGATCCGGAGCCGATTTTGGTCTTGGACGCCGACCTTTTGATTCAAGGGTCGCTTTCTGAATTGCTTGAACTTCCGGGTCCGATTGTGGGCGTGGGAGAGGAGATTCGACAGGCGGGAGGATGGCGCGACGGTACCACCCTCGAAGAAGGATTTGGCCCACCCGTACCAGGTGCTCTGACCGACACTATCAATACCGGGATATTCCGGTTAGATTCTCAAATCCGAGGTGAGGACGCCTACCGCTCGCTGCTGCAACGGCTCGAGCCGGATTGGTGGAGCGGTCTCAAGACCGACTTGACCGACCAGGCCGTGATCAATCATCAATTCCATCGCCGGATGACCCTGGCACCGGCTCGTTTCAACTATGTTCTTCAAGAACGGGAGCTGTACCAACGGGTCAGCGGGTTAACACCGGAACAGTGTCCGGTGTTACATTTCTCTGGTCCAGTCAAGCCCTGGATTAACCAGCGGCTCATCACCGGCGACCGGAGCCTTCTTCCGGCCGCGCGTCTCTGGGTAGGAGAATGGCTCGAGGTCCTGGAGCGACTTTCAGGTGCCTCGCGATGAGCCTTCCTCCCGGACTGCTCGCTGTCAGGACCTGTCATTTCCGCGATTTCGTTTAGTTTTATACTAACAAAGACGCTCTTCGACAACCCGCAACCAGACTGTAAGGAGGTCTCTTGGAAATCGTGCTTCTGTTTCTGTTCATACTCGTGTATTGGCATGGCGCCGACTATCTTGAGTTACGTACTCGGCGACATCGAAAGCTACTCCAAGAAGCCCTCGCGGTGGACGACTCGTGGAGACTGACGGAGCCTCATTCCGTTCCTTGAGTTGGGGTGAGGTTCGCATCTAGGTCGGTCACAGTCGTTTAGTTCCTCACCGAGCGGGACGATAGTTCAGCGCCAGGTCGGACTCAAGCCAATCTCTCGAGTCCCGCGCCGGCCTGGATTATTACCCCCACGGAACCGGACTCAAGCCGGGAGTCCATCAACGCGTCGAACTAACCTCGGAAGTCCCGCCCCACTTCGGACTATAGCTCCACACGAGGACGGACTTAGGCTAGAAGTCCCACACCGCTTCACCTCAATCATTGAGTCCCACACCGCGTCGATCTCACGCCTATAGTCGCGCCCCAGGCCGGACTATAGCTCCACACGAGGCCGGACTCAGGCTGGGAGTACCACACCGCTTCGACCTCAACCCTCGAGTCCCACACCGCGTCGGACTATAGCTCCACACGAGGCCGGACTCAGGCTGGGAGTACCACACCGCTTCGACCTCAA
>Ga0207914_100455_pt1 | contig 16534 bp, 15 predicted proteins | sample DeeseametaMP2497_FD_184171 | JGI IMG/M metagenome (GOLD analysis project Ga0207914, IMG submission 184171) | Marine microbial communities from East of Antigua and Barbuda, Atlantic Ocean - MP2497 (SPAdes) | ecosystem: Environmental > Aquatic > Marine > Oceanic | place: East of Antigua and... | reverse complement strand
CGCCGTGGCCTTACACTCAGCCGACCTGGGTGCTTACTTCCCGTGAGCTTCCGGCCGTCCCCGGCGCCGACGTGCGCTTTACCCGGGGTGACGTTTCGGCTGTGCACACTCAGATGATGCAGGCTGCCGGCGGCAAGAACTTGTGGGTGGTCGGTGGGGGCGATTTGGCCGGGCAGTTTTTTGAGGCTAAGCTCCTCGATGAACTGATTATCCAGGTGGCCTCGGTCACTTTGGGGAGCGGAAAGCCGCTATTTCCCCGGAGGGCAATCTATCCCGTGTTACAACTCCAGGAGGTCAGGCAAATGGGAACCCGGATGGTGGAGCTGAGGTATTCCGTTTCCTATTAGGAAACCGCGAATCGTAAAGGATTCGGTCTCTGGACAACACGCTTCCGGAGACCCTAACAAAAAGTCGTCGGATCCTTGCCCCTCATGCAGCAGCGGATTGCGGCAAGATTCGCACCTTAAAATAGCCGCAGAGCCCAATTTGTAAAGCCTCGCTCCCGAAAGCCGCTCGAAACCGGTGGTGAGAGGTAGGGGCAAGGATCTGACGACTTTTTGTTAGGGTCCGGCGAAAGAGCTACCGGCCCTCAGCCCATACTTTCGCCGGTGCCGGCACCACCTTGTCGAGAGACAGTTCCACACTGACGGGATTGTGGTCGCTCGTTTCCCGGGCCACATCCGACCAGATCCGCGCGTTGCTGCTGAGCTTCGCCGCCTCGGGGTCGAGAAGGATGTGGTCCAGCGCGCTTCCGCCCTTCTTATAGCGATGGGTGATTCTTGTTTCCGGTGGGAGTCCGGCGAAAGGGTCCTGAAACTGCTGAAAGAGAGGCTCTAACGCCCACTCATCCTGGCGGCCGTTCAGATCACCTACAATGAAGACCGCTTCCTGGGGAGCTATGGTCGATGCTATCTGCACCACCCCCTCAGCCTGCGCCCGTCGTTTCTGAGCCGACTTCTTGGCGTCTCCCCGGGCGCTCTTGAAATGGTTGATCAGGACCACCACCGAAGGCTCGGTATCCAGCCTGACTTCCAGGCAGTCTCTACTGAAGCGATGAGTCCGCTGCTCGCCCGCCTGGACGGGTAAATCAAGAGCGGCGTGCGATATCACCTCTTTGACCGGCAATCGACTCAAGAAAGCCACGTCGATACCCCGCATCTGATCGTTTCCTTCGACCAACCCCACCTGTGGGTAAGGATCTTTTAGCAAAGAGTTCATTTCGGAGAGAGAAGCCAAATTCTCGACTTCTTGAAGGGCGATGAAATCAGCTTCCACCATGTCGACGACAGCGACCAACTCCCGCAGCTTTGCCTGGTACTCCCGGGTAGTCGGCGTCTCGTCGTAATAAGGGTCGTCAACATCGTCAAAGAGGTTTCGGACGTTCCAACTGGCCAGCCGGAAATAGTCCGAGGAATTGGCGGCCGCGGTCGGCTTCTCCGGAGACTGGGCACGAGCCGTGTCCACCGGGGCACAGCCGGCAGCGAGGACGAGGAGTATCAGCAGCAGTAGTCTTCTCACCCTGGCAGCTTCCCTTTCAACTCCACCGACTCCCCCGAGAGAAATGCCACTAAAAAAAGCAGAGAGCCAATATCACGATCAAACCTTCCCAAAGCAGAAGCAAGGTCGTCACGCTCAGCAAGTGAGCCGGCTTCAATCCCGTGATCGAGAGAAGCGGGAGGGCCCAGAAAGGCTGCAGGAGGTTGGTCCATTGATCGCCGTAGGCCACAGCGAGAATAGTGGACGAAGGCTCGACATTGAGCTGATTCGCAGCGGTGAGGACGATCGGTCCCTGAATGACCCATTGGCCCCCTCCCGAAGGCACAAACAGATTGCATAGTCCGGCGGAGAGAAAGACAAAGATCAGGAACGGCTGAAAGCCGGTGGCGGATTCGATACCGGCACTGGCCTTCACGAACTGGTCGGAGACGATCCCCACCAAACCGGACTTCGCCGCCAATCCGACGATACCGAAGTAAAACGGAAACTGGAGAACGATTCCGGAGATCCCCGAGGTGGCGCGGTCGAGAGCTTGAGCGTAGGGCGTGGCCGCTCCGTGGGCCGCCAGACCCAGGAAGAGAAATCCGAAGATGACCGTATTGAGACCCAGTCCGGCTCGGAGACCAAACCACCAGTAAAGGGCGGCGATGACCAGCAGCAGGACCAGCACTTTCTCAAACACGGACCCGGTCTTCTCCTCGGGTGGAGGAAGTCGTTCCGCCACCTCTTGTCCGGTGGGCGCTAATTGAAAGTGACTGAGCAGCATCAAAAAAGCAGGAACGAGCACCAACAAAGCCAGACTCAGTGCCATGTTCCGACCGGAAAACACGGTTTCTTGCATAGGAACCACACCAACCAGTTCTTCCAGCGAATGACCGGCTCCAGCTACCGCCAGGGGTGCCGAGCCCGAAATGCCGCCGTGCCAGAAAGCGAGCCCGGTATAGCCGGCCGCGCCCAAGAGACCGCGACTGACCTTGTCCTCTCCGAGCCTGGAGGCCAGGTCGTCGGCCACCAACCGGGCCAGAATGGCACCTACGATCAGACCGAATCCCCAGTTGAGCCAGGCTGCGACCATAGCCGACAGACTGACCAGCGCGACGCCTCCGGTCATCCCCTTGGGTGCCGAAGAGAGCGCCTTGAGAGCCCGGGCGACCGGCGGAGCCTCGGCCAGAGCCTGGCCGGTGACCAGGATCAGCGCCATCTGCATGGCAAAGTCCAGCAGATCCCACATTCCGGCCCCCCAGAATCCGACCAGTTCGCTCGCTGAGTGAGGCGTGAAAAGAAACGCCACCACAAAGGTGACGACGGTCAGCAGGAGCGCGAGAGTGAAGGGATGCGGGAAAAGCTTCTCTAGCGTGCGTGACCACGCCGCGAACATCTTCTCTAGCATACCCCTCCGAAAACCGATCTAGCGGAGCAAGGTGGCTTTCGGAACGGCGGCGTTAATGTCGCTGATGCGAAGCTCCACGATGTCGCCGACCCGGTCTCCCAGGTTCAAAGCTTCCACCAGATTTCCGTTCATCACAGCGGTCGCGCTGCGACTGTTGGAGCCGAAACCTTCTTCCAGATAGACTTCCGCTTTCTGTCCCATGGTCAACTTGTCGATCTTGCGGGCCATGTCCTTACGACGCCCCAGCTCGATCACATAGTCTTCCTGGTGGAAATCTTCACTGACCTTCACATAGACGGCGCACTCAAGGTGCTGCTCCAGCGCCTGCAAGTCCTCTCCGTCCTGACCAAGGAAGTCCTTCCCTACTCGAGGGTGCATCTCCACAAAAACGGCTTCGGCGTCTTCGGTGGCGGTCCGTTTCAGGATATCGCGACGAATCCGAAGGGCCACTGTGCCCGGCGAGAGCAGACGTCCACGACCGGTGCAGTAAGGGCACTCTTCGCGCAGCACCAGATCGAGGTCTTTGCCTTCTCTCTTACGAGTCAGCTGAACCAGTCCCAGCTCCGTCATCCCGACAAGATGGGTCCTGGTGCGGTCCTTCTTCAACTCTTCGACCACCTCCGACAAGAGGCGCCGCCGGTCGCTAGCCGACTCCATGTCGATGAAGTCCACGATGATGATGCCGCCGATATCGCGCAGGCGCAACTGCCGGCAGATCTCGCGAACGGCCTCTAGATTGGTCTTCAAAATCGTGTCGGCAAGCGAAGCGGTCTTACCGATATACTTACCGGTGTTCACGTCGATGGCCCACAGAGCCTCGGTGCGGTCGATGATCAGGTATCCACCCGACTCCAACCAGACTTTCCGACTCAGAGCGTTCTCGATCTCCTGATCGATACCGTAGAATTCGAAGAGCGGAACATCGTGATTGTAGAGAAACACGCGTTCGATCATCTTCGGCGCGGTCACTTCCAACCGCTCGATCACCTTAGCGTGCTCCTCGGCGTTGTCGATCACCAGACGGTTGACGTCGGTGTGCAGAATATCTCGCACGATCTTGTCGATCAGAGCCAGCTCTTGATGGAGAATGGCCGGAGCTCGACGTCGTTTGGAAGCTTTTTGGACACGGTGCCATGATCGAACCAGAAACTTGAGCTCACGCTCCAACTCCTCGGTACTGCGACCGACCGCGGAAGTTCGCACGATCACGCCCATGCCGTCCGGCTTGGCTTTCTCGGCGATCTGGCGAAGGCGCTCTCGCTCCTTCTCATCTTCCACTCGTCGCGAAACTCCGGTATAGCTGGCGGAAGGTAGGAGCACGAGATAGCGGCCCGGCATGGTGACGTAAGAAGTGATACGAGCACCTTTGGTACCCACCGCCTCCTTCACCACCTGCACGATGACCTCTTGGTCGACCTTAAGCATGTCTTTGATATTGACGTTCTTAAGGCTCGCGGAAGCCTCTTCTCCAAGGTGTGCGGCCGCATCATCGGCGCACAAAAATCCGTTTCGTTCTAGACCGAGATCCACAAAAGCTGCGTTCATTCCGGGCAGCACGTTGGCGACCCGGCCTTTGTAAATGGAACCCACCTGGCGCTCTTCGCGAGCAATCAAAAACTCTGAGAGGACTCCGTCCTCCAGGACGGCTGCTCGTCCTTCGCGCTCGTCGCGGGTTATAAGAATCTCTTTGTACATGAGCAGCTGCGATTCTATCCAGGCCCGGGAGATCCTTGGAAGTTTGGGGGGGAAATGCGAAGCTGGTTGAGAAGAAGCCAGGCACATGTCGAGTTTCGTTCAATCGGGGCGGAGGGAAACTCATCGGCGGTGGATGTTGGGTCTGATCGTTCCGCTCTTTTTAGGTTGTAACGAAAACCTTCCCGATCCCGCCATGAGTTCAACTCCTGTACCGACCCCTATCGTTGTCGGCACTCCCTCACCGGAGTTCACCTCGCCAACTCCAAAACCGGTAGTCGAGAACAACGAACGCAAAGAAGTCTTGATGGCCGGAGTGGCCGCCGCTATCGAAGAATCCCGAGCAAAATTCCCGGGAGAGACCGGTGTCTGCTTCATCGACATCGAGTCCAACCAGGAGCTCTCGTACAACGCCGACGCCCGATTTGAATCGGCCTCGCTTATGAAGCTGGTGGTCATCACCGAAGTCTTTCGCCGAATTCAGGTGGGCGAACTAGAGCTGGAACGCCCCCTCACCCTTCAGCCCGATCAAATCGTCGGTGGGTCCGGAGACTTAAAAAACCAGGAAGCGGGCACCAGTTTTCCCATCAGTGTTCTGGTCGAAAAGATGATCACCCAGAGTGACAACACCGCTACTCAAATGCTCACCGACTTTATTACCAAAGAAAAACTCAACGAAAGCGTCAAGAACCTCGGTCTGAAGGGCACCACCATTGATCGCGACATCTACGACTTCGCCGCCATCGACCGGGGCCAGGACAACTACATTACAGCCAAGGACGCAGCCCTGCTGATGAGTCAGTTGGCCCGCGAGGAATTGCCCGGCTCAAACGAGATCCACGCGATCTTAGAGCGCCAACAGAGAAACGACATGATTGGACACGCCTTCCCGCCCGGTGTCCGAGTGGCCCACAAAACAGGGGAACTCAACGGGATCGTTCACGATGTAGGAGTGGTTTACGCACCGCGCGGCGCGTACGCCTTGGCCCTCCTGAGCGACCAGGTCACCGACAAAGAAAAGGCGATCGAGATCTGGGCAGAACTAAGCTCGAAGATCCTCAAGCTCTACCAGCAAGAGAGCCCGTCACCGACGCCGACGGAAGGGACGCCGGTCTCCAACTGAGCATCTCTCCGAGTGTTTCTCAGCATAATTATAGTCAACTTCGACACTCTGGAGTTGGTTCAAAGCTGCGTTGAGTCGATCGACCGATTCCCGATCGACTGCGAGTACGAAATTATCCTCGTCAACAACGGCTCGAAGCGTGACCGGGCCGGTGACTTCGTCGGAATGCACGAGCGACTGAGAGCTTTCGAACTCAGCATCAACTCCGGCTTCGGACAGGCGAACAATCTGGGAATGCAGCAAGCCCGCGGCGATTTTTTTCTGCTCCTCAATTCCGACACTTACTTCATTGACGACTCACTGCAGAAAGCCGTCAATTTCGCACGCTCTCATCCGGAGATCGACATTTTCACCTCCTACCTGGAGCAGCCTGATGGAAGTCCCCAGGAATGCTACGAAACGGCTGCACAGAATCCGGTCTGGGAAGCCTTCCATACCGGCTTGAGCGACAATGCGCTGGTGGAGAAAAGCTTTCGCGGTTTGTGGAGACGGATGGCACCTCCGGTCGGCGAGCAGTGGCTCGGCGGTTGCTATCTCTTCCTCAAGCGAGGAGTTTTCGAGAGGACAGGCGGGTTTGACCCGGACTTCTTCCTCTACTATGAGGAGGTGGAGTGGTTCTGCAAGCGGATCAATAAGGGTGGGTTCCGCCAAGCCGTCTGCCCGGAAACCCGACTCGTGCACCTGGGCGGGGCGAGCCAGTCAGCAGACATGCGGTCTGAGCAGGCCCACCTGTCCGGCTATCTCTACGCCTACAAGCGGAGCAAACTCGCCTTTCTCGCCCTCTGCCTGGCCAGACTCCTCAACCTGGCTACCCGATTTGCCGCTATGCCTTTCGCGCCCGGCCACTGGCAATTCAACGTGAACATTCAAAAGCTCTATCTCAGGTCACTTCTTCAAGCGCTCTTGGAGGTGCCGTCCTATCCACCCGATTTTGGCGCCCGCCCGGCCCCCTTGATGACGGCTGCCAACCGAAAAGCCTACTCATGGAGCCGATTGACCGAATCAGCCCTAATCGAAGCTGATTCTGGTTGACATTCGCCAGAATAGGCCCGTATACTACGGCGGATTATGTTCGAATCGTTATCGGAACGAATTTCCGGAGTCATAGATAAGCTCCGCGGACGCGGCAAACTCACCGAACAAGATGTGAAAGACGCCCTCCGCGAGGTTCGTCGTGCCCTTTTAGAAGCCGACGTCTCTCTGTCGGTGGTCAAAAAGTTCATCGGCAAAGTTCGCGAGAAAGCCGTCGGCGAAGAGTTGTGGAAGAGTCTGACTCCCGGTCAGCTCGTGGTCAAGCACGTTCGTGACGAGCTCACCGAACTGATGGGCGGCGAAGCCGTTCCCCTGGAAATCTCAGCCGACCCCCCCACCGTCATTATGATGGTAGGTTTAAACGGGGCCGGTAAGACGACCACTGCCGGTAAGCTAGCCCTTCACCTGACCAAGGAAAAGAAAAAAGTTTTACTGGCGGCCACCGACGTTTACCGTCCGGCCGCTATCAAGCAGCTGGAAGTCCTGGGTGAGCAGCTCAAGGTACCGGTCTTCCAGATGGGCGACAAAAATAGCCCGGTGGATATCGCCAAGGCCGCCGTCGCTCACGCTGAAAAAGAAGAGTTCGACGTCGTTATCATCGACACCGCCGGTCGACTGCAGGCCAACGAAGAGTTGATGAAGGAGCTGGAAGACACTCGAGAGGCCATCAAGCCTGATGAGTCTCTGCTGGTGCTCGACGCCATGACCGGTCAGGACGCGGTGAACATCGCCAACCAGTTCGGTCAGCGCATCAAAACCACCGGCGTCATTATGACCAAGCTCGACGGCGATGCTCGTGGTGGCGCCGCCCTTTCGGTGCGCGAAGTCACCGGGATGCCGATCAAGTTCATCGGTGTCGGTGAACGTCTCCAAGCCCTCGAGGTCTTCCACCCTGACCGCATGGCCGGTCGAATTCTGGGAATGGGCGACGTGCTCGGTCTTATTGAAAAAGCCGAGCAGACGATGGACGAGGAAGAGGCGGCCGCTCTCGAGGCCAAGATTCTCGAGAACGAGTTCGACCTCAACGACTTCCTCAATCAGATGAAGCAGATCAGAAAGCTCGGGCCTCTGGAAAACATCATCAAGATGTTACCCGGTGTGGGAAATAATCCGGCTCTCAAAGATCTGCAGGTGGACGAAGGGCGATTTGCGCGCATGGAAGCGATCATCTGCTCCATGACTTTAGAGGAGCGGAAACGTCCGAATATCCTCAACGCCTCTCGCAAAAAGCGGGTTGCCGCGGGTTCGGGAAACGACGTCAGCGACGTCAACCAACTGCTGAAACAGTTCACCATGCTGCAAAAAATGATGGAAAGTTTGACCGGTGGCGGCGGTATGCCCGGCATGCCACGGTTGCCAGGCATGCCAAAACGTGGTAAGAAGCCGAAAAAGAATAAGAAGGGCAAAAAGAAACTCAAAGGAATAGGGCTGCCCTTTAAGATGCCCTTCCGTTAGATTTTATTTTTGAAAGGTTCTGGACCCTCATCGGGTCCTTCAGGAGGAAAACTAGAATGGTCAAGTTGAGACTGACTCGAGTCGGTAAAAAGAAACAGCCGAGCTACCGTTTGGTGGCCGCTAACTCTCGCGCTCCCCGCGACGGGCGCTTCATTGAAATTTTGGGACACTACAACCCGATGGTTGAGCCCGCCACCCTGGTGATGAAAGAAGAACGCATCCTGGACTGGCTGAAGAAAGGTGCCCAACCCACCGAAGCTCTGAAAAGACTGCTGGTGCGTGACGGACTGTGGAAGAAACACAGCGGCAAAGATTTCAAATATCCCGAACCGGCGAAGAAAGCCGAGCCCGCCCCGGAAGCCGAAGAAGCTGCAGCCGAAGCCCCCGCTGAAGAGGCCGAAGCCGAAGCTCCCGCTGAAGAAGCCACCGAGGAATAAGCCTTGTCTACCAAAGCTCTCCTTGAGTATCTGGTGATTCAATTGGTGGACCATCCCGACGAAGTGGAAGTCACCGAATTTGAATCCAAGAAAAAAGACCTCATTCTAGAACTGCGTGTGGCCGAAGCCGACACCGGCAAGGTGATCGGAAAGGGCGGACGGATCGCCCAGGCTCTGCGTACCGTGGTGAAAGCCGCGGCCCTGAAAGACGGACGTCGCGTGTCCGTTGAGATCGTCTGAGCTGAGAGGGGCGTCCGTTGAGTCGCACCGACTTTCCCTATTGGGAAAATCTGGTCACCATCGGTAAGTGCGTCAAGCCTCACGGCTTGCACGGTGAAATCGGGGTCAAACCGATCACCGACTTCCCCGAACGGTTTGAAGAAACCGTTCACGTCTTTGCCCACAAGCAACAAGACCCGGTCAGACCGCTCGAAATCGAAGCCGTTCGGAGCCATTCCGGCGGCTTTTTGATCAAGTTCAAGGGTGTCAAAACTAAAGACGCCGCTGCAGCCCTGCGCGGCTTTTTTCTGGCTGTGCCCGACGACGAACTGGTTGAGCTCGAGGAAGACGAGTTCTGGCACTGGGAACTGGAGGGTCTTCGCGCTCTCGACTTCGACGGGAACGAAATCGGTGTCCTGGCCGAGGTCATTGAGTCACCCGCTCACGACCTGTACCTGATCAAAACGCCGGGCGGTCGCGAACATCTGGTGCCCGCGGTCCGTGAATTCGTGCCTGAAATCGATATAGAAAAAGGCATCGTGGTGGTCAAGATCCTGGAGATCGACGAGTGAGGATCGACATCGTCACTCTCTTCCCTGAAGTGTTCGGGCCGCTCCACTCCTCTATTCCCGCGCGGGCCCAGGACAAAGAGAAACTCGAACTCCACCTCCACTGGCTCCGCGAGTTTGGCATCGGCCCTCACCACCAGGTCGACGACACGCCCTTCGGCGGCGGCCCCGGAATGGTCATGAAATGCGAACCGCTGGTGGAATGCCTCGACTCCATCGGGCGCGAAGAAACTCGAACCGTTATTTTCCCGACGCCCCAGGGCGTGCCGTTCAAGCAGAAACATGCGGTAGAGTTGGCTAAACGAGAGCATCTCGTTTTTATCTGCGGTCACTACGAGGGCATCGACCAGAGGGTCCGCGACCACTGGGTCGACCTCGAGTACTCTTTAGGCGACTACGTTCTGTCAAACGGAGAATTGGCGGCTATGGTGATCGCCGATGCCGTCATCCGCTTGATCCCCGGCGTCATTAAGCCCGAATCTTATGAGCAGGATAGCTTCTTCAAGGGTGGCTTGGACCATCCTCACTACACCAAGCCCGCTGAGTTTCGAGGGCACGGGGTGCCGGATGTCCTGCTTTCCGGTCATCACAAAAAGATCGACGAGTGGCGGGCGAAGATGGCGGCGGAGAAGACTCGGGCTGTTCGGCCGGATTTGGGTGATTCGGAAATATCCCGTTCGGTGTGAGTGGTGAGAAACCGCTGAGTTTGCGGAAAGGGCGGAATCGAAATTCCTGACCGAGAATAGCGGTGACCCGGAGCGATTCCGGAGAAGGAGACATCATGGGCATTAGCATCAAGAAATTCAACGAATCCGTGTCTTTCGCCGAACAGCCGGCCGAATCGGACTTAAAAGAATGGGCGGAGGCGGGATTCAGGACCGTGGTCAATCTGCGTCCGGCCGCGGAAGTGGAGCGCGGGCTCTCCCCTTCGAAAGAGGAGAGCCTCTGCGGTGAGCTCGGACTCGACTACTTCCACCTACCAACCAATCTGGACGACCTCAGCAAAGACCATGTACAACAGTGCCGCGAGAAACTGAAAGGTGCCCCCGAGCCGATGGTGATTCATTGTGCGGGCGGCGCTCGAGCAGCCGTGGTGGCCTCCGTGATACACGCTTGGGAGAAGGGCACCTCCGGCGAGGAAGCTGTCGGCATGGTCGAGCAAACAGGGCAGTCGCTGAACCAGAAATTGCGGGAACGGGTGGTCGAATTGGCCGATTCCCAGTAGTTTTCGCGATCGGCCTGCGGCCGTTCCGGACCGGTGCAAAAATACCAAAAAACGCGTTTCCGATTTGGCCTCGAGGGTAAAGAGAAAAAATACGTTTTTAGATATTGAGAGGAAGTTCCATGAGCGAAAAGAGTAGTTCGTCTACTGCGGCTAAAGCGAAATCCAAAAAGAAGGGGCCAAAGCGCAAGGCGTCCGACAAACGCACGGGCATGTCGTGCGAATTGTTGGGTCAGGCTTTTCACGACCAGTTGGAGTATAGCCAGTGCAAAGACTTGGAGCACGCCACCTCTCACGACCTTTTTAGTGCGGCAGCCTTCACCGTGAGAGACCGTTTGGTACCACGTTGGATAGGGACGAAGCGGACCTACAAGCGCAAAGACGTACGCCGGGTCTACTACCTCTCGGCTGAATTTTTGATGGGACGACTGCTGGGCAACAACCTTCTGAACCTCGGCATCTACGATGAGATGAGGGAAGCCCTCGACGGCATGGGCTTAGACCTGACCTCCATCGAGGAGACGGAAAACGACGCCGGTCTAGGCAACGGCGGTCTGGGTCGCCTGGCAGCTTGTTTTCTAGACAGCTGCGCCACTATCGGCCTGCCGGTGGGCGGATACGGCATCCGTTACGAATTCGGTATTTTTCGTCAGGAACTGGAGAACGGTCACCAGATGGAAGCGCCGGACCAGTGGTTGAAATACGGCAACCCCTGGGAAGTGATCCGTCCGGAATACACCGTGAAAATTAAGTTCGGCGGACGTACCGAGGCCTATCTCGACTCCACGGGCGACGTGAGAATTCGCTGGGTCGATACCCATGACGTGCTGGGCGTTCCGTACGACACCCCGATCGCAGGCTATCACAACAACGTGGTCAACAACTTGCGACTGTGGAGTTCCACGGCCGACAAAGAGTTCGACTTCAAGTCCTTTGACCAGGGCGACTACGAAGCGGCAGTAAGGGCCAAGACGGAGTCGGAGAACATCTCCAAGGTGCTCTACCCGAACGACAACTCCATGCAAGGTAAAGAGCTGCGCCTGAAACAGCAGTACTTCTTTGTCTCTTGTTCGCTGCAGGATATCGTGCGACGTCACCTGGAGACCCACGACGACTTCAGCCATTTCGCCGAGAAGACGACGATCCAACTCAACGATACTCACCCCTCGGTGGCCATCCCCGAGCTGATGCGAATCCTGCTCGACGAGCAGCACTTGGGCTGGAACGAAGCCTGGAAGATCACCCAAAAAACGTTTGCCTACACCAACCACACCCTGTTGCCGGAAGCGCTTGAGAAATGGCCCGTGTCGCTTTTTGAGCGACTGCTGCCCAGACATCTTGAGCTGATTTACGAGATCAACGCCCGCTTTCTGGACCAGGTACGCAAGAAGTACTACGGCCAGACCGAGCGAGTGGATAGAATGTCGATCGTGAGTCAGCACCCCCGCATGATCCGGATGGCTCACCTGGCGGTGGTCGGTTCGTTTTCTGTCAACGGCGTGGCGGAGCTTCATACCGAACTCTTACGAACCCGAGTCCTCACCGACTTTGCCGAGATGTTCCCCGATCGTTTCAACAACAAGACGAACGGAGTCACTCCCCGGCGCTGGATTCAGTACTCCAACCCCGAACTGACCGAACTGATCGACTCCGCCATCGGAGACGAGTGGAAGGACGATCTGGAAAAACTCGCGGACATGGAGAAGAAGCTTGAAAAGAAAGCTTTCCGCGACAAGTTCCGCAAGGTCAAGTTGACCGCCAAACAGCGTCTGGCCGAATACATCCTGGCCCACAAAGGGATCGAAGTGGATCCGGAATCGCTGTTCGACATCCAGATCAAACGCTTTCACGAATACAAGCGACAGCACCTCAACGTGCTCCATATCATCCATCTCTACAATGAGTTGAAGAAGAACCCGGCTCAGGATTTCGTGCCCAGGACGTTTATCTTCGCGGGCAAGGCAGCACCCGGCTATTTTCTGGCCAAGCGGATCATCAAGCTGATCAACGCGGTGGCCGAAGTGGTCAACGACGATCCCGACGTCGACGGACGAATTCGGGTCATCTTCCTGGAAAACTACGGAGTCACGCTGGCCGAAATTCTGGTACCGGCCGCCGATCTCTCCGAGCAGATTTCGACCGCCGGCTACGAGGCCTCCGGTACCGGAAACATGAAATTCGCCCTGAACGGCGCCGTCACCATCGGCACCCTGGACGGAGCCAACGTGGAGATTCGACAGTGCGTCGGCCACGACAACTTCTTCTTGTTCGGAATGACAGCCGAGCAGGTGGCCGAAAAAGCCGCTTCCGGCTACAACCCCTACCTCGAGTATGAGGCCTGCAAGCCGCTGCGAGAGGTTATTGAATTGGTCGCTCACAACCACTTCAGCCCGGAAGAGCCGAACATCTTCCACCCCATCTTGGACGAACTGATTAAGACCGACCGCTTTATGGTTCTATCCGACTTCTGGTCTTACGTGAAGTGCCAGCGCAAAGTCTCAACCGGTTTCACCAAGAAGGATCAGTGGGCGAAGATGGCCTTACGAAACATCGCTCGGTGCGGCAAGTTCTCCAGCGATCGCACGATTCGGCAGTACGCCGAAGAGATCTGGGACGTCGAACCGGTGAAGGTTAAGCTCTAAAACTCCTACGAGAAACCGTCAAAGACGCTCCTGGTTCCATGATCCGGAGCGTCTTTTTCGTTTACCAAAGGAACCATCCGAAATAGAACAAATGTTTTCTTGGCAAAGGATAAGGTCAGCCAAAACTTGAAGTTTAGAGAAGTATGACAGATCTGCCCGAGTGCTCTACGGTCACCCAAGAGCAAGACCAAGCCAACGACCATACCGCCCAAGGGAGTTAGTGTTAAGTGCCAGCCTATAATTGTCGAGAGTGCAACAGCTTGTTGGACCCCACCGAAGTGGTGCGCTGCCCGAGCTGCAACGAAAAGAAACCTCTAAACTGTTCCAAGTGTGGCACAGAGATCAACCATCACGATATCCACGATATCGCCAAACTGCGCGTCAAGAAGCCTCTCCTTTGTATTGGTTGCGGTGCGGACAACGAAGTCATCAAATGTGCCCTTTGCAACATAGGCCTGGTGCGCTCCCAAGGGGAGTCGGTGAGTCCGCTCGCCGGAGCTAAAGTCTACCACAAGAAATGCTTGGATAAGCGAAGAGAAGCCGTTGCGCTCACCAATAAGGCAGCGCCTATTTCCTTCGTGGCCGCAGCCCTTCTCGGAGGAGTCTTCATGGCCACGGGAGCGAAAGGCTGGGGCACAATTGCGCTCTTTCTCGCCTGCGCTTTCTTCGTCATTATCAAAATGATATCGAAGATTATCGAGCCTCGCTGATTTCTTCGTCCGAGCGACTCGACGCCAAGAAAGCCCTCCCGGTGACCGGACGAGGGCTTTCTTGGTCTTTAGACGGCAGCGTTGCTACCCAGCCGTTCCAGCACCGACTCTTTCAAATCTGCCAATACCGAATCGAGCAGCGCCATATCGGGACCTTCGGCCATCAATCTCACCAGCGGCTCGGTCCCGGAGGGTCGCACCAGAAGTCTGCCGTCGGCGCCGAGACGCTCTTCGGCTCTCTTGATCGCCTCGGCCACCACCGTGTCCGTGTCCAGTCGAGACTTGTCCACGCCGGACACATTCACAAGCTTCTGGGGCATCTCTGGAATCGAGCCGACCAACTCGGAGACTGTCTTACCTCGTCCGCCCACGACCCCCGCAAAAACGAGACCGGCCAACATACCATCGCCGGACCAGTGCCTGTCGAGCAATAAGATATGACCGGACTGCTCCCCTCCCAGAATGGCACCGCTGCGCTCCATCTCCTCGAAGACGTAACGATCGCCGACAGGTGTCCGGGCGACCTCAATCCCTTCAGCTTGCAGAGCCTTCTCAGCTCCCAGATTACTCATGACGGTCAGGACCACTCGGTCGCCGGCGAGCTTGCCGCTCTCCTTGAGCGCCGAAGCTATCACCACCATCATCTGGTCACCCGTCACCTCACGACCCTTCTCGCATACAGACAGGCAACGATCGGCGTCACCATCGAAGGCAAAACCCATGTCGGCTCGTTGCTCCACCACCGCCTCACTGAGGCGACTCAGGTCGGTGGAACCGCACTTCACGTTGATCTTCTCTCCGTCAGGCACGTCACAAAGCATCACCACGGTCGCGCCGGCGCCCTCGAAGACGGCTCGTGCGTGGCCGGCAGCCGCCCCGTGGGCACAATCGAGAACGACCCTCAACCCTTGCAATGAACCTTGCAGATTGTCGAGCAAGAAACGGCGGTATGTCTCTTTGATGGAGGGCTCCTGAGTGAGCCTGCCCACCGACACTCCCTGGGCCAACTCCAACGCGGAGGCTCGAACGAGCAGACTCTCCAGCTCTCGACACTGCTCGTCGTTGAGCTTCTTGCCGTTGGCGTTAAAAATCTTGATGCCGTTGTCGGGGACCGGGTTGTGAGAGGCGCTCAGCATGGCCGCCCCATCGGCCTTCAGGTGCTTGACCGCGAACGCCACCGCGGGTGTGGGTAGAATCCCCAGGTCGATCACATCGACCCCGCTGCTCATCAGTCCGGCCGCAAACGCTCCCTGAAGAGCGTCACCCGAAACTCTGGAGTCTCGCCCGATGACTACCCGAGGGCGACCCTCTGAGCCGCCCTGATTAGCCAGAAGATGGCCGTAGGCCACTCCCAACCAGAGCACATCCTGCACTTTCAGGGAATCGTTAAAGCGACCTCGTACCCCATCGGTACCAAATTTCAGCATAATCTACAGTCTAATCCTCAGAATCGTTGATTTTTTTGGGTCTTAGCGTCAAAGTGACTCTGCTTCCACCCACCAGGGTCAGGCCTTCGCCCGGGTTGAGTTCCACATCCACCTCTTGTACCCGCGGTCCTTTCGGCTTGAAAGTGTAAGGCTTCACCTGAAGGCTCTCGGGCAGCTGGTCGGCGGTGAGAGTGGTGGAGACCTGCACGAACTCCGGACTCACATCCAGCTCGTACTCATAGCCCGGCTGCTTCTCAACCTTCACGTTCTTGAGAGCGACCGGCAACGTTTCCAGCGTCTGCTCCTGCTCGATCGGGATCGTCACGCGAACTTCTCTCACGGCCAGTCGAAGAGCCGAATCGGTGCCCATGACCGCTGTTTCGTTTTCGTTGAGAGGAACAAGGTTGTTCACGATGAGAGCGATCGTCTCCCCGAGTCCGTCCACGGGCACAACGCCCATCACCACATTCACCTGCCCCACCAACTCCTCCGGACCCTCCAACTTGACAATGTTGGGAGAAAAAATAGGTGTCCCGACCTTGAAGCCCTTTTTCGGAGCTCCGGCGGTGGCGATCTTAATCGGCACTTCTTTGACCATGAGCGGCGAAAGATGGACGTTGACGGAGCTCGGGTCCTTGGAAAGGATCTGCACCCCCGCGGGGACCAAAACTTGAACTTCGGGCCAGTTACTGCCGGCCGCCATTCCTTCCAGATCCACGTAGGCCCGCACCAGACCCTCCCGCAACTCCGTGACCACTTCGGAATCTCCGCGCAGCACCAGAGTAATGGTGTCGGCCGACTTCTCGAACGGGATCAGATTGGAGCCGCCGCCTTTGGTCTCCAAGGGCACTCGAAGCTCTAACTGAGTGATGGTGTTTTGCGTCACTCCGCCCTGGGTCACCCGCACGTAGGCCCAAAGAATGATGGAAATGACAAGCGCTAGTATCTTCAGGCCGTTGGTCTGATTCACTGATTGGACATCCCCGATACTCGACGCAAGAATCCCAGGCGCGGATTGGATTCCTTGGGACTCACGACCAAATACTTGGAAAGCTGGGTTTTCACATCACCCTCGTCGGTCATCGGCCGGCCGAAGTTGCCGTCGTTGGCAATTCGGAT
>Ga0207914_100454_pt1 | contig 16568 bp, 19 predicted proteins | sample DeeseametaMP2497_FD_184171 | JGI IMG/M metagenome (GOLD analysis project Ga0207914, IMG submission 184171) | Marine microbial communities from East of Antigua and Barbuda, Atlantic Ocean - MP2497 (SPAdes) | ecosystem: Environmental > Aquatic > Marine > Oceanic | place: East of Antigua and... | reverse complement strand
GTGGTATCGGCTGATCAGAAATACGGTGTAGTCGGTTCCCGCGCCGAGCAGGATCGCAGTCATGAAGGCGACGGTGAACTGGGAGACGGGCATGCCCATCTCGCCGAGGGCGGACAGCACGCCGCGCCCGACTGCCAGGCTCAACCCGATTACTAGCAGCGGTAACAGCGCGGTGAACACCGACCGGTAGACGATCAGCAGGATCAGGGCGATCACGCCCGCGGTAGCGATTGAGATCAGCAGCAGGTCGTGCTCGGCGGATGCGATCATGTCGCTGAAGGTTGCCGGTGGTCCCGTCACTTGCACAGTCGTGGTCGAGCCGGTGAAGACCTCGGCGGCGATGTTGCGCACCGCGTTTACCGATTCGGCGGCCGTGGGGTCTCCGAGGGTGCCGGTGACACCTACGGGCAGGTACCAAGCTTTGCGGTCGGCGCTGACTGCCTGGGCTTCGGTAATCGGATCGGACAGTAGGTCCTGCACCAGCAGGACGTGGTTGCCTTCGCCCTGCAACCGGCGCACGAGTTCGCCGTAGCGCTGCCGTGCAGTCGGAGTCAAGCCATTGGGGTCTTCCATGGCGACGAACACCATGGTTTTTGAGCCTTCTTCGCCGAAAGCGGCGCTCATGCGGTCAACCGTCTGCAAGGACGGCGCATCGCGAGGGATGAGGTCCACCGACTGTTGGCGCACCACGGTTTCTAGCTGGGGGAACAGCAACGCGAGGACGACCGCGGCGCCTAGCCATACCCCGATGACCAGCGCTTTGTGTCGGAGGGTGAATCGGGCTAGCGCTGCCAACCGTTCGCTGTACTCGCGGGTTTCGGCCGGGTTGGGGGATCCGTTGTCCCGCTGGCCACGGCGCGTGGCCTGGCCTGGGGAATCTGCAGTGCCGTCGGTCACTGGGCCTCCACTAGTAGCGAATCGTAGCGATACTATCGGTATCGCTACGCTACCGCATGTAGTGCAAGTGGTGGCGGGGCCGTCGTCGCCAGGCCGCGCAAAGCGCGCGGCTGGCGAAGGGGCCGGCGACCGCTATCGAGTCGGGACCGGGCCGACGGTCGCAGTGGGCAGAGGAATGATCGAACACTCAGTGGGTTTCTGGAAGCCAGGGCTGACGCTGTAAGTCGACGACACTGGCCTTGGATGCCGTTCAGGGTCTTGCTGTTGCTGTTCTCGGACGTTGGTCGTCGGGCGCACGCACGGCCACATCGCGTAGCGGGGCCGCTAGCTCTAGGTTTGCGCTTCGGTTGTGGCCGACTGGCCCGTGTTCTGCAGCAGCACGTAATTGCCTAGGCTGCCCAGGAAACCTGCGCAGTGCTGAACGAGTTCATCTGTGGTGAATTCCAGTTCTCCGTCGAGTCGGCGGCGCAAGACTTCGAATAGCCCTCCCACGCCCAAGGTCGAAGCCAAATGGGCAACCCCCACGGCAGAGTCGGCGATGTCGAGGTGAAGTCTGGCTTCGCGCAAGACAAGGTCGGTGAAACCTGCCATTAGTTCGCTGCGTAGCTCTCGGAGCAGCGGCTCGGTTGCAGATTCCACGAACAGGATCCGACCCAGCCGCGGGTCGTTGTCGATCATGCCGACCAGCCTGCGGATTGGCGCGTACGCCAATACCTCCGGTGGCTCGCCGGCATCGGGGATCGCGTCGACTATCACCTCCTGGAAGGTGGCATAGAGCTGCTGGTAGACAGCCCGCAGGAGTGCGTCTCGGTCGGAGAAGTGCTGGTAGAAGTACCGTGACGTGACACCCGATTCAGCGCAGACGGCAGTCACAGTGGCGGCGGCAACGCCGCGCGTGCCGATCAACTCCGTTGCGGCCTCGATGAGACGGGTGCGCCGGTTCCGGTGACGCTCCTCGGCGGACATTCCGCTATACACCCGCGCCGAAACCACGTGGATAGCTTGCCATCTAATTCTGACAAGGCTTAGAGTCAGATTGACAGCGCGTCCTTGGCGAATGGGAGAACAACATGAGCGACGATTCGTCCACACGGCCCACCGCACGGGTCGTCCCGAAGCCCCGCCGTGTTCGATTCGATATGCCTGCTGGGACCAGTCGGCAGCACTTCGTTGATGGCGACTTGGTGATGAGCCACTTTGTGTCCACCTTGTCGGCCACGTTCCCCGAAGGCGAAGACTTCTTTATCCGGTCAGTCCGCGAGTACCGGGACCACATCAGCGACGCTGACCTCAAGGAGGCGGTCAAGGGGTTTATCGCACAAGAGGCCACCCACCGACACCAGCATCGGCTGCTCAACGATCGGCTTCAAGCAATGGGCTATCCCACCGAGGGGATCGATCGGCATGTCAAGAAGCTGGTTGGCCGACTTGAGAAGCGTTTTTCTCCCAAGATGCGCCTGGCTGTGACGGCCGCCCTCGAGCACTACACGGCGACATTCGCCGAGATCATTCTCACCAGCGACGAAGCTCAAGAACTGATCGGCGACACCGAAGTGCGGCCTATTCTGCTCTGGCACGCACTGGAAGAATGCGAGCATAAGGCCGTTGCTTTCGATGTCTACGAGACGGTCGGTGGAAGCGAACGCACCAGGGTCTGGGGGATGCGGATCGCCAGCCTCCTCTTGTTCAGCGAGTTGGTCATCCAGACCACCCGCTCTCTGGCTGGTGACCGTTCCGCCTACAACCCGGTGCGCTTGCTGCGCAGCCTTCGAGCCTTCCGTCATAACCCGCTATTCAGCCCAGCAGCAATTGCGCGCTTTCGCTCCTACACCCGCGCCGGATTTCATCCCGACGACTGGGACAGCGCAGAAATCCTCGAACGCTGGACCAAGGAACTCTTCGACGCCGATGGTGGCCAGCAAGTGCGTAGTGGCGTCTAGCTCGACCAGAGCCCGGCACAGTTCAAAGTCGGCCTTAACCGAAGAACACTTCATGGGCTCCGCTTCGCGCGCTGTGAAGTCAAGATCGGTTCTGACTACTGGCCGATCGATGGTGCTCGACCAACGTCGCGACCTACAGGAGGTTCCGGCCGAGGAACTCGGTGACGGCGGAGCTGAAGGCGTCGTTGTCGTCGCCGGCGATCATGTGTCCGGTGCCGGATACGTCGACGGTCTCGGCGTGGGGAACCAGTTGCTTGAACTCGTCGACGGTGGCTTGGGAGACCACGTCGGATAACAGGCCCCTTACGAGAAGTGTTGGGGCGCTGACCCGTCGGGCTCCGTCGATCAGCAGGTGGCTGATTGCGTCGAATTGCTCCGTTCCCGTGGTCGATTCGTCGCGGAGAAAGTCGAAGTTGGAGTGAATGAATGCCGGGTCCCACCGCCAGATCCAGCGGCCGTCGTGACGCTGCCGTAGCACCTTGCGCAGGCCGTCGACGTTGGCCGGGCGCGAGCGATGGGGGTTGTACGCGGCGATCACCTCTGCGGCGTCAGAGAGGGTGCTAAAGCCATCGGGATGTGCGGCCATGAACGTCACCACGCGACGGGCGCCCTGGAATTCAAGTCGCGGGGTGACGTCGACCAGGACGACCGCCGCCCACGACGCCCCGGATGTCAACAGATGCGTGCCGAGCACGGTCATGCCCCCAAGGGATGCACCTACGACCGCAGGGGCGGTATAGGCGCTGAAGTGCTCGCGCACGGCGAGAAGATCGGTCGCGAGTCGCTCGATGTCGTACCTGCCGGCTGGGTCCCAGTCGCTGTCGCCGTGACCGCGGGTGTCGTAGGCGACGACTGTGTATCCGCATGCGTGGAGGCGACGCGCTGAAGTGCTCCACGCGTGCCGGTTCTGGCCGCCGCCGTGCAGGAGCAGCACGACGGGACGGGCGTCATCGTGGCCGTAGCAGTCCGCAGCCAGGGCGATCCCGTCCTGGGTTCGGACCCGATGCTGCACGGCGGAGGTCATGACACCTTCCTGGCGAGATCGTCGTCCGCCCGAAGCGTGGGCCCGGCAGCAAGCGCCTTCATAGTGCGTTGCCCGCGGCGTTCACGATCGTGACCGTGCCCTGGGCTACGCAGACGGCTTTGTCGCCGTTGCTAATGTCGATGCGCGCCACTCCACTGCGCTTGCCCAGCGACACGATGTCGGTGACGGCGACACACACACCGGTGGACACGGGTCGCAGCAGGTTTAGCTTGAATTCGGTGGTGGCGACCCATGATCCGGCCGGAATGACGGGGTAGAACACGACTCCGAGACAGTGGTCGACCATCGCCGATAGACATCCGCCGTGCAGGGTGCCGAAGGGTGTGAGCAGTTCGGCACGGGTTTCCATCTCTGCCACCAGCCGACCGGCGGCGAGTTCGGTGTGCCGAAAGCTCAGAAACCTCGACAGTCCACCTGCTGTGTTCGGCGATCTGAGCAGCTGGTCGGCGATCTGCTCATCGAAGTGCGCGAATGTCACTGCCACCACCATGCCCCTTTCTCCTGTCCGGTCATGGGTCGATCACCGTTCGAGCCCGCGAATCGTTTGAGCATGTCGCCGAATGCGCCGAGGTCGCCGTGCGCGGCGGAGTGCTCGATATCGACGGCGATGAAGAACCTGGCCGCGCGGTGATGCACACGACGCGTCGTCGAGGAGGGGCACGGGCTAGACCGGTGTGGTCCAAGTGATGGGCAGCGATGTGTAGCCGCGGATCGGTCCGGACCGCAGCCGCCGCGCCGATTCAAGATCGACCTCCCAGTCGGGCACCTTGTCCAACAGAGCATCCAGAGCGATGCGGGCCTCCATCCGCGCCAGTGCCGCGCCCAGACAGAAGTGGATGCCGCGACCGAAGGCGACCTGGTGCTCACTGGTGCGCTCGATGTCGAACACGTCAGGATCGGGGAAGGCGCGCTCGTCGCGGTTGGCCGACCCGAACAGCAGCAGCACCTTCTCACCTTGACGCATGGTCGTGTCGTGCAGTGTGACGTCGCGGGTCAGGGTTCGTGAAAGTCCCTGTGCCGGTGAGTCGTAGCGCAGCAACTCCTCAACTGCCGGCCCCAATAGTGTTCGATCGGCGGCCAGGCGTCGGCGGGTCTGCCGATGCTGGGCCAGCACGACCGCGGAGTTCCCCAGCAGATTGGTGGTGGTCTCGTAGCCCGCGACGAGCAGCAGCGCGCAGAAGCCGAGGACTTCCTCGTCGGTCAGTCTGATCCCGTCGACTGTGGCGTTCGCCAACGCCGACATCATGTCCTCGCGGGGGGTTTGGCGGCGGTCGGCGAGGAAGTCGGTGAAGTAGGCGTAGATCGAGGTGGCGGCGGTCAGTGCGTCGGTGGTTTGTCCGTGGTTGACGTCGACCTGGACCAGTTGGCTCGACCACAATCGGAACTGATCACGATCGGTGGCGGGAATGCCCAGTAGATCGGCGATCACCGCGGCGGGCAGGATCGCGGCGAAGTCGGTCACGAAGTCCGCCGAACCAGAGCCCTCGTCGAGGCGCTCGAACAACTCCGCGGCCATCTGTGTGATGGCGCCCTGCAGCCCGGCCACCCGCCGGGGAGTGAACGCCCGGCTCACCAGGGCACGCAACTGGTCGTGGCGCGGAGGGTCCATCACGATCATCATCGGCAGGAACGAGCCGATGAAGTCCGATCCCGGTGGGGTGGGGAAGATGCCGTCCACCGAGGAGTACGTGCCGTGATCCAGTGCTGCGGCCTGGACGTCGGCGTGCCGGCTCAACACCCAGGTATGGGATTCCTCGGCGCGGTACACCGGAGCCGTGTCACGCAACGACCGATACGTCGGATAGGGGTCGTTGAGAATCGAGGCGTCGAACGGGTCGTAACGAATTTGCACCGAGACCACCAAGACCTCCGACCACCAAAGTAACGACGGTTTAGACTCGCAGTCTAAACCGGCCGAACGGGACAGGGGGGCAATGCGCAAGATTCCACGTCAGATCTCTGACCGGCTTCCCGCCGCGGCGGACTTGTTCGCCGAGAAGGGGCTCAACGACTCCAAGATCGAAGACGTCGCCGCGGTGACCGGTGTGCCGAAAGCGACGCTGTACTACTACTTCGCCGGTAAAGAGGACATCCTTGCTTTCCTGCTCGAAGACCTCCTCAAGGACATCTTCGATGCTGTGACCGCGATCGTGCACACCGGCGGCACCGGTGCCGAACGCCTCGAACTCGTGATCCGCGCACAACTGCGGGCAATGGCGCAGCGGCCAGCGGTATGCCGTGCACTCATCGGCGAATTGGGACGAGCGGCCCGCATGCCGGCTATCGCCGAGATGATCAATACCGCCTACCAACAACCCGTCGAAACCCTGCTCATCGAAGGGGCCCGCGACGGATCCCTCGTCGCTCAGCCCGATGCGCGATCGACGTCGATTGCGCTGTTCGGCGCGGTCACCATCAATGCACTCATGTACCTGGTCACCGATAACCACCTCGACGAGACGGTGGTCGCCAGCACCCTCAGCGCCGTCATGTTCGACGGGCTGCGCCCGCGCACAGGAGACCAGTCATGAGCACCTACGGCCTGTCGGTTCTCGGCGCGGATCTGAAGTCACTGGCCCAGACCGCCCAGGCCGCTGATGCGGCCGGGTTCGACGCCGTATGGGCCTCGGAGTTCTATTCTCGGTCCGGATCGATCTCCATGGCCGCGATGGCCAACAGCACCCAGAACTGTCGGATCGGTTCCTCCATTCTCTACGGCGTCGGCCGAAGCCCCCTGGTGCTGGCCACCGAGGCGCGCGACCTCGACGAACTCTCCAACGGACGACTGGTACTCGGCATCGGCAACGGCACCAAACGGATGATGGGCGACTGGCACGGCGTGCCCGACACCTCCGCACCCGCCCTGCGGATGGAAGAACTCGTGATGCTGCTGCGCCGGATATGGAACCTGCATGAAGGCCCGATCCATCACGAGGGCCGTTTCTACAGAATGAATCTCACCCCGACCGGCGACGTGGGACCCTCCAGCAGGCCGATCCCGATCGTCACTGCCGGTGTCCGGCCCCGGATGTGCGAGGCGGCCGGGCGGGTGGCCGACGGCCTAGCCGGACATCCGCTGTTCACAACCACCTACGTCGAAGAGGTCGTCCGGCCCGCTATCGCCAGGGGCGCCGCGCACACCGGCCGCGACCCCAATGACGTGGAAATCATTTCCATGGTGATGTGCGCCATCCACGACGACGCCGAGGTCGCCAGGCGCGAACTGGCGCAGCAGATTGCGTTCTACTCCTCGGTCAAATCCTACGAGACGGTACTCGATGTGAACGGCTTCGCCAGCGAAGGCCGAGCCATCCGGCAAGCATTCGCCCAGCGCGATTTCCCGGCGATGTTCGCCGCTGTGTCCGAGGAGATGATCGACGCCATGGGTGTCGCCGGGACGGCGCACGAGGTCCGTGAACAATTGAGACGGTACAACGGCGTCCTCGACCACATCATGCTGTATTCACCATCGGTCGGCATCACTGCCGAACGCGTGCAACAAAACCTCGACAGCATCATCCGGGAATGCTCGCCCGCCTCGATGTCGCCAGGGCGGTCCTGTCCACGTTCAACCTGATCCACGTATTGCCGCCCAAGTCGACCCGTCGCAGTGTCCGCGGCCGGATTAGTGGGTCTGCCGCGCCGACCCCGCCGATGATTGCCTGACGCTGTTGACGATGTTGGCGTCGTCGGTGTCGGGGAGGTCATGGCGGACCACGCGTACCCGTCCTTGAGGTAGACAGGCCATGTAGCCGTGGCGCATGCCATAGAGCTCCCACGCTGTCTGTTCAGCGTCGGGATCGACATCGATGCGATGTCCGCGCGAGAAGCTCAGGTGTAGCCCTCCATCGTCGCTGGACCAGGCCTGGGTGCACAGTGCGCCGGCGAGGTTCAGCAGCGGGCGTTCGTGGGTCGCGATCCTGAGGGGGTCAATACGCACCGCCTCGATGGGGTAGGTGCCGACGGCAGGAAGCGTCAATAGTAGGGGGCAGGAGATGACGATTTCGTTGTAATCATCGAAATCCAGAACCAGGCCGCCGTGCAGCGAGAGGCGTTGTACGACAAGGTTTTCGATCCATTGAGTGTACATGGCAGTCTCTTTTCGACGCATCGTTGAGCCGTATCCCCAAAGAGTACGCCAAGTATCGCTGCGATACCAGCAGTATCGTTACCGGTAGACGGCTGGCCTAGCAGCGCTGGTCACGACGCGCCTGGTGGCTCGGTCAATGCGGTCGCGGGTGTCGGCGGCTGTCGCGCGGTGGCCGCTGAAGGCCACGAGGTTGGCCAGCCAGATGTCGGAGATGATCCCAGCCACGTGCAGATCGGTAGGAGTGGGCTCGCCGCCCCTGAGCGTGCGGGCCAGCAGGATCTGGATCTCATCGGCCGCGCGGTCGAGTTCCGCGGCGGCGCGGGTATCTGCGACTGCGAAGGCCCGTGTCATGGCCGTCGTCAGCCATGGGTCGCGCTGCCAGCGGTCATGCAGATGTGCGGTGAGCCGTTCGAGCCGTTCCAGCGGTGTGCCCTCACCACTCGCCCAGTCCCCGGCCGAGTCGAGTCGACGGAACTCGCGCGTCAGCGCTGCCACCAGCAAGTGGGTTTTCGCCGGGAAATAGCGGTAAAGCGTGCCGACGGCGATGCCGACCCGCTCGGCAACTGTCCGCATCTGAACCGCCTCGTAACCACCCGCCGCGGCCACGACCAAAGCTGCATCAAGAATGGTCTCCCGGCGCCGTGCGGACGCGCGTGAACGCGACGCGTTAGCGGCTCGCTTCTCTGCAGCGACCGAGTTCGCTTCCGAAGGCGGGGTTTTCCCGTGGCTGCGCGCCTGAGGGACAGTCATGACGGCTCCGGGTCGAGGCCGCCGCGGCGCGAGAACTGCTCCAGAAGATCGCCGAAAGCGCTGACATCGCCGTGTGCGGCGAAGTGCTCAGGGCTGACGACAATGAACACTGCACTGGCGGTGAAGCGGGCGATCCCACCCTCACCCGTGCCTGTCGCCGTGACATGCAGCGCCCGCCCTTCACGAGAGACGATGTGGGCAGTAATCCGGTGGGTCTGATGCAGCGGCACCGGCCGCAAATATTCGACCGTCAGGGTGCGGGTCACCGCCGGGGTTCCGGCGATCCACAACGTGAAGCCCAGGACGTCATCACATGCCGCGGCCACTGCCCCGCCATGGGCCAGGCCCGGGGCCCCGATATGGCGCTCATCGAACGTCACATCGGTGTACACCGCGTCGCCGCTACGATGCACCACCAACCGCAGTCCGTGGGGGTTGTCCGGGCCGCAACCCATGCATGTCGTGGTGTGCGAGGGCAGCCGCTCGGGCGGCAACAGGCTTTCGGGCACCGTCACCCTCCAATACGATCGGTTTCGCTGCGCTACCGTTAGTACCACACTGCTAGACTGCCGTGACAGCATCGCGTGAAGATCGACCGCCGAGGTGAACGAGTGAGCGACAGTCAGGCAGTGCCCGTCCCTGACGACGACGTGGACCCTCGGCTCATCCGGTCACGCACCCGGCTGCTGGATGCTGCGGCAACGCTACTGAGCACCGGTGGGGTGGAAGCGGTCACTATCGATGCCGTCACCAAAGCATCCAAAGTGGCCCGAACCACGCTGTACCGCCACTTCCACAGTTCGTCGCATTTACTGGCAGCCACGTTCGAACGCCTACTTCCACAAGTGACCACTCCGGCACCGACCAGCGGACCCCTCCGTGAGCAGCTGATCGAATTGCTCAGCCGCCAAGCCGCCCTTTTCAACGACGCACCGCTGCATGTCACGACACTCGCGTGGCTCTCATTGGGGCCCACCGGCTCCAATGCCCAAGCGGAAGACCGCCACACATCCGGGGCGCTACGGACCCGAGTTGTCGATCAATATCGTCAACCATTTGACGCCGTACTCACCAGCCCAAAAGCTCAAGCCGAACTCAACGACTTCGACCAGGAACTGGCGCTTTGCCAACTCGTCGGACCACTCGCCTTCGCCCGAATGACCGGGCTTCGCACTATCACTCACAATGACTGCGCGAACATCGTCGATGACTTTCTCGCCGCCCACCGCAACACCGACAGCGACGCCATAAAATCGAACATCGCCACCAAGAAGACGGGCCGCCCGGCGCGCTCAGCTCGCTAGGCACAACGAAATCACAATGTCGAGCCGGCTGGTCTTCGGGCCCTTTTCGCCTCTCGCAAATCGCGTCGGTGATGGCATCGAAGGACCATTCGTCGCCATCATCGGCGAGGCCGTACGCTGGTTTCCGTTCCACAGCGAGGTGCGGAGACTCGCAGCAGGGTAGTGAGCTACCCGAAGTGCAGGTCACCCGCGGTTCGGCGTCTCAGACGCTTGAGGGCGCGCAACTGCTTGAACCCGTTTCTCGATTGCTTGACTTGTGGCGAGGAGGATTGACAAAGAACAACTTTGACGAGAGCAGGCGAATCGTGGCCTCGGCGGCATGGAGTGGTTACGACATCGCTGTTGCGAGTTAGCTCCGCCTTCGATGCGGCATTGATCTGCCGCGTTCGGTGACGTAATCGGTCCAGTCGCGGGCGGCGAGTTTGGCCCAGGCGGCTGCGTTCTTGGTGGTGATCGCGAGCAGTTCGGCCAGCACGGGTGCGGGCATGTCGCTGGCGAGCTGGAAGAGGGCGGCTTTGCGATGTTCGTAGGGTTTCACCCCGACCGCGACGAGCTGGGTGCGGATGTTCTCGGTGGACAGGTGGGTGCCGGGAAGTCGGCCGGGGAACAGCCAGCCCGTATGGGATGGGGTGTAGCGGCTTTCGCATTGCTGCTCCAGATGCTCGCGGATGAGGTCGTCGAGTAGGGGAGGCATTTGGATGGGGATGGCGGCGAAGACGACATGCACGGCGTGATCGTCGGAGATCGAGATTTGGCTTGATCGCAGGGCGACGATGCGCGAAAGAGGTTGGGCGAACAACAATGTGAGCAGTCCCGCGATGCGGGTTTTGCGGCGGATTGTGTCGTCGTGCAGCAGCCGCCCGACGGCGGCCCACCGCTGGGAATCCGAGACGGTTACCGAGGGAGGTGACCGTGGCGGATCGGTGACCCTCAGTGTGGTGTTGATGCGGGATTGGCGTAGCCAGACGAGGAAGGCGTACTCGGCAGTGAGCGGCCTCCGGTGGAGCGCCTGGTAGCGCTCCAGCATCTCCTGTGTCGCTGTCGCCGGAGTGGCGTCGTGGGTGTGCAGAAACGCCATGAACTGAATCGCCACGCGGACGCGACGACGGCAGGCATCGGTCATCGATCTCGTCAGCCGGTTCTCGTGGGAGGCCTTGCGCATCTGGCGCAGTACATGCCAATGCGCGAATCGGCGAACGATGGCGGCGTCTTCGGCCGGAAGCTCGGCTACAACGTCCTCGATCCAGGGCAGCATCCGTTCGACGCGGATGTCGATCGGGCCCAGAACGCCGACCGCGACCAGGAGGCTGCGCAAGTAATCGTGGGCTCGGTCCGAGGGAAGATCGCTGAAGGTGTCGTGGCTGATTTCACGCGTTCCGCAGGCCATGTCGCGAAGGAGCTGCGGGCCGGTACCGGGCTTCTTTCGCAGCCACCAGAGCACCGTCTGTGGGCGGTCGGCGTTGATCAGTTCGTCGAACACGGGCCGTAGTCGGTGATGAATCGTGCCGCTGATCGGGTCGGTGAGCAGCTCGGTGAGGCGCTCGCGTAGGAAGCAGCGGGCGCATCGGTAGAACCCGTAGGGGTGTTCTTCGCGGCCGCATTCGCTGCAGGTGAAGATCGATGCGACACCGGCGCAGGAGGCGCACACGATGGCATCGTCGAGCTGCCACGCCAGTGGCCGCACGGTCTCACACCGCGGGCATTTCTCGGGGTGATAGTGCCGTCTGCGACGGCATGCGACACAGATGCGACGCCCGTGCGTCAGTGGGGTTAGCCGGATGGTGCTTGCACACTCCCAGCAGGCCCGCTGAGTCACTGGTTGTCGTGGGGGCGGCGGATGGTGGCGCGGATGGGTCGCAGGTCGCCGATGCCGGGTCCGCTGTCGTTGACCGCGGGCGCCTCACGGACTTGTTCGGCGACGAGCTCGAGCAGGTCGTTGGGCGTGCACGACAAGATGTCGCAGAGGGCGGCGAGCAGGTCGAGATTGATGCGCTGCGGGGGCTTGGTCGCGATCCGGTGCACCATCTGTCGGGAGATCTCCACGCCACGCTCGTGCAGCGGTGCGACAAGGTCGGTGGTGGCGAACATTCCGTTCTGGGCCATCAGCTGACGCAGGTTCCACCGCAGCACGGTCCTAGTGCTCATCTCCGCCTTCACCTGTCGTCGTGGATGATCCGTAGACGCGGCGCAGCGCCGCCTGCAGTGTTTTGGTCTTGAAGTCGTCGGACACCGAGGTATAGATCGCGGTGGTCGAGGCATACGAGTGCCCCACCTGTTCGGTGACGAACCGCTCCGGATAACCGAACTCGATCAGATGGGTGACATAGGAGTGCCGCAGGCAGTGCAAGGTGAGCTCGGCAGGCAGTCCCGCTTGCACCCGTGCGACGGCGAATCGCCTATCCATGGTCTTGGTCGCCACGCGCCGTCGACGCTCGGTCAGCCAGAGCTCTTGACGGTTCCCGGGGCTGAGGAGTGGGCGGCCGTGGTCGACCCATTGGCGCAGTCCGTCGATCACCCAGTCGAACTCCGGAACGGCGAGCACGGTGCGACGCCTGGGAGAGCTGCCGCGACGTGATTTGGCGTAGCGAACGTGGACGGCGCCGAACGTGCCCCAGGCCGGCATCCGCGAGTTCGGACGCAGGTCGGCGAGATCGAGATAGCACAGCTCGCGGCGGCGTAAACCGAAGGCGTAGGCCGTCTTGATCATCTGTGCGTCGCGCAGCGCCGCGAACGCGCCTTTGTTCCTGGACCGAGCGAGAACATCGACGCGATCATCGAGGAAATCGAACAATGTTTCCAGTTCGTCGTAGGTGAACGGGCGACGCGCGGGCTTGCCCTCGTAGTCGACCAGATGCGCGGCGGTGTTGTAGTCGTGACAGACCTGCGATGGGATCCGTCCGAACCTGTTCTCGCATTGCGCGATCCAACCGTAGCGGCTATCGAGTAGGTAGTCGCAGAACATCCGCAACGACATGTGATAGCCGCGAATGGTCGACGGTGCTTTGCGTTCCGGGCCCGACATCAAAGCGGCCGTGAAGTCTTCGACATCGCCGGCAGTCCAGTCCCACGGAGGCGCCCCGGCGAACTCTGCGAACCGCCGCACCAACGCCAGCCGCGGCTCGATCGTGGCCTCAGCAGCGAGTAGCCGAGACGCCTGTTGACGACCCCACCCAGACAGCATCGCTTCGAAGACTGCGCTGGCCTCGTCCAGGTGAACCACGCCCGAGGCAAGAACCAAGTGCGCCGACCCCGGAACGCTCACAAGAGAACCTCCATCTATCGTCAACTTAGAGTTGTCAATGACAACCGCAAGTTACCACACCTGCGAGCGAAATCCGTCTACCAGGAGGAACACGAAAGTGGTTCAATGAAGCGCATCCGGCGCTGGTCCCATGCGCCAGATATACGCGTCAACTTCAGGTTGATTCGCGACCTTCGGGCCCTGAGTGCAAGAGGTGTGTGGTCTGCGGTGGGGCGACGGAAGGGGGTCATGGGGCAGGGAGCTGAGTGGGCGGTGCTCGGTGGTGAGTGACGCGGGCTGTGGGCGCGGTGGAAGTGAGTGGCGGTAGACGGATGCGGTGAAGGCGAAAAAATTGGTGAGAGGCGAATGTGGCTGCGGTGGTGGTCCGCTGCCGGTGGACCTTCTACTGTCGGCGACTATGACAGCAGCAACGTCCAAGGTGGAAGCCCGGCGCCGGGCACGCGAAGCGACCCGACGCGCCAACGAGGAACGCGCCGCGCGGGATAAGGCGAACATCGATGACGCCGCGGACTTTCTCGTCGCAGTCGGCAAGGTCGCCGAAGTTGAAACGTGGCAGAAGGAGCGCCTGGCCCAGCTGCGCGCGCAGGTCGACGCAGAAGCGGCCAAGCGGGTGGCCGGCCATCGGGCCAAGGCCGGCGCGGCGGTCGCACGTATGCAGGGCCGTGGTGAGACGCTGACGACCATCGCCGCACGGACCGACGTCGGAATCGGGATCGTCCGCACCATGGCACGGCATGCTCCGAAATGCGAGAAGCGGACTGCCGGGAATGGTTCGCATGCACTAGGTCTGGAGGCATTGTCCGGCCCGACCGCTCAGGGGGTTGACCCCCACGCTGACCAGCCTCCGGCGGACGCAGCCTCGGCGTGACGCACTGCGCAACGGTGCAACGAGGCCGGTGGTGCACGACGATGTGCACGGCCGAGGTGCGTGGGTCGGCGGGTGCGTGGGCCATCATGGAGGTGCGCCGTTACGCCGGTCGGCCGCTGACGCACACGCCGGTCGCGCCCCTGGTGCTGCGAACCGGCCTGTGCGTCCGACTACACCAGGTCTGCCCAGCGCGGTGGGGAGCGCTCGACGTGGCAGGGGCTGCGCAGCGATAAAGGGAACACCCGGGAGCAGGGTGACGGCACCGGTGGAGCGGGCCGCGGTGGCCGCGCTGAATGTCAGTGCCGGCGGATAGGTTCAACGGCCATGCGAAGCGCGGGACAGCTTGTTGTTGATCAGCGTGTGCACGCTGCCGAGATCACGCGCTTTCACAGCCATGTCGTCTGCGGCCCAACGGCTTCGGATTGCAACATCTGGACCGGCGCGATCGGCGCCGATGGCTACGGTCAGCTCTACCTGACCCGCGAGCGTTCAGGATTGTGCGTTCGCCCGCACCGCTACGCGTTGGCGATCGTGTCCGGTGTGGTGGCCGCTGGGGTGCTCGGGCTCCACGAATGCGACAACCGGTGTGCGTCAAGATCTCGGCGGCAACAGAACCCCATCAGCACGTCGGTCCGGCCCGCAGGGTGACAACATGGAGCGGATGGCGCGGATGCGTCGCGGCGGCGGCCGATATGCGTTGCGACGCCTCGACGGTCGCGGCAGTCGACGGGAACGGTCGGCGACGCTGCGTGAGGCGATGCGCCATGGTGGGGACGCGGCTGTGGTGCAGGCGGCGCTGCTCGGTGATCAGGCCACGCTGTGGTGACATACGTCAGGTCCCCCTGGAGCCGGTGCGCGTGGGAGCGGGTGCGGCGAGCTGGATGGTCTGGCGCGCGGTGTCGCAGTGCCGAGCTGGAAGGGCTGAAAGGGTGTGCGGCGGTGGTGTTGCGCGCGGGCGCTTAGCCGCGCTGCACGAGTACCGCGTCGCGTGACGTCGCACCGCGTTGGCGTCGAACCACACGAGCAGAGCAGAAACTCGGGCGGTGCGGGCCCAGCAGATGCGGTGCCGCCCGATCGTTTCGCCGTGCCGTGGCCGTTGAGATCGACGCGCGGCGTGTTGCTCAAGCGCGCAAGCTTGAAGATGACTGACCGACGCGGCGAGCAGAAAGCCTGAGGTAAGCAAGAGTGGCCTTGCCGCGCTGCACGGTGCCGGCGAGGAGGTCGGGGTGCGATCGCATTGTTCTGCGCGCTGGTAGCACCTGCCGCCGTGTCCTCCTCATCGCCCTGTATCGGGTGTCACGCCGTGCTATTGGGATGCGGAGCGGTTCGCTTCATGTGGCGTGGACACAGGCCACGGATTTCAGGGCCTGTTCCGGCCACAGTGGATGGACCGGTTGGTTCGCAAGACCCGGCTGGACAGCGGCTGCCTGGCCTCGTAACCTAACCGTGACCTACGTATCTAGTACGTACTTGCTTACTTTGCCGAAGGTTTTCGCTGTTGTGACTTCATCTGTGCTTGCGGTCCTGCCGCGCGCGTTGGGTAGACGGCTCGTCTGCATTTTGGTGGCTTTCGGCGTTTTTGCTGCGCTCTTGGCAACCGATGTGCGCGCTGATCCGGCGGCTGATGCCCTTGCCGAACTGACTGAATTGTCGCGTCTGGCGGAGCAGACCACAGAGCAGATTCACACGGCGCAGATCGACCTTGACGAGAAGCTCGCAGCGCAGCAGGTTGCGGAGACGGGGGCGGGTTCGGATCGCATGGCCGCGGATGCAGCGGCGGCCGAGCTGGTGAGGTATCAGGCTGCTGTCGACAGGTTGGCCGCGGCTGCCTACATGGGTGGGCGCTCGGATACCTTGGCGGCGGCGTTGACGGCGACGTCTCCTCAGCATTTGATCGATCAGCTGGCAGTCCAGAAGACGGTTGCGTCGGAGCTGACTGTGCAGATGGCTGCGTTCCGGTCGGCCAGTGCGCGGGCCGCGGCAACTGCGGAGCGGTCTGCGAAGTCGGCAGCCCAAGCACGGAGTGCGGCCGATGAGGCGGCGGCAGTGCGGACCGACCTGGAGGCCAAACAGCGTCGGATGGCGGAGCAGATTGCTGCTGTGCAGGCCCGCTACGACGCTTTGACGCCTGATCAGCGAGCGATTCTGGCTGACCCTGGCCCCGCGCCGCCTCCTTTGCCATTGACTCCGCCGGTGAGCGATCCGAGCATCGTTGCTATGCCGAGCCCGGCGGGCGGGGCCTCCTCGGGGAACGGTGTTGCGGTGGTCCAGGCGGCGCTGACACGGGTGGGGTCGCCTTATTCGTGGGGAGCCACCGGTCCGGATGCGTTCGACTGCTCTGGGCTGATTAAGTGGGCGTTTCTGCAGAACGGCAAGTCGTTGCCTCGTTCGAGTCAGGCGCTTGCGCAGGGC
>Ga0207914_100453_pt1 | contig 16588 bp, 13 predicted proteins | sample DeeseametaMP2497_FD_184171 | JGI IMG/M metagenome (GOLD analysis project Ga0207914, IMG submission 184171) | Marine microbial communities from East of Antigua and Barbuda, Atlantic Ocean - MP2497 (SPAdes) | ecosystem: Environmental > Aquatic > Marine > Oceanic | place: East of Antigua and... | reverse complement strand
ACCGAGCAAAACGATTTCCGACCATCGAGCGAAACACGTGTGTGTTTCAGCGCAAGGAACGAACAGCGGAGAAAAGCCACCGACTAAATCACCAGCCTCGGTCATGCTTGTCGGCGCGGCATGGAGCATTTTTCTCGGCGGGCATGCAGGCTGGCAGGGCATGGTCATGCCTGTCGGCGCGGCATGCCCGGCCCGCATCGGCCATGCGAGCATCCTATACGACCCGACGTTCTAATCCGGCAAAAATTCCAGGCAGCGATCGATGTAGCGCTTGATGGTGCGGGCCTCCACGGGTCCGACCTCGGCGAATTGGAGGCCGTGGCTGACGCCGTTTTCCCCCGATTTACTCCAGGCTACCCGAGCTTCGACCTCCACTGTCGGCAGCTCGAACTCCAGCTCCAGTCTCAGTCTGATAGGGTCGCCTTGCTCCAGTGGCGCTTTGAGGCGCGTACCGATGCCGTTGACGGAAAGGTCGGTGGCGTAGGAGGTGACCCACTCGTCGTGTCCGTCGGCCTGCAACTTTATGGGGAAGGGGCGGTAGAGACGGAAATGTTGGCGGCTGGCTGACCTGGGGAGCCCGTTTTCAGGGTTGAGTTTAGCCTCAATGAGTTTTTTGTGACTCTCCGTTAGGTTTTGAAAGGCCAGGCCCTGGATGAAGCTGGCGCCGTAGAGGGCTTTTTGCCAGACCACCTGGCACTCCAGAGTCGCTGTCTCTCCCAGGACGTCTTCGGGCAAAGTGATGGTGAGGTCGTACTCCGTGGGGAAGGGCGACTCGCTGTTGATGCGGATCCCTCCTTCGCCGAGGTCGACCAGGAAGCTCTTGAGATTGTCCTCGGAGCCTGTCTCAGAAGCTACCAGCACTTGGAAGAACTGGTTGAAGGAGAGGGGGCGGCGGGGGGCGGCGCGCCGCTCCACGAAATTCGGGCTGTCCGGATGGTTGGTTTCGGGGACGGACGATAAGACCGGCTCCTCGTCTTCCGAGGAGTCCTCTTCAGGGGCTTCGGTATCCGCGGCGAAGAGTTCGTCGGAATCGGACTCATCTCGGTCCGCCTCCGAGTCGCTGCTAAACAGCTCGAAGGCATCCGGGTCCGGTTCGTCTTCTTCGGAGGGCTCCTTGTCCGACGCTACGGACTTCACGTCCCCTTCGGCGTCGGCAAACAGTTCGGTAGCGTTCGATTCTTCGTCTTCGTCGAGAGCGACCACTGCCGGTGTCTTCTCGATGGACGGTTCGGGAGCTTCCGCGGCCTCCAGGCCGGCTTCGTCTTCGTCCTGGTGGTCGCTGAAAAGGTCGTCCGCGTCCGGCTCCAGTTCCGACTCTTCGGCGGTCTCCGGGCCGACTTCGTCCTGTTCCTCAGCGTCGCTGAAAAGGTCATCCGCGTCGGTCACCGGCTCCTCTTCATCCTCGACGGGGGAATCATCCGAGACGTCTTCCGAGGCGGCGGACTCGTCTTCTTGCTCGGCGGCTTGCTCCGACTCTCGTTTCGATGCTTCCAGGTTAAACTCGTCATCGTCCTCAGCGTCGCTGAAAAGGTCATCCGCGTCGGCCTCCCGCTCCTCGGAAACCTCGGCGGGGGTGTCATCCGCCTGGTCTTCGGGGATGGCTTCCGGTTCGTTCTCTAGCTCAGCGTGCTCATCAGCCGTTTCAGGCTCAGCGTCAGGCTCGACAGGAATTTCGTCTAGTCGCTCGTCGGCGAGTACGTCCGTCTCGCTCTCGGATTCAGCCCCTTCCTCGTCCGGAAGGTCCGGCACGGCCTCCGACTCAACGTCAACCTCCGGGCTGTCTTCGGCAAAGATCACGTCGTCCGGTTCTTCCGAGAACGGATTCTCAGGCTCCTCGTGGTCAGCCTCTTCCGGCTCAGTCTCGTCGCCGAAAACATCCTCGAACAGGTAATCGGCCTGCTGCTCGGCCTCGGGGTTCGATTCCTCCGGCTCTTCAGTCGGAGTCTCTTCGGCCCCGGCCATCACCGCACGGCTCTCGTCGGCGAAGAGTTCGATCGCTTCGTGATCATCTAACTCTCGAGGCGGCTCGGCTTGGGCGCTCTCCTCTTCCTCGTCGAGCTGCCCCTGAGTGAACAGCTCTTCTCCCTCTTCGTCCTGATCGGGGCCTCCGAAAAGGTCTTCGGCGCTGTCCACTTCCATGAGGTCCGGCTCAGGTGTCGGCTCCTCGGCGGTCTCCTTGCCTCCCGCCATTTCCGCGCGCAATTCTGCTAGCACGGGCTTCAGGGCTGCGTTGCCCCAGCTTTCGGCAATCACCAGGCTCGGCTCCGCCTCGGCGTGTCGATTCATTCTGATGAGACAGGTCGCGATATTGGCGTGACAGTTGGCCAACACTTCTTCGGGTCGAGGGTCCAGGGACGACCAGATCTTCTCCGCCGCTTTCATCAATTCCAGGGCGGTCTCCCATTGCTCGGAGCTGTGGGCCAGAAGGGCTGTGGAAGCATAGGCCTGGGCGGTGTTGGGGTGACCGGTGCCAAACCTCTTTTCGGTGGCGCGGATCGTCTTCAGGGCGACCTCGAGAGCCTCTTTGGACCGCCCCGAAAAGTGATAAAGCTGAATCCGCTCTTCCTGGGTGGCTAGATAGGCGGGGTGCTCGATGCCGAGAGTCGATTCCAGGACCTCGGAAGCCTTGAGATAGAGGCCTTCCGCCTTTTCTTTCTTGTTTAGGGCAAGGTACAGCCCGGCCAGGTTTTTGTAGGTGGCACCGGCGCGCGCTCCCTGGGGATTACCGTGACGAAAGCAGTATTCCAGGATCTCGATGGCCTCTTCCAGTTTGCCCATGGCGGCCAAAGTTGTGGCAATATATTCGCGGGTCTCCCAGAGTCGCTCGTTTTCGGGCTCAAGCTCTTCAGAAAGGAGATCGAGGGCTCTCTTTTGATGAACCAGCGCCGGCTCCAATTGGCCGGCGTCGACCATCAGCTTGGCCCCCGCGAGCAAACTTTGGGCCAGATGCATCGGCTCGTTGCCGAAGTGTCTCTCCATGAGCCCGAAGGCCGTCCTCATGAACGACTGGGCCTCGTCTTTCTTCCCACATTGATACAGAGCGGTGGCAAGCCAGAGGAGAGACTGGGCTACTTCCGGATGGTTGTCGCCGTGCTTCTGGCGGTTCAGCTTGACCACACGCTGAAGGTAGGCGGCCGCGACGGCCGGTTCGTTGCGAGCTTGTGCCAGCCGTGCCAGTGATAGCAAGGTTGAACCTATCCGGTCGGCGCTTTGCGACTTGATATCTTGCTCGAGCACCTGCTTGAGCAGGCCGTCGGCCTTGTCCAGATAGCCGAGTTGTTGGCTGAGCTGGGACAGATCGCGAAGGGTTTCCACCGTCTGCGAATGGTCGTTGCCCAGCTGCTGCTGAGCCACATCCAGGGTGCGGACAAGAAGTTCGTGGGCATCCGCCATCTGGTTCATGTCCTGCATCGTGGCAGCAAGATTTCTCAGCGAAAGAACGAGACGATCGTGAGCTTGGATCTCCTCGGCTGTGGCGATAGCGGAACGGAAGGCCTCGTTGGCTTGTTCCAGATCCCCGCTATCGAGTGCTTCTCGTCCGAGTTTGTCGTAGGTTTCCCAAAGATAAACGTCACTCATGGTACTCCGCGAAATTGGCCGCATGGGGCACAAATCCTTGTGTTGCGAAGAGAATAGGTCAAGCGACCCTATCCCAGGCCGGGCTCAAGATGGATAATTCTACTATGAATATGCTACGTGTCCTCAAAAAGTTTATTCCTTCCATCATCGACATCGACGCTCGCGGGGTGAAGAACATTCCCTCCGAAGGTCCGGCACTTTTGGTGGGAGACCATCCGAACATCATCGACGGTCTGGTCCTGGCCGTTACCTCGCCCAGGCCGGTCAAGATCCTGGTGGCCGGTGAGCTGTGCACCTCTCCGGCGGTTCGTCGCATTATTCGAAACCTGGGCTGGTTGCCGGTCGAGCGCCATCAGAGTGGCAAGAACGGAGACACCATGGAGGATTGTCTGAAGTCTCTTGAGGCGGGGGAGGTCGTGGCCATCTTTCCGGAGGGAAAAACCAACTACGGGAAAGGGTTGCTGCCGTTCAAAACCGGGGCGGCACTGCTGGCTCACAAGAGTGGAGTGCCGGTGGTACCGTTTAGCGTCAAGGGGACCGAAGAACTCTACCCGGACGGGAGCAGAGTGTTTCATCGTGGCCGCGCGGCCATCAGCTTCGGGGAAGCGGTGGAGTTCGGCCGAATGAATGGCCGGATCGAAGAGACACGGTTGCAGACCACGCTGGATACGATGAAAGAGAGTATTCTGAGTCTTCAAGAGCCTTTGCGGATGACCCGAGTGGGTCGCGGTTTACCCTTAAGCTTGGACAACATGGCTGGAGCGGCGGTCATCAAGTTGCTGTCGCTCGCTCTTCTCAGGGTAAAGTGGTGAGATTTTTCATCAAATCTTCATCCTGGGAAGGCGGTTTGCCAAAGGCATTCCCTTGGCTGCGGGGAAAATATCGCATAACAAGGAGTTTAAAGTTATGCCAGATTCTACCTACAAAAAGTTGCTTGAGGGAAACAAAAAGTTCGTCGAGAAGTCGATGGACGCCAATCCCCAATTTTTCACCGAACTAGCAAAGTGCCAGACCCCGAAGGTTCTCTGGATCGGCTGCGCCGACAGTCGCGTACCCGCTAACCAGATCACCGGAACCCTTCCCGGCGAGGTTTTCGTGCATCGGAACATCGCCAACGTTGTGGTTCACACTGACATGAACTGCCTCAGCGTCCTGGAGTACGCTGTCAACGTCTTGAAGGTGGAGCACGTCATCGTGTGCGGTCACTACGGTTGTGGAGGAGTGGCCGCGGCCCTCTCCGGCAATCGGCACGGTATGATCGACAATTGGTTGTGCCACATCAAGGACGTCCACCGCTTGCACTCCGACGAGCTCGACAAAATCCAGGACGAAGAGCAGAAAGTTCGCCGTCTGGTCGAGCTCAACGTGATGGAGCAGGTGATCAACGTCTGCAAAACCAGCATCATTCAGGAGTCGTGGGCCAACAGGGACCTCCCTCACATTCATGGCTGGGTCTACGAACTGTCGAACGGCTACGTGAAAGACCTCAACGTCAATATCAAGGGCGCTCAGGATCTTGAAGATATATTCCAGTTTCAACAGGTGATGAAAGCTCACGCCTAACCCTCGGTGAATCTGGACCTCTCCGAAGAGGAACTCAGCCAGATAGATCATAGCCCCCTGCTTCGCTTTCTCGATTCTCAGCGAAGTCAGGGGCATTTCGACTCCACCGCCGAGTTTTCCATCAGTTTGGAAGCGGCCCAGCGAAAGCTGGGCCAATTTTCGTTACCGCGCCCCACCGCCTGGGTGTTGAAGTTCGTGCAGTGCGCCAACGCGCTGCAGTGCGAGCGGCTGGATATCAGGTTGTCTGAGAAGTCGGTGGCGATCGTTTTCCCGCCAGGAACACTCGACCGACCGGACCAGTTGCTCTCCCGTTTGGAGGGAATGAAGCCAGAGAGCGAAGGTGAGTCTCTTCTGTTTGCCGGCCTCGCCGTGCTCAAGTCGTTGCCGGGCCGGCTGGAGATATCCGACGATCGGTTTGAGCATCATCAGGAGAAACTCAGCTTCTGGGACAGGCTGAGGTCCCGCCTGAGTAAGACGTTGGGAATCCTGGACGAGCTTCAACTCTATGCCTACGCCAGCCCGGTGCCGCTCTATGTCGATGCGGTCTCTCTTTACGACAGTTTTGACTCCGTCGCTCTCTTAAACGGAGTGTTGACCGACCAGGCTAAGGTCCGCTTGCTGGTCGGCGGAAGCGTGTTGACCGAAGGTGACGATCGAAAATCGGTCTTTTGCTCCTGGGGGGCGAACCGCGCTAGTAAATACTCGGCCTGTGTGAGGATCGAGCATCGACCGAAGGTCATCCAGCCTAACATCTGTCTCGATTGGATTAGAGCAGGGGTGGTGGTCAAGCGGGAGGGCCAAAAGGTGCGCGGCTGTGGAGGTCTTTTGTCGCGCACCCTGGTGTCGGCCGACGACCTGAAGTTCGACCTTTCCGGATTCGACTTTGGGGAGACGGAAGAGAGCAAGGCCCGGCGCCGCCGAGGAGCGTTCTTCACCTGGTACGCCTTGAGAGCGCTGGAAAAGAGCATGACCGAGTCCAGGTGGTCAAGTTACTGGAAGGAGCAGGGGGAGCCTCCGTTCTCGGTCCTCAGTGCCGCCGAGCTGGAGGCGGAGATTCACGCCCTTTACGAAGTCCTCACCCCGCCGTCACGATGAGCGAATGAGCCATGGCAGGCGATATCTCCAGGGCTCCCTGAGCGCCGAAGACATTTTCACCACGCCTGGAAAGGGAAGACCCTTTCTCCAGACCGAGCGCGTCCACGTCTCGCCGATGATGGGCCCGAATCCGGGTAATCGTGGCCGACTCGCCGTCGCGGAGCTGGTCCAAGACGAAGTGCTCTTCTTCGGCCGGTTCGCAGCGCACCCGGCGGCAAAGGTGCGCGCCGACAAGTTGCTCTCGTCTTCCGATTCTCAGGTGAACGGAGCTTTGGGGCGGCCTTCCGAGGACGCAGACGGTGACTCCGGGGAAGATTCCCAGGACTTCCAAATCTTGGAGTGCCTGAGATTCGGCATCGCTCACTCTCACCACTTGAAAAGGCCGATAAAGCTCCACCTCCAGCAGAGTGGCTCCGGTCTGGCCGGGCAGTTCGCCCTCTAGCGTGGGGATCGGTGCCCCGTGTGGGTCGAAGTCGGGGTTGCCCAGAAATTCGCAGATACGGGCCTCCAGCTTTTCCGAGATGAAGTGCTCCAAAAGTTCGGCTTCGTCGTGGACCTCGTCCCAGCTGTAGCCCAGCGCCTGAGTGAGATAGAGCTCCAGCAGTCGGTGATGGCGCAGTATCTCCACCGCGACTTTTCGGCCTGATTCGGTGAGATGAACCCCTTGATATTTTTCGTACTCCACAAGCTTGTAGCCGGAGAGCCGTTTCACCATCTTGGTGACGGAGGCCGGTGAGAACTCGAGCCGGTCGGCCAGGGCTTGGGTCGACACCGCTTCGCCTTTTTTGCTCAGGCTAAAGATCGCTTTCAGGTAGTCTTCCATGGCGGGGCTAAGGGTCAGCCCGTCGGGGGTATGGCGGCGTTGAGGGATCTGAGTCACGGCTTCCTCACTCTCTGGGGATCGGGGTCCCGTGGGGGTCGATGTCGGGGTAGTCGAGTTCCTGGTCCATCTGATGAAGCTGAGATTCGTCAATGGAATGCTCAAGCCTGTGGGCGGTGGAGTGAACGTGAGGGGTGTCGAGATGAGTGTGCAGATAAACTTCCCACAGGCGATGAGTCTTGACTAGCTTTCGCGCTCTTTCTCGTCCCTCGTCGGTGAGATACCAGCCACTATCCGAGTACTTGAGCAAACCTTTCTTCTTCAGTCCGTAGGTGGTCAAGAATCGCTGGAAAGGGTTGACTAGTAAAGCTTCTTCGATGGTTTGCTCGGTGTGGAATTCGGGGCTGTCGGTGGGAGTTTCTTCGAGTCGATAAAGCATGCCCAGGAGATCCTCTTGCAGTACCTTCAAGGTCAACTCCAGTTGATAGAGGAGGCGGCTGAGGATGCCCTTGCGGGGGGCGAACAGGACGGCCACGGTGAAGAAGAGTCCGGCCACGACGGCCATCATCCCGGCCGTGTTGGTGTCTTCGAACCCTACTAGCGGGGGCAGAGTGATGGCAGCCAGATGCCCGAACACCGCCGAGGCCACGGCCACTGCTCCACTGATCCAGAGCATTCCCGAAAGGCGGTCGGTGGTGAGTTGGGCGGTGGCCGCGGGCACGATCATCATGGCGATCACCAGGATGCTCCCGACACTCTCGAAGGCGGCCACGGCTGTGGTCGCTACCATGCCCATCAGCAGGAAGTTCATCCACTTGGAGGGGATGCCTTGAGTGTCGGACAGTGCGGGATCGAAGGTGCTTATCAGAAGCTCTTTGTAGAGAGCGCAGACGAACCCAATGTTCAGTAGCAGCATCACGGAGAGCTTCAAGACGGCTCGGGGGACCGGCCATCCCGCCACCGAGACGGTGTCCAGGGGCACCAGTTCGACCGCTCCGTAGAGCACGCAGCCGGGGTCGAGATCGACGTGGTCGGCTCCGCGCACGATCAGGATCAGGCCGAGGGCGAAAAGGGTGGTGAAGACAACGCCCATGGCAGCGCTTTCTTCCACTCTTCCGAGCCGGTTGACCCAGTCGATAAAGAGGGCGGTCAAGACTCCCACCGCGGCGGCTCCGATGAACATGGAAAGGCTGTCGCGGCTGTGGGTGAAAAGAAAGGCCAGGGCCAGCCCGGGCAGCACGGCGTGACTGATGGCGTCGCCCATCATGCTCATTTTTCGGAGCACCAGAAAGCACCCGGGAATGGCACAGGCAAGGGCGCTGAGGATTCCGGTGATGACGATCCAGGTATCCAGGCTGGTCCAGGTCACGAAGAGGCGCTCCTCTCGATAGGGTGCGGGCTGGACAGTTTGGGAGCAGCTTTCTGCTCTTCCTTGAGAAGCTCTTCGAGCCGTCTGATGGTGGCCGGGTCCAGGACGTGTTCGACCCGGTCGGCGTCCCGGTCGACGTGGCTGGGGGCGATGTCCGCGTAGTTGATAAGATAGAGTTCCCACAGGCGGTGGTTGCGAACGATTCGGGAGGCCTGTTCCTCGCCGGCCGAGGTAAGCCGGACGCCGTCAGCGGAGCCCTCGATGAGTCCGTCCCGAGAAGCCCTGCCGAGCAGGCTCCTCAGGCGACTCGAGGTCCAGGAGCGGCAAGCCAGAAGCTCAGCGAAGCTGACGACTTCGCGATGTTCGTCTTCGGTGCACTCGAAGAGCGCACGCATAAGGTGTTGTCGGCCCACCTTTCGCGAGAGTTGATATTGTTGGCGAAAACGTACGAGTACTCCGCGGGCCGAACCGAAAATCAGGCTCAAGACAAAGAAGAGACTGTTGGTGAGAACGATGACGGCGCCGGCGGGAAGTTTGGGAACAACGGCGCTCAGAGCTGCGCCCAGCGCTCCGCCCAGCCCCCCGAAGGCGGCGGCGATGACGGCAAGCGGGAGAAGTTTCTCGGTCCAGAAGCGGGCGGCGGCGGGCGGGATGATCAGAAGCGCGATCACCAGAATCAGACCCACGGCTTGAAGTCCGATGACGGTCACCAAAACCACGAGAGTCATGAGCAAGACATCAAGCTTGCCTACCGGAAACCCCTGCGCCGCCGCGAAATCCTGGTCGAAGCAGAGGAGGCAAAACTCCTTGAAAAGGAGGACCACTACTCCGATAGAGAGCGCGGCCACAGCCCCGATCAACAGAGCGTCGGAGGTGAGCATGGAAGCGGTCTTTCCGTAGATAAAGGACTCCAGCCCGGCCGCCGAGCCTTCTCGCATCTTCTGGATCAGCCCCAGCAAAGAGACTCCCAGTCCGAAGAAGACGCTCAGCACGATACCTAGAGCCGCGTCCTCCTTGATTCGAGTGTACTTACCGATCACGAGCACAAGGCCCATACCCAGCAAACCCGAAAGAGCGGCGCCCGCCAGAAGGCCGGGCAGCCACTTGCCGCTTCCCCCCCAGGCGACCATGACCATAAAGGCCACGGCTATGCCGGGAAGAGTGGCGTGACTGACGGCGTCGGCCATCAGAGAACGCTTGCGCAGCAACATAAAAGAACCGATCAGGCCGCAGGCGATGCCCAGAGCGGTGGTGCCTAGAATGACCACCCTGGTGTTGTAGTCGCTCAAGCTGACGACCCGGAGGATCTGCTCCCAGGTCCCGCTATCTTGGAGAGCTTCCACTCAGGCGCTGGTCCTGCCCAGTTTGTGTCCGACGGCGTCCAGCATCGTGAGTCTTCCGCCGTAGGTTTTTCGAAGATTTTCCTCGTTGAAGACCTCCGAAGTCGGACCAGCCGCGACCACTCGCATATTGAGCATGAGAAGAAAGTCGAAGTACTCAGGGATGGTCTGGAGGTCGTGGTGGACCACCAGCACTGTTTTCCCGGCCGACCGAAGGGAACTCAGGAGAGTGATGATGGCTTTTTCGGTAGCCGCGTCGACTCCGGCGAACGGCTCATCCATGAAGTAGATGGTGGCATCTTGCACCAGCGCTCGCGCTAGAAACACACGCTGTTGTTGGCCGCCGCTCAGCTGGCTGATCTGGCGGTCGGCGTACTCTCCCATGCCCACTCGATCGAGCGCCTCCCGAGCCAGGTCACGGTGCTTCTGGCCGACCGGGCGAAACCAACCCAGTTTTCCATAGAGACCCATCGTCACGACATCCAGCGCGCTGACGGGAAAGTCCCAGTCCACCGACTCTCGCTGGGGTACGTAAGCCACCAGGTGGCGTTGCTCGGAGTACGGCTTCCCGTACATCATCACCCGTCCCGAAGCGCGGGGCACGAGGTCGAGAACCGCCTTGATGAGCGTGCTTTTTCCCGCGCCGTTCGGGCCGATGATGCCCACCAGTTTGCCCTCGGGGATATCCAGGTCGATATCCCAAAGGACCGGCTTGCGATGATAGGCCACCGTCATGTCGTGGATCGACAGAGGGGCGCTGTCCGAGTGTTCGTCGGGGAGGTGACCGTTGTTGCTCTTGTCCTGGCTCACTTGAGCTTTCCGTCCATCCCTTTCTCGGGCGCCTCACCCCCGAGGGCCCGCACGATGGTGGTGACGTTGTGATCGATCATCCCGATGTAGGTGCCCTCGTAGGTACCTGACGATCCCATCGCGTCCGAAAACAGCTCGCCGCCTACCTTGACATCGAAGCCCCGGGCTTTCGCTCCTTCGATCAGAGCCCTGACGTTCTTGTCCGCCACGCTCGTCTCCACGAAGACGGCCCCGATTTTTCTTTGCACGATAAGGTCGACGAGTTTGTTGAGGTCTCCCAGGCCGGCTTCGCTCTCGGTGGAGATACCCTGGATGCCGATCACCTCCAGGTTGTAGGCTCGACCGAGATAGTTGAAGGCATCGTGAGCGGTCACCATGACTCGCGAGGATTCGGGGATGGTAGCGAACCGTTCCGTGGCGTAGGTGTCCAAGGCTTGAAGCTTTTCCTGATAAGCTTGAGCGTTCTGCTGGTACAAAGCCTTGTTTTCGGGATCGTACTGCTCCATCGCTTGCTGAACCGCACCCACGGCTTTGCTCCAGCCCTGGACATCCATCCACAGGTGAGGATCGGGATGACCCTCGAACTCCGGTGGCTCGAGAAGGTACTGTTTGTCGATCTGGTCGGTGACCGCGTGGACAGGTTTATCTTTGGCTAAATTTTCCAGGACTTCCGACATTTTGCCCTCCAGGAGAAGGCCGCTGTAGAAGATGACGTCGGCTTCGGTGAGGCGCGCGACATCGGCCCGTGTGGGCTTGTAGAGGTGGGGATCCACCCCCTCGCCGATGAGGCCGGTGACTTCGGCTTTGTCGCCTGCCACATTGCGAACGATGTCAGCAACCATGCCGGTTGTGGCCACGATTTGGATGCGCTTTGGTCCGGAGGAAGGGGTACTCGAGTCTCCTTTGCTACAGCCGGTCGAGAACAGCGCGCAGCAAAGCAGTGTTATCAGAAGTCTGGAAATCATGCTTTTTAGCCTAGGCTAAAAAGCTGGAGTCGTCAACCGGCGTTTTCGAGCTTTTTGGCTGCTACAACGGCCCAGTGGCTCTCCGGATCGAGTTCGATGGCCGTGTGAAGGAATTCCACTCGAAGATGCTCGTCCTGCACCCGTTTGGCCAGCGCGGCCGCTCGCAAGTAGCCCAGAGCGCCCGGATGTCCGAGTGCTCGAAGGTCTCTGAAGTAGCTCAGAGCGGTCTGGAGATCTCCCTGGGCCGACGCGATTTCCGCCTTGGCCAAAGTGCGGAGACGAATCAGCTTTCGGTGGGAGGAGGTGTCCCAGGAGACTCCCGCCACCACTGTCTCGGCCGCTTGCGGATCTTCACAACGAGCCAGCAAGGTAGCGTAGTGGTATCGCAATTCCGTGCGGTAGAGCAAGGGAAGGTGAGAGAAGTCGATCTGAGTGGCCATGTGTCGAGAGGCGTCGAGTTCACCGTCCAGGTAGTAAAGATAGGCGCGTAGGAAGGTGACAAGACTGCTCAATAAAGGGCTTCCCGCGGCCTCTTCGTCCACCAAGTCCAAGCCTTCTCTGGCTTCTTCGAGGCGTCCCTGATTGATGAGAGCGGAACAGAGATTGGCGCGGCAGAAGGCGCGGCACAGGACGGTGACGTTGTCGGCGCGCTGGTTTGGCTTCGGATCCTGGACCGGGGAGCGAAGCAGGTGCTCGGCTTCGCGGTATCGTCCTCTCCCGATCAAGGTGGCGCCGTAGGAGGCCAGTGCCGAGCCTGCGTAGGGGCGAAGCGACTCAAGCTTGGGCTCTAATCCACGCCACACTTCCTCCACCAGTTCGAAGTCTTCCAGGGCATAAGCGGCCGTGATCAGATTGACGTCGCACATGGACCGATAGGTGGCTAGAAAGGGCGCTTTCCTGGCCCAAGAAAGCAGCTTGACCGCCTTCTCCGGTTGGCCTCGTACAAGGGCGCGCTCGGCGCTGGCGGAGAGGGCCGCCAGGGCCGATGTGTAGCCCAGGGGGATAAGGAGATAACCGAGGAAAAATGGTTCCATGGCGCGTCGAAGGGGCTGCTAAAGCGAAACCCGGATGATGAGTTAAACTCCGGCGCCCGCGAGCATCTCGCTCAAGACCTGATGGAGACGGTTCACCGATTCTTCTCGGCAAGAGTGCCCCATCAACCCGACCCGCCAAGCTTTGCCGGCCAAATCTCCCAGTCCGCCTGCAACCTCGATGTTGTGCTCGAGCAGAAGCTTTTTGCGGAGTGGGGCCTCTTCCACCCCTTCGGGAAGCAGCGTGGTGGTGAGGGTGGGCAATCTATGCTCGGCGTCCACGAACAGCTTGAAACCGAGATCTTCGAGTTTGGCATAGAGCAAATCTGCCGTCTTTTGGGTGCGAGCCCAGCGGTTTTCCAGACCTTCTTCGGCCAGCAGATTGAGCGCTTCATGCAGCGCGTACATCGTCTGAATCGACCCGGTGTGATGGTATCCGGGGGTCTCGTCCCAGTATTTCCAGTTCAGGAGAACGTCCAGGTACCAACTTTTCGGCGGCGTTTTTCGGGCCTTGATTTTTTCGATGGCCCGGTCGCTGAAAGTGATCGGACTGAGCCCGGGAGGGGCGGAAAGACACTTCTGGGCGCCCGTGTAGACGCAGTCCACACCCCACTCGTCGGTCCGAAACTCCACCCCGCCCAACGAGGCCACGGTATCGACCAGGAGAAGAGCTCCGGTCGGCTTGACCCGGTCGGCAATCGCTTTGATGTTCTGGCGCACTCCGGTCGACGTTTCTCCGTGCACCACGCTGACGAGGTGGACTTTCTCCAGCTTGTTCAGGGTCTGCCCGAGCACATCGGGGTCGATCGGTTGGCCCCAGGGGGCCGAGACCACGTGAAGGTCGACATCGGCTCTCTCATACATTTGCCGCATTCGGTCCCCAAAGAATCCGTGCACGCAGCAGACCACCGTGTCGCTGGGTTCGCACAGATTGTCGATGGCGCATTCCATGGCCGCCGTACCGGCGCCGGTCACGGTGAACGTGTATCGGTTTTGGGTCAGGAAAAGAGCCCGGAGTTGGCTTTGTACTTCTTTCATCAACTCCACGAAACTCGGATCGAGATAGCCGACCGCCGGCAAGCCGGCCGCCTCCAGCACACGCTCGGGGACTTCGCTGGGGCCGGGGCCTAAGAGGGTTCGGGGGGGTGGAGAAAGCTTGAAGTTTGACATCCCTTGAGTTTGTACAGAACCTTGTCCCAAACCTCTATAGGGACGCATGCCTTATCGGTGGAAGGCTTAGCAGATGGTGGAAAGAACATGGCGCGATGAAAATGGCATCCAAACTGTACATGAGATTGAGGACGGCCGGTCTGGCTCTGGCCGTTTGCCTGTTGGTGGGCTGCAACGGACCGGAAGGTGCGGTGGCGGTCGACGTGGGCGAGGCGAACGACGCCAGTAGCTATCGAGTCGACCTTTATGCCGACGAACCGGGGCTGAGTCTGGTCGAGGGAGCCTCGCTTCTCAACGAGCGTCAGGTGGTGTTGGACAATGTCCCGGTCGGTCGCTGGGCTCTCTTTATCCAGGCCCTGAACAACGACTCTCAGACGGTGGCCCATTTTCAGACCAAGGTCGAAGTGACCGAGGGGGATACCATCGAGGTGGTGGCGAGCACCTACAAGCCCGGAGCGCCAGGAGACGCCCCTCTCGAGTCGGAGTCGACTCTGGATTCCTTCGGACCCAACGGAGAGGCACTTCTGACGGCGACTTTCGCGGCCGATACCGACTTTGCGCCGGAAGCTTCCATCGATCTGGAGCTTGTCAGCGGGGAAGGTCTGGCCCAGGAGGAAGAAGCGGCGGGCCGCTCACTGAGTCGGGCACTAGGAGAGTCAGGGCGCCAATGCGGCACCTGCTTTATCGCTCCGGAAGATGTGCAGCAGGCGAATTCCGTGCGAAGTCAGGCCGTCAGCTACCAGGTCAGTGCAGTCGGTCCCGGAGAGAACCTCGACTTCTTCGTCATCACGACCTTCAAGACCGTGACCGCACAGCGGATTCTCACCGATGCCGAGACAGAGCATTGCCTGATTTTTGCGGAGTTGGTGGAGGGGGTCCCCGTGCTCTCGGAGCAAACGGCCCTGGCTATCGCCGAAGGTTTCGATTCCGACAACCCCTTTCAAGAAGGCGATAACGGAATTTACGAGGACACCCGCGCTCGATACGGTTCGGAGTGGGTTGTGAACGGTGGGCGAGACGGTGACGAACGTGTGGTCCTGTTGTTTCTCTCTTCAAACAGCATCGGCGGTACCGGCTTGTTCGGATTTTTCAACCCGGCCGACGAAAGGTCGAAGGAGACCAACGAAAGCTCCAACGAGGCCGAGCTCCTCTATCTGAACGCCGACCGAGCCGAGAACGATGTCTATGAAGCCCTGGTGACGATCGCCCACGAGTTCAGCCATCTCATTATCTTCAATCAGAAGATCGCTATGAACGGTGAGTTTCCGGACGGTGCGGTCTCTGAAAACGCTGTCCTGGACGAAGGCCTGGCCGTGCTCAACGAAGAGTTGAGCGGTTTCGGTTATACCGGAATCGACGGCGGCAACTTCTTTCTGCTTAGCTCCGTCTCGAATTTGCTGGAAGACGGCTTCAATCGCTCTTACTTTCAGTTCGGCGGACAGCTCTCCGACTACGGTGCCGGATATCTTTTTTGGCGCTATATTCACGACCAGGCGGGGATCGAGACCATCAACGCCATGACGACCTCTTCCAATGTCGGTCGCGCGAACGTGGCCGAGGTGCTGGGCGTGCCCTTCTCGGAGACCTTTCGAAGCTACACTCAGGCGGTGGCGCTGAACGGCCAAGACGGCGTGGACCCCGAACTGCAGTTCACCGATCTAGACCTGTTCGGTGACTACACTTCCACCGACGGCACCGAATTCGACCTCCAGGGCTTGCAAGGGATTCGTGGCGCGACTTTGCCCGGTACTCTCACCACGACCTTGCCGATCCAACCGTGGGGCACGGAGTTTTATTCGGCCACGGGCGGGGACGGTTCGCCCCTAACCTGGCGGGCCGCCGGGGCCCCCGTGGTCACCGGGGTGGTGCCGCTGGCCAACGCTGAATAGACGTTCTTGTGACGTTTGTTTTATGATTTGACAGTATTCTCCTCAAATAGTAGAGCGATAGCTCTCAGAGGAGACAATAACCATGATTAATAAATTACCGGCCTGGAGCCAACCAACCGTAAAGCAGTACGTGGAAACTGGGCAGTTCAAAGACCACAAACCGGTCCCGATGGAGCCGAGTGAAGCTGCCGAAGGCAGAGAACTGCTCTTGGGAATGATTGATGCCTATGTCGCCCAAGACAACACCTCGGTGGACAGCAATCCTGCCAAAGGCGTGATCGAGACCCAAGAGGATTTCTTCGGATCGGTGAGAGCCGAGTATCAGAACGAGAACGATGTCAAGGAAGGCTTTGCCACCGTCGCCGGCCGAGAGTCGGTAGTCTACATTCGCAACACCGAAAAAGCTCTGGATGTCCTGGTGGTGTCCAACGAGCAGGGAGCCGACGACGGCGTTTTTCACTTCAGCCACAGCGACCCGAACGGTAGTTTCACGACGATGAATTTCGACCAGATGATGATCGCTCGATAACAGCCGATTTTCCAACAGGCCCGGTCTTCCGGGCCTTTTTTAATTCAGAAGGAGACCTGAAGAGGTTCGGAACAGCAGGAAATATCTTCCGACGCCTTACGACGTAGGGTCGCAAGAATCTAAAGTAGGGGGCTCGCCCATCATGAATATCGCTCGAAAGCTAGGCCTTTTGTTGTTGCTCTTAGCGCTTTGTTTTGCTTGCAACACGGGAGGACGGAACGTCGCCGACGCCAGAGGCGGCTCGACCGGGGTGCCGGAGGAGCAGGAAGCTAAGGCGCTGCAGATCGTCCTGTCCGAAGGGCGGGAAGTGGATGCTGCGGCGGCGGAGCGCCCGATTGTGGAGGGCACGCCGCTTTCTCAGGCCCGCATCGACGAGCTTTTAAAGATGTTCACCGAGCCTCTTGAGACGGAGAAGGACAAGCCGGATT
>Ga0207914_100448_pt1 | contig 16671 bp, 13 predicted proteins | sample DeeseametaMP2497_FD_184171 | JGI IMG/M metagenome (GOLD analysis project Ga0207914, IMG submission 184171) | Marine microbial communities from East of Antigua and Barbuda, Atlantic Ocean - MP2497 (SPAdes) | ecosystem: Environmental > Aquatic > Marine > Oceanic | place: East of Antigua and... | reverse complement strand
ATGCCTACCCGCTGGTAACCGGTCCGGCGAGCACCGGATCGAGCCCGGAAAAAGGTGTCCGGGGTGGTCCGCCCGTGGTGGGAGGATTCCTGTGCATGAGCGGGACATTCTCCAGCCCTGACCGGGGGCGGCACATCTTCGCTGATGTGCTGGCGCGGTATGCGGCGCAGACGTGCGACGGGCGGTTGGGCGCCGTCGAGCGTCGCGTGCGCGCTGCTGTCAGGGTAGCGGTGACCGGCCGGCAGGGGGTGGGCCCGAGCAGTGTCGCCGCCGCGCTCTCCGGTGCCGGGCACATGATCACCCGCGACGTGGACGGCGCCGACGTGCACGTGCGGGTCATCGCCGAGGCGCTCAAGCCGGAGGACGAGTGGGCGCTTCGGGACAGCTCGGTGCCCGCCGTGGTGGTGCTGAACAAGGCGGACCTGGCCGGCGCCGACCCGGGCGGGCCGTTGGCCGGGGCGGAGCGCATGGCCGCCCGGTTGGCCGCGGAACTCGGGCTGCCCGTCGTGCCGATGGTCGCCCCGCTCGCCGACGTCGCGCTGGGCGACGAGGAGCTGGCGGCGTTGCGTGTACTGGCGCGCTGCGCGGCCGACATGACGTCCACCGACGCGTTCGTCGCGGCACCGCACGACGTGCCGGGTGAGGTGCGATCGCGGCTGCTGGTCACGCTGGACCGGTTCGGGCTGGCGCACGCCATCCTCGCCGTGGCCGAGGGTGCTGCGGCCGGGCCGGTGGCGCAGCGGTTGCGGGAGCTCAGCCAGGTCGACCGAGTCCTGGACCGGCTGACGGCCGCGGCGGCGCCGGTCCGCCATCATCGGATCGCTGCCGCGCTGGTCGAACTGCGCATCCTCGCCGCGTGCAGCGGTGACGAGCAGCTCGCGGCATTCTGCTGCGCGGACGACACGGTGCTCGCGGTGAGCGCCGCCGCCGTCGACGTCGTCGAGGCCAGCGGGGGCACCGTCGCCGGCGGGGACAGCCCGGAGGATCACCTGAAGCGGGCGCTGCGTTGGCGTAGCTACGGCCAGGGGCCGGTGAGCCCGCTGCATCAGCGCTGCGCGGACGACATCGTGCGGGGCTCGCTGCGCCTGTTGGACCGCGTCCGGTGACGGCGGTGGTGCACGTCACCGGGCCGCCGCGGGCGGGGGTCAGCAGCGTGGCCGCGTGTCTGCGCGACCGGATGCCCGGGGTGACGGTGGTCGACACCGCCGACCCGGCGGCCACGCGCAACGCCCCCGGCCCCGACATCGTCGTCTTCGTCGTCTCGGCGGTCGCGCCGGTTACCGAGTCGGACTGCGCGCTGGCCGTGTCGGCCTGCCGGTCGACCGATGCGGTGATCGCGGTGCTCACCAAGATCGACGACCACCGCGACTGGCGCGGCGTGCTGGCCACCAGCCGGCAGCGGCTGGCCTCCTGTGCGGCCCGATTCGCGTCGGTGCGCTGGGTGACGGCCGCCGCCGCGCCGCGGCTCGGCGAGCCTGCGGTCGATGACGTCGTCGCTGCGCTCACCGCCGCGCTGTCCGACCCCGACCTCGCGCGACGCAACACGCTGCGCCGCTGGGAAGCCCACCTCGGCGCGGCGCTCACCGGGATGCACGCCGCGGACTCCGGGCACCTTGCCCGGGTGAGCACGCTGCGCGCACACCGGGATACGTTGGTGCGCAACCATCTTCCATCGGGGGCGGTGTCCGTGCGCCACCCGATGCAGCGCGCCCGGCTGGAGTTGGCCTCGGCCGCGCGGCAACGGTGCGTGACGCTGCGCACCGAACTCTTGGGGGCCGCGGCCGAGACGACCATGGTCGCGGAGATCGAGGAGCGCGTGCGCCGACGATGCGGCGAGGTGATCGCCGAGGTCGACGAGCAGGTATCGCTGCGGCTGCAGGACCTGGCGAGCGAGCTCGGCGCGAGCCTGCCGGAGCCGTCGGCGGTGGCCGAGGTGTGTTTCGGGGATCCGCCGCTGCGGCAGCGGCGTCTGGAGTCGCGTGTGACGACGGTGCTCGGGGCCGGCTTCGGATTCGGTGCCGGCCTGGTGGTGGCGCGCTGGGTCACCGGCCTCGCGCCCGGGCTGACCGTGGCCGGGGCGCTGGTCGGGGCGGCGGTCGGGCTCGCCCTGACGCTGTGGGTGGTGGCCGCGCGGGCGCTGCTGTATCGACGCGCGGTTCTGGCCCAGTGGATCGGGGAGGCGACTGGCACGGTCCGCGCGGCGCTCGACGAGCGGATCGCGTCGCGTCTGCTGGCCGCCGAGGCGGCGGTCACCACCGCCCGGCTGGCCCAGCGCGCCGGCATGGCCGAGCGCGTCGCCGAGTGCGACGCGCAGCTGCGCGGCCACGTTCTCGCCGCCCGCCGCGCCCAGGCGCTCCGGGAGGCCAGTGAACCCGGGCTGGCGCGGGTGTTGACCGTCGTGCGGGACGGTTTGCGGGAACCGGATTCGACGCGCACACTTGTTACCGATCGGTAGCAGGCCCGGTGGAGGGCATCTGAATCGTTCCTGTGAGTGAACGGACATAGTCCTGAATTCCCGCGGGTATGTCACCCGCGTTAACCTCGATACCAGGGGCGGCGCTGGCTGCTACCGATTTCGGGCCTGTGGCCCCGGATCGCGCAGCTGCGTCCCGGCAGACATCTCGCAGGACGATGCAGGAGACGACACAGCATGACCGCAGCGACCATTCCAGGTCTGGATTCCGCACCGACGAAGCATGAGGGGCTGCTGGCCTGGGTGCGGGAGGTCGCGGAGCTGACTCAGCCCGATCGCGTCGCCTGGGCCGACGGGTCCGACGAGGAGAACCAGGCCCTGTGCGACCAGCTGGTCGAGGCGGGCACGTTCCAGAAGCTCAACCCGGAGAAGAAGCCCAACTCCTACCTGGCGCTGTCCGATCCGTCCGACGTGGCGCGCGTCGAGTCGCGCACCTTCATCTGTTCACAGCGTGAGATCGACGCCGGCCCGACGAACAACTGGATGGATCCGGCCGAGATGCGCGGCCTCATGACCGACCTGTACCGCGGCAGCATGCGGGGCCGCACGATGTGGGTGGTCCCGTTCTGCATGGGTCCGCTCGAGGCTGAGGATCCCAAGCTGGGCGTCGAGATCACCGACTCTGAGTACGTCGTCGTCTCGATGCGCACCATGACCCGGATGGGTAGGGTCGCGCTGGACAAGATGGGCACCGACGGCTTCTTCGTCAAGGCGCTGCACTCCATCGGTGCCCCGCTGGAGCCGGGCGAGAAGGACGTGCCGTGGCCCTGCAACGACACCAAATACATCACGCACTTCCCCGAGACCCGCGAGATCTGGAGCTTCGGTTCCGGCTACGGCGGCAACGCGCTGCTGGGTAAGAAGTGCTACTCGCTGCGCATCGCGTCGGCGATGGCGCACGACGAGGGCTGGCTGGCCGAGCACATGCTGATCCTCAAGCTGATCTCCCCGGAGAACAAGGCGTACTACATCGCCGCGGCGTTCCCGTCGGCCTGCGGCAAGACCAACCTCGCGATGCTGCAGCCGACCATTCCGGGCTGGCGCGCGGAGACCGTCGGTGACGACATCGCCTGGATGCGCTTCGGCAAGGACGGCCGCCTCTACGCGACCAACCCCGAGTTCGGGTTCTTCGGTGTCGCGCCGGGCACCAACTGGGACTCCAACCCCAACGCCATGAAGACCATCGCCGCCGGCAACACCGTGTTCACCAACGTCGCCAAGACCGACGACGGTGACGTGTGGTGGGAAGGCCTGGAGGGCGAGCCCGACCACCTGATCGACTGGAAGGGCAACGACTACATCCTGCGGGAGACGGAAACCAAGGCGGCGCACCCGAATTCGCGCTACTGCACACCGATCTCGCAGTGCCCCACGTTGGCGCCGGAGTGGGACGACCCGCAGGGCGTGCCGATCTCGGCGATCCTGTTCGGCGGACGCCGCAAGACCACCGTCCCGCTGATCACCGAGGCGCGCGACTGGCAGCACGGTGTGTTCATCGGGGCCACGCTGGGCAGCGAGCAGACGGCCGCGGCCGAGGGCAAGGTCGGCACCGTGCGTCGCGACCCGATGGCGATGCTGCCGTTCATGGGCTACAACGTCGGTGACTACTTCCAGCACTGGATCAACATCGGCAAGCAGGCCGACGAGTCCAAGTTGCCGAAGGTGTTCTTCGTCAACTGGTTCCGCCGCGGCGACGACGGCCGGTTCCTGTGGCCCGGCTTCGGTGAGAACAGCCGGGTGCTCAAGTGGGCCATCGAGCGCATCGAGCACACGGCCGACGGCAAGAGCACGCCGATCGGCATCGTGCCCACCGCCGCCGATCTGGATCTGGACGGGCTCGACGTCGACGCCGCTGATGTCGACGAGGCGCTGAAGGTGGTCCCCGACGAGTGGCGCAACGAGCTGCCGCTGATCGAGGAGTGGTTCGAGTTCGTCGGCGAGAAGTTGCCCACCAGCATCAAAGACGAGTTCGACGCGCTCAAGCACCGCCTCGACGAAGCCTGACAAGGCCTGCGCGCCCACCGATTGTTCGGCCCCGCGAGAGTGCGGGTCGGCACGCCGACTGCTTGACACCTGTCAAGTACGGCGAAGTATTCTCACCGCATGCAGATCCGCGACACTGCCGTTGCCACCCCCGACAAGCCCGCCGTCATCATGTATCCCTCGGGGACGGTGGTGACCTTCGGTGAACTGGAGGCCCGGGCCAACCGCCTGGCGCACCTGTTCCGCATGGCCGGACTGGTCGAGGGCGACGCGGTCGCGATCCTGATGGAGAACAACGCCCACATGCACGCGGTCATGTGGGCCGCCCGCCGTGCGGGGCTGTACTACGTGCCGATCAACACGCACCTGACCGCGGCGGAGGCGGCCTACATCATCGACAACAGCGCCGCGAAGGCGATTGTCGGATCGGCCAAGCTGACCGACACCCTGGCAGGCTTGGCCGACGAACTGCCCAACGGCCTACCGTCGCTGCTGCTGATCGCCGACGGCACCCTGCAGGGATGGTCGAGCTACCCCGAATGCGTGGCCGACCAACCGGACACCCCGATCGACGACGAGATCGAGGGCGATCTGCTGCAGTACTCCTCGGGCACGACCGGGCGCCCCAAGGGCATCAAACGCGAACTGCCGCATGTGCCACCTTCGGAGGCGCCGGGGCTGATGGCGGCGCTGGTGTCGTTCTGGATGCACCCTGACACGGTGTATCTGAGTCCGGCACCGCTCTATCACACCGCTCCGTCGGTGTGGTCGATGCAGACCCAGGCCGGCGGCATCACCACGGTGGTGATGGAGAAGTTCGACGCCGAGGGTGCTCTGGACGCGATCGCCAAACACCGCGTCACCCACGGCCAGTTCGTCCCGGTGATGTTCACCCGCATGCTCAAGCTCCCCGACGAGGTCCGCAAGGCCTACGACGTGTCGAGCCTGGAGCGGGTCATGCATGCCGCGGCGCCGTGCCCGGTGGAGATCAAGAAGCAGATGATCGACTGGTGGGGCCCGATCGTCGACGAGTACTACGCCTCGTCCGAAGCGCACGGCTCGACATTGATCACCGCCGAGGAGTGGCTCACCCACCCGGGCTCGGTCGGCCGCCCGCTGGCCGGTGCGGTGCACATCGTCGGCGAAGACGGCACCGAGTTGCCGCCCGGTGAGCCCGGCGAGATCTACTTCGAGGGCGGCTTCGACTTCGAGTACCTCAACGACCCCGACAAGACGGCGTCATCGCGACATGCCAGCGGCTGGAAGACCGTCGGCGACATCGGCTACGTCGACGAGGAGGGCTACCTGTACCTCACCGACCGCAGGCACCACATGATCATCTCCGGCGGGGTGAACATCTACCCGCAGGAGGCGGAGAACCTGCTGGTCACCCATCCGAAGGTGATGGATGCCGCGGTGTTCGGCGTGCCGGACGACGAAATGGGTCAACGCGTCAAGGCGGTCGTGCAGACCGTCGACCCCGCCGACGCCACACCGGAATTCGCCGACGAACTGCTGGCCTGGCTGCGCGATCGCCTCGCGCACTACAAGTGCCCACGATCGATATCGTTCGAGGCGCAGCTGCCCCGCACCGACACCGGCAAGCTGTACAAGCAGGAACTGATCGCGAGATACTCGCGCTGATGCATGTCGCCGACCTGTCGGAGCCCCCGCCGCTCGAGGACGCGGGCCCGTCGGGTGTCGTGGTCGCAGTCGGCGACCTCGACTCGGCACACGCCGAATACTGGTTGCAGCGCGCCAGTTTCACGCTGATCGAGCACTCGAGCGACGATCCCCGCACGGTGTGCGTCGATTCGGTGCCCGACGTCCTCGCCGTCCTGCAACGGCGGTGCAGCACCTGGCCGGTGGCGGCGGCGACCGGTGACGACGTGCTGCGAGCGGTCGACATCTCGGCGCCCGCCTTCGCCGGGGTGATCACCGAGTCGCTGGCCTACTCGACGTTGCAGAGCGGCGCCGAGTTCGCCGCCTGGCTGCACCGTCGCGGACCCAGAACCGTTCCCGACGAAGCAGATCCGGTACTGGCCGACCGCGACGCGGACACGCTGCGCATCCGGTTCAACCGGCCGCGACGGCACAACGCGTTCACCACCGCAGCACGGGCGGCCTTGCTCGACGCCCTCACCGTCGCCAGGCTGGACCCGACCGTCACCGAGGTCGTGCTCTCCGGAACCGGCCCGTCGTTCTGCAGCGGAGGGGATCTCGACGAGTTCGGCACGTTCAGCGACCCGGCTGCCGCGCACCTGGCCCGCACCCGCCACAGCCCCGCGCTGGCGCTGGACGAACTGCGCGGCCGCCTCGGTCAGCGGCTTCGCGCGCAGATACATGGACAGGTGCTCGGCAGCGGCCTGGAGATGGCGGCGTTCTGCGGTCGGGTGAGCGCCGACCCGCAGACGCGGATGGGGCTGCCCGAGCTCGAGCTCGGGCTCATCCCGGGTGCGGGCGGGACCGTGAGCATCACCCGCCGAATCAGACGATGGCGCACCGCCTATCTGTTCCTGACCGGTGTTCTCATCGACGCGCGGCAGGCACTGCAGTGGGGCTTGGTCGACGAGGTCACCGCTGACGGGCCGGCCGGATGATCATCTCGTTGACATCCACGTCGGCCGGCTGAGCGATGGCGAATGCGACCGCGGCCGCGATGGCGTCCGGGGAGATCGCCGCGGCCCGGTAGTCGCGCATCGCCGCGCTCGCCGTCGGATCGGTGATCGTCTGCGCCAGTTCGGATTCGACGACGCCCGGCGACACGGTGGTCACCCGGATCGACGGGTCGGACTCCAGGCGCAGGCCCTCGGTGATCGCCCACGCCGCGTGCTTGGTCGCCGAATAGACCGCCGAGGTGGGGACCACCTCGTGCGCGCCGACCGACGCGACGGTGATGACGTGCCCTGCGCCCTGCCGCTGAAAGTGGGGGAGGGTGGCGGCGATGCCGTGCAGCAGGCCACGTACATTCACGTCGATCATCCAGTTCCACTGATCGACGAGCAGGGCGTCCAGCCGTGACAGCGGCATCACGCCGGCGTTGTTGACGATGACGTCCACCCGGCCGTGCGCCGCGACGGTGGCGTCGACGAAGGCCGTCACGTCCGCCGGGTCGGTGACGTCGAGACGGCGTGTCTCGATGCTGCCGCCGGTGCCCTCGACGCTGTGGGCCAGATCGGTCAGCCGGTCGGTGCGTCGCGCGCCGGCAACGACATGGTGCCCCGCTGCGGCGAGCCGCGTGGCCACGGCTGCACCGATTCCGCTGCTGGCTCCGGTGACGAGGACGATCTTCGATTCGGTCATGCTCCCAAGCTTCGACAACCGAGGCCGGCTCAACCAGGGTGCGTTGCACCCAGCCGACGCCGCGGTAGCGGCTCCTATGCTGGCGGGATGGGTGACCTCGGGGACTACCTACGCAGCCGGCGGGCCGCGGTCGCGCCGGCCGACGTCGGCCTGCCCGGCGCCGGGCTGCGACGGGTCCCGGGCCTGCGCCGCGAGGAGGTGGCGCTGCTGGCCGGTGTCAGCGTGGACTACTACACCCGTCTGGAGCAGGGTCGCGAACGCTCACCGTCGGTGCAGGTCCTCGACGCGCTGGCGGCGTCGCTGCGCCTCGACGCCGACGGCCGGCGGCACCTGTTCGGGCTGGCCGGCCTGACACCGCGGCCGGGTGGCGGCCCGGTGTCCGGCACCGTCGACCCGGGACTGCTGCGCCTGATGCAGGCGTGGCCCGACAACCCCGCTCTGGTCTACAACCGCGCCTTCGACGTGTTGGCTGCCAATGCAATGGCCGCCGCGTTGTTCGGCGGGTTCGGCACCGTCGGCAATCTGATGCTGCTGGTGTTCACCGAGCCAGCGTCGCGGACGTTCTACGCCGACTGGCCGGTGGTGGCCGTCGACGCCGTCGCCGGGTTCCGGATGTCCTACGGCACCGACCCCGATGACCCGCGCGTCCGAGAGGTGCTGGCGCAGCTGCTGGCGACCAGCGAGGAGTTCCGCCGGCTGTGGGCCCGCCACGACGCCCGGCGAAAGAGCGCCAGTGTGAAGAGGTTTCATCACCCCGAGGTCGGTTCGCTGACGCTGACCATGCAGACGTTCGATGTGCGGTCCGCCCCCGGCCAGGAACTCGTGGTCTACGACGCGGAACCGGGCGGTCCGGACGCCGATGCGCTGGCCATCCTGGGCAGCGTGGCGGCGCAGCGCTGAGTCAGCCCGACCGGCGCAGCGTCACCCGGTAGGTGTACTGCTCGGGCAGGAACTGGCTGACCGCCAATTCCATTGCCCGCCCGTCGCTGTCGGTGTAGAGCCGGTCGACACGCAGCATCGGGTGCCCAGGTGGGCAGCCCACCGCGGCCGCGGCGGCGTCGGTGGCCGCCGAGACGGTGATCGATTGAGCGGCCTCGGCGATCGGAACCGGTGAGCACGGCTCGAGCAGCCCGATCACTGTGTGGGTGCTGGTCGCGCCGGTGGCCAGGTGCGGTGAGCCGGACACGGTTTCGGCCACCGCCGGGGGCAGGTGGACGACGGTGTGGCCGAACGCGATGCCGGCGTGCAGCCGGCGGAACACCACCGTGTACACGACGTCACCGTCCAGGCGCAGTCGGCTCGCGGCTTCGATGTCCACCCGGCGGCGCAGACCTTCGAGGACCTCCATCGTGGTGTCCTGCGACAGGCTCATCAGGTCCTCGATCGACCCCAGCTGACGCAGATACCGTCGCCCTTGTCCACCGGCGTAGCTGCCGCGCCCCGGCACTCTGAACACCACTCCCTCGGCGACCAGGTCCTGGAAGGCGCGGCGGACCGTCTGGCGCGACAACCCGTGGCGGGCGACCAGTTCGGACTCGGTCGGCAACCGGGTGCCGTCCGGGTAGTGTCCCGCCGCGATGTCGGCCCGGAGTTGTTCCCGCAGAATCTGATACGCGGGTGCCCGGGTGGTGACCACCATCAGATGCCGCCTCGGGCCACCAGCTGGCCGGCGATGACGTTGCGCTGGATCTCGTTGGTGCCCTCACCGACGATCATCAGGGGGGCGTCGCGGAAGTACCGCTCGACGTCGAACTCGGTGGAATAGCCGTAGCCACCGTGGATGCGGACCGCGTTCAGCGCGATCTCCATCGCCACCTCGGAGGCGAACAGCTTGGCCATCCCGGCCTCCATGTCGGCGCGCCGGCCGTCGTCGTACCGGTCGGCGGCATGCAGGGTCAGCTGGCGGGCCGCGGTCAGTTTGGTCGCCATGTCGGCGAGGTAATGGCCGACGGCCTGGTGCTTCCAGATCGGCTGCCCGAAGCTCTCCCGGCTCTGGGCGTAGTCCAGGGCATCCTGTAGCGCCGCGGACGCGACACCCAGGGCGCGAGCGGCCACCTGGATGCGGCCGGTCTCCAGGCCTTTCATCATCTGGGCGAATCCGCGACCGGGGGCGTCGCCCAGAATCGCCGACGCCGGCACGCGGCAGTCGTCGAAGCTCAGCTCACACGACTCGACGCCCTTGTATCCCAGCTTGGGCAGGTCGCGTGACACCGTCAGCCCCGGGGCCGGGTTCTCCACCAGGACGACGGAGATGCCGGCGTGCCGGGGCGTGGCGTGCGGGTCGGTCTTGCACAGCAGTGCGATGAGCCCGGACCGGCGGGCGTTGGAGATCCACGTCTTCGCGCCGTTGATCAGCAGATCGTCACCGTCGCGGCGGGCCACCGTGGCCATGTTCTGCAAGTCCGAGCCGCCACCGGGTTCGGTCAGCGCCATGGTGGCCCGCGTGTCACCGGTGGCCAGTGCGGGCAGGTAGCGCTGCTTCTGGGCGTCGGTGCCGAACAGGGCCAGGAGCTTGACCACCACGGTGTGGCCACCCATCGCACCGGCCAGACTCATCCAGCCTCGGGCCAGTTCCTGGGTGACATGCACATAGCACCGCGTCGAGACGGGGGTGCCGCCGTACTCCTCGGGGACCGCCAGGCCGTAGATGCCGAGCTGCTTCATCTGCTCGATCCATGCCTCGGGGTAGGTGTTGGCGTGTTCGACGTCGCGGACCCCGGGTTTGACGTCGCGATCGACGAACGCCCGCACCGTGTCGACCAGCATGACCTCTTCGTCGGTCAGTCCGTCGCTCACGCAGCTTCCTCCTCCACCCGAAAGGTACGGCCATTTGTTCCTCGGCCTCGCCCGAATGTTGACACAGCTTGGGACGTAGTGCCAACATGCCCGCTGTGACTTTGTCCGGCCAAATTGCGGGGGGCCCGTTCTTCGACGACCTGACCGTCGGTCAGGTGTTCGACACCGCTCCGTCGATGACCCTCACCCCGGGTGCGGCGGCCACGCATCAGGCGATCCTCGGGGACCGGCTCAGGTTGGCCCTCGACGCGGAACTCGCGACCGCCGTCGTGGGTGCCACCGCGCCGCTGGCGCATCCGGCACTGGTCTGTGACGTGGCGATCGGGCAGTCCACGGTGGTGACCCAGCGGGTCAAGGCCAACCTGTTCTATCGGGGTCTGACATTTCACCGGTTCCCGGTCATCGGCGACACGCTGTTCACCAGGACCGAGGTGGTCGGGTTGCGGCAGAACACGGCGAAACCGGGCCGAGCACCCACCGGTCTGGCGGCCCTGCGGATGACCACGATCGACGGCGTGGGGCGGCTGGTGCTGGACTTCTACCGGTGCGCGATGCTGCCGTGCAGCGGTGACGGGGTCGAGACGGGGCATCGCGACGACCTGGGCGGCATAGGGGCCGGCGTCCCGCCGCAGGCTGAGCCCACGGCGGACTGGGACGCGGCGGCCTACCGGACGCGGGTGCGCGGCGATCACTTCGACGCCGTGGCGGCCGGCACGGTGCTGCGCAGCACCGCCGACGTCGTCAGCGGTGCACCCGAGCTGGCCCGGCTGACGTTGAACATCGCTGCCACTCATCATGATTCGCGGCCCGGCGGTCGCCGGCTGGTCTACGGCGGACATACGATCGGGCTGGCGCTGGCGCAGGCCTGCAGGTTGCTCCCCAACCTGGTGACCGTGCTGGGCTGGCAGTCCTGCGATCACACCGGGCCCGTACACGAGGACGACACGCTCTACAGCGACCTGCACATCGAACACGCGGAACCGCGACCCGACGGACGTGGCGGCCTGCTGCGGTTGCGTTCGGTGGTGTTCGCCGCCGACAGCGGGGGCGACCGACAGGTGTTGGACTGGCGCTTCACCGCGCTGATGTTCTGAGTGCGGACGGTGGCGGCCACAATGGGATGGTGACGCCCGTGACAGTGCCGACCGCCGTGCTCGAGCACGCGGGCGGGGTCGCGCGCGAGGTCGCCGCCGAGCTGGGCATCGACATCGACGTGCAGGAGCTGCTGGGCGGCCGCGCCGCCATGCTGGGCCTGACCGCCGGCGAACAGGTCTCTGCCGGCGGCGCCACACGATTGCTGCCCGGCCACGACGGGTGGTGCGCGCTGACGCTGTCCCGCCCCGACGACATCGATGCGGTGCCCGCTCTGGTCGAGCGCGACGGCGTCGGCGCCGACCCGTGGCCGGCGGTGCGGCACGGTGTGCGCCGCCTCGGTGTGACGGCAATAGCCGAGCGGGCCCGCCTGCTCGGGCTGCCCATCGGGGTGCTCGGCGAGACCGGGCCCGCCCCGATACGGTTGCGCCGCATCGGCGATCGGCTACCTCGCCCGGCGTTGACGGACCAGCTGGTGGCCGACCTGTCCTCGATGTGGGCCGGTCCGCTGTGCGGTGCGCTGCTGGCCCGAGCCGGTGCGACCGTGGTCAAGGTCGAGACCGCAACGCGGCCCGACGGGACCAGGTTCGGCTCGACGGCCTTCTTCGACTGGATGAACGGCGACAAGCTCTCCTACCGGGTGGATTTCGAAGCGCCGGAAGGTCTGCGCAGACTGCTGCGAGTCGCCGACGTGGTGATCGAATCCTCCCGTCCGGGTGCGCTGGAGCGGCACGGCGTCGGAGTCGCCGACCTCGGCCCGCACGATGGCAGGGTGTGGATCCGGATCACCGGACATGGCACCGAGGGCGAACGCGGCGGGTGGGTGGCCTTCGGCGACGATGCCGCGGTGTCCGGCGGTTTGGTCGGTGGCCGGCAGTCGTCTCCGCAGTTCTGTGGGGACGCCCTGGCAGACCCGTTGACGGGGTTGCACGCCACCCGCGCGGTGCTGCGGTCACTGGCGCGCGGTGGAGGAGAGCTCGCTGATCTCTCGATGGCCGCTGTCGCTGCGCACTATGCCGGTGTGCCGCGTGACGCCGAAACACCGTGCAGCGTAGTGCCGCAGCGCATCATGTCGGCGTCCGAGCTGGGCGCCGACACGACGCGCGTCGAGGCCCTCGTCGCCGGGCGGCTGGCCGCGCGATGCTGATCCAGCGGGCCGTGCTGCTCGACGGTACGCCCGCCGACATCCGGGTCGGAGCACGGATCGTCGACGTCGCCGACAGGTTGGTGCCGCGACCCGGCGAGGATGTCTACGACGCGGCGGGCGGCACCGTGCTGCCCGGGTTGCACGACCACCACCTGCACATCCGCGCGGCCGCGGCGGCGATGACGTCGGTGCATGTCGGCCCCGAGGTGGTGCGGAACCTCGACGATCTGCGCCGGCTGCTCACGGGGGCACCCGTCGGTGCCGACGGCTGGATTCGGGCGGTCGGCTATCACGACGCCGGCGCAGGCGAACTCGACCGCGGGGTGCTGGACGCGGCTGGCCCGCCTGTGCCGGTGCGGGTGCAGCACCGCAGCGGCGTGCTGTGGGCGGTGAATTCGGCTGGGCTGCAACGGCTCGGGCTGCCCGGGCATCCCGACGGCCGGCTGCGCAGCGCCGACATCTCGTGGTCGGCGGCGCTGCCGCGCACCGAGCCGGACCTGGCGCAGTTCAGCAACCGCTTGAGCGGTTACGGTGTCACCGGTCTGACCGACGCGACGCCCGATCTCGGTGCCGCGGACGCGGCGGTGATGGCCGAGGCGCGCCGGCGCGGGGACTTGCGTCAGGGCGTGCACCTTCTGGCGCCGGGCAAGAGAATCCTGCACGACGACGGTCTCGATCTCGACGAGCTCACCCGGTGGGTGGGTGACCGGCATGCCGAGAATGTGCCTGTCGCGCTGCACTGCGTCACCGCCGCGCAGCTGATCGTGGCGTTGGCGGCGCTGCGCAGCGCCGGCCGGCACCCAGCGGACCGCATCGAGCACGCCGCGACCGTGCCCGACGACGCCGTCGCCGAGCTGGCCGCCGCCGGGGTCACCGTGGTGACGCAGCCGAACTTCGTCGCCGAGCGTGGCGATCAGTACCTGGTCGATGTTCCGGCCGCACAACATCATGAGCTGTGGCGGGTGGCCACGCTGACCCGCGCCGGGGTCCCGGTCGCGCTGTCGACCGATGCACCGTTCGGCGATGCCGACCCGTGGGCGGCGATGCGCGCGGCGGTCCACCGACGCACCCCCGGTGGCGCCGTCCTGGGCCCGCGGGAAAGGATTTCGGCGCAAGCGGCGTTGACGATGTTTCTCGGCACCGCGCAAGCGCCACTGTCCCCACGCCGGGTCTGCCCCGACGCCCCGGGAGATCTCTGTGTGCTGTCGGAGCCGCCCGCGACGGTGCTGGGTGAACTCGACGCCGGGCTGGTCGCGGCGACGGTGCTCGCGGGTGAGCTCGTGTTCGACCGCGGCTGAGTGTCTCAGGCCGCGGCCGGCGCGAAGGCGGTGGTGAGCATCGCGCACTGGCTTCGGAAGAACGACTGTGACACATCGGCTTTGGGGGCGATGCCGTCGAACCCGTGGAACGCTCCCTCGATCACCATGACCTCGCAGGCCACGCCGGCCGCGCGGAGGCGTTCGGCGTAGGCGAGGTCTTCGTCATGGAACAGGTCGAACGTCCCCACGCCGATCCAGGCCGGGGGCAGCCCGGCCAGATCGTCGCGACGAGCGGGGACGGCTCGATCCGGATCGGCGTCGCCGAGGTAGGCGCGCCAACCGAACCGGTTGCTGGACTGGTTCCACAGCCGGTGCCCGGGATGATCCAGATCCTTGCGCAGCACGGTCCGATCGTCGAGCATCGGATACACCAGAAGTTGTGCGGCCACGGGGATCTCCCCGATATCGCGGGCGTGCAGTGCCAGGGCGGCAGCCAGTCCACCACCCGCGCTGGCCCCACCGATCGCCACTCGGCCCGGATCCACCGCGGGCAGCGCGACCAACCAGCGCAGCGCCGCATAGCAATCGTCGAGCCCAGCCGGGTACGGGTGCTCCGGGGCCAGCCGATAGTCCACCGCCACCACCGTGGCACCGAGCTCGGCGGCGAACCGGCGGCACAGCACGTCGTCCTGGGCGGCGTCGCCGATGACGTATCCGCCGCCGTGGATCCACAGCAGCGCGGGCCCCGGCCCGCTGCCGGTGGGCGGGCGGTGCAGGCGCACCTTGACTCCGGGCGCCAGGGTGAGCACCTCCACGCCCTTCGGTGGGTGGCGCCACATCATCCGGGTCGCGGCGCGGACGAACGGCAGCGTGACGGGGGTGATCATCTGCTTGGGGACGAGGCGGGCGCTGCGACGCAGCTCGGGGTGGAATTCGATGCTGGGCACCCGATAAGTATGCGCGGGCACGGCTGCCACCCGGTGCGGTATCGCACTCGACCACCAGCACGTATGTCTGGGCCATTTGCTGGATGGCAGTATTGACGCGTGTTCCAATATCCGGTGGGGCGGATTGTTGAATCCGAGAGGATTGCTGGATTCCTGCGTGCGGTCGAGTCGTGGCCCGCCGCACTGGTGCTCGACGGGGAAGCAGGCATCGGCAAGAGCACGGTTTGGGAGGCAGGTCTGCAGCGCGCCAGGGAGGCCGGCATGCATGTGCTGTCGGCGCGGGCGTGGGGAGCCGAGTCGGTGCGGGCCTGGGCCACGGTCGCCGAACTGCTGGCCGACGTCACGCCCGACATCGTCGCCGAACTGCCCGAGGTGCAACGCGGGGCGGTCACCGGCCTCCTGATGCGCGACCGGCTCGACGAGCCCGCGGACCAGGCGCCCGTCGCGAACTCACAGGTGCTGGCCGCGGCGATGCTGTCGATCATCGACGCGCTCGAGCAGAGCGCGCCTGTCCTGATCGCGATCGACGACCTGCAGTGGCTCGATCCCTCCAGCCAGGCGGTCATCGGATTCGTGGCGCGCCGTGTGCGGCGGCGCACCGCGCTGCTGCTCACCCATCGCACCGATGCCGACGCCGGGCACGCCTCGACCGCATGGCTGCATCTCGACAGCGTCAACGGGATCCAACGGATGCAGCTTCACCCGCTCACCCTGGGCGGCCTGCACGAGGTCATCGCCCAGCGACTCGGCAGGTCCTTTCCCCGGCCGACGGTGGTACGCATCGCCGACGTGTCGGGCGGAAACCCTTTCTATGCACTCGAACTCGCTCGCGCGCTCGGCAACCAACCCTTGCGCAGCGACACCGAACTCCCCACGTCGCTGGCCGAGCTGGTGCGCCTGCGGGTCGGTGCGCTGAGCGACGAGGTCCGCGCCGTCCTGCTGGTGACCGCCAGCACGTCCGACCCGACCGTCGAGATGATTTCCGCGGCCATGGGGGCGAGTGTCGAGCGCACCGTCGAGCTGTTGGAGAGCAGCGAGGGGGCGGGGGTGGTCACCGTGATCGGGAACAGGGTGAGGTTCAACCACCCGCTGCTCGCCCGGGGCGTCTACACCGATGCCGAGCCGCGGCAGCGACGGCAGGTACACCGGCGTCTGGCCGACCTGGTCGCCGAAACCGAGCTGCGGGCACGCCACCTCGCCCTGGCCGCCACGACCGCCGACCCGGTCACCCTGGCCGCGCTGGACCAGGCCGCCGCCGTGGCGCGGCACCGCGGAGCTCCCGCTGAGGCCGCCGAGCTGCTCGAGCTGGCCATCGGGCTCGGCGCCGACACGGCCCAGCGCCGAATCCAGGCTGCCGACAATCACATTCGTGCCGGAGACACCGGGACCGCGTCGTCGATCCTCACTCCGGCCATCGAGCGGTCGGCGCCCGGCGTCACCAGATCGGTCGCGTTCCTGCTGCGCTCGGCCGTGCACATCCACACCCAGGGCTATCTCCGAGGGATCGAGGACCTGCAGAGCGCGTTGGCCGATGCTTCCGGTGATGCGATGCTGACGGCGTTCGTCCGGACGATGCTGGCGTTTGCGCAAGTACGCGCGGATCTGTACGACGAGGCGACGGCGAACGCGCGGGAGGCGTTGGCCGAGGCCGAGCGGCTCGGGGTCGATCAG
>Ga0207914_100443_pt1 | contig 16806 bp, 16 predicted proteins | sample DeeseametaMP2497_FD_184171 | JGI IMG/M metagenome (GOLD analysis project Ga0207914, IMG submission 184171) | Marine microbial communities from East of Antigua and Barbuda, Atlantic Ocean - MP2497 (SPAdes) | ecosystem: Environmental > Aquatic > Marine > Oceanic | place: East of Antigua and... | reverse complement strand
GAGTCGTGCGCCGGGGCCCAACGGGCACTTCACCGCCCACTGCTTGGCCTCCTCGATCGACGACACCGCCACCACCCAGAACCCGTTGAACAGCTCTTTGGCTTCGGTGTACGGACCATCGGTCACGACCGGGGTCTCGGAGTCGAAGTCGACGACGAAGCCGTCTTCCGGCCCGGCCAGGCCCTCGCCGGCCAGCAGCACGCCGGCCTTGATCAACTCCTCGTTGAAGCGGCCCATCGCCGCGATCACGTCCTCGAAGTCGACGTTCGCCATCGCTTCCTCCGCCGCGGGAGTCGAGCGCAGGATCAGCATGTAGCGGGTCATCGTGTCTCTCCTTCTGTTTCGGGAAGGGGCCCGTACCAGTGTCGCGCCGGACCGTTCCGGGGGCCCACGTCTACCCGTCGAACGGCGTCGGCAGGAATCGACACGACCCGCCTGAGAATTTTCGGCAATCTTTGCCACATCGAGAAGTTAATGTGCATACTCATCTCCGACGGATGGTTGAGATGGCGTTGGGGCGTCGGAAAGGTATTTGTCGCTGACGTCATTGATGCCCGACGGACGTCGATATCCTGCACTAGCAGGAGCCAGAGAGATCGCCGATGCTGCCGACATGCCGAGCAATAAGTAAATGACGATTCAACAGAACGCGTGTCCTTCTGGGGAACCTTCGAAGGGCACGGCACCCGACGCAGGCGTGCAGCAGATCACCGACTGGGCCGGCGGCTACGTCTCGCGGCACCCGCTGGCGTCGCTGACGACGGTCGGAGACCAGTTCGTCCTCGGCGTGCGGACCATCCAGTATCTCATCATCGACCTGCTGACCGGGCGCTTCCAATGGCAGGAATTCATCCGGCAGGGCGCTTTCATGGCGGGCACCGTGGTGCTGCCGACCGTGCTGGTGGCGCTGCCGATCGGCGTGACGCTGTCGATCCAGTTCGCGTTGCTGGCCGGTCAGGTCGGCGCCACGTCGCTCGCCGGTGCCGCGAGCGGACTGGCGGTGATCCGGCAGGCGGCGTCGCTGACGGCGGCGATCCTGATGGCCGCCGCCGTGGGCTCGGCGATCACCGCCGATCTCGGATCGCGCAAGATGCGCGAGGAAACCGACGCCATGGAGGTGATGGGGGTGTCGGTGGTGCGCCGACTCGTCGTCCCCCGGTTCGCCGCGGCGGTCATGGTCGGTGTCGCGCTCACCGGTGTCGTCTGCTTCGTCGGCTTCCTGGCGAGCTATCTGTTCAACGTGTACTTCCAGAACGGCGCGCCGGGCAGCTTCGGCGCCACCTTCGCCGCCTTCGCCACGACGGGGGACATGATCGTCGCGCTGGTCAAGGCGGTCGTGTTCGGGGCCATCGTCGCCGTGGTGTCCTGTCAGAAAGGAATGTCGACCAAGGGGGGTCCGACCGGGGTGGCGAACTCGGTCAACGCCGCCGTCGTCGAATCGATCCTGGTGCTGATGGTGGTAAACGTCGCGATCAGCCAGCTCTACATCATGATGTTCCCGCGGGTGGGGCTGTAGACCGATGGCCGCATCCCAGTTCACCCCGGCCCTGTTCACTCCGGCGCGAAAGCTGTACCAGCGCACCACCGGACCCATCGTGCGGCTCGGGCACATGCTGGTCTTCTTCGGCCGCGCGATCGCCGGCATCCCCGTCGCGTTCACCCACTACCGCAAGGAGTTCGTCCGTCTGCTTTCCGACATCGCTTGGGGCAACGGATCGTTGGTGGTGGGCGGGGGCACGGCGGGCGTGGCGATCGTGCTGGGTATCACTGTCGGCGCGCTGGTGGGGATCGAGGGCTACAACTTTCTCGACCTGCTCGGGCTGGGGCCGGCGACCGGCATCATCTCGTCGTTGGTCAACACCCGTGAGCTCGCGCCGATCGCCGCGTCGCTGGCGTTCGCCGCGCAGGCCGGTTGCCGTTTCACCGCTCAGCTAGGTTCGATGCGGATCGCCGAGGAGATCGACGCTCTGGATTCGGCATCCGGCCCATTCCGTATCTGGTGACCACCCGCCTGATGGCCGCGACCGTGGCCGCGGTTCCCCTCTATGTCGCCTGCCTGGCGGTGAGCTACCTGACCACCCAGGTCGTGGTCACGATCATCTCCGGCGGTTCGACCGGCTCCTATCTGCACTACTTCACGCTGATGCTGTCCGGGCAGGACATCGTGTACTCGATCATCAAGACCATCGTGTTCGTGTGGATCGCCTCAACGGTCCAGTGCTACTACGGTTTCTACGCCAGCGGCGGTCCGGTCGGGGTGGGCGTGGCCGCCGGCCACGCGATGCGGGCCAGCATCACCGTGGTGATCATGGTCAACATGCTCCTGACGATGGCGCTGTGGTCGGTCGACTCCGGCGCGAGATTCGGGGGCTGAATGGGCAATTCCTTCGAAACGGACGGCCGCGGCCCCTCCGACCGCCAGCTGCTGGCGGCCGGCATCGCGCTGGTGGCGGTGGCCACGGTGGTGACGGCGACACTGCTGGTGAAGGACACGGGTCGGCTCGACCCCTACGTGCGGGTGGTTGCCGACCTGGTCAACGTCGGCGACGGGCTGCCGCAACGCTCTGATGTGAAGTACCACGGCGTGCTCGTCGGTGCCGTGCAGGACGTCACGCCCGCCGCGCACGGCGAGCCGAACTATGTGCACATCGATCTGGATCCGCACTACGCCCAGTCGATTCCCGCGACCGTCACCGCACGGGTGGTGCCGAGCAACGTGTTTGCGGTGTCCTCGGTGCAGCTGGTCGACCAGGGGCACGGCCCGCCGATCAGTGAAGGCGCGCACATCCCCGAGGACACCGAGCTGCCGACCGTGCTGTTCCAGACGACGATCAGCAAGTTGCGCGACATCCTGGCGGCCACCGGCCGCGGCCGCGACGACAAGACCATCGGCGTCCTGGCCGCCGTCAACGCCGCCACCGAGGATCGCCGCACCGAACTGCTGAGCAGCGGCGCCCAGCTCAGCAGGCTGGTCGACGAGATCGACTCCATCGTGGCGAGCGACCCAGGCCCGACGACGGTCTCGGCGCTCATCGACGCCACCCGTGGACTGCAGCAGACCGCACCCGAGTTGATCGACGCGCTGCACGTGGCGGTGGAGCCGATCGCACGCTGGTCCAGCAACGCACCCAACTGGATTCGCTGATCAGTGGTGGGCTGCACACGCTCGGTACCACCGACACCGCGCTGAACAACCACACCGACAAGCTCGTCAAGATCAGCTCGGAGCTGACCCCGGTACTGGGCTCGCTGGCCGAGATCTCGCCCCACTGGGTGCCCGCCTTCGTCAAGCTCAACGGGCTGTCCGACAAGTTCTTCGACGAAGTGTGGATTCCCGAGCAGGACACGGCGAACATGCGGGTCAACCTGTCGTTCACCCCGACCTACAGCTACACGCGGGCCGACTGCCCGCAGTACGCCGGGCTGAAGGGGCCGAGCTGTTACACCGCGCCGCTGGTGCCGACGCGTCCGGAGCTGCCGGATGTGCTGCTGCCGCAGAACTATCAGCCACCGCCGGACCTCGCCCCACCTAGCGGGACGGTGGTCGGCGAGAACGGCAATCTGGTGGCGGTCGGTCCGCCACTGGTCAACCCGAACCCGAGCCTGGCGGATCCCAACCCGCCGTTGCCGTCCTGGATGCCGCCGTCGGCGCCGGTGCCCGGAACGGCCAACCCCGCGCTGGTACCCGATCCCCAGCCTCCGCAGATCCTGTCTCCGGTGGCACCGGTCGCGCCCAAACCCGGTGATCCGCCCCCACCTGCGCCGGCGCCCCCGACTGGCCCGGCGGCCCCCGGCGGGCCAGTACTGCCCGCCGAGGCCGCGCCGGCCACCTACGGCGGCAACTTCCACGGCGGCAACTTCCACGGCGGCAACCTCTACGGCGGCAACGTGGGACCCGTTGGCAGTCAACAGGAACGCAACCAGCTGGCCGTGATCACCGGTCAGCCGGCCAGCACGGCCACCCAATTGCTGCTAGGTCCCGTCGCGCGCGGTGCGACGGTGTCCCTCGCGGATTCGAGCTCGAGAGGGGGGAACCGGTGAAGATCCGAGGCGCCGCGATCGGGCTGTCGTTGTTCATGGTGGTGGCGGTGACCGTGACGTGGCTGGTGTACGCGACGCTGCGGCGTGACGTCGCCGGTCGGACGGTCCCGTACGCCGCGGTGTTCACCGACGTGTTCGGTCTGCGCGAAGGCGACGACGTCCGGATGGCGGGAGTGCGGGTGGGTCGCGTCGAGGGCATCGAACTCGACGGCAAGCACGCCAGGGTCGATTTCGTGGTGCAGAGCGACCAGCAGGTGCTGGGGACGACGGTCGCGTCGGTCACCTACCAGAACATCGTCGGCCAGCGGTACCTCGGGCTGTCGCTGGGTAGCGTCGGCGACCCGGGGCCGTTGCCGGCGGGCAGTGTCATTCCCGTCGACCGCACCGACCCGTCGTTCGACGTCGGCGCACTCCTCAACGGTTACGAGCCGCTCTTCAGTCTGCTGGACCCGAACGCCGCCGACGATCTGACCCAGGGGGTGATCCAGTCCCTACAGGGGGACAACGCGTCGATCACGGCGCTGGTCGATCAGACCTCACAGCTCACCGACGCCTTCGCCGGCCGCGACGAAGAACTCGGCGCGGTCATCACCGACCTCAACTCGGTGGTCGCCAACCTCGCCCGGCACAACGACGATCTCGACCAGGTGATCACCACCACCCGGGGAGTGGTGTCCACCTTCGAGGCGCGCCGACCCGAGCTGGTCGACTCGATGGGCACCGTTTCACGGGTGATGCGGCAACTGTCGACGATCAGCGACGAGGTGGAGCCCGATCTCAACGAACTGGTCACCCGCGAGCCGGGATTCGCCCGGCACATGGTCAGCATCGAACCGCAGCTGGCATTCACCGGAGCCAATCTGCCGCTGCTGCTGAAGGGATTCGCCCGCATCACCAACGAAGGCGCGTATGCCAACGTGTACGCCTGCGACCTGAACGCCACGGGCTTCTTCCCCGGACTCAACGACGTGGTTCCGATCGTCGTCGATGCGGCCACGCCCGGCAACGACGCCACCTACAGCCCCCGATGCAGGAACCTGGCCAATGGCTGACGCATCGACGAAGCGGAAGAAGCCGCTCGAGGAGCGCAACAAGACGTTACTCGGAGTGGGGGCGATCGCCGTGGTGGCCGTGGTGGTCGGCGCCATGCTGATGGTGCAGCTGGCGAACATCGGTTACCGGCACTACGCGGCCAAGTTCCTGCAAGCCGCGGCGCTTCAGGTGGGCAATCCCATCGTGGTGGCAGGAATCCCGGTCGGTGAGGTGACCAGCATGACGCTGGCCGGCGATCACGTCGAGGCCGGGCTGAAAGTCCGCGACGACATCGTCTTCGGCGAGGAGTCCCGGGCCGTCATCAAGGTGACCACCATCCTGGGGTCGCGATATCTGTCGCTGGAACCCGACGGCGCGGGGACGTTGCCGGACGACACCTTCGACCTGCGTCACACCGAGGTTCCCTACGATCTGCAGGAAGCGCTCGCCGACGTGACCCGGACCTATGAGCAGGTCGACTCGGACAAGTTCGCCCAATCCCTGGCGATCCTGGGCAAGCAACTCGAAACACTGCCCCCGGTGGTGCCGCAGGCGTTGGAGAATACGCACACGCTGTCGACGATCATCGCCGAACGGCGAGATCAGTTGGGCCAACTGCTCGAAACCACCGAGATGGTGAGCACGACGCTGCGCCGGCAGCAGTCCACGATCGGCAGCCTGGTCAACCAGGGCAACGCGCTGCTGGGTGAGTTCGTGGCGCGCCGCGCGAGCTTCCACGCGATGATGGCAGCACTGACCAACCTCGTGGAGACGCTCAGCACCGTCGCCGTGGACAACCGCCCCGAACTGGAGCAGCTTCTCGTCGACCTGCGGGAACTGTCCGGCATGCTGGGCCAGCACGACGACCTGCTGCGCAGCACGTTGCAGGCGGGCCCGCCCGCACTGCGGGGGCTGGCCAACGCGACCGGCAACGGCAACGCCGTCGACCTGAACGCCAGCAACGGGCTTCTGGTGGACTCGTGGATGTGTGCGATCAGCGGCCGGGCCAAGCAGTTCGACATGATCCAATACTTCCAGGACTGCAAATGACCAGCCGCAGAACCAGACTCGTAGCACTGGCCGGTACCGTGCTGATCGCCGCTCTGGTGGCTGCCGCAATCGGGTGGTCGTACGTGGCCGATCGGATGGACGCGATCACGGTGACCGCACAGTTCGACAGCGCTGCGGGTCTGTACGTCGACAACACCGTTGCGGTACTGGGAATGCCGGTCGGCACGGTCACCGAGATCCGGCCGATGGGCGGATACGTCGAGGTCGACTTCACCGTGGACCGCGACGTCAAGATTCCCGCCGACGTCCAGGCCGTGACGATCTCCAACTCGATCCTGACCGACCGGCAGATCGAGTTGACACCCCCTTATCGGGACGGGCCGACGCTGGCCGATCACGCCACCATCGGACTGGACCGCACCAAGACCCCGGTCGAGTTCGCCCGCGTGCTCGACGTCCTGGACAAGCTGTCGATGTCGTTGGAGGGCGACGGAAGGGGAAACGGCCCCATCGCCGACGTCGTCGACGCCAGCGCCGCGGTCGTGGACGGCAACGGCCAGCAGATGAAGGACGCGCTGGGTGAGCTGTCGGAGGCGTTGCGGCTCAGCGCCGATCGCGGCGACGTGACCCGCGACCAGCTCACCACCATCATCCGCAATGTCAGCTCGCTGTTCGAGGCGGCGGCGGCCAACGAGGCCACCCTCGACGAATTCGGTGGCTCCGTGCGCCAGCTCAGCCAGGTCCTCGCCGACGAGGACTTCGGTACCGGCGCCACCGGCCGCAAGCTCGAGGACGTCATCAACCAGGTCGGCGAGGTGCTCGACACCCACCGCGACGAGGTCAAGCAGATCGTCGCCAACGGTGACGTGGCCTTGACCACGACGGTGGACCACCAGCGTGACCTGATGGAGTTCCTCGACGTGGCACCGATGACGCTGGACAACATCTACAACATCATCGACAAGAAGAACGGTGCGGTGCGGGTGCACGTCCTCACCGACAAGGTGCTCTTCGACACGCAGACGGTCAAGGAGATGTGCAACATGATGGGCCTGCGCCAATTGGGCTGCAGCACCGGCACGTTGCAGGACTTCGGCCCCGACTTCGGGCTGTCCTACGTGCTCGACGGACTCGCCGCGATGGGGCAGAAGTGATGCGCGGGCGCCGTTTCCGGAAGACGTGGCTCGCGGCGGCCGTCGCGGCGGTCACCGTCAGCGGCTGCGCCACCGAAGGTCTGGCCAGCCTCCCGCTGCCCGCCCCCGGGGTCGACGCCGACGGCTACACGCTGACCGCGGTGTTCGCCAACGCGCTGAACCTGCCCGCACACGCCAAGGTCAAGCTGGCGGGTGCCGACGTCGGACAACTCGAATCGATGCAGGCCCGCAACTACACGGCGGTGACCACGCTGCGGATCATGGACGGCGTGCAGCTGCCCGAGGGCAGCACCGCCGAGCTGCGTTCGGCGACGCCGCTGGGCGACGTGTTCGTGTCCATCAACCCGCCGACGCCGGCGGTGCCGGGCGCGCGGCTGCTCGGTGACGGAGATGTCATCCCACTCGAATCGACCACTGCCGCGGCAACCGTCGAGTCGGTGCTGAGCTCGGCGGCGATCCTGGTCAACGGCGGGGCGGTACGCAACTTCACCAACATCATCAACGGCCTGGGGCGGGCCACCGGTGACCAGGGGCAGGCGTTCGGCGACCTGATCGGCAAGACCAACCACACCCTGGGCCGGCTCAACGCCCGCTCCGAGCAGATCTCCACGGCGTTGACCGAGACGACGCACCTCGCCGCCCAGATCGAAACCAAGAACGAGGTGCTCGGTGAACTGATGTCCGAAGCTGGACCGGCCACCGACACGCTCGCCGCCCAGACCGACCAGATCGCCGACCTGGTGACTCAACTCGGCGACGTCGGCGGGCAACTGCAGAAGTTCCCCTCGATCGCCGGCAACGACACCAGCGGCCGCAGCGTGATCGCGGACGCCAACACGATCGCCGCGGCCTGGAACGACGTCGTGCTGGCCCCGGATGCCACCCTGTACTCCCTGAACCGATTGATGCCGCCGTTCGTCAAATCGATGTCGAGCAACGCCATCTCGACCAGGGTGAGCATCGACCGGTTGATCCTGGGCTCGATCCCGGACATCGGTTTTGCCGGCGACGAGGGACTGCACGGACCGAAGCGGTACAACTGGCACCAGCTGGTCGGCTCGCTGAAGTTCACGCTGCTGCGGTTGCAGGAACGCATCGTCGGCAAGGGCCCGGCCGTACCGCAGGTTCCGGTGGCGCCCAGCCCGACCGAGCCGGGGGAGATCGTCACCGTCGCACCGGAGCCGCCGCGATGATCAACGGGGCGGCCAACAGCGTTGTCGGTGTGGTGCGATGGGGCCACCGCCGGCGGGCGTGGTTGTCCGCCGCCGCCCTGGTGCTGACGCTCGTGGTGGCGAGCGCGTACCTGTTCCTCGGCGCGCTGCGTGTCAATCCGTTCGCCGCGAGTTACCGGGTCGTGGTGCAGCTGCCCGAATCCGGCGGACTGCTTCCCAATCAGGACGTCACGTTGCGCGGCGTTCCGGTCGGGCGGGTGCAGAGTCTGGAGATCACTCCGGCCGGGGTGGACGCCCACATCACGCTCGACGCCGCGATCAAGATCCCCGAGGCCAGTGACGTTCAGGTCTCGGGACTCTCGCCGGCCGGCGAGCAGTACATCAACTTCGCCGCCGAGTCGGCCGCCGGTCCGTATCTGAGCGACGGAAGCGTGATCGGCCTCGGCCGCGCGGAGGTGCCGGTGACACTGGCCACGCTGCTCGCCCATGCGGACGGCGCCCTCGCCCAGACCGATGTCGGCAAGCTGGAACTGATCCGCAGCGAGCTGAGCATGTCCGAAGCCGGTCCGCAGAAGCTCGCCGACATCATCGACGGGGGGACTTTCCTTCTCTCGACATTGGATTCGGTGCTGCCGGAGACCTCGAGCATGCTGCGGACCAGCCGGGTGTCGCTGCAACTGGCCACCGACAAGAATGCGGGTATCGAGGTGGCGTCGGGCAATCTCAGTGAAACTCTGAGCGGGGTGGCCTCGATGCAGGACGGGTACCGCCGGCTGACCGACCGTGCACCGCGGTCGCTGAACTCCGTGGACAACCTGTTCGCCGACAACTCCGACACGATGGTGCAGCTGCTGGGCAGCCTGGCCGGCACGTCGCAACTGCTGTACCTGCGGGTCCCGGCGCTGAACTCGCTGTTTCCGGATTACCGCACCTCGCTGCTGGACGCGATCGGAAGCACCATGCACGACAACGGGTTCTGGGCCACCGGTGACATCTACCCGCGCTACACCTGCGAGTACGGCACCCCGCGCCGGCCCCCGTCGTCAGCGGACTACCCGGAGCCGTTCATGTACACCTACTGCCGCGACGACCATCCCGGTGTGCTCGTCCGCGGAGCGAAGAACGCACCCAGGCCCGCGGGTGACGACACCGCAGGCCCGCCGCCGGGCGCCGACCTCGGTAGGACCACCGACCCGACCCCGAAGGGCCGCTACACCATTCCCACCCCGTACGGCGGCCCGACTCTGCCGATCGAGCCCCCGCGCTGACGCCCGACCTCACCACGAAGGAGCCCCCATGCCGTCGACCACCGACGAAGATCTCGACGACCAGAAGACCGACACGGCCGCCGAAGACACCGCCACCTCCGACGGTGACGCGACCGAGGGGCCGGCCGACGCCGCGTCGGAGCCGGGGAGTGCAGCAGACGGCGAGAACGACGACGCCGAACCCGCGACCCCAGGTCGACGGCGGCGCCGATTTCTGGTCGGCGCCCTGGCCGCCCTGGCCGTCGCCGGCTTCGCGACGTCGGGATATCTGGGCTGGCAGCTGTGGCACAACCGGCAGGTGGAACAGGCTGCCGCGCAGGCCCAGACCGCTGCGGTGGCCTACGCGCAGGTGCTCACCAGCATCGACTCCAACAACGTCGACGAGAACTTCGCGCAGGTGCTCGACGGCTCGACCGGTGAGTTCAAGGACATGTACACCAAGTCCAGCACCCAGCTGCGTCAGCTGTTGATCGACAACGAGGCGTCCGCTCGCGGGGTGGTGCTCGAGTCGGCGGTGCAGTCGGCGTCCGAGAACCAGGTCGTGGTGCTGCTGTTCGTCGACCAATCGGTGCAGAACGCCAGCGTGCCCGACCCGCGTATCGACCGCAGCAGAATCAAGATGACGATGGACTACGTCGACGGCCGCTGGCGCGCAAGCCAGGTCGAGCTTCCCTGAAAGGCGGTCAAGGAGTCATGCGGATCGCTGGCCTGGCAGCAGCACTCGTCGTCGTCGCCACGGCGCTGGGCCCGACCTCGCCGGCCTCGGCCTCGGCGACGTCGTTCTGCGGCGAACTCGGCGGAACCTGGAACGGCCAGTACTGTCACACCACAGTCCAGTCCGACCGAAACGCGGTGCGTGACATCAAGGTCGCGATCCCCACCGAACTGATCGACCACCCTGCTGTCGGCCCAGTGCTGCGCGATTATCTGGCCACGCTCGTCGGCAATTGGCGCACCGTCGGCACGCGCATGGTCGCCGACAGCTTCGGTGAGGGCAACTATCAGGTGTTCCGCCACGGGGACGCGCTGTCGCTGGTCTACCGCGAGACCTACCACGCCGACGGCCCCGACTTCAACAACGCCTACCGGACCTTCACCTTCGACATGGCCCGTGGCACCAGGCTTCAACTCGCCGATCTCATGAAACCCGGGGTTGATCCGCTGACAGCGATTCCGCCACTCGCGCACCCCTACATCGTTGCGGCCCTCGACGCGGCCCCGCCGCCGCATCAGCCGGGCAGCTACCCGTTCGTCGCCGAGCGCTGGACGCCCGACAAGGTGTACTCGGGCGGTTACAAGGCCTGGGCCCTGACCCCCGATCAGCTGATGATCTACATGCCGGACTATCCGGTCGGACGTGACTCACCCACCGATTTCACGCCGGGGGTGATGCAGTGGTCGATGGACGGGGGGACGGTGCAGGCGCGAATTCCGCTCGCCGCGCTCGCCCCGATCCTGCGTCCCGAGTTCGGCGGTACGCCGTGACAATCGGTCGGTTCGTGGTCAAGACCGCCGTCGTGGCAGTCGTCGCGCTGGTGGCCGCACCGGCCGCGACCGCGCAGCCCGACACCGGAACCGGTACCCCGACGCTGCCGGTGTTCGAGCCTCATCCGTCCGACTGGACTCCGGACTACACGCCGTTCCCGTACAACCTGTGGCAGATCAGGGTCACCCCGGAACAGATTGCCGCCGAACGTGACGCGTGCCAATGGTTCAACGCCCAATACGATCCGCTGATGGCCGGGGTCTTCGGCTTTCAGGACTTCCTCGGCGACCACGACGACGACTGGGGCGCACCGGGAGTGCAGACCGCCGCGGCGACGGTTGCGGCCAACCTTGACCAGTCCGCGGCATTCCTGGACCCCCGGGCCCACACGCTGTTCATCACCAACTACCCCGATCAGAGCCAGTATTCACCACTGTTCCACGGAGATTCGATCTACCGGTTGTGGTTTCAGTTCACCCAGATCAGCGACAAGATCGCCCGCCGATTGCCGTCCGGGCAGATCAACGCCAACGTAGCGACGGCCAACGTGTACGGCACCGCCATCCGGGAGTCGGGGGTGTGTGACGGCGCGTGACGATGTCAGGCCGACATTCCGTCGACGGACAGGCCGCCGCGGCGGCGACATGTGTCGGCACCCAGCAGTGTGACACGCACGAGCGTCCTGACCAGCGTTCGAGTTTCGGCGGAATCGTCGTAGTCGGCCAATCGGCCCAGATCGACGACCAACGTGAAGGTGGCGTGCACGATGTAGCGCGCCTCCGCCAGCCCCGTTGCGGGCCGGACGTCGGTGACCAACTGCGCCCACCGCTCCACGGTTGCGCGCTGGATGTTGTGCAGAATCCTGGCGTCGTCGGCAGGCAGGTTGCCCTTCTCGGTGTAGTACAGATAGGCCAGCTCCGGACTCGCGAAGGACCTGGCGATGTAGGCGTCGACAAGCCTGTCCAGCACGAGGCCCGGATCCGGCTCCGCGGCAAGCGCTTCGGACAGGTCGGCCGAGACCCGGTCGGCGGCTCGTCGGAAGGCGGCGGACAGTATGTCGGCCTTTCCGGCGAAATAGCGGTAGATGCCCGACGCGGGCATGCCCGCGGCCGCGGCGATATCGGCGATGGTGGTGTCGTGATATCCGTTCTTGTGGAACAGTTTCAGCGACTCCTGCAGCAGCGCCTCGTACTTCATCCCGAGGCCGGTGTCCGTGGGGAGTTGCGTGGTGGACGGCTGCGGCGTCGTTGCCGGCTGCTGCGCGGTGGGCAGTTCGGTGTCGAGTATGTCCGACGCGATGGTCGCCAACAGCGCACGAATCTGGCGGGTGCTCAGTGTGGCGTGGTGGTCGGCGATCGACCCGATCACGCTCAACGCCGCCGACGACAACGTCCACCGCTGCAACGAGGTCAGATCGGGGCGCATCTGCATCAACGGACGGTGTAGCCGGCGGTGCACGAGCTTGACCTGCGCGGCCAGCACCGCCCGATCCTGCGCGCGCAGATAGCGCCCCTCCCAACGGAAGGGCCCGCTGAACGCGCGGTTGGCCAGAGAGGTCTCGATGAGAGCGTCGAGCAGCTGGTGCCGCAGGGCGGTGGGGTCGACGTCCGTCGCGGCGTCGGCGAAGTCGGTGGCGGCGACGAGTTGTCCGCTCAGCCCGAGGATCGCGTCGCGGAACAGGTCGTATTTGCTTGGGGCGTGGCGGTACAACGCCGCAGCCGAGACGCCGACGCGCGCCGCGATCTGCTCCATGCTCACCGCATGGAAGCCCGAGGTGCTGAACGCATCGGAGGCCGCGCGGGCGATTTGCGCCTTCCGGTCGCGAGGACGCTTCTGGGCCGGCGGCATGCTGACGAGCCTAGCCTGTCGCCGAAGCCGACAGCGCCGAATCACTTACAACTTGATGACGTCACCACATGGGTCGCTGCGCGCTTCAAGCCAAATCCGAGTAGGTCAATCGGTATGCCGGGTGCGTTCGTCCATTTGGTCCGCAGTCGAGAACGCTCGTTAACATCACCCATTGACATGTTGACACATATAACTACTCTTTGTGTCAAAGCTAGGTCGGGAGGCGCAATGGTCACAGTCGTCGAGAACGCCCCTCAGCACGAGGCCGCCACAGTGCGCCCGGAGGTGATCTCCGCGTTCCGCAAGCATTCTGGCTCCGTGCTGGGCGGGTTCTTCGGTGCTGCCGCGTTCGACGAGGTCGCGCTCGTCCCAGTCGCTGCCGCGGTCGACAAGACCGGACGCTTCGCCGCCAACTTCGCCGATCGCGGTGTGCGGAGCGGCTTCTCGACGTTTCTCGCCATCTGGGGCGACGCCGAGGACCGGGCCGCAGAGGGGGACCGGCTCAAGACGATGCACCGTGACGTCAAGGGCCGGGGCGCAGGCGAGTTCGCCGACGTCCGCTACAGCGCGCTGGACCCGAAGCTGTGGAACTGGATCGCGGTCAGCGGGTTGATGCTGGTGCTGAACTCGTTCACCCCCTGCACCGGTATTACGATGACCGACGAGGAACGTGAGGTCGCCTACCAGCAGCTACTCGGGGCGTTCAGGACGCTCGAACTGCCGAGCAAGAGTGCCAAGTTGCCCGCCACCTACGCCGACGCCGCCGACTACTACGACGCGATGGTGCGAAACGAACTGAAGGCCAACCCGTTCCTGCGTGGCGTCACCAGAGACCTGACCAGGCTGCCACTGCCGACGCTGGTCCTGCCGCCGTTGCTGCGTAAAGTGCTCGCACCCGGCTGGTTGGTGGCGCGCCCACTGGCCGGCCGTGTCGTGCTGGTGTGCTCCTTCGGGATCCTGCACCCCGGAGTGCGTGATCTGACCGGCTTCCGCTGGCAGGCCCGCCACGACCGTGAGTTCGCATTCTATACGAAGCTGCTGCAGTTGGCCTGGCGGGCGCTGCCGGATCGTCTGCTGCTGATCCCGTTGGCCCGCAACCGGATCGAATACGAGAAGCTGGTACGCCTGCACCGCTCGGTGGCGCTGGATTCGTTCGCGCCCCCCGTCGGCTGCCCCGCACGCTGACCCGCGGCCCGAGACCGTGCGACGCCTGCGCAACACCGACAGCCCCACCGAGCAGGAGGCCGCCATCCTCAAGGCCGCTGCCGAGGAGGTGGCGCTGGTCGGCGTCGGCCGCCTCAGCATGGACGTCGTCGCCCGCCAGGCCGGGGTGAGCCGCAGCACGCTGTACCGGCGCTTCCCCAGCCGGGATGCGCTGATCACCGCGCTGGGCCGGATGACGTTCGACTTCGCGATGGCCCGGCTGCAGACCGTCGGCATCGACGACGGTCCGCAGGCCGCGGCGGTAGCCGCGTTCCGGGAAGGTGTCCGGCTGCTCACCGGTGAGCCGGTGGTGCGACGCTTTCTACAACTCGACGGCGAGTTCACCGCGACCACCGAGATGCTCGGTGAAGCGCGGTTGTTTCTCGTCAGCGCCGCGACGGCGATGGCCAGGGCGCTGCGGGCCGCCGGCGCCTCGATGCCCGACGACGACCTGATGGCCGTGGCCGAGGTGCACATCCGGTTGGCCGCATCGTTGGTGCAGGTGGCCACTCCGGCGCTGGATGTGACCGATGACGACGCGGTCACCCGCTATGCGTGGACGTTCCTGGCGCCGATGGTCATATAACTCTGAATGAACATTCACATGTACCGTGATAAACGATCGATGAAATGCACGTAGTGCAAGGGAGCAATTGAACCTGTGAATCACTTCAACGGGATTTGGCGAAACCTGTCAGTGGCGTCCGACCGCGTGGCACGCTTCTGACATGAACCTGCCCGAACCTCGTTTTCTGGATGAACGCGTCGCGCAGTGGGCCGAGATCAAGCCCGACGCCGAGGCGATGGACTATCTCGACCGGTCCTGGACCTGGTCGCAGTGGAACGACCGCATCCGGCGCCTGGCCGGGGCACTCACCGAGCGTGGCATCGGCCGCGGCGACGTGGTGGCGTTCCTCGACAAGAATCACCCGGCCTGCGTCGAGCTGACCTATGCCGCTGCGTCTCTCGGTGCGGCGAACGCGGTCATCAACTTCCGGCTGGCCGCTGACGAACTCGACTTCGTCCTCAACGACTCCGACGCAAAGCTTCTCGTCGTCGGGGCGGAGTTCGCGCCGGCGATCGACAAGATCCGCGATCGGCTCAGCCACATCGAGCACGTCATCACCGTCACCCCGGACGGCGGCGACGGTGACGACTACGAAGCCATGCTGGCCGCCGCGTCGCCGGTCGACCGCAGCGCCGACGTCGATCCCGGCGACGTGTGCATCATCATGTATTCGTCGGGCACCACCGGCCGGCCCAAGGGGGTGGAGCTCACCCAGGCCAACCTCATCGCCCACACCGTCAACGCCCATCAGGGTTTCGAGTTCGACGAGGGCGACAAGAACATGGTGTCGATGCCGCTGTTCCACGTCGGCGGCATGTCCTACGTCCAATTCGGCGTCTACGACGGCATTCCCAGCGTGATGACCCGCGACGTCGACGGCGCAGCGCTGGCCGGTGCCATTCTCAAGGGCGCCAACCGCACGTTCCTCGTGCCGGCCGTGCTGGCCAAGGTCCTCGAGACGGGAGAGGACGCGGTCAAGCTCTTCGGCGCGCTCAAGACCTACGGCTACGGCGCCTCACCGATGCCGCTGCCGTTGCTGCGGCAGGCACTGGACGCGTGGCCCGACACCGACTTCGTCCAGGCCTACGGTCTGACCGAGGTGTGCGGGGTGATCAGCCAGCTGTTGCCCGACGCGCATCGCGCCGAGGACCACCCCGAGCGGTTGACCAGCGCCGGGACCCTGGTGCCCAATGCCGAGGTGCGGGTCGTCGACCCGGACACCCTGGAGGACGTGCCGACCGGGGAGCAGGGTGAGTTGTGGTTCCGCACACCGCAGTTGATGAAGGGATACCACAACCGGCCGGAGGCCACCGCGGAAGCAATCACACCGGACGGCTGGTTCCGCACCGGCGACATCGGCCGCGTCGACGACGGCGGCTACATCTTCGTCGAGGACCGGCTCAAGGACATGATCATCTCCGGCGGCGAGAACATCTATTCGCTCGAGGTCGAGCGGGTGCTGGCCGAGCACGACGCCGTGGTCGACGTCGCGGTCATCGGCGTTCCCGACGACAAATGGGGCGAGGTCGTCAAGGCCGTGGTCGTGGTCGAGGGCGAGGCGTCCGAGGCCGAACTGATCGCCCACGCCAGGGAACGGCTGGCAGGCTACAAGTGCCCCAAGACGGTCGACATCGTCGACGAACTGCCGCGCAACCCCACGGGCAAAGTGCTGAAGAAGGAGCTGCGCAAGCCGCACTGGGAGGGCCGCGACCGCGCCACGGTCTGACGCTCAGATCGCGACGGTGACCTCGTTACGCCGAAGGAACGGCAGCGTCCACGGCGGATCGTAGAACCACGACGTCGGCTCGCCGGTGGGTTCTATGCCCTTGTCGCGCAACGTGTTCATCAGCTCCTCGGTCCGCGCGGCCACGGCCTGTGCGCTGCGGTCGCCGGTGAACCGCAGCACGGCGACCGTCTCGGCGGGGACGTGTACGAGTCGCACGGTGTCGTCATCGGGGGTGGGCAGCGTCTCCATCGACCACTTCGACGGCATGAAGAACCGCACGGTCCAGCCCTGCTCGGC
>Ga0207914_100441_pt1 | contig 16816 bp, 6 predicted proteins | sample DeeseametaMP2497_FD_184171 | JGI IMG/M metagenome (GOLD analysis project Ga0207914, IMG submission 184171) | Marine microbial communities from East of Antigua and Barbuda, Atlantic Ocean - MP2497 (SPAdes) | ecosystem: Environmental > Aquatic > Marine > Oceanic | place: East of Antigua and Barbuda... | reverse complement strand
GACTTGACCGTAGATCACAGGCAGATTGCCTCTGTTGTTGGAACTCGGAGAGATCGGGAACCCGAAATCGAGTCTGACTCGGGTCTGTTCGTAGTTGACCCGAAACCCGAAGCCCGCACCGGTCAGCTTGTCGCTTCCGGTCTCGCCGGGCTGGGGCCGATTGCGGGTCACGCCCCCGTGGTCCACAAAGAAAACGGTCTGAAAAAGGTCGATATCGTCCTTCAAGGGCGACCAGCGAAGCTCCAGAGTCGTGTTGTACGCCTGGTCTCCCAGCGTTTCGGCCTGAGAATAGCCACGAACGGTATCGGGCCCGCCCAGAGCGAACTGCTCGGCCGAAAAGAGAGGGTCACCGGTAAACTGCATGGAGGCGCGGGCTACGGCTAGAAATTGAGGATGGAACTCCTGGATTCTGGCCAGGTCCAGATTGTAACGAGTGAAATCGGCTCCCGCCCCCAGACGACTGGCGGCCGGGTCGCCGGCGCTTGTCCCACCCAGCCCGCGGGTCACCGATCCGCGGCCCAGAAAGCGGCCGTTGTCGTCGCGCCAGGAGCCGCTATAGCCCAGTGTGGCCGAGGTGTATTCGTCCCGGGACAGTTGCTGAGTAAGAATCCGGTTGTCGAGATCGTTGTAGCTGAGACGGAAATCCACATCCGAAGTGTGCTTCAGCGTGCGCACCAGCGGCTGATGAACGGTGAGAGCGTAGATGTTGGCGTCTCCACGGATATCCAGCACTTCGACTTCCTGACCCGCGGTGTAGCTACCGTTGGCGTATTGGAAACCGACCCGGGTACCGCTAGGGCTTACCGGCACGCTGTAGGCTCCCTGCCAGAAAAGAGTGTTGTCGGCCGGGGTCGAGAGCAAGCCGCGAACAGCCACGAAGTCGCCCGGCGTGAAGACCGAGCTGATCTCGGTGCCCAGTCCGAATCGGTGCTCGCCTGTCAGCCGCGCCCCGAAATTGTTGTATCCCATGGTGACGTGCCAGCGTTTGTCTTCTTCGGCCTTGAGCACCACGTCCGTCGACCCTTCCGTGGCTCCGGCGCTGAGGACGGCCTTGACCCGAACATCCGGCAGTTCGTTCAAAAGGAAGAGGCCTCGTTGGAAATCCTTGGTGGTGGCGCCCTCCGCCGGCACGGCGTACTGAAATCGCGACTTCAAAAAATCGGTGGGATATCGGTCGTTGCCTTCAACGACGACGTTGTCGATCTTGCCTTCCAGCACCTGAATGAGGAGCACCCCTTTGACCGACTCCTGGGTCGGTACGATAGCGTTCACCAGAAAGTAGCCTCGGTCTCGATAAGCTTTCTCGATCAGACCGGCTAAGGTCTCCAGCTCGGCCACGCTCATCTGACGACCCTGGTACGGTTCAAGAATCGGCTGCAACTCTTCGTCGGTAATCAGGCTGTTGCCGGTCACCTGAATAACATCGACCGGCAAACGTGTCTTCAACTCGGTCTCGTCCGGAGGGTCGGCAAGCTCCCCTCCTCCTGGCTGCTGGCCCAAAGCCGAGCTCCCCAGCAGCAGACAAAACAGACCACAAATCACCAGATCCCTCAACATAGGTCGCTCCTTTCCCCACTCAAGAAGACACGCCTGCATGGCCCGAAATTGTGTCAAAACTAATGCAGATCAGGCCTTAGAGCTTCTCCATCTCCGTTTTCATCTCGAGATAATTCCGGCGCAACTGCTCCAGAAGCTCATCAGCCCCCTGGACTTTCCCCTCGCGTCCCATATCTTCTAAGACCTGGGCCACGGATGCCGTTTTTCTGGCTTCGAAATTGAGCACCGTGCCTTTGAACGTGTGAGCGGTGAAACGAAGTTTCTCGGCATCTCCCTCGCGGACGGCCTGCTCCACATCATCAAACTGCTTGCCTGAAGCTGCCAGAAACGCCTTCGCCACTGTTTTCAAAATGGTCTCGTTTCCGCCCACTCGCTTGAGAGCCACATCCAGGTCGATAACCTTCAGCTCCTCGGCCGACGGCTCATCCTCCGCGACCGGGGCATCCACCACAAGCTCTTCTTTCTTTTCCGTGGGCTCCGAGTAGTCTCGTTCAGGCGCGTGCTTCTTCAGCACGTCAAACATCTTGCCCTCATCGATAGGCTTCGAGAGATAGCCGTCCATGTCGTTGGCCAGGCACTTCTCCTCGTACCCTTTCAAGGCGTGAGCCGTCAGCGCGATAATCGGCAATCGAGGAAGGTTGTTACGGCTTTCGTTCTCCCTGATCCGTTCGGTACATTCAAACCCGTCCATACCCGGCATCATGATATCCAGAAGCAAGATATCCGGCTCAACTCCCGCCGCCATAAGCTCCAAAACCTTCTCACCGCTCTCGGCCTCCAACACCTCGCAACCGAAGGCGTCCAGCATGATCCGGGCCAACTGCCTGTTTATCTCGTTGTCGTCGGTCACCAGGACCTTGAGGGGCGGCAGAGTCTCCGCTTCCGCGTCGTCCCCGGTTCCCACGTTGAGACTCTTCGCCGCCTCGGAGTCGAGCCATCGCAAGAGGAGCTCCGCCATATCTCGTTGCCGAATCGGCTTCAGCAAATGGCCATTAATTCCCAGACTCTTGTAGTGAGTCATGTCCTCGGAAAGGTTGTTCGTCTTGAGCAAAATGCCGGTCTTCCCACAACCGGCCCGCTGACACTTGTAAAGAAAATCAAATCCGCTCTCGCCGGGCAGCTCCGAGCCGGCGAACACCACCATCGGCGGATCGTCGACCAGAGCGTTCAGAGCCTCGTCGGGGGAAGAAAAGGTGTGGACCTGGGCGCCCAAAGGGAGCAGATTTTCTCGGAGGGCTTCCAGATGAAAATCGCAAGGGCTGACGGCAAAGACGGAGTGTCCTTCCAGGACCTTCTTGACAGCCTGGTCGAGCGCGCTCGGCGCAAACTCTACCTTGTCCAGAAACATCGTAAAGATAAAGGTGCTGCCTTCTCCGGGAGTGCTCTCCACCCAGATTTCGCCACCCATCATCTCCACCAGCAAGGCGGTGATGGTCAGGCCTAGCCCGGTTCCGCCAAAATTGCGAGAAGTGCTGGCATCAGCCTGGGTGAACGATTCGAAAATCTTCTTCTGGCGGTCTTCGGGTATTCCGATCCCGGTGTCTCTGACTCGGATTTCAAGCTTCAGGTTGCTCTCGTGGTCTTCCCTAAGCAAGGCCTTGAGATGAACACTCCCCTTGTCGGTGAACTTCAGAGCGTTACCCACCAGGTTGATCACGATCTGCCGAATTCTGGCCGGGTCGCCCATCAGCTCCAGCGGAATCTGACGATCCACGACGCAGCCCAACTCCAGCCCTTTCATGTGAGCTTGCAAAGCCACCGACTTCAATCCGCCGGTGACGCATTCGCGGAAATCGAAGGGGATGGGATCCAGCTCCATCTGACCGGCTTCAATCTTAGAAAAGTCGAGAATTTCGTTGATAATGAGGAGCAGGGAGTCGGCCGAGGTCTTGACCGCTGTCAGATACTCGCGTTGGGAGTCTGAGAGGGCGGTCTTGAGGGCGACGTTGGTCATGCCGATAATGCCGTTCATCGGGGTGCGGATCTCGTGGCTCATGTGGGCCAGGAATTCTGATTTGGCGCGAGTTCCCTCTTCCGCCCGGTCCCGCGCCTCCACCAGCTCGGCGTCCCGTATTTTCAGCTCCTCGAGAGTCTTCTGCAGGTCGTCGTCTCGAGTCTGGATGACCTCCAACATCTCGTTGAACGAGTCCGTCAGGTCTCCGATTTCGTCCTTGCTGATGCGGGGTTGACGAAGGCTGTAGTCGCCTGACTCGGACACATCGGCGGCTTTACCGGCCAAGCTCTTGATGGGGTCGGCGATCAGCGACTGAAATCTTTGAGAGATGAGAAACGCCAATCCGAAGGATGCCAGAAAGACCAACCCCATAAACACGATGTGGAGTCCCACCTGGGCGATCAACTCGGAGAGATCGGAACGAATGTAGACCGTACCCAGATACTCCATGCGGTTGTCGTTCTGGAACGTGATCGGCTCGAATATTACAAGCGACATGCCGCGGAATCCGCCCGAACTGACGGAGGGCATCTTGGGTGTGGTGAACTCTTGAGTGGGATCACGCTGGTAGAGAGCGGGCTTGTCGTCCCACTCCTCACCTAAACTATTGACATAAACCTTGCCGTCCTTATCCAGAATAGCGGCTTCGATGATGTCCGGATTGTTGGCGAAGAAGCTGTGAAGCTCTTCCGGGTCCACGCCGATGTCGAACCACAGATTCGAACTGACGGTGTTGACCACGACCCTCGCCTGAGTCCGGAGATCGTCGAGGAGGGCGTTCTTTACCAGAACGATATCGAGCGTAAAGATCCCCAGGGCAGCCAGGGCCAGACTGATAGCGCTGGCCAGCACAACCAGGAAGTTCAGCTTTCGACGTATGGGTAGATCACGAAGATATCCGGACACGGGGGGGACCTCTCAGGGCGTACGCCTTTTCTTGATTACGCCCCGTCCAAGCGCGTTGCCTGCCGGACGGACGTAATAGGAGGTTGGCCGACCGCGAAGAGGAAGGCTGTGATATGTCCTCACTTTATGACAAGGATTTCGCTCCCGGCACGCGCGTGCTGGTGGCCGACGACGATCTGGTCACCAGAATGATGCTGACGGCCACCCTCAACGACTGGGGTCTGGAAGTGTTGGAAGCCGAGGATGGTCAGGGAGCGCTGGACGTACTCACTTCCGAAGACCCGCCGCGACTGGCCCTGGTGGACTGGAATATGCCGGGCAAGGACGGTTTGGAGGTCTGTCGTGAACTGCGACGGCGCGCTCCCGAACCGTACGTCTATGTGATAATCCTGACCTCGATGAGCAAGACCGAGGACGTGGTCGAGGGTCTCGGTTCCGGCGCCGACGATTACGTCGTCAAGCCCTACAACCCCGGAGAGCTCCGAGTGCGTTTGAAAGCAGGCGACCGTATCGTGCGTCTACAGGGCGAGCTGATCGCGGCCCGAGAAGCGTTGCGAGATCAGGCCAACCGAGACCCGATGACGGGCCTCTTGAACCGGCGCGCCATCCAACGACAGTTTCGAGATCGCCTCGACGACGGCACGGCCGTGGGCCAACCGCTGACCGCTCTGCTGATCGACATCGACCACTTCAAGCTGATCAACGATACTCACGGCCACGACGTGGGCGACCAGGTGATCATCGAAGTGGGGCGCCGAATCAGAGAAGTGGTCGGCGCCAACGGACTGGTCAGCCGCTACGGCGGGGAAGAGTTTCTGGTGATCTTTCCTCGCTCGGACCGCGAAACTTCCGAGCAGTACATCTCCGCTCTGCACCACGCCATGCGTTCCTCGCCGCTGGTGGCCAAGAACGGCACCTCGGTCAACCTGACCGCCAGCCTCGGCTACTGCTCCGATATCCTGCAGGCCGACGACGTCATCGAAGGGTACGTCAAGTCTGCCGATGAGGCTCTCTATATGGCCAAAAAAGACGGTCGAGACCGTTTCGTCTTTAAAGCGCTCGAGCGGTCTACTGATAGACAGGAAGTCTAAACCAGAACACGCTTCCGCCGTTCACCCCGTCGCGCACTCCGATGGTGCCGCCATGCTTGGTGATCACGAGTTGACAGAAGGCGAGCCCCAGGCCTGAAGACTGCGCTCGCTTATGTTCGGTTCCGCCCACCTGGCCGAACTTCTCAAATATTTTTTCTTTGTACTCGTCCGGCACACCGGGACCCTGATCGACGACCTGAATCTCCACTTCGCCTCCGTTCTTAAGAAGACGCAAAAGCACCGGTTTGTCGGCCGGGGTATACTTGAAGGCGTTGGACAGGAGATTGGAGAGCACCCGACTTAAAAGCTCGCCGTCGGCCTGGATCGTAACCCCGGGGGCGGTTTCCAGTTCCAGCTGTTTTTCCGGAATCTCCGCCCATTCTTCCGAAAGCTCCAGACACAGCGCGGTCAGATTCAAAGCTCCCAGCTCCAAAGGCATCTCGTTGGACTCCAGCTTGGAGACATCCAGAATCTCACTCACCATATCGACCAAACGGTTACTTTGAGAGACGATCTTCCCCGCGAATTTCTGCTGCTGCTCGTTCATGCCGGCGCTGAAAGAAGAGCATAGCAAAGTGGCATAGCCCTTGATGGCGGTCAGCGGAGTACGCAGGTCGTGCACCAGCATGTGAGTCAAACCGTCCCTCAGCTGCTCCAGTCGCTGCAACTCTTCGAATGAATTCTGTAGCTGATCGTACAGGCTCTTTCCCCGTGCGGCGTTGCGCACTCGGAGCGAGACCTCTCGGGGGTCGATCGGCTTACTGATAAAGTCGTCCGCCCCCGCGTCCATTCCGTCGATACGAGCCGACGGCTCCTCCAGAGCCGTCACCAGGAGCACCGGTATCATCTGAGTGAGAGGGTTGGACTTGACTCGTCGGCAGGCCTCAAAACCACCCAATCGGTCCATGATCACGCCCATCAAGACCACGGCCACGGGCTCTCGCTCCAAAATCTCCAGCACCTCTCGGCCGTCTCGCGCCTCCACCACCCGGTAGCCTTCGTTCTGAAGCGCGGAGGCACAAACAGTGCGATTAGCGTCGTCGGCGTCGGCGACCAAAACAAGCGTATCGACTCCCATCGACTGCAGCCTGGTCGTTTCGCGTGGCGGGTCGACCGGCTCGGAGATCAGTTCGGAGAGAGCCTGTTCCACTTCCCTGCAGGACGTTTCGAACTCCGGTAAGACCTCGAGGGCACGATCCCATGCCCCGGTTCCCACCAACGACTCCAGCTCCTGAGCCAGCCGGGCGCCTCCGGGAGCGGAGAAATTCAGGAGATTGCCCTTCAAGGTGTGAGCCACCCTGAGGGCCGCTTCGGTCTGATGGTCGGCAACAGCGTGCCGTAGCTCCGCCAGTCGATGGGGATAGCTCTCCCCATAGAGCTGAGCCACTTTCCTCAAGGCATCCTTGCTCTTGACCCTGGAAAACAGTTCATGTTGCAGAATCGGACCTTCGTCACAGAGCCCGGCAAACTCGTCCGGGTCGATCGGCTTGGAGAGCCAGCGGTTGATCCCCGCTTCCCGACACTTGGCGATATCTTCATCCGAGATCTCAGCTGTGTGGGCCCAGATCTTCGGCAGCGGACCACCTCTCTCTCGGGCGCTACCGAGAATCTTTCGAGAAGCTTCGTAGCCCGTGATCCCCGGCATCATCAAGTCCATGAGAACGACATCAAAGTTTTCGTCGTCGGCCAGCTCTACCGCCACGATACCGTCCGGAGCGATGGTGACCCGGTGACCCAAATACTCCAGCGCCCCTCTGGTCATCAGCTGGTTTACTTCGTTGTCCTCTACAACCAGAATATTGAGACTGCCGGTCATACGGTTCGCTTCGGCCGGACCGGACGGGGACCTCTAGAAGTCTACCGGTTGAGGTACTTGTGAAGCACGATAGCGGACACGCAGTGAGTGTTGTGGTCGGAGTCGTAATAGACGTCACCGGGGATGGTGGTATAAAGCTTTTTGTTGTTGCTCCAGCGGCCGTCTTTCTGGGCTTCCACCAGATACTCGGCCCCTTTATCCAGAGCCTCCGAGTGGTCTCCGGCAGCCGACATCAAGGCCCACATGGCGAGCGAGGTCTGGCTGGGGGTGCTGCTCCCGACACCGGCCAGCTCCACATCCTGATCGGCAAACGTTTCCTCGCCCCATCCGCCGTCGGCGTTCTGGTGACTCTTCAAGAAATCGACCGATTTCTTGATCCACGGCTGATTCATGTCCACACCCACTTCAGCCAGGCCTCCCAGGACAAACCCGGGGGTGGTGATGTAGCCGGCGATCCAGCGGGACCACCAACTCCCGTTGGGGGCTTGAGAATCTTGAAGATATTCACAGGCGTTCTGCACAGCTCCATCGAGCTTTCTCTCCTGGCTTTCGTCCAGCAAACCGGCCTTCCGGGCGGTCCCCAGCGCCCTCAAGACGCGACCGGTCACATCCGGAGAGGAGCCGTCCACCGCGCTGGCCTCGAAAGACGAAGGGACCCGACCTCCCCAGCCCAGTTTGGTCGGCTCGTAGGCGTTCCATCCACCGTCGTGCTGTTGGCGGTTTAACAAGGTTTCCGCGCACTTCTTGACGGCCGCTTTGATAAGTTCTTTCTGGTCCGGGGCGGCGGTGGCGAAGCTTGAGGCCAGAAAACCGAGCGGCATCGTGCTGCTGTCGTTGTCCAGGCTGGTTTCGGCGTTGGTAGCGAACGACCAGCGTCCGTCGGCCCCTTGAGACTTGAGAAGCTCGGCTATGGAATTCTTGAGCAGCGGATCGGAAGCGGGATCTCCGGCTTCCAGCAAGCGCTCGCCGGCGATAGCCGTGTCCCACGCTTCGGCCTGACACCAGGCCTCCTTCAGGGAGCCGTCGTCGTTTCGCATTCGCAGAGCCCGAATGAACTCGATGCCTTTCTGCTGGGCGGGATGATCGTTGGAGTCGCCCTGGAGATGTTGGGCTATCAGGTTCAATCCGGTCAGGAAACCGACCACGTGCCAACCCCCGTTGGGATCCTGGGCCGACTCGGACATGGTTTCGAAGGTGCGCAGCAGGTCGGCGTGACCGTCTTTGCCGCGAAGCGTTTTCAAGATCGCCAGACGATTCTGTCGCTCTCCAACTTTATCGCTGATGATCGCCGCCGCGGGCAGCATACTGTGGATCGGCTCGGCCAACTGGTCGGTAGCCCAGCGACCCAGGCGGGTGTTGAGAGCGAAGTTAGCCTTGTTGGGGGAAAAGGGGTCTAGAAATCCACCGAAGGTATGGCGCCCGTCATCGACCGTAAGGTTGTAGAGCAGCTTGGTGATAAGCTCCAAGCCGGGATGGGCGGGCTCGGCGTCGTCGGATTTCAGGTAGCTTTGAGCATTCTTCCGGGCCTGAGCGACCTGGGCTTGGAAGTCCGGGTCTTGTTTCAGCTCGGCAGCGTGATTCTTTTCAAAGACGGCCAACTGGGCCAGCAAGAGTTTTGTCATGCCGGTGCTGGGTGGGCGCTCTTCAGAATGAGTCACTCCACCGTCAACCTTCTGATAGCTGAGATTCCCCTTGAGCACATCTTTCTCTTCCTCGTAGAACCCCGGCGCCTGATGACCGATATAGTTCAGACCGATGGATGTCATGAGGCTTTCGTAGGGGCCCGCCTTGTAGGCTGTCCGCCACACTCCGTCATTGTCGGCATCGGCGCGAATCTCGGCCTGAGCCACTTCCAAAGACGCCTCGACCCGCTGAGTTAGTGTGGGGCTTGCTTGCACGGCGCGATTGGAAGAAAAGACGACTCCGTCTTGAGCTGGGGGAGCCAAAAAGGTCCGGTTTGACGGCTGCGGTCGCTTGCTGGTGACCGGCTGATACGAGCTGACCGTTGGTTTATTGAGCAGAGGTGTAATATTCAAGGTAGGCCCAGAGTAGACCAGCGACCTGAAATTCTCTTGAAAGAATTGGGAAGAATATCTTCTGGCTATATCCGACCGATTGTGGTTTGCTTGAAGAGAGAGACTCTTTTGACCGAGACGCTTAGCCTCATAAAGCGCTTCCGCTGGACCTACATCGCCGCCCTCGGCGCGTTAGCGGTTCTTTTCATTAGCTTGAATCTACTCAGCCAGCACCGGCTTTCTACTCAAACGGAAGACGCCTATCTGATCAACCTGGCCGGGAGACAGCGAATGCTAAGCCAGAAACTGACCAAAGAGCTCTTGAAGATCGATCAGGGGGTCGACACTCCCCCCGAATTGCCGCTGGACTCTCTCAACAACTGGCTGGAGGCTCACGAGACATTGAAGTCTCGCACCTCTAGCCCCTCAAGCCGGCTTCTGCTGGATCAGATAGATCCGGTGGTCCAGTCGATGGCCGGCTCCACACGCGACTATCTCCAAAATCCAAACAAGACCGCGCTTTCGGAGGTTCTGAGGCGAGAGGGCGAATTCTTGGGACTCATGGAGGCCCTGGTGGGCACCTATGAGATGGAAGCGAGCGCTCGAGTTGCCGCCCAGAAGAAGCTTCAGTGGACAGTTCTAGGGATACTACTGCTCGTTTTAGCCGCCGAAGCGCTGTTCGTTTTTCGGCCAATGACGAAAGCTCTTCGAGAAGCCTTCGAAAACCTCGAAAAGTCTCGTAGTGAGACCTCGGAGGCGTTGGAAGAGAGCCGCCGAGCCGCCAAGCTCAAAGGTGAGTTTCTAGCCAACATGAGCCACGAGATTCGCACTCCTATGAACGGAATCTTGGGTATGTCCGATCTTTTGGTGTCCGGGAAACTGGAGGGCGAGGAGCAAGAGTACGCCCAGATCATCCATCGCTCAGCCGAGTCGCTGCTGGCTATCCTCAACGATATTCTGGATATCTCCAAGATTCAGGCCGGTGAGTTTCGCCTGCAAAAGATGGCCTTCGACCTTCCGCTGGAGGTCGAGGAAGCAGCCGAACTACAAGCCGTGGTGGCCGCCGAGAAGGGTCTCGAGGTCATCGTCGACCTCGCTCCGGACGTACCGAAGCGAGTTATGGGAGACCCCTTGCGGTTGCGGCAGGTTCTCCTCAATCTGATGAATAACGCGGTGAAGTTTACCGACAAAGGACACGTGCTGGTTCGGGTGCGAAAAGAGGACGATTCCCTGAAGTTCTTGGTCTCCGATACCGGTCCGGGCATTCCCGAGGACAAATTTGAGAGCCTGTTTCGTTCCTTCGAACAGCTGGACGGAAGTAACACGAGGAGGCATCAGGGAACGGGTTTGGGGCTCTCCATCGCCTCTAGCCTGGTGAAGCTGATGGAGGGAGAAATGGGTTTAGAGAGCAAGCTGGGCGAAGGTTCCACTTTCTGGTTTAAACTCGATCTTCCAGCTCAGCCCACCCCATCCCAAACAGATGGCCTGGAGCTAAGGGGCAAACGGTTTCTGATCGTGGACGACGTCGCCGCCAACCGGACTCTGCTCAAGAAATGGGTGGAGAGTTGGAACGCCGAGTGTGTGGCGGTCGAAAACGGAAGGGCCGCCCTGGACATTCTGCTGGACGAAAAGTTTGACTTTCTCCTCATCGACTATCAAATGCCGGAGATGGACGGTATCGAGACCGCTCGCCGAATTGCCCCACAGAAAGGCCGGCTCGTCGCCCTCCCTAGCATAGGAGAAGACGACAACCACGCCTTCAGAGACGCCGGTTTTCACGGAATCCTGAGAAAGCCGCTCAAGCGCCGCCTCCTCAAACTGCTGCTGGTCTCTCTCCTGGACGATCAAAACCGATTTGTCTCCGCGGATTCCGTGGAAAGAAGTGACGAACCGTTCGAGGGTGACGTGAGGGTGCTGATCGTGGACGACACGGAAGTCAACCGTCTGGTCACCAAGCGCTTCCTGAAGAAGCTGCAGATCAATTTCGAGGAAGCCGAAGACGGCAAGGCCGCTGTCGAGCTCGCCGTTTCGAAGAGCTACGACCTGATACTGATGGACTGCCAGATGCCCGAACTCGACGGATATGAGGCAACCCGTCTCATCCGGGCAAAAGGTATATCCACCCCGATCATCGCCTTGACTGCCAACGCCATGCCCGGCGACCGTGAAAAATGTTTGCAGGCCGGCATGACCGGCTACCTCACCAAGCCGCTGATACGGGACGAACTCGTGGAATGCGTCCGCACACACCTACCCGACGCGAAAGCCCGGACCGTCAACCCTTGAGCGATGCCAGCAGTGCCGACAACTCGGTACCGTCCTGAGGTGCGGTCACGGCGACTCCCTCACAGGTCAGCGAGCTCACCGGACCACGTACCTTATTGAGTTTATTGTTCCATCCCGCCAGCCGCTGTTCGAATCCGGCCTGATCCAGGCCGCTTAGAGCCACCAGGAGATTGAAACCGTCTAGTCTGGTCACGATATCTTCCGGTCGATTGCTCTTCTGAATCACCTCCGAGACCTGGCCCAGAAGCTTCGCCCGCTCTCGGAAACCCTTCTCCTGGCCCAGTTTGGCGAACTGAGGAATGTGAAGGCGAGCCAAAGTAAACGGGAGTTCCTGTCGAAGGGCGGCCAGCAAGAGCGCTTCCACAATCTTCAGCGCCACCCCCTTTTCGATCAGGCCGGTTACAGGATCGCGAACTCCGGCCTGCCTGAGGGACAAGTTGCGAGCCAATCGAGTCTGAACACGGCTGAAAAGTCGCCGTTGATTGAGAGGCTTCTCCAGAACGTCGTCGGCGCCGGCTTCCAGGGCTCGCCTATACTCGCTGGCCTCATGATGGGCCGTGAGCACCACGATCGGCAGGTGGCGGTAGTTCACATCGGCGCGGAGGATACGGCAGATCTGGAAGCCGTCGACCAGAGGAAGTTCGAGATCCAGGAGGATCAGATCGGGGGCGTGACGGGTGAGCAGCTTCCAAAACTCGGTGGCCTCGGTGGCGGTATAGACCTTGACTCCTCTCCTCTCCATCAATCGGCTGATGACCTTGAGCACGACCGGGTCGTCGTCCAGCGCCAGCACGGTCTTGGCGGTCTTTCGCTCCTGGCGGAGAAGAAGAAGTTCGAGTTCGTCCATCACTGCGTCGGGAGGGAGAGGCTTGTGAAGATAGGAGCAGTTTTCCAGCCCCACCACCGAAAGGCGGCGAGTCAAGCTGCCGTCGCGTGAAAAGACGGCCAGGGGACGCTTGGAGTCCTGGTGGAGCAGCTTTTCGACCAGCGCGGCCGCCCCAACGTCTGCTATCTCAACGACTCCGGCGTCTGGTTGTTCGGTATCCAGCCTGCGGGTCAGCTCCAGTCCGCAACTGGACTCCAGCACCCTATAGCCGCGCCGAACGGCTTCCGTGGAGAGTCTCTCTCTTTGAAACGGGTCCGAATCCAAGATCCACAACCAGGGTGAGTCGCGATCTCCGTTCAAACAAGGCTGAGCCACCTCGGCCGGCGGCTCCTCCACGACCGGTTCGGCGAACTTTTCCGGGGTCTGATTCTTTTCCCAGATCTGCTCGATGAGGTCGGAAATCTGAAGAAACGCTTCACTCACAACCGGGTCAAAATGGGAACCCGCCCCTTCTTCAATCATTTGAAACGACTCGGATAGACTGTAGGAGGCCTTGTATCGGCGAGCCGAACTGACGGCGTCGAACACGTCGGCGATGGCCACGATCCTGGCCGCCATCGGAATCTGCTCGCCGGACAGCCCGGCCGGATAACCCGAGCCGTCCCATTTCTCGTGGTGACCGAGAGCGATCTCTCCCGCCAGTTGCACGATTCGGCTGTCGGAATCGGCCAGGATCCGTCCTCCAAAGACCGTGTGCTTCTGCATGAGCTGCCGCTCGTACTGGGTGAAGCGGCCGGGCTTGAGCATGACGCTATCGGGAATACCGAGCTTGCCCACGTCGTGAAGGAGACTGGCAATCTTGATCAGGTGGACCTCGCGCTCTTCGATCCCCAGCTTTCGGGCCAGGGCCTCGCAGTAGAGCGACACTCGGACCAGGTGCTCGCTGGTCTCTCCATCGCGGTACTCGGCGGCCCGGGAGAGCCTGGTGATCGTCTCCTCGGCCGCGATCTCCACTTGCTGTTGGGCATGAGCGAGTTCCTCGGACTGCCGCAGGACGGTCTGGGCCTTCAGATTTCGGTCTACCGCCACCGACACCATCTCCCCCACCACTTTCAGCAGTTTCAGGTCGTTCTCTTCGAACGGCGCGATGTGGAGGACGCTGTCCAGATAGAGGACTCCCAGGACCTTGCCGTTCTGTACAAGCGGCGCCAGCATGACAGAGAGAATGCCCTCGGCCCGAATACTGTTGCTCCCGACCGCCTCCATCGAGTCGAGCATAATGAGCGGCTCCCGGCTATTCACGCACTCATCCACCAAGGTCGAAGTAAAGAGAAAGGAAGCTGAATCCGACCCACGGAGATATCTCTCCAAGTAGGCCCGGCCGTTCGAGTCGAGGAGGCGGATATGCCCACGATCGGCTTTGAAACCGGGCACGAGCAGACGAAGCAGCTCTTCGAGCAGGGAGGGGTTGTCTTGAAATCGGGACAGACATTGGGACACTCTAGAGAGCGTGGACAACCTGGGGAGTTCGCTGTCCGCGGGACTGCGAAGGAGCCCCTCCAACATTGATTCCTCTAATTCCGCCATTTCTTAAAGCTTCCTCAAGTTCGCGATTCTTCCCTCGACCGAGGCTAATTGCGAGAGGCCCAAACAAACGTTCTAGAGGAGTCATGCCGACCCACGACAACATGAACTTATTTGACGCACAACTCCGCCCTTCGCCCGGAGTTTGACCATAAAGACCCTCAAATGGAGTAGAACTTGCCGCAACACAAGCCTTTCGTCCACCTGCACTGTCATACGGAGTACAGCCTGCTGGACGGCTGCAACAAAATCCCTCAGATGGTGGCCCGAGCCAAAGAGCTGAACCAGCCGGCCATCGCCATGACCGATCACGGCGTCATGTGCGGGACGGTGCAGTTCTACAAAGAGTGCGTCAAGCAAGAAGTGAAGCCGCTGATCGGCTGTGAAGTCTACGTCGCGCCTCGCAAGCATACCGACAAACAAGCCGGAGTCGACTCTCGCCCTTTCCACTTTACCCTGCTAGCCAAAGACCGGACGGGATACAAGAACTTGCTGGCCCTGGTCAGCCGAGGCCACCTGGACGGCTACTACTACAAACCCCGGGTGGACAGAGCGCTGCTGGAGAAGCACTCCTCCGGTCTGGTCGCTCTGAGCGGCTGCCTTCGAGGCGAGGTCAACGACGCGCTTCTGAGCGACAACTTCGATCTGGCCAAGAAGCGGCTGGGCGAACTCAAAGACATCTATCAGGACAATTTCTACGTGGAACTGATGGATCACGGGATCCCCGAGCAGAAGCGAACGAACGTGGAGTTGATCCGCCTGGCCCGGATGATGAACCTGCCCCTGGTAGCCACTAACGACACCCACTACGGCACCAAGGCCGACGCCTGTGTACAGGACACTCTGGTCTGTATCCAAACCGGTAAACTCCTCAACGACACCAACCGAATGAAGTTTTTCGCCCCCGAGTTTTACCTCAAATCGGGCGATGAAATGGCTCAGGCGTTCAGCGGGCTGGAAGAGGCCCTCACCAACACCCTGGAAGTGGCCGAGCGGATCGACATGAAGTTGGACCTGGACACGGTGTACCTGCCGGACTTCCCCGTGCCCGACGGCTACAACTACGAGACTTACCTGCGCGAGCTCTGCCGCCAGGGCTTCATCCGCATCTTCGGAACCGAAAACCCCGGCCAGGAGTACCTGGACCGGCTGGAGACCGAACTCGAGGTCATCATCGGAAAAGGGTTTGCCCCCTACTTCCTGATTATCTGGGACTTCATCAAGTATGCCCGAGACAACGGTATCCCCGTCGGCCCGGGCCGTGGTTCGGCGGCCGGCTCCCTGACCGCCTACCTGACCGACATCACCACCCTGGATCCGCTCAAACACGGTTTGCTGTTCGAGAGGTTCCTGAACCCTGAACGGACCGAACTGCCCGACGTCGACACCGACTTCTGCGTGGAGCGACGTGAGGAAGTCATCAACTACTGTCGTCGCAAATACGGTGAGGACAAAGTGGCCCAGATCATGACCTTCGGGCGCTTGAAGGCAAGGGCCGCCCTGCGCGACGTGGGTCGAGTGATGGATATCCCGCTCTCCAAAGTGGACAAGATCGCCAAGACCGTGCCCGAGGGTCCGGGTGTGAAGCTGAAAGACGCTCTCGATTCCTCGGAATTCAAGCAGATGGTGGAGAGCGACCCGGAAACGCGTGAAATGGTGGAGTTGGCCCTCAAAGTCGAAGGGATGGCTCGAAACGCCGGGGTCCACGCCGCGGGCGTGGTGATGAGCTCCATGCCGATCTACGAGATCGTGCCACTCTCTAGTATGAGCGGCGAGGCGGTAGCTCAGTTCGACATGAACGACTGCGCCGACGTCGGTCTGGTGAAGATGGACTTTCTGGGTCTACGAAACCTGACGGTGATCGAAAACTGCTTGCAGATGATCGAAAAGACCCGCGGAGAGCGCCCCGTCCTGGAGCAGGAAGGCTTCACCGACCCCGCCACCTACCAGCTTCTCTGCGAGGCCGACACCAACGGGGTCTTCCAGTTGGAGTCGGACGGCATGAAGCGCTACCTCAAGCAGCTTCAACCTGACAAATTTAGCGACATCGTCGCCTTTCTCGCCCTTTATCGCCCCGGACCTTTGCAAGGCGGCGTGGTGGACGAATACATCCGGCGCCGGCACGGCAAGGGCGGCCCGGTCAACTACCCCCACGAGAAGCTCAAGGGCATCCTGGAAGAGACCTACGGCTTCTTCCTCTACCAAGAGCAAGTGATGCTCACCGCGAATATCCTGGCCGGCTACACGATGGCGATGGCGGACGGGCTCCGCAAGGCCATGGGTAAAAAGAAGATGGACGTGATGGCCAAACATCGCAAGATCTTCCAGGACGGAGCGGTCGAACGAGGTGTCGACGCCCAGGTGGCGGCCGACATCTTCGAAACGATGGAGAAGTTCGCGGCCTACGGTTTCAACAAATCGCACTCCGCCGCTTACGCCATCGTCAGTTATCACACGGCCTATCTCAAAGCCAACTACCGCGAAGAGTACATGGCCGCGGTGATGACCTCCGTCCTCTCCAGTTTGGAGAAGGTGTCGTTCTTCGTGAAAGAATGTACCAACTCCGGTATCGAGGTCTTGCCGCCCTGTGTCAACGAGTCTTCAGCGGACTTCGTGGCCGTGCCGGGAGGGAAACGGATCCGCTGGGGAATGGCGGCGGTCCGAAACGTGGGCCGCAACGCCGTGGAAAACATTCTAGAAGTGCGCCAGAAGGACGGCCCCTATCAAGATCTCGCCGATCTCTGCAACCGGGTCGACCTGAAGCAGGTCAACAAAAGAGTT
>Ga0207914_100434_pt1 | contig 17010 bp, 24 predicted proteins | sample DeeseametaMP2497_FD_184171 | JGI IMG/M metagenome (GOLD analysis project Ga0207914, IMG submission 184171) | Marine microbial communities from East of Antigua and Barbuda, Atlantic Ocean - MP2497 (SPAdes) | ecosystem: Environmental > Aquatic > Marine > Oceanic | place: East of Antigua and... | reverse complement strand
GAGTTCGACGCTGACAATGACAGAGGTCTGAACGCAATAATCCGATGACTGGTTCTCCATGAGACGTTCTCCGCGAAAGTTGACGGTTCAACGGAATAGCCGAAACCGATCTGCATAGGATCTATTATGACATGGCGCTCGAGTTCGGCTCCGACGATCCGGCGGACGCCTCTATCACGCGGCGCGTCCTCACCGTCATGCTCGCCGAGGACTACTGAGCGCACGCGAGCGCCCCGAACCCCTTTCCCTTTGAAAATCAGCGCACCGGCTCGCCGGCCCTTCGGGCAGCGAGAGGGGAGGGGGAGGGCGAGCTTCAGGCTCGCCGACCAAGAGCGCGCGGGCTCGATGGACCCTGCCTTCCCCAATCCCCGAGGAGACCAGCCTTGACCCCTGCCGAACCGATCCGCGCCACGCTGCCGCTCTCCCTCATCACCAAGGGCGACAATCCGCGCCGCTATTTCGACCGCAAGAAGCATGACGAGCTTGTGGCCTCGATCCGCCTGCGCGGAATCCTTCAGCCGATCCTGCTGCGTCCCAGGGGCGAGGTCTATGCGATCGTCGCCGGCGAGCGCCGCTATCGCGCCGGTCTGGAAGCCTACGGCCCCGATGGCGAAGTGCCTGTCATCATCCGCGAGATGACGGACCAGGAAGCGCTGGACGCCGCGATCGCCGAGAATGACGACCGCGAGGATCCGTCGGAAACCGAACAGGCCGACGCCGCCGTCCGCTATCTCGCGGCATGCCAGAACGATCGCGCCGAAGCTGCGCGGCGGCTTGGCTGGTCCCGGGCGAAGCTCGATCGTCGCCTGGCGCTCGCCGAACTCTCCGATGCCGTGAAGCTCGCGCTCGACGAACGCCGGATCAAGGTCGGCCATGCCGAACTGCTCGCGGCGGTCCCCGGCGACAAGCAGGACAAGGCGCTCGAGACCATTCTCGCCGCCGGGCTGGATGTCGGCAAGACCCGCGAATTGCTGATGCGGGTGACGCAGAACCTCGCCGCTGCCTGCTTCGACAAGACCGAATGCACCACCTGCCCGTTCAATTCGGCCTCCCAGCGAACCCTGTTCGAGACCCACGTCGACGACGGACACTGCACCAATCCCGGATGCTTCGAACTGAAGACCCAGACCGCCGAGGCGATCCGCTTCGAGGAGCAGGAGCGCGCCGAAAAAGCGGCACGGGCTGCAGCTCCGCCCTCCACTGACGATCCGCAGGATGACGAGCGCTATGACGACGAGGATGACGACGATGACGTCCTCGACGACACCGAAGCCGGTTCTGACGCGAACCAGGTCGATCGCACCGAAGCTCCCACCGGCACCGAACCGCGCGCCCCGGCTCCGCAGACCCCGCTCCCGTCGGCGAGCGGCGGCTCGGCCGCGCACAAGGCAACCGTCACGGTCAAATCGATCGCAGGCCGTACCAGTGACCTGCGCGAGGCGAAGTGGCGCACCGCTGTCGCCCGGGCGCTCGCGGCCGATGCCGTCCAGGCCCATACCGCCATTCTCGTCGCCGCGATGTCGGGCACGCTTCCCCAGATCAAGGCCGAGACGCTGAAGGCGCGTGCCGGCATCCTGGTTGGCGCCACCTTTCCGGACTTGCCCTATGGCGACAAGATCGCGGAAATCCGCGCCCTTTCGGAGCCGCAGGCGGCCAATGTGCTGTCCGCTGTCGGTGCCGCCTATGCCAAGGACGTGCTCACCTTCGGGCATGTCGCCGAGCTCGCCCGGGCCTTCGCGGTCGACCTGCGCGACGTCTGGCAGGTCGATAAGGCCTTCCTCGAGCGATACACCAAGGACGAACTCAAGTTCATCGCGCAGGAATGCGGCCTCGTCGCGCACATGGGCGAAAAGGGCTTCGCCAAGCTCCTCACCGCCAAGAAGGCCGACCTCATCGCCGGCATGCTGGGCCGGCCCGGCTTCGACTGGGCCGGACGCCTGCCCAGTTCGATGACGCTCGACGGCCGATACGGACCGCCGCCGGTGAAGGCCGCGCCGCCCACCGGGGCCGCGATCACGGAACTCGCCGCCTGATCCCCCGAACGCTCACCTCGACAAGGAGTCGATCCCATGCTGATTTCCAACCTTCTCCCGCTGCTCGCACGCTACTCGCTCGGCTTCGATCTCGTCGCCGGCCCGGACGATACCGTCACCCTGACCGTGATCCCCCGCAGGCAGGAAGGCGCCACCCAAAAGCTCGAGACCGGCGAAACCCGGCCGATCTCGCTCACGGCCAGCGCCGCGGAAATCGATGCCGAACTCGCCAAGGGCGAAGACGGTGCGCTCGGCCAGCTCATCGCCGCCCGCAAGACGCTCGCCGACCAGCTCGAGGAGCAACGCCAGGCTGCCGAAGCGGCCCGCACCGCCGCCGCCGAAGCCGCGAAGGCCAAGGCGGCGACGCCGAAGACGCCCGCGCCCGCCAGTCCCGCAAAAGCGCCCAACCCCGCCGCTCCGCCCGCCGACGCCAAGGCGGACGAACCGGCCAGCCTCTGGGACTGACCTTCATCGACTTGCCCAACATCTCAATTCGGGAGGCCCATCATGCAGATCAATCATCTCACCCGCACGTATCGATATGACGGCTTCGATCTTCCGGTTCCGCCGCATCTCGCTGACGAACCGGCGGCGCTGCGCGCCTACCATGCGACGCTCTATCCCGCGATCCTCAACGCCGAGATCGTCGACGCCGGCGTGTCTGGCGCCGCCCACGTCATGGAATATCGGCGCGCCGTCGGCACCAAGGGCTGAACATGCCGCCCTCCAAGAGCACGGCCATTCCGGCCGCACCGCGCAAGACGCTCCTCGAATGGATCGAGCACGACGATGGCAACACGACCGGCTTCCCCCAGCCTCCCTGTAGCGCCCAGGCCCAGGCCCTCCACGCGCGGATCCTCCTCGACCCCGCCAACCACAAAGGCGAAGCGCCGGAGCCGCTTCAACCTCCCGCCGGCCTCAGGCTCGCCCCACTCGGCTGATCTCGCGGGGCGGTCGGTCGCGCTGTCCGTCGACATCCCCGCCACTTTCGATCAGCCGCTCAGCAATCACCACAAGCTGATGGGCCGCTGGGTGGCCGCACGGGAAGGCGCGCCCAGGCGGTACACGCGCGTCGGCGCCCGCAAGCGCATCGAGCAGGTCTTCAATGCCGCGGTTCTCGAAATCCTGGCGCCGATCGAGCTTGTCGATCTCCGGGTCGCCGTCCTCGTCGGCGAAGACAACAATCCGCCCGCGATCGCCCTTGTCTGCGAGACCCTCGGCCAACTGGATCTTGGCTGGATCGAAACCGGCGACGCTCCCATCCCCTGGCGAGCCGCTGCCTATGCGGCCCTCGAGGAAACGCTCGGCACCGCCCTTCCGCTCTTCGGCTACCAGGACCTCTTCGAGGAAATCTCGATGTATTATTGGGACGGCGAGATCGACGACGAGAGCGCGCGCCGGAGCTTGGCCGCCTATCAGGGTCTCAGTGCCGAAGAGATCGAAGAACAGACGCTCCCCTCGGAAATGAACGCGCGTCGGCCCGACTGGATGATCGGCACGAACGCAGCGAAGTCGGCGAGCCTCCCGAAAGCCCTAGCACGCGCGCTGCGCCGGCTTCGCGACGCGCACAAGGCGCTCAAGCGCCTCACCTCGGAGCGAAACGCCTGGCACTTCGATAGCGACACCCTCTACGAATATGTGCCGGGCATCGAGGAATGCTCGTCCTTGCCGCCGTTGACGCTCGTTCCCTTCGAGGAATTCGCCCGCGAACTCGATGATGTCGCGCGCCACGGCATGGAAATGGGCTTCATGGATTTCTGCGGCCTCTGCCCGCTGCCCGCGATCAGCCGGATCGACGACTGGTTCGCGAGCCTCAGGCTCGGCGCCCAGTTTCTGCTCGCCGCTCAGGATCTCGTCCGTTTCGACCCACCCAATCCGTGAGGCCCTCATGTCCGATCACAGCAGCCACTTCGAAGCCACCGGCGGCGGTCTCGTCCTGACCAACGCCATCCTGCTCTATCAGGCCGGAACGTCCCGGACCCCGAACGCCTATGGCGCGCCCAGGAACGATATGGCGGCGTTCGCCAGCATGCACGCCGTCGAGCATGATGAAGACGGCCGCCCCACGATCGCCGCGGGCATTCCCTTGTCGCGCGCGCACCTGCGCCAGTGGACCGAGGCGCTGGGCCGTACGGCGATCCCCGAGATATTGCCGGACACGGTCCTGGTCTCCCATCCCGATGTTCTCGCCTGGTGGTCGCCTGCACAGGTTCGCCCCGCCTATTTCGCGCTGTCGTCGCCGCCCGACGGTCTTCGAGCGCTGGCCCGACGCACGACGGTTGCCGTGCCCTATCCCGCGCATCTGTTCATTGCCACGCGCACCGGCCTCGGGGTCTACGCGCTGCCGGCCAGCGAGCGCCCGGTGGCTGACACGCCGGTGCTCCACTCGCCGATTCTCAATGTCTTCATCGAAGGTCGGCTCTGCTGGGGCAATATCCCGAGGCCGAAGACGCTCGGCGTTGCCGCAATTCCGGAGTTCGAACGGGCCGTGTTCGATTCCTGGTCGACGCACCCCAATCCTGGACAGGAGTGGACCGTCACCGGCCCAGGAAAAAATGGGGGCGGCGGCCTCGTCCGGCTCTGGGACGATCTCGCCGCGCGTGGGGCAAGCCGCTTCCCGGTCCGGCGCCTCAGGCCCTTCAATCCCGCCGCCCGTCAGCGACAGGCGCGCCCGACGGCCGAGGCGATCACCGTCGGCCGACTGGTTGCAGCGGCCACGGCAAGATGACCATGCTCGCCGATGATCCGACCGCGGCTGCGCTGCTTGACGCCGTCCCCTGCTATCCTGTTCCGTCCATGGGCCGATCGCCTGGGCTCGATGCGCTTCGCAGCAGTCGGGCCGGACACGGGGTCGCCGTGGGAAGCGATGGTGCGATGCTCATATTGCGTCGTCCCTGGCTGGCGCTTGATGCGCCTCTGGCGCCACCATTCGCCGCTCATCTCCCCTATGGCAACATCGGCGATCCCAAGGCCGAATTGCGCTGCGGCCGGGTCCCAGGCGAGCATCTCGCGGCCGTCCTGGACCATTTCCGCGCCGCCCTGCCCAACGAGGCAGCGGCCTTCATCCTGTGGAACGAGGCGACGGCCGAATTCGCCGTGCATTTTCCGCAGATCGATGAAGCGACGCCGACGCGCCTCGTTTATCGTCCGCCGGCCTGCGAACCTGGCTGGCATGTCGTCTGCGACATGCACAGTCACGGGCGCGGTCCGGCCTATTTCAGCGCGACCGACGATGTCGACGATGCCCATGCCACCAAGATTTCACTCGTCGTCGGCCGGCTCGACCATCCGGCGGGTCCGGTGATGGCCGCCCGGCTCTGCGCCGGGGGCATGTTCCTGGCCGTGCCGCGCAGCCCATTTTCGGGAGATTCCCCATGCAGCCTGACAAGCCCCAGCGCCACTTCCTTCCCGCCGCCTTCGACAATCGCGCGATCCGCATCCTCCTCGTGGGATGCGGTGGAAACGGCGCTCAGATGCTGATGGGCCTTGCCTCGCTCGACACGGCTCTCCGCGCTATCTCCTCGCGGTCGCTCGCCGTCACCGTGGTCGACGACGACATCGTGACCGAGGCCAATCTCGGCCGCCAGCCCTTCTATCGCTGCGATCTCGGCAACTCCAAGGCGCGCACGCTCACGGAGCGCATCAACCTTGCCCACGGCCTGGGCTGGAAAGCAGTCCATGGCCGAGCGCCCGATGCCGTCGACACCGAGGGGACCGACATCCTCATCACGTGCGTCGACACTGCCTCGGCGCGCCGCGCACTGGGCACAGCGCTTGGCGACGGCAGGGTCGCGCCGACCTATTGGATGGATCTCGGCAATCGCGCCAGCGACGGACAATATCTGATCGGTAACCCATGCCGTCCGAAGGGCAACCTCAAGGCGCGCCTGCCAACCGTCCTCGAGGCCTTTCCTGAGCTGGCCGACGAGACCTTGGCTGAGGAGGATGCCCCCTCCTGCTCGGTCGCCGAGGCGCTCGAACGTCAGTCCCTGTTCGTCAACCGGGTGCTGGCGAGCCACGCGCTTGCACTGCTGTTCGACCTTCTCGGCCGCGGGTCCATCGGGCACGCCGGCGCTTTCATCAACCTCGTCAGTGGCCAGGCCGTCCCGATCCCTTTGCCGCGCGGCGACTGAAGCCCCGCCGGCCACTCCGCCACTTTCCGTGCCCATCCAACCCCGGTGACCTGCGCCCGGGAGCATGAGGAGATTTTGTCATGACCGTCATCGGACATAACCGCATCCGCCGCGTCGACAGCTTCGACGGCTATGAGGTTCTCGCCCATCCCCTGGCGAACCGCGAGGACCGCGTCTTCCATCGCGGCGAGGGCGGGGCGTCCCAGGTCGGGGTAACCTACGGGTCGCATGACATCCAGATCGCGCGGCCGACCGGTCCCGGAAACAAGGGCCTCCTGGCAATCCTGATGCACCACGGCGGGGGCCGCCATATCCTCGAATTCTACGAGAGCGCCCTGCCGATCACCGCGACACTCCTCGGCCTGCCGGAGCGCGCGCAATACGCGCTCGCCTACACGCTGTTCAAACAGGCCGACGAGTGCGCCATCGCCGCCCGCGTGGACGAAGCCGGCCGCTGGGCCGAGGCCTTCGTCGACGGCCGCATCCGCAAGCGCCGCCGGGCCGGCAAGCGCTACGTCCATATCGAAACGCCGGCCGAGAAGGAGCGCCGCTGCGCCTGAAAACCGCGCCACCGCAGCCCGTGGACGCGCAGCTCCGAGCGAGAGGAGAGAAGGGCGGGGAGGGGGGCCATTCGCTCTTGCCGAGGAGACCCAGATGCCCCTTCCCACCGTCGTCCACAGCCAGGTCGATCCCGCCGCGATCACCAAGGTGACGCGCCTGTTCAATAATACGCTCGGTTCCATACTGACCGAACTCATCCAGAATGCACGCCGGGCCGGCGCGACGACGATCGACCTCGATGTCGCCGAGGCCGAAGATCGGCAGTGGCTCGTCATCGCCGACGACGGCGCCGGGATCGCCGATCCGGCGGTCATTCTCGCGCTGGGGCGCTCGGGATGGGACGACGACATCGCGGCCCGTGAAGACCCTGCCGGCATGGGCGTGTTCAGCCTTGCCGGGCGCCATGTCGAAATCCGGTCCCGTCCGCGCGCCGGCGGAGACGCCTGGCGGATCTCGATCGCGCCCGGCGACTGGGAAACGGGCGGTCCCATTCCGGTCTATCGCTGCGATCATCGCTTCGGCACCGAGATCCGGCTCCCACTCCAGGATGACTGGGCGAAATCCCTGGAGGCCAGCGCGAACGCGGCCGCGCTCTATTGTCCGACGCCGATCCGCTTCAAGGGCGCGCCGCTTGCCCAATCGGACTGGCTCGCCGACGCCCTGGTCACGGTCGAGACCGACGGCGTGCGCATTGGCCTCTATAATGGGGCGCGCTCCACCCATTACCAGCCGCGCATCAACTTCCACGGCCTCACTGTCCCCTGCGCCTTGCCCTCGATCGACGAGAAGGATCGCAGCTGGTGGGCGCGCGTCGACATCATCGATGCCCCAACGCTACAGCTTGTGCTCCCAGCCCGGACCGAAATGGTCGAGAGCGCCGCGCTCGAAGCGCTCCGCGACTTGGTCCGCAAGACCATCTACCGCCACATCGCGTCGCTCGGCAGCCACCGCCTGTCCTTCGCCCAATGGACCGAGGCCCGGAATCTCGGCATCGATCTCCCCGAGGCGGCGGCTCTCCTGCGAGGCTGGACCCCGGCGACGGCCGATCTCAACAGCGGACGCGAGGGTTCCGGCCTGATCCCGGCGGACCATGTCGTCCTGATGGAGCATTTCGGCGCGCCGCTCGAACAATGCGCGGCATTCGCGTTCGCCCGCGACGGCCGCCTCCAAGGCTCCCTCGCCGATCCGGACGACGCGATGGCGGGATATGGCTGGTACGATGCTCTTCCCCGCATAACGGCGCTCAATTTCGAGATCGAACGCGACGGCGCCACCCATCTGTTCGACAGCGAGAACCTCTCCGAGCTGGTAAGCGGGACAGTCGACCGCCTCGATCTCGTGGTCGAGATCGGGGGCGCCAGACCCGAGACGCTGACCGTCGCCGCGCCCGTCGTCATCGAGTATGACGAGGCGCATCATTGGGGCTTCGAGGAAGCGAACGTCCTTCTCGCGGCGCGCGACGCGGTCTCCCCGGACGAACTGGTCGACCTGCTCGAGGCTTCGTGCTTTTGCGCGAGCGACGATCGCGACGCCGACAGCTGGGAGACGCAGAACGATCGCTTCCTGCTCGATGCTAGAGAAATGGCCACCCGCCTGTTGCTCGGAGACGACGCGGCGCTGGTGGAGCGGCTTCGGGCGATCATCGCCTACCGCGCCCAATGGTTCGTTCCCGAGGGGCGCCAGTTCTCGGCGACCATCGGCCGGAACGCCATCGATGTCCGCATCGAAACCGTCCCGGCGTCGCCGGCATCCTGATCAATCTCGAAGGGACCAATCCCATGCGACCCATCAGAGCCGCGAGGCTGGCAGACCGCGACGCCGTGCGGGAGGCGATTGACCAGCTTCGCAGCGCGCGGCACCTTCTGGCCCAGAGTGGCGCCCCGCGCGCCGCCGCCGCGGTCCGCAAGGCGCTGCGCAGCGCCGAAGGTGCGGCCCGCCACGTCGATCATCGCATTCGTCGGAGCCAGACATGAGCCGCTACGAACTCAAACCGAGACCGGGGAACGGGGTGATCAAGGCCGTGGTTGGCTGGGACAGACCCCTTCAGACCTTCTTCGCCCAGATATTCACGCCGACCGATGAGGAACCCGAAGAAGGCGAGGCGACGATCTGGCTTGGCACCGAGCCGGGCGAGCTGCCGAGCCCCGAGATCGCCATCAGGGTGATCGAAGCTTACGCCGACATTCCCGAGACGCTGGCTGCCGATCTCGCGGCGGACATGAACGCCACGGTCGGCGTCAAGGACGGCCTGCATCAAGCAGCGGCCAAGAGGCGTCTCTTCGGCTCGATAAACTAACACAAGCGCCCAACGCGTTTCGTCCCGAGGCCGCTTGCGCGTGCCTCGGATGGGCGCTTGCGCGCCTGCTCGGCCGAACGGCCGAGGAGGGGAGTGGGGAAGGAGGAAGGTGGCTCGGACACGGTGTTCGAGACCGCTTTCAGGAGACTTTCCCATGAACATCGGTTCGATCAAGCAGAATGACGCCGGCATTTTCGTCGGCAAGATCGCGACGCTGGCGATCGCCATGACGGTTGCGCTGCGCGAGGTGCACTCGGCCAATCCCAAGGCGCCCAAGTTCGAGGTTCTGGCGCTGTCGGCGTCGCGGGCGTGGGTGCAGGTGGGTGCGCTGTTCGAGCTGTTCTCGAACGGCACGGGCGAGGCGTTCCTCAACGGCAAGATCGAGGATCCGAGCCTGGCCGCGCCGCTCTACGTGTCGGCGTTCCGCCAGGAGGACGGCAGCTACAACGTCGTCTGGTCGCGCCCGACGCGTCGCCGCGATCTCGCCGCGGAGATGGCGCCCAAGGCCGACGAGGGCCTGCCGCCGCTGCCCGGCGCCGACGAGACCGCCGGCCCCGCCACCCAGGGCACCGAGGCCGGCCTCGGCCAGTCCTCCGCCGAACATGCCTTCGCGAGCTGACGCAGACGGCAGTTCCAACTATCCCAGCCCCCGCTTCACCCAAGCGGGGGCTTTTTCTTTGTCCCGAAACCAAAGCTCGCGGCCGCGCCGTGCCCGCCGGCTGTCATTGGCATCACCCTGCCAGGCGTGCCTCCTGCAGGTCGAGCTCCCGCACCAGCTTGCGCGCCGCTTCGCTCCCCAGTTCGCTCTGACGGACCCGGCGGAAGATTTCCCCGCGTTCCGCCTTCAGCGCGGCAAGGCGAAGATCGCGCTCGATGCGCTCATCGCGCCGCAGAAAAGCCATCGCCTCGGGCAGGCTCGACCGATTGTCGATCCGTTCGCGATAGAGGTCCATCAACCTGGAAGCGACGTTCACATAGGCGTCGGCGTCCTTTCGCCCCTCGGCGAGCTGGTGCTGTGTGCGCTCGATCTCGGCGATCGCGGCTTCGGCGGCCGCTCTCCGGGCTTCTTCGATCTCCGCATCGCGCGATGGCTCCGCCGGCATCTCCAACCCCCGCATCATCAACGGCAGTCCGATCGATGCAGCGATCAGCGACAGGATGATGACGCCCATTGCCAGGAGGATGGCGAGATCGCGACCCGGGAACGCCGTCCCGTCCGCCATGGCGAGCGGGAGCGTGAGCACGCCCGCAAGCGTGATGGCCCCACGCACGCCCGCGAACGACATCGCCCCAACCAACCGCCAGTTCGGCCTCGGGCTATCTTCCGCGCGGCGGAAGGACGTCAGGCGCAGCGAGAACCAGACCCAGACAAAACGCAGCGCCGCCAGTGCGACATTGATCGCGACGATATAGACGGCCAGCCACCAGGCTCCATGATGGCCGGTCAGCCTGACGCTGTCGGCAGCGCCGGCCAATATCGTGGGAAGCTGCTCGCCAAGCAGCACGAAGATGATGCCGTTGGCCGTGAACTGAATGAGATCCCAGACCGTCGTGCGTCGGATGCGGGTTACGGCCAGCGCCTTGCCCCGTGTCTCGATGAACCCCATCATCACGCCGGCCGCGACCGCCGCCAGGATGCCCGAGCAATGGAGATGCTCGGCCACGAGATAGGCGCCGAACGGAATCAGCAGACTGATCAGGATCTGCGAGCTGCTTTCCTCGCCGAGACGCCGCGCGACCAGTTCCTTTGCCCGCCCAACGAGCCAGGTGAGGCCCGCGCCAACGACGATGCCCCCGATCGCGACCCACAGGAAATTGAGTGCCGCGGCCCCCAGGGAGAAGCTGCCCGTCAGGGCGGCCGCCACCGCAAAGCGCAGACAGACAAGGCCCGATGCATCGTTGAGCAGCGATTCCCCCTCCAGGATATGCATCATCCGCTTGGGGATCGGCGTGCGCTGCGCGATTGCTGACACGGCGATCGGGTCGGTTGGGGAAACCACCGCCGCGAGCGCGAAAGCCACTGCGAGCGGCATCGCCGGGATCATCCAATGGATCAGAAATCCCATGCCGACGACAGTGAACACGACCAGGCCCAAGGCCAGCTCAAGGATCGTCACGCCGTCCTTGAACATATCGTCGGGCGGGATCCGCCACCCATCGAGGAACAGCAGGGGCGGCAGGAAGAGCAGAAAGAAGATGTCCGGATCGAGCGTCACCCGCCAGTCGGCGACGAGACCGATCGCGGCGCCCAGAGCGATCTGGACGAGGGGACGCGGAACCGAAAACGGCAAGAGGCGGGCCAGGATTCCACTCAGCACGACGGCGAACAGCAATGTCAGGACGAGCGTGATGGTTTCCAAAAGCGAAGCCTCTGAAAGATTTGTCGGGACAGGCACCCTGTCTAACGCCGTGCCCCTTTCCTGTCAGCTTCAATCCCGGCCGACCGGCCTGCGGCCGTAGAGAGGAGGGGGAGCGTGGCGCCTGTCCAATCGTGACGGGAGACAATCATGTCCGACATCATCGACCTCGGCGGTGCCCCAGCCAACGAGGACTGCGCCCAGCTTGGGCACACGCCCGATTTCGAGCGACTGAACCGGCTCGAAGTCGCCGCCTACCGCGCCGCCATCATTGCCCGTTTTGGCCCGCCGCCCGACGGCTGCACGCTCGTGTCGGTCACCAATCGCCACGACTTCGGCGTCTATTATTCGCTTGGCCTCAAGGTCGATGCGCTTGCCTATCGGCGCAATCCCGCGGTTGCCGCCTATACCGAGGCCGCGCAGGACGGCCTCGAAAGCTGGGTCGAGGCCGCGTTCGCGCCGCCGGTTCGCTATGAGGATGGAGCCGCGCCGACCGTCGATCGAGACCGGATCGATGACATCGTCACCGGCGCGCTTTTGGCAACCCGGCCCAATGCCGACGGACGCTTCGCGATCCCGGAATTCGAAACCCTTCACCGCAACCTCGCCGCCGCCTACCCGGCCAGCGCCGAGGCCGCGAAGATCCTGATCCAGGAGGTCGACGCATGACCCAACACTCCACTTCCGATCAGTCGGCTTCCGAGGCCGCGATCGTCGCGGAGATCGAAACCGGTCTCACCGCGGTCCAAGCCGTCGAGGCGCGCTGCAAGGCCGCCTTCCTTCCATTGCTGCGCGAACACGGCATCGCGCGCGTGGAAATCCACTATGACGGAGGCGGCGACGAAGGCAGCGTGGGCGATGTCTTTGCCTATCGCGACGACGCCAGCGCAGAGCTACCGACCATCCTGTGCGACCATTTCGCGCTCGAATATAATGGCTCTGTCACGACGCGGACGATCGACCTCGAAGATGCTTTGAGCGCGTTTGCCGAGAATGCGGTCTGCACTCATCATTGCGGTTGGGAAAACGGCGAAGGGGCCCACGGCATCGTCGGCATCGATGTCGCTTCCGGCTCGGTAACGCTGACGCACAACACCCGCTTCATCGACTATGATACCAGCGAGACGGAGCTCTAGCGATGTCGCACTGCCATTATCATGCGCTGAGTTCGGTCCGCCGGTGGGGCGGCAATGCCGAGGACTATCTGCCGCTTCACCAGTGGTTCGACGAGTCCAAAAAGATCATCGCCGATCCGCGCCACCGCGCCTTGAGGCATCACGCCGAAGGGATTTTTCTCCTCGAGACGATCTTCGGCGTGACGATCCGCAACAGCGACGGCCGGGACATTCCGGTCCGTCTCGTCGGAGAACAGCATGTCACCGAAGATCTTGGGCGGATACCATCGTTTGCCGACTGGGCGCGTCTCATCCAGCCGATGCCGTGGATCTTGCGCGGCAACCCGGCGGGCTCGCCAGGTCTCGATCCCGAGCTTGGCGCTCCCGAGCCCGGTTCACGGGACCATATCCCTGCTATAGCCTGATGCCATGGACAAGGGCCCCTTCAGTGAAGCTGCCGCGCGCAATGCCCTCGACCGGCTGATCGAGATCGCTCGATCCGACACCGGCCAGGCGCGGCGGGTCGCGAACTTCCTGCTTGCCTGGTGGAATGGCGAGGATTGCGGTCATTTCCCTATCGCCGATCTGTTCGGCGTCGATGCGACGATCGCGACCCACATGACAACCATCATCGGGTTTCTCGGCCAGCATGAAGGCGCGATCTATCCCGATGCTTTCGGCCGCAAGGCCGAGATGATCGAGCTGGTTCGCCGTTGGCGCGACTTTCCAGACGACGGCTGAGCGCTCGCCTCGACCTGCCTTCCGCGCTATAATCGAGTCCCATGACCGAGCTCGATCCCCACACGCTGCGCGTCGCCGCTTCGCTCGTTCGATCGCGGATCAAGACGCTCAAGCTCGACGGCCGTATGGACGGGCTGCAGCGGTTGGGCGCGCAGCGCACGCTCACCCAGCTCGCGGTGGACCTCGAAGTGTCCGCCGACCATGTCGGGCCTCCCCGCCGCCGCAAGCGCACGGCCTAGACTTGCCCGTAGGGCGGTAACACTGCCCGCATCTTCCGACGATCGCTGACCAAGGCCGCGGATATCCTCCGCGCGTCTGCTGAGCCTCGCGCTCCGCGCACGGAAAGGGGAGCGGGGTGGGGGGAGGGGCCGGGCCTGTCTCCGAGGCCGGGGACGCGCCTGGCACCGCATCCCTCTCCCTAAGGAGCCAGCATGGCCAACCACTTCACCAAGGCGAGCTTCACGTTCGTCGTCACGCCAGCCGAGGCGGACATCCTCCGTCTGATCGACGATGCCATCGAAGTCCTCGACGATGCTTCGCTCGGACCCGATGGGCGCGCCGCGCGGTTCTCCGCGCTGGGCCCGGCCTTCGCGACCTGCTTCCCGCCGTCCGATGCCGACCCGTTCTCGGGCTTTCTCGAGATCTTTTCCGATCCGGACTATCCCCGCCTCGGCTTCACCCTGCAGGTCGATCCTCCCAGTACCGGCGACACGGTCGGCGTCTGGATCCACGGCGAACAGGTCGATATCGAGGCGGCGGCGGCGCTCATCCAGGCCACGGCACGCTCCGCGCTTCCCTTCGGCTTCGAATATGCTCTCGATTGCGATCGCATGCGTCCGGGTGAGTTCGGCGGCGGCTTCGTCGTGATCCGCGAGGACGACATCGAATTCGGCGGCTCGGCCAAGGGCCTCGAAAAGGCGCTCACCCGCCGTCCCGGCGAGGCCGAGCACGGCCTCGTCATCGCCACGCGGGATACCGAGGAGGGCCTGCTTTTCTGGAACAGCGAAGCGGGCTTCGGTTCGCTCGAAACCGCGACCGTCTTTTCCGAGGCCGAGGCCTCGAACACCGACCTGCCGATCGCAAGCGACCAACCGGAATGGCTGGCCCTGCCGGCGCCGCTCGCCTGAACGCGCCGCACCGCCGCCATCAAGCGCGGCGCTCACACCCTCAAGCCGGAGTATCTTGCCATGCCGACCTATGACGTCGTCTTCACGGCGCCCGTCCCCGACTGGATCCTCGCCAAAGCCGAGGCCGAGGATGCTCGCCGCGCGCGCAGCTGGCTTCTTTCCCAAAGCTGGTACGAGCGCCGGCGCATCGACTGGGCCGCAAAGCGGACTATCGCGCCGGAAACCAGCCAGTCTCCGGTCCAGCACGAAGCTGTTCTCGCGCTCGACTGTGAGGAGAGCGCCAGCCCAGGGTCGGGAACGCTCAACTTCCACGTCTGCGTCACCGTCCGTCAGGGCGAGGATCCGCTCGAGAAGGCACGCCGCGTCCTCGACCTTCCTCGCACCGGCAGAACCAAGCGCCGGGTCCTCAACCGAGACAGTATGTGGGATCGCAGCTCGTTCAGCGCCGTCAGGGGCAACAGCGTCATCGGTCCCATGCCGCCAGACTGGCCGGAAGGCCGTATGCTCACCGACTATTCGAGCCACCTCGGCAGCTATGGGCAAGGGGGCGTCGGCCTTTCGGGCTGGCAATGCAATCGCGGCTCGTGGATCGTTCTGCCGCTTACCGGGTCTGACGGGTGGATCTGGCTGACCCGCGAGGAGATCGCCCCGGCCGAGGATTTCCGATCGCTCCGGGCTGGTATCGACCAGCGCATCCTTGGCGTGCATCCCGACCAGATCGCGGATTTTACGCCGTGGGAGCATCGCTATGCCGGCCATGAGCGCATAGCCGACATGCCCGACTTCGGCGACGAGAAGGCGACCATAGAGCGCTTCAACGCGACCGAGGACGGGTTCGTTCTGGAGGCCGCCAACGGCCTCACCCGCTGGCGCTTTGCCATGGGCGACGATTTGCCCCGTCCGATCTGGGCCGGCTCGCGCGAGCCGCGCCTGCTCGCCGAAGGCGAATCCGTCGCCGAAGCCTTCCTGCTCGCCCATGACTGCTATCTCGCGGTGTGAGACGCCAAGGCCGAGGCCCCTGTTGCTGTCCACCATTGAAATGGTCGACCGCAATGTATATGTCTATGTATATGCAAGGAGGGCGGCATGGCACGATCTGAACCGATAGCCTCGCGGGAAGCCAAGCTGTTCCGCAACAACAAGAGCCAGGCCGTGCGTATCCCGGCCGACTTCGAGCTTCCCGGAACGAGCGTCATGATCCACCGTGACGGCGAGCGGCTCATTCTCGAACCCATCCGCCGGCGCAATATTCTCGAAGTCCTGGCGAGCCTCGACCCGCTCGGGCCCGATGACGAGTTCCCGGATGTCGACGGTACGCTGCTGCCGGCCAAGGCCATAGACCTTTGAGCACGCTCTACATGCTCGACACCAACATCGTGTCCGAGCTTGCGCGCAATCCGCGCGGGGCCATTGCGAAGCGGATCGCCGAGGTCGGCCCTGACGGCATCTGCGTCAGCATCATCGTGGCCGCCGAACTTCGCTACGGCTGCGCCAAGAAGGGATCGCCACGCCTCCTGGCCCAGATCGAAGCGATCCTCGACAGCATCCAGGTTCTCGCCCTCGATGTTCCGGCCGACACCGAATATGGCGGAATTCGCGCCGAGCTTGAGGCCGCGGGCAAACCGATCGGCCCGAACGACCTGTTCATCGCGGCCCATGCCTATGCCCTGGACGCGGTGCTTGTGACCGCCAACTACGGCGAATTCTCGCGCATCCGCGCCCTTAGAATCGAGAACTGGCTCGACGAGCCCAACTGACGGCCTGTCCCTCGACCGTTACAGCCTTGGCGCCCCGCAGCGAACGATAATCGCCGGACTGCGCCGCAAGCCTGCCGGGGGTGCCATGCCACCGCTCGCGGCGGCGGCTGCCCCCGCTCGATCAACTCCAAATTCGAGAGGAACGACCATGACGACCATCGTCCTGAGCAACGGCCATCTGCGCTCCGAGACCGTCGAAGCCGCGATCGACGCGCTGATCGAGATGCTGAACGATCATCCGCTCAACCGCCTGTTCGAAAAATATGGCGATTTCGTCGAACGGGACGCCCGCAACCTGCGCGGCGAATGGCTCGAAGGGGTCGAGAATGCCATCAGCTTCTTCGGCAACTTCTTCGACCGATCCCATGTCTTCAGCATCGTCTCGAACGACCCGCATCACGTCGAACGCCTCTGCGCCGCGATCGCGGCGAACCGCCAGCGTCCCGACTATCTGCGCCAGCCGCCGCCCTACGATCCCGACAAGCTGGTTATCGAGCGCAAGCGCTTCAGCACGATCCAGGGCGAAGTGCTGCTCACCTATGAGGGTCAGCGGATCGAGCAATATGGTGACACGATCCGGCTCGACGGTCGCGGCAACTATGAAGGCCATGAGGATCACTACTGGCACGACATCGCCAAGCGTGATCTCGCGCGCCGCCATGTCGAGGCCTTCGACCGCAGCATGACCGCGAGCGAGGCTCTCCCGCCCACCTAGCGACCGTTCGCCAGCCGGTGCCGTCGCCTCTAGCGACCTGGCCGCCCGCAGGCGGTCAGCGCCACCCAGCGCCCAACGCGTTTCGCCCGAGGCCGCTTATGCGGCGCTCGGATGGGCGCTTGCGCGCCTGCTCGGCCGAACGGCCGAGGAGGGGAGTGGGGAAGGAGGAAGGTGG
>Ga0207914_100423_pt1 | contig 17504 bp, 17 predicted proteins | sample DeeseametaMP2497_FD_184171 | JGI IMG/M metagenome (GOLD analysis project Ga0207914, IMG submission 184171) | Marine microbial communities from East of Antigua and Barbuda, Atlantic Ocean - MP2497 (SPAdes) | ecosystem: Environmental > Aquatic > Marine > Oceanic | place: East of Antigua and... | reverse complement strand
CGAACGGGTCTCCCCGCTGGCCGATGTCGCCGGGGAGTCGGGCACGAACACCGGCGGGATGATCTCCACCGTCCGGCAGAGCATGGCGGACCTCTCCCATCACGAGCTGCGCGACGTGAAGATCAGGGATCTGCTCGCGATCGACACGCTGGTCCCGCAGGACGTGCGCGGCGGGGTGGCCGGTGAGGTCGCGCTGGAGAACGCGGTCGCGCTCGCCGCGATGGTGCGGACCCGGGACAGCGGTATGCAGGCGGTCGCGGCCGTCATCGCCGAGCAGCTCAGCGAGGCCGCAGGCCGCGACATCACCGTGCGGGTCGGCGGGGTGGAGGCCGAGATGGCGGTCCGGGGCGCGCTGACCACGCCCGGCACCGATACGCCGCTGGTGGTGCTCGACATGGGCGGCGGCTCCACCGATGCCGCGGTTCTCGGGGCGCGCGGCGATGTGCAGGCCGTGCATCTGGCCGGCGCGGGTGACCTGGTCACCAAACTCATCGACGCCGAACTCGGCCTGGACAACCTGGAACTCGCCGAGGGCATCAAGAAGAACCCGGCGGCCAAGGCGGAGAGCTTCTTCCACGTCAGGATGGAGAACGGCACCGCGCAGTTCTTCGAGAAGGCTCTTCCCGCCACCGCATTCGCTCGGGTGGTGACGTTGTCGCCCGAGGGAATGTCGCCGATCCCGACGCGGCATTCCCTCGAGCGCATCCGGCAGGTGCGCCGCACCGCCAAGGAGCGGGTGTTCGTGGTCAACGCGTTGCGCGCGTTGCGTGCTGTCGCGCCGGGCGGCGATCTGCGCCGGATCGGGTTCGTCGTGCTGCTGGGTGGCTGTGCGCTGGACTTCGAGATCCCCGAGCTCATCGCCGACGCGTTGGCGCCCTACGGAATCGTGTGCGGCACTGGGAATGTCCGCGGCAGTGAGGGGCCGCGCAACGCGGTGGCGACCGGCCTGGTGGCGGCCTATGCGTGAGGGTGGTCAACCCGAACGGCCGGCAGTGCATGTGCTCAGCGTCGCCGCCGGACCTGTCGAGCGGGAGGTCCTGGCGGGTATCGAGGAGGAGGGGGTGCCGTTCGTGCTCAGCCGACCCGCCGCCGACACCGACGCCGACGAGCTCGCGCAGACCGCGGCACGGGGGTCGCCTCTCGATGTCGGGGTGGGCATCGACCGGCACGGTCGGGTGTGCATCCGCCACGAGATGCTCACCGCGCCGATGCCCGACCTCGAGTGCGACGGCGGCGCGTCTGTCGACGCCGCGCGGGCGGCCGGGCACAACGCGGCACGCATCGTCGTGGGGGTGCCGCTGCGGCTCAGTCCGACGGTTGCTCGTAGCGCCGCGACGTGAACACCAGGTCTCCTGCGGTGCGAGCGACGACGCGGGTCGTCGACGACCCGATGATGAGCAGGGTGCGCATGCCGACGGCGTCCGGGTCCAGCCCGGCGACCGTCGTCGAGGTCAGGCGCTGCTGCTCACCGCCTACGTCATGACCGAGGATGACGGGCCGATCTGCCGGAAGCCTCTGCTCGAGCAGCTCTTTCAGGGCTGCCACCTGCCAGCCGCGGCTGCGCGACCCGGGATTGTAGACGGCGATCACCAGGTCGGCATCCAGGGCGCTGTGCAGGCGGCGTTCGATGACATCCCAGCTCTTGAGCCGGTCGGACAGCGAGATCGTCATGTAGTCGTGGCCCAGCGGCGCGCCCACCGCCGCGGCGACGGCGTTGGCCGCCGTCACCCCGGGCACCACTCGCACCGCCACGTCGTGGAACTGCGGTTCGGCGGCCACCTCGGCCACCGCTGCGGCCATCGCGAAGACCCCGGGATCACCGGAGCTGACCACCGCCACCCGGGCCCCGCGGCGCGCGAGATCCAGGGCCATGCAGGCGCGCTCGGATTCGACCTGGTTGTCGCTGGGGTGCATGCGTTGGCCGGGACGCGGACAGATCCGCCCGAGGTAGGTCTTGTAGCCCACCAGATCGGTGGCCCGCGCCAGCTCGGTCCGCACTTCGGGGGTGGTCCACCGGTCGGCGCCGGGGCCGAGTCCGACGACGACGACTTCGCCGGGCTGGGCCGGATCGCCGACCGACGGGTTGTTCAGCGGCCCGGGCACCACCACCATCGAGAAGTACGGCACCGACGCGGGGTCGACGTCGTCGACCGGTGCGACCTTCTGGGCGCCGGTGGATGCGCGCTCGACGTACCACGCGCGATCGGCGACGCCTGCCGCGTCGAGGGCGTCGCGGACTTTCGCGAAGTTGCGCCCCAGCTTCATGATCGCCGCGGCGTCACAGTCCCGCAGCCGGCGCACCAGTTCGGCGGTCGGCAGCGTGCCGGGCAGCACGGTCAGCGTCTCCTCGCCCTCGACCAGCGGAGTTCCCACCGCCATCGCCGATGCGGACACCGAGGTCACGCCGGGAATGATCTCGGTGTCGAACCGCCCGGCGAGCCGCTTGTGCATGTGCATGTACGAGCTGTAGAACAGCGGGTCGCCCTCGGCCAGCAGCGCGACGTCGCGGCCGGCGCTCAGATGGGCTGCCAGCACGTCGCTGGCCGCGGTGTAGAACTCCGCGAGCGCGCCCCGGTAGCCGCCGGGATGGTCGGTGGTCTCAGTGGTGACCGGGTAGACGAGCCGCTCGTGGATCTGCCCGTCGCGCAGGTAGGGCTGAGCTACCGACAGCGCGATGCTGCGGCCGTGCCGGGCGCAGTGGAACGCCACCACGTCGGCCCGCTCGATCGCGCGGGCCGCCTTGAACGTGACCAGCTCGCTGTCGCCGGGACCGAGGCCCACCGCCCAGAGTTTCCCCGGCGCCTGCTCATCACTGCCCATGGGTTGACGTTAACCCGGCCCGCCCGCGCCGGACAGGCTGAGTCCCGCGTTCCCGTCGAACGTCTAGGCCCGCCGCAGGGTGAAGCCCCGAGCCGGGTAAGAGAGATCTGGTTCACAGGAAGTTCGGCTAACGTTTCCTCAGACAGGTCATTAGGACAGATCACGGGAAGGAGGCGGCTGCTCCCCGCCGTCGGCTGGCAGCGTGCCGCATAACCGGATGGCCCACAGGCAGGTGCAGGAGCTGCACGAACTCGTTGTGGCCGGCCAGGTCGACCCGACCGAGCTCGGTGACATGGCGCTCCGTGACGTCGTCGCCGACAGCTGGCGCCGAAGCATCAGCAGAGGGGTCGATCCCGATCGCCAGGGCCCCCAATCGGCGGACGACAACGAACTCGAGCGTCTGCGCCGCGCGCATCCGCTGACCGCGGCGATGCCGCTGATCCGCCGTCTGCTGGTCGACGACGCCGCCGAGGCCGGACACATGGTCGGCGTGGCGGACGCCTCCGGAACGCTGCTTTGGGTGGAGGGCAACCGCCGAGCATGCCGCAAAGGCGAGGCGATGAACTTCCTTCCGGGCGCGGACTGGAGTGAACGCAGCGCAGGCACCAATGCGCCGGGAACGGCGCTCGTGGTGGACCGCGAGGTGCAGATCAGGCGGTGGGAGCATTTCTCCCGCGTCGCCCAGCCGTGGAGTTGCACGGCCGCCCCCGTGCGCGACCCGACCACCGGCGAGCTGCTGGGCGTGATCGACCTGACCGGCCACGCGGACGCGGCCGCACCCCAGACGCTGGCGTTGCTGCGGGCCACCGCGCTCGCCGTCGGCAAGTACGTCGCGTTGCAGCGGCTGACGCAGACCGCCGCCGAGGTGGGGCCCAGCGCCTACAGCGCGCGGTTGACCGTGCTGACGGCGCGTCGCCCCACGTGGACGGTCTGTCGTGGCGCCGGTGCCGGGCAGTCGGTCAACCTGGCCCCGCGCCACGCCGACATCCTGGTGCTGTTGATGCAGCATCCCGAGGGTCTCAGTGCCGATCATCTGGCGGTGTTGCTCGACGACAACGATCTCGACGCCGTCTCGGTGCGCGCCGAGATGTCGCGGCTGCGCCGCGCGATCGGGGCCAGATTCCTGGGCTCGAAGCCCTACCGGCTGCTCGAACCGGTCACCAGCGATCTCGACGGTGTGCTCGATGCGCTGGCGACCGGGGACATCTCCCGGGCGCTGGAACTGTGCTCCGGCCCGCTGCTGCCCAACTCACCGTCACCGGGCATCGCCCGGCTGCGCGTCGAGGTGTGCGCCGCGCTGCGGTTGGCGGTCATCGAGGCCAATGACGGCGCTCTGCTCGAGCGCTGGCGCCGCACCGGCCACGGCAGCTGAGGCCTGTATCAGCGCGTAGACGCCGAAGCCGAGAAGGCAGAGCCCACAGATCGATTCGAGGAACGCGCGGTTGTGCGGACGGCCCAGCCGTCGCCGGGCCAGCCCGGACATCGCCGAGACGCCGGTGAGGAAGACGATCCCGAAGGCCGCGTGGACGAGTCCCAGCAGGGCACCCAGCCAGACGGTGACGGGCCGGCCGATGAACAGCGCAGGCATGACCGAGAGGTAGAAGACACCGATCTTCGGGTTGAGGACGTTGGTGGTCAGGCCGGTCAGGAAATGGGTGACCGTCGTCCCGCCGTGCGGCGCGTCGTCCGGGGCAGTGTCGATGTCGGCGGCGGTACGCCACGAGGTGCGGGCGGCCGCGAAGCTGCGTATCGCGAGGTGACACAGATAGATTCCGCCTGCGGCGGCAATCAGGGCGGAGGCCAGCGGGTTTCGGCCCAGGATCACCGCGGCACCCAGCCCGGCGAGTGCACCCCACAGTACCGGGCCGCACACCACTCCTGTTGCGGTGACGATACCGGCGCGGGTGCCGTCGCGCAGGCTGGCGTTGAGCACGAGCACGGTGTCGGCGCCGGGCATGAGCACCACGACGACGGCGATCCCGGCGAACGCGGCGAGGGCGCGGTCCACCCGTCACTCCGTGTCGGCGGTGTCGATCAGCCGGATGAGGGTCTGTCGTCCGGTCGCCACGTGGGTGCGACTTCCGGCGTTGACGGTGAAGCCCTCGAGTCGGCACACGGTCAGGGTTCGACCGCTCTTGATCACGGTGGCTTCGGCGACCAGGACGTCACCGATCGCCGGGGCCAGCAGGTTCACCGTGAAATCGACGGTCAGCACGGAGTCTCGCGCCGAGTATGTGGACATCCCGGCGTAGCCGCCCGCGGTGTCGACGAGGGCACTGGTGGCACCGGCGTGGAAGTAGCCGTGTTGCTGGGTCAGTTCGGCGCGGTAGGGCAGGTGCAGGGCGCAGAAGCCGCGACGCAGCTCGGCGATGGACGCGCCGAGATGTGTCATGAGCCCCTGGCGGGAGAAGCTGTCGGTGATGTGCCGGGTGAGGTCGGCGTCGAGGTCGCCGGATTTCGCCATGGGCGGATCCTTTCGGTGGTCGAGGTGCTACAGGGTCGGTGGTAGCCGGTGGTGCGCGGCCGCGCCGGCGAGCGGGAGCAGCGAGTCCCACGTGTCGCGCAGGATGCCGACGCCGCGCCGGATGCGGTCGGGGTCACCGGTGAACGGCACTCTGATGAATCGTTCGTGCGTTCCGTCGGTGCCGAACTTGGTGCCCGCGGTGATCCGGACTCCACGGCGTTGCGCGGCCTGGGCCAGCGCCGAACTGATCGGGGCTCGCAGCCCCACCCACAGCGAGAGCCCGCCGCGCACGACGGGGATGTCCCAGTCGGGCAGCTGGGTGCGCAGCAGATCGGTGAGCAGGTCGCGACGATCGCGCAGCAGTGCGCGCCGGTGGGCCAGGAACCCGTCGTAGTTCGAGAGCACGTCGGCGGCCACCGTCTGGTCGAGGACCGAGGTGCCGAGGTCACCGGCGGGACGGGCGCCGACCAGCCGGCTGAGCAGGACGGGGTCGGCGCGGACCCAGCCGATGCGCAGTCCACCCCAGATGGTCTTGCTCAACGACCCGACGCTGACCACGGTGCCGGCCGAGTGCCGGCCGGCCAGACAGGCGAACGACGGTGGCGCGCTCGGCCTGTCGATGTCGAGGTCGGCGGTGGTCTCGTCGACGAGCAGCAGCGTCCCGCTCCGGCGTGCCGCATCGAGGACCCGCTCGCGGACCGCTTCGGGCATCGTTGCGCCGGTCGGATTGTGAAAGTCCGGAATCAGGTATGCCAGCTGCGGGCGCATGCGTGTGACGATGCTGACGAGATGCTCGCCGTCCCAGCCGAGATTCGACACCGGTGTGCTGGCCAGGCGGCCGCCGGCGGTGAGAACGGCCTCGTAGGCGTGGGGGTAGGTGGGTGCTTCGACGACGACGTTGTCCGTGTGCCGCAACACTGTTCGGCTCACCAGCGCGATGGCATGCTGGGCGCCGACGGTGATCATGATCTGTTCGGCGGATGTCGGGGCGCCGAGCGCGCAGTAGCGCTCCGCGATCTGTTCCCGGAGGTGCCGTTCGCCCACGAGGTCGAAACCCGGGTGCGCCAGGATGGTCGTCGCGGCGTCTCCGGCGCGGCTTAGTACGTCGCTCAGTCCGGGAACCGGTGGGGGGACGGCGCGCGCGAAATCGACCTCGGTTCCCGACGTCGCGGTGGGTGAGGTGGGCAGCACGGCGACGCTGCCGGAACCCCGCACGCTGATGAGATGTCCGCTGTCCCGCAGGGCGCGGTAGGCCGCGACCACGGTGGTGCGGCTGCGTCCGAGGGCGTCGGCCAGTTCCCGCTCGGCCGGCAGCCGGGTGTAGGTGGCGATGCGGCCGTCGTCGAGCAGTAGTGCGATACGCGCGGCCAGCGCGCTGTACACCGCATCGCCGACCTCCCACTCACCCAACAGGGCGACGAGTTGCTTGGCTCCGATGTGTGCCCGGGCGAGAGACCGGGTCATCGCGGGGCAGGTCCCAGATCGAGCAGCCAGCCTCGCCGGTCCGGGATCGTGCCGTGCTGGATGCCGGTCAGTTCGTCCCTGAGTTGTTGTGCCGTCGAGGGGCTTCCGCTCGCGCGGGTTTCGATCACCGTGTCGTCGGTGACGAGTGCGGCGATCGGGGTGATCACCGCGGCGGTGCCGGCGGCGAACACCTCGGTGAGTTCACCTGTGGCGGCTGCCTCCTTCCACTCGGTGATGCTGATCGGCCGCTCCTCGACCCGTTGGCCACGATCGCGAGCCAGTTCGATCACGCTGTCGCGGGTCACCCCGGCCAGAATGGCGCCGTTCAGCGGTGGCGTGACCAAGGTTCCGTCGGCGAAGACGAAGAAGATGTTCATGCTGCCCGCTTCCTCCACCCAGGTACGCGTGGCGGCGTCGGTGAACAGCACCTGCTGGCAACCGTGCGCCTTGGCCTCGGTCTGGGCCACCAGTGCGGCGGCATAGTTACCGCCACACTTGGCTGCCCCCGTGCCGCCCGCTCCGGCGCGGGAATGATTCTGCGACAACCACAGTGAAATACCGGTCTCGGTGTCGCCGAAATACGATCCGGCGGGGCTGGCGATGACCCCGTACGTCGCGTGCCGGGCCGGTCGCACCCCGAGGAGAGCCTCCGTGCCGATGACGAACGGCCGCACGTACAGGCTGACTCCGGGCCGGTCGGACACCCACGCGGCGTCGACGAGGGCCAGCTGGCGGATCGATTCGACGAACAACCCGGCGGGCACGGCCGGTAACGCCAAACGTGCCGCCGAGGCGGCGAACCGCCGGGCGTTCATGTCGGGCCGGAACAGACGCAGGTGACCGTCGCGGTGGCGGTACACCTTCAAACCCTCGAAGATCTCCTGCCCGTACTGCAGGGCCGTCGCGGCCGGGTCTATCGGCAACGGTCCGTAGGGCACCACGCGCCGGTCGTGCCAGCCGCTCTGCTCGCTGAAGTCGACGAGCACCATGTGGTCGGTGAAGTGCGCGCCGAAGCCCGGGGCGGCCAACACGGCCGGATCGATGGTCACGCTGGTCAACTCCTCGAGGTCAGTCGGAGTGCCCAGTCAACGTGATCCAATCGCGGCTGTCAGCGGCCAATTCAGCAGAAGTGGACTGGTCCACCGCGGCGGGATTGGTGCTGCCACGCGGCTGGTCGGGTGTGCAGAATGCCGCGCATGGCCACCGAACGACCCGAACGCCGGTTCTGGCGGGTCTACGAACCCGTGCACGCCGTCTGCTACTTCGACCCGGCATTCGCCGCGGCCATGGTCGAGGCGGGGCTCACCGGCGGCTGGAACGGTTACTTCGCCGGTCGCGCCTTTCCGCTCGGCGCTCCGCCTGCGCAGGTGGTGACCGCGCTGTTCTACGGGTTTGCACCGGCGATGGTGGCCCGTGCCGTCCCCAAGATCTGGAACCGGATCACCCCCGCCGGTGTGCGTGGGGCGCGGTTCGCGGCCGCCGACGCGGTGGTGGGGGTACACGCGGCGGCCGGGTCCACCGACGATCTCCGCCGGGTCACCGCCAACCTGGAACGGGCGGTCGACTCGCTGGCCGTCGACGGCCGAGCGCTGGCCGGCGCGTGGCAGTCGGTGGCGCGTCCGGCGTCGTGGTTCGCGCGCCTGTGGTTGGCGGTGACGGTGCTGCGGGAGCACCGCGGCGACGGGCATGTGGTCGCCGCGACCGCGTGTGGCTTGACCGGTCTGCAGGCGTCGATCACCCATGTCGCCACCGGAGCGCTGGATCGCGATGTGCTGCAACGTAACCGGGGTTGGACAGACGGGGAGTGGGCGGACGCGATCGAGGAGCTGCGGGAGCGCGGGGTGCTCGGCGACGACGGCGCGCTCACCGGCGCAGGGGTGGCGTTGCGCGCGAACGTGGAGCGCCTCACCGATGACCTGGCGACCGGCCCGTGGCGCGCGCTCGACGACGCCGAATGGACCGTGCGCACCCTCGGCCGGCTCGCCACGGTCCTCGTCGATCGCGGCGTGGTGCCCGTGCCCAATCCGATGGGGGTTCCCCGGCCCGCCTAACGCCCCGGTGCCCGCGGACCGTCGTGCGTGACGACGACGACTTCGGGGGTCTCGGAGCTCGTCTGGCGCAGCTTGTGCGGACGTGATGCATCCAGGTAGGCGCTGTCACCCGTCTCGAGCGCAATGACGTCGCCGTCGTAGCTGAGCTCCACACTGCCGCGATGCACGAAGATGAGTTCCTGGCCCTGGTGCGACGCATGAGGGTGGGTGGTGAACTGCAGGCCCGGCCGGACGAGGAACGGGACCATGGTCTTTCCCAGCATCGCTGCGGCGATCGGGTGGTGGCGCTCGGCCGCGCCGACGGGTGCCCGCTCGATGCAGATTCGCGCGGCGGACGGGTCATCGTTGAACAGCTGCGCGACGTCGACGCCGAGGGCGCGGGAGATCCGTAGCGCCGCCGCGATCGACGGATTGCTCTGCCCGCGTTCCACCTTGGACAGGTAGCTCTTCGTCAGCCCGGTCTCTTCGGCGAGATCGTCCAGCGTCAGTCCGCTCTGCTGGCGTACCGCTCGGAGGAGGGTGCTCACCGCGCCACCCTAGCATTTCCAATATGACACAAAGTGTCCTATAGTGAACGCGTTGTCATTTCATCCACCGGAAGGGAGCCTCGTGACCACAACCATGAGCACAGCCAAGACCGACTTGATGAAGCGAGCGTTGGACGGCATGAACCGCAACGTCGCGGAGTCCCCGCTGACGGTCCGCGAGAAAGTGGCGCTGACTTGCCGTGCGCTGTTCGACGCCGGGCACGACTCCGGTCTGGCGGGGCAGATCACCGCCCGTGCCGAAACGCCTGGCACCTACTACACCCAGCGACTGGGACTGGGCTTCGACGAAATCACCGCCGGCAACCTGCTGCTGGTCGACGAGGACCTCACCGTTCTGCAGGGCGAAGGAATGGCAAACCCTGCCAACAGGTTCCATTCGTGGATCTATCGGGCTCGTTCGGATGTGCGCTGCATCGTGCACACCCACCCCTTTCACGTCGCTGCCCTGTCGATGTTGGAGGTGCCGCTTGTCGTCTCGCAGATGGACATCGCGCCGCTCTACGACGACTGTGCCTTCCTGCCCGAGTGGCCCGGAGTTCCGGTGGGAAACGAGGAGGGTGAGATCATCTCTGGCGCGCTGGGTGACAAGAAGGCCATTCTGTTGGCCCATCACGGCCATGTCGTGGCGGGCTCGAGCGTCGAAGAGGCATGTTCACTGGCGATGCTGATCGAGCGCGGAGCGAAGCTGCAACTGGCTGCGATGGCGGCGGGCACGATCGCTGAGCTTCCGGATCGCCTGGCCCGAGAAGCCCACGACTGGACGCTGACACCCAAGAGAAGCCAGGCCAACTTCGCCTACTACGCCCGCAGAGCGTTGGTTCACCATCCCGACGCATTGACGAACTGACCTTCCATCCCATCAGAACGGAGCCACCATGTCCCAATTCGATCCGCTGCAAGGAATTGTCGCCTACCCGATAACGCCGTTCACCGATGGCGGCGACGCTGTCGACACCACCGAGCTCGCCGCGCTTGTCGAGCGATTGGTGACGTCTGGCGTGCATGCCATCGCCCCGCTCGGGAGCACCGGTGAGTCGGCGTACCTGACCGAAGCGGAGTTCGATGCCGTGGTCGATACCACGGTCGCCGCCGTCGACGGCCGGATCCCGGTTGTCGTCGGGGCCTCGGATCTCACCACCGCCAACACGATCCGCCGCGCCAGGTACTCCGAGCGTGCAGGTGCCTACGCGGTGATGATCCTGCCGGTGTCCTACTGGAAGCTCACCGACCGTGAGATCGCCCAGCACTACACCCGGGTCGCGGCCGCAGTCGACCTGCCGATCATGGCCTACAACAATCCGGCTACCAGCGGCATCGACATGTCCCCGCAACTGCTGGTGCAGATGTACGCCGACATCGACAACGTGACGATGGTCAAGGAGTCCACCGGCGACCTCTCCCGGATGCTGCGCATCAAGGAGCTCACGGATGGGGCGCTGCCCTTCTACAACGGCAGCAATCCGTTGGTGTTGGACGCGCTGAAGGCCGGCGCCGCCGGATGGTGCACTGCGGCACCGAACCTTCGCCCGCAGCCGTGTATCGACCTGTATGCGGCGGCGTCGGCCGGTGACTACCGGAAGGCCCAGGCGATCTATGACGACCTCGCGCCGCTGTTGCGGTTCATCGTCGCAGGCGGTCTGCCGACCACGGTCAAGGCCGGCCTGGACGTGCTGGGTCGCGGCGCCGGCGACCCGCGGGCACCGTTGCTGCCGCTGGACGTCGAGGGTCGCGCGGAACTCGCGGCGATGCTGGATATTCCCAGGCCCGCCTGACCGAACGTCTCAGCTCTGGGCGGCTACCAGGGAATGCAACGTGATGTCCGGGTTGTCGCGCTGGAAACCCTGGAGCCGCCACGGAGTGGAGAACAGCACCAGCATCACCCCGTCGGAGCGGGTCAACACCTCCGCCGACACCTGCTTGTTCATGAACTCGGCGTCCTCGGGGTCGACGATGCGGGCCACCTGGTAGGGCAACGGTTCCAGGGCGATCGGGGCGCTGAGTTCGGTGGCCATCCGGTGGGTGGCCACCTCGAACTGCATCGGGCCGACGGCCGCGAGCACGGGAGCCTGGTCACCACGCAGATCGGAGCGCAGCACCTGCACCACGCCCTCCTGTTCGAGTTGTTCGATGCCCCGGCGGAACTGCTTGTGCTTGCTCGGGTCGGTCCCGCGGGCGACTGCGAAATGCTCGGGGGAGAAGCTCGGGATCGGCGGAAACTCCACGGGCACATCGCGATACAACGTGTCGCCCGGACGCAGCGCGGCGGCATTGGCCAGGCCGATCACGTCGCCGGGCCACGCGGTGTCGAGCGTTGAGCGCTGCTGGCCGAACACCGACTGCGCGTACTTCGTCACGAACGGTTTTCCGGTGGCCGCATGGGTGAGGACCTCGCCGCGTTCGAAGGTGCCCGAACACACGCGCGCGTAGGCGATCCGGTCTCGGTGCGCGGAGTCCATCCCCGCTTGGACCTTGAACACGAACGCACTGAACGGCGACGCGACGGCGCGCCGATTGCCGTCGACGTCCACCGCGCCGGCGGGCGCCGGGGCGAGCTCGACGAGGACATCGAGGAGCTGGTTGACCCCGAAGTTCAGTGCCGCGGAGGTGAACAGCACCGGCGAGGCTGCGCCGCTGCGGAACTGGTCCTCGTCGAAGTCGGACCCGTCTGCGGAGAGCAGCTCGGACTCCTCGACAGCGGTGTCCCAGTCCACTCCCGCGGCGGCGTGGGCGTCGGAGGCGGCGATGTGTTCTTCCGGTGCCGCGGTGGCGCCGCCCGCGGTGCGGGTGAAGCGGATGAACATCCCGGACCGGCGGTCCAGCACGCCCCGGAAGTCCCCGGCGATGCCCACCGGCCACGTCAGCGGGGTGGTCCGCAGCCCGATGCGCTCGTGGATCTCGTCCATCAACTCCAGGGCGTGTCGGCCCGGCCGGTCCCACTTGTTGATGACGGTGATGATCGGGATGCCCCGGTGCTTGCAGACCTGGAACAGCTTCAACGTCTGCGGTTCGAGCCCCTTGGCGGCGTCGATGAGCATCACCGCGCAGTCCACCGCGGTCAGCACCCGGTAGGTGTCCTCGGAGAAGTCGGCGTGACCGGGCGTGTCCAGCAGGTTGATGACACAGTCCCGGTACGGGAACTGCAGCGCCGTCGACGTGATCGAGATGCCTCGGGCCTTCTCCATCTCCATCCAGTCCGACACGGTCGAGCGGCGTCCGGCCTTGCCGTGGATGGCGCCGGCCTCGGTGATCACCCGCGCATGCAGGGCCAGGGCCTCGGTCAGCGTGGATTTACCGGCGTCGGGATGGCTGATGACGGCGAAGGTGCGGCGACGCTTCGCTTCGGCGGCGATGCGGGCGGTGGCGCGGTCACCGCCGCCGGTGGTGGTCGGCGAGGCGGCGTCGAGGGCAGAGTCGGTCATGTCAGAGGAAATGGTATGGCCGATTCGGTGTCGATCCGTAATCGAGCCGCGAGCCGCGCCCCGGGAGCGCGTTTTGACCTGCACAGACACCCCCGGGTAGGCTGCCACGTTGGCGTGTGCTGGCCTTGCGGCCACAGGTCGCCTCGGGTCCCCGCCGGTCGCCGAGGTCGTGCTGACGTTCACGCCGGACCGGCACCCGGGTCACTCCGGGATCCACCCGAGTAAGAGGAAGAGGTACGCGCTGTGCCTACGTACACGCCGAAGGCGGGTGACACCACGCGTTCGTGGTACGTCATCGACGCCACCGACGTGAGGCTCGGCCGGCTCGCCGTGGCAGCTGCCAATCTGCTGCGCGGCAAGCACAAGCCGACGTTCACGCCCAACGTCGACGGCGGTGACTTCGTCATCGTCATCAACGCCGACAAGATCTCCGTCAGCGGTAACAAGCCGCAGCGGACGTTCCACTACCGCCACTCGGGTTATCCCGGTGGTCTGCGCCGCCGCTCGGTCGCCGAGATGCTGGAACGGCATCCCGACCGCCTCGTCGAGAAGGCGATCGTCGGCATGCTGCCGAAGACCAAGCTCGGCCGCCAGATCCAGAAGAAGCTGCGCGTGTACACCGGATCCGAGCATCCGCACACCGCTCAGCAGCCGATTCCGTACGACGTCAAGCAGGTGTCCCAGTGACTGAATCCGACTTCACCGAAACCGCCGCGGTGCCCGAGCCCATCGAGTCCGCCGAGGCCGCCGAGGTCCCTGAAGCCCCTGAGGTCGCTGAGGCTCCTGTGGCTGTCGAGGACGCGGTGTTCGCCGACGACCAAGATGCCCCGGTCGCGGCCGACCCGTTGCTGTTCGACCGCCCGATCCAGACCGTCGGCCGCCGCAAGGAGGCCGTGGTGCGGGTGCGCCTGGTCCCCGGCACCGGGCAGTTCCACCTCGACGGGCGCACGTTGGAGAACTACTTCCCCAACAAGGTGCACCAGCAGCTCATCAAGGCTCCGCTGGTGACCGTCGACCGCCTCGAGCAGTTCGACATCTATGCCCACCTCGACGGTGGCGGCCCCTCCGGGCAGGCCGGCGCGCTGCGGCTGGCGATCGCCCGTGCGCTGATCCTGGTCCAGCCCGAGGACCGTCCGGCGCTCAAGCGGGCCGGGTTCCTTACCCGTGATCCGCGCGCCATCGAGCGCAAGAAGTACGGCCTCAAGAAGGCGCGCAAGGCGCCTCAGTACAGCAAGCGCTGATCTCAGCACGGCATGGCGCCCGGTTCGTTCGCATCGCGAGCGGCCGGGCGTCAGTCGTCTGTACGGGTTTGCACAGCGAACTCGCAGCGGCACTTCTGGTAACGCGCTATTGCCGTGTGAACTGTGTCGATGCCGGTTCAGCTACCTAGTCACCCTCACTGTCCCGACGTTTGCGGGGCGGCGGGGAGCCCATTCGGAGCGGCGCAGCTTGAAATCCCCGGCCGGGTTCGGACAGCCTCGTTTCCGGAGCCCGGCATCGACAGTCCGCGGCTCCGCGACTGAGAAGGAGTGAATTGATGAGCTTCGTGAAGAACGCCGCAGCGGGTGCCGTCCTCGGAGGGTCGGTGCTGTTCACCGCGGGACTCGGCGTAGCGAATGCGCAGCCCGTCGAGACGACCCCGGACGGTCTTGTGAACATCGCCGTCGGCGATACGACGATCCTGCAGGGCGTGCCCACCGACGCGGCCGCCGCCACCGCGGGGGCCCTCTGTGCCAGCGCCCCCGAGGACGTCAACGCGCTCGCCGAGCAGGTCGATGCCGACGGCACCGACCAGACCGTGTGTGCGGGCCTGCCGGGTGGCGACCTGATGCTCACCCAGAACGTGAGCTCGGCGGCAGAGCAGCCTGCCACCACGGCCCCGGCCGAGGAGGGTGGCGGTGACGCCGAGACCGCTACCGCCCCGGACGACGCTGATCAAGAGGCTGGGTAAGTAGCAGCCCACTCACCGCCCACATCCGCACCGGGTGTGGGCGGTGAGCTGTGTTCGGGGCTCGGCGTGGGAGAATCACGCGGTTGTATCGATCCGGCGACGGCACGGACCGGCCTGTCGCCGGTTGGGTTCCTCGCGGGCGGCTGTGAGAGGTTGGCACGATGGCTCGACTGTTCGGCACCGACGGAGTGCGCGGCGTCGCCAACCAGGACCTGACCGCTGAGCTGGCGGTGGCGCTGGGGGCGGCCGCGGCCCGGCGGCTCATCAGAACCGGCGCGACCCGCAGGCGGGTCGCGGTCGTCGGTCGGGACCCACGCGCCAGCGGGGAGATGCTAGAAGCTGCGGTGATCGCCGGGCTGACCAGCGAAGGAGTGGATACGCTGCGGGTCGGCGTGCTGCCCACCCCCGCCGTGGCGTATCTGACCAGCGCCTACGACGCCGACTTCGGCGTGATGATCTCCGCGTCGCACAACCCGATGCCCGACAACGGCATCAAGATCTTCGGCCCCGGCGGCCTCAAGCTGGACGACGCGACCGAGGATCGCATCGAGGAGCTGGTCCGTCAGGGCCCGGGCAACCGCCCGACCGGCGCGGGAATCGGGCGAATCGTCGACGCCGAGGACGCGTTGGAGCGTTATCTGCGCCACGTCGGCAAGGCCGCCACCACCCGGCTCGACGGATTGACCGTGGTGGTCGACTGCGCGCACGGTGCCGCGTCGACGGCCGCGCCGGACGCCTATCGGGCGGCCGGCGCCACCGTGGTGCCGATTCACGCCGAGCCGGACGGGTTGAACATCAACGACGGGTGCGGCTCGACGCACATGGAGACGTTGCGCGCGGCCGTGGTCAGCCACGGTGCCGATCTGGGCCTGGCCCATGACGGTGACGCCGACCGCTGCCTGGCCGTGGCCGCGGACGGCACGGTGATTGACGGTGACGCGATCATGGTGGTGCTGGCCCTGGCCATGCAGGAGGCCGGCGAGCTGGCCTCCGACACGCTGGTGGCGACCGTGATGAGCAACCTGGGTCTGCACCTGGCGATGCGCGCGGCCGGTGTGCAGGTCCGAACCACCGGTGTCGGCGACCGCTATGTGCTCGAAGAACTCCGTGCCGGTGAGTTCTCGCTCGGCGGCGAGCAGTCCGGCCACATCGTGCTGCCGGCGTTCGGCACCACCGGCGACGGCATCGTCACCGGGTTGCGGCTGATGGCCCGGATGGCCCAGACCCGCCGAAGCCTGGCCGCGCTGGCCGAACCGATGCAGACGCTGCCTCAGGTGCTGATCAACGTCGAGGTCACCGACAAGGCAGCGGTGGCCCGAGCGCCGTCGGTGCAAGAAGCGGTCGCCCGGGCGGAGGCCGAGCTCGGCGACACCGGACGGATCCTGCTGCGCCCCTCGGGCACCGAACAGATGGTGCGCGTGATGGTCGAGGCGGCGGATGAGGACACCGCCAGGCAATTGGCGGCGCGGGTGGCCGAGTCGGTCAGCGCCCAGAACTGAGGGAACCGATCGCGGGTCGCCCGCGTCTGATCTCGTATGGGATCGGCTGGGGCGACGCGGGTGGACACCGCAGGACTGCGCGCGATGGCGCGCGAATACGACACGGCATCGGCGATCATCGACGCGGCGGTGCGTAACCAATTGGGAGGCCTACGTTTCGGCGCCGCGCTTTCGGGCCGTGCCTACGCCGCGCACGGCGGCGAGCTGGCCGCGGCCCTCGCCGAGCTGTCGACGGCGCTGCGTCTGTGGTCGCGCGCCGCAGCCGAGATCGCTGTGGCATTGCAGAACTCGGCGATCCGGTACGGGGCGGCCGCTGACCGGTCGGCCGACCAGATCGCCGCACATGGCTGAGAAGCGTGACGTCACAGCGCGGTTGGCCGACGGCATGCCAGCGGTACTGACGGTGCAACAGTATGTCGCCGCCAGCGCGCAGGTGGGGTACCGGCACCCCGACCTGACCGTGCACGCGGGCCAGTTGCAGGACTGGTACCGCAGCGAGGACGGCATGGACCTCGAAGCGCTGCTCCACGATTGCGGTGTGCTCGAGGCGGCCGCATCCGCCGCGGACGAGGCCGTCCAGGTGCAGGATCGGCAACGCGCCGCGCTGCTGGACATGTGGCAGGGAGTCGGCGCGGCCACGTCCGCGGAGTTCCTGCGCCGTCACAGTGACGCATCGGCCACGGTGGCGGCCGCCCTGCATACGGCGCGGGAGGCGATGGAGGCGCTGCGGGAACAACTCTGGGAAGCCGTCGACGACAAGGTCGGCGCGGTGATCGAAATCGAGGGCAGAGCCGCCACGACGCGGACCGACTGGTCGGCGGCCGCTGCGACCGTCACGTCCGGTGTGGGTGACCGGTCCACGGCCGGCGAGCTCGTCGACCACGCGGTGAAACCGTTCGTGGACAGCGTGATTCGCACCGACTGGCTCGCAGCGATGCGGACTGCGATGTCGTCGGTCAGCACCGCGTATCAACAGGCCACGGGCGACATCGCGGGAGCGCGGCTTGCCGATTTCGCGATTCCCGGTGATCTCGGCCCCGTGTGGAGCGCCCCGACACCGCCGAGCGGTGACCGCCCCGATGAGGAGCCATGGTCGGTGGCATCCGTGCCGGCTCCGGCGCCGGTTGTCGGTTCGGCCGGCGGCGTCACCGCTCCCGCGGTACCTGCTCCTCCCACGGCGCCCGCCGCGTGGCCAGCACCTGCTCCGGCCGATATGTCTCCTGCGCCCGCGGAAGCGGCTCCGCCTGCCATGCCGTCACTGGGTTCGGCGGGCCCGGCGCTGCCCGGG
>Ga0207914_100422_pt1 | contig 17514 bp, 21 predicted proteins | sample DeeseametaMP2497_FD_184171 | JGI IMG/M metagenome (GOLD analysis project Ga0207914, IMG submission 184171) | Marine microbial communities from East of Antigua and Barbuda, Atlantic Ocean - MP2497 (SPAdes) | ecosystem: Environmental > Aquatic > Marine > Oceanic | place: East of Antigua and... | reverse complement strand
GGCAGGCGCGCCGGGATCGTCGAGCACCGGATCGTCCTCGATTCCAGCGCCGTCGCTGCCGGTGCAGGCATTGGGCGAACACATCGGCGTGCCGCCGCCGACCGGCGTCAGGCATGGATGCTGGCTACCGAGCGGGCAGCTATAGGCGCCCTCGGCGTCGGCTACGCACATCGTCTGCTGGACCGGGCAGAGCCAGGCATCGTCGGCCATGCCGGTGCAGTTCGCGACCTCGGCGGGATCACCGGCATCGCCATTGCCGTCGAGATCGACCGCGCAGACGGGGAGCGTTTGCGCCTGGGCCGGGGTGACGTGCCCCGCAAGCAGGAAGCCGGACAGGCCGAGCGCAAGCAGCGCCGCGCGCCTCCGCGAGGGAAGGAGGCGCCCGATCATCGCACTTCTTCCGTGCAGACCATGTCGGCCCCGCCGAGGCGGACGGTCTGCATCATCACCACCGCTTCGGGAAAATCGTCGAGGCAGCCGCAGGGTGAGACGATCTCCTCGCCCGGACCCACAGGGCAGACATAGCCGCTGCTCGCCGCCCGGCAGGCATGGTAGAAAGTGTCCATGCCCGTGGGCGCATTCTGTTTCGTGCCGACCACCCCGTCGATCGCCGCCGCTGTGTTGCGCGCGGGCGCGCGGGTCTTGCAGACCGGCTCGCAGGCCGGAACCGAGCCGCGATCGGGCAGCGCGAAGGGCCGTGACGCGGTGGCATAACCCCCGTCCGATGTCCTCGTCCGGTCGGCCAGCATGGTTTCGGTCGAATGGTCGATGATCCAGGCGCTGCGGCTCAGATCCGGTTCCGGCATCGATCCGGTATCGACGGTGCAGCGGTAGCGCCGCTGCCGCTCGAACCACGGCCGCGCGAGACGGAGCGAACAGGCGCCGCTCTCGAACAGGCGTGTCTGGGGGAGGGGCGTAAGGCCGGTGCCGACGCCGTTGCGGAACGTCTCGACGCCATCGACGCTTTCGTCATGAAGCGCGCAATTGGTGTCGCCGGCATAGCCAGCGCACAGGTCGACGATCCGCTCGGTCGGGTTGCAGCTGAGGTCGAGCGCCGCATCGAACTGTGCGAAGGCCTCTCCTTCGCCGCCGACCGCGATGCGCATGGAAATGACATGCTCACCTCGCGTCAGCCATGGCTTCAAATCGAGATTGGGGGAGGCGTACCAGGTCCGCTTTCGCTCGCACTTGCCGGGCGGCAAGCGGGTGCCGGTCCAGTTCGCCGGATTGGACAGCACGAGCTCGCCGTCGATGCGAAGCTGGAGCCAGTCGTCGAAGAAATAGTGCGTGAGCCGGAACTGCGCGAGGCGATCGGGATCATCGACCCGCAGCCGCATGGAAAACTCGAAGATGCGACAGCTCCCGCCTCGCAGGCTGTCGTCGCGCGGCGAGCCCATCTGGAATGTGAGCTGGTCGGGGGCGGGCGCATAAGTCGCATAGGCGCCGCCGAGATGCGCGATCACATCGTCCGCCTTGACGGCGTTCAACGACACCTCCCGCGTAATCGTGCAGGATCGGATCTGCTCGGCCTTGCCGACGCCGGCGGGCGAGCCTTTGAGCGCCTGGAAGATGCTGTTCGATGCGGCGACGCTCGCGGCATCGCCCTGGATCGAGGCGGGACTGGCGCGATAGGCCGTCTGCGGGAGCGCGGGGTCGGGCGAGCAGGCCGTGCTTTGCGCGCCGGTATAGCGGATGGCCGGGCCGTCGATCACCGCCTGCGCGACGCCGATACGGGGATCGGCCGTGGTGAGCGCGCCGATGACGCCGCCGCCCAAATCCTTCAGCACCGAGGCCATGTTGCCCCAGACGAGATTGCTGCCGCAGCTGTTGTTGACGCAGTAGCAGCCGGCGAGATCGGTCAGGTCGACTTGCGTGAGCTTCAGATCGCCGCCTGACGCGACGTCCCATCTGAAGCTCGTGCATTGGTTCCAGGTGCCGGGCTGACAGGAGACGACGCCATTGGCGCAAATGCCCGATACCGGCACCGGCAGGGTCAATGTCTGGTCGACCGTGCCGTCGAGATCCTTGTCACGCGATATCCGCAGCGTGCCGATATCGCCGGTCGCCGCCGGCTGCGCGATCAGTTCGAGCAGCGTCGCCGTCTTCTGGCAGGCGATGTTGGGGTTGAGCGTCCGGCTGTTGTCGACCGTCGCAATCGGCTGTCCGGCAAGGCCCGGCGTCAGGTAATTCTGCTGGATCGCATCGCTGTCTGAGGTCTTCGCGCGGGATGCTTGCGCGGCGGCGCGGGCGCGGTCCTCGACCGTCTGGGCCGACACAGGAGACGCCGCCAGAGCAGTGGCCGCGAGCAGGAGCATGCCGCGCCTCACCATGGCGTCCTCGCGCGGGTGGTCCGCGAGCCATAGGCGAAGCGCAGCACGTCTCCCGCCCGGAACGCGCTGGATCCGGGCGAGAGTATCCTGAAGACGGCCTGTCCCTCAAAAATGGTCAGCGCGGCCGCCACCGGGGGTGGGCCAGGAGGGGGTATTGCCGGCCCCGGCGGGGGGCTGTCGGCCGCGCTGACCGAGGGGGGAGCGGCGGCGGAAAGGAACACCGCCGCTCCTGTCGCGCGCCCGCTCACGGTGGGGAGCGTTCCGTGACGAGCGGGACAGCTACCCGTGCGTGGCGCACGGTTTGGGGGAAGCGATTGAATCATGGCGTGGAAATCCCCGCGCAGCAGATCGCCTTTTCAAACAGCATGAACTGGGCGTTGTCTTTTCCGGGCGCGTGCTTGCCGCTGGTCCAGAGCGCGCCTGGCCGCCCGATATTGACGCATTTCCCGCCCTTGACGGGCTCCATGATCTGGAGCTTGTAGCGGGACTTGGTCCAGATCGGCTGCGGCTTGAACGAGCAGCCGTCCGCCGAGTGGATCGTGAGAGCGCCCAAACGGCCCATCATGAAGGTCGAGCGTGCGGCGAGCCCGGCCCAGGCTTCGACCCGGTCGCCCATGTGGATGTCCCCGGCCACCGGATAGGTCGCGCCCCAGGACCCCATGCACCAGAATAGAGGATCAATCGTCTTGCCCGCGGCGGCCGCGGCGCTGTCGGCCATGCAGGCAAGACCGGCGGCGGGATTGCCGAACAATATGCCTTCAGGCTGAATGATCGCGCCGAGCGTCCCCGACTGCCATGTCGGAAGGACCTCGGTGATCATCGCGACGTCGAATCCGTCATCCTCGATGCACGGGAGATCCGTGAACATGTCGAGCATCTTCCAGACCGGCGAGATATAGTAGTGCGCTTGCGCGAACAGCTTGGTGGTGTTGGTGCCATCGGCGATCGACGACTGGCTGCCCTGCAATTTCCCGCCGGTCGGCATGAGATCGACGCCGAGCGCCATCATGCAACCCGGCTCGGTCACAACGTCGATCATGCGGTTGGGCGACCAGAAACTGACCTTGATCCCGAACGTGAACGTCGCGCCCTTGCGACAGGCGCATAAGGGTTTGGACGCCGACTGCGCGTCGAGTTCCTTATCCAATTTGTCGTAGGAGCCGACGCGCACCCCGCCGATGGTGATGGGAAAAATACACGTCCAGCGCACCTTGGTGATGGGATTAAACACCGTCCCGGCCTCGCATTTGGAGGCCTGTGCGGGCGTGGCGGGCGCGACGAGCGCCAGAGCGAGGGCTGCCGCGCCGGTGCGCAGCATCGAGATGAGTCGACTCATGGGATGGCCTTTCGTACGGGAGCGCGATCGACGCGCACCTCTGTCAGCTCCAGCTTCTGGCCGACCTGCCGGACGACCACCGGGGCGACGGTGAGACCGAGCCGATCCTTTACCCGCTCCTCGAGAATGAAGAGGGCACGGCCGTGCTTCTCGGCGAGCGACAGCGCATCGTCTCTGGCATCGCCGCCGCCGGTGAGGATGATCCAGTCGGTGAGTGCGGCGGTCCTCAGCGCCCAGCCAAGGTCGCGGGGATGCACGACCACCAGTTTCTGCGGCAGCGACACATAGGTCAGCGGGTTGAAGGTGAAGCCCGCCGGATAGAGCAGCTTGCCGTCCGGCAGCCGGATTTCCCGATCGAGCGTATAGAATGGCACGACGCTGCGGACTCGATCCCTGGCTGCGACCCCGAGGGTCGCCCCCTTCAAGGCGCTCCAGCCCGAGCGCGGCCCGAACTTTTCCGCCATATTGGGCGACTGCTTTGCGGCACGCGTTTCGATCTCGGCCATCGCGTCGGGCTCGGTGATTGACCAGGTGCGGCCAATAGTCGAAGTGTCGGCGTGGGCTGCGCCCGCGACGATCAGTGCGCCCGCAAGGCATCCGGCGATGAGCGCGGACTGGATGGCAACGACGTGCCAGCCTGGGGGCAAGGATTTATCGGCCACGGCGGCGCTCCCTCCAGGGGACTGCGGGCGCGGTGCTTTCGCCGCGGACCGCACAGATGAGCGCGGTGATACCGAGCAGCAGCGTCAGCCAGATCAGCGCCTGGTTGCCGCCGAGGTCCGGCGCCGACCAGAGCACGAGCGAGGACTGGACGATCAGCAGCAGATGCGTGCCGACCAGCAGGCGGATGGATAACGGGCAGGGCGTGCCGGAGAAGATGCCGTTCATCGCCGCCTCCACCAGCGGCCGAGCCGCGCGAGGCTCACATTGATGAAATCGGCGACCAGGACGAAAAGGCCGCCGGCGACGAGGCAGGCAAGCGCGACCAGCGCCGCATCCTCGATCACGCCGGAGAGGGATACGCCGCGCACAATCTGCGCGCAGGAAAAGGCGCCGACGATGACCATGACCTGGGCGATCAGCCAGCGCGACCGCCAGAAGAAGGTGTCCATCTCCAGATGCATCGCCGCGCGTTCCCCGACGGCTGCGTCGATGGTTTCGGGGCGGGACGGATCGACCTCGATGAGCGCGCGCCGGGCCGCGGGCGCTTCCTCGTCCGGCCAGAGCCAATCGAAGAGCCGGTCGAGCTGGCGCCGTGCTGCCCCGAACCACGCCCCGGGCGCTATTGGCGGCGCCAGAAGAGCGAAGGAGACGAACGCGCCCAGCAGCGCGCAGAGCCCGATCATCACGGCCATCTGCGTTGCAGTCGCATGCGCGGAAACCCCGCACCAGTCGAGCAGGATGTACCCCATCATCGCGAAGCCCGCCTGGGCGTTCGCAAGGATGATCATATGGAGGCGATGGCGCGCGCGCTCGTTGGCCTGCTGTGCATACAGGGCATCGAGGTCGCCCTTGAGGACGCCGATCATGCCGGCCATCTGTCCCTGATGCCGCACCAGATAGTCCTGCAGCGTCTCGCCGGGTCCGCGCTCGGTGAGGCCGAGATGGCGGACTTGTACGGGGGTGAGCGGGCGCGGGGTCATGACCGCCTCCGCCAGCGGGCGAGGAGCCGGCTCGTGGCGGCGCTCAGCGCAATGAGGATCAGGCCGGTGAGGAAACCGCCGGCGGCCACGAGGCCCGCGCCGCGCAGCACCAGTCCGGCCGGTTGATCGAGCGCGAACCCGGCCGCCATGATGAGCGAGCCCATCATCACCGATTCGATGACCACCAGGCGGAAGCGCCAGCGCAGCGCATCGGCTTCCGCGCGTGCGGCGACGCGCGCCACGATGATGCGTTCGAGATCATCGTCGGCGCCGTCCACGAGCCGCAGCGGCAACTGGTCGGGGGATGGGGGACGCCGGGTCATGACCGCGCGCTCCTGTTTAGAGCCGCGGTGGCATCCGTCTGCCCCGCGCTCTGGCCCGCGCTCCCGCCGATCTCGGCGGGATCGACGCCGGCGAGGTCGCAGACCGCTTCGAGCGGCGAGCGTCCGGCGCGGACCAGAGCCTCGAACGCGGCGACATCCTCGGGCGCAGAGGTGTTGATCCAGTAGCTGAACGGGTCGACGACGAGCCGGGCGATACCGAGACCCAGCGGGCTGTCGATGAAGACTTCCGAATAGTTCGGCTTGTTGTTGCGGACCGATTTCAGGAGGTCGAGTACGAATCCCGAATAATCGAGGATCTTGTTCTCGACCGCCTTGTCATAGGTCGAGCCCTGCAGGAGGAAGCGCGTCGCGGCATTTTCCAGGATCACCTGTCCGGTGCCGCCGAACAGCAGCAGATCGTTCATGGACTGGAGAATGATGCCGAAGCTGCCGCGATATTTGCGGGCGCGGCGATAGCCCTGGCTGATCGCTTCGGCGAGGCGTGAGAGGTCCTGGCCCGCTTCGCGGGTCATGAACTGCGCGGCTTCGTCGCAGAGCACGAAGCGGGGACGATCGCGGGCGGACAGGTAGAGTTCCTGCGTCACCGCGTTGATCACGACCATGACGACCACGTTGAAGAGGTCGGGCATGGCCTTGAGGCGCTCAAGTTCGAGCACCACGAATTCGTCGTTAGAGATGTCGAACGTGCTGGGACCGTTGAAATAATGGCCGTAAGCGCCGTCCGATCCGAAATCACGCAGGTTGAAGGCGAGCTCGCGCGCCGTCGGCACGAGGTGGTCGACCCGGTCGAGATCGGAGACGGTGTTGGCGGGATAGGAGCCGAGCCATTCGCGCACCGCATCGATGCCGGCTTCCGCGCGGCCGCTCTCGATCGCCCATTGCACGGCGGACTTGAGCAGGTTCCATTCGGACGTGGTGACGGGTTTGCGGGTGGCGGCGTTCGCCATCTCCGCGACGATCGACACCGCCATCGAGATCGCGGATTCGCGATCGTCGCCGTCGAGGGCAAGGCCCAGGTCGAAGGGATTGAGGACGAGATGCTCTTCGCCCAGATCGATGTAGCGGCCCGAGCAGAGGGTGCAGAGCTTCCTGTAGCTGCCGCCGATGTCGATGATGCGGATCAGCGATCCTTGCGCGAAATATTGCTGGCACAGGTTATTGAGCAGGAAGCTCTTGCCCGCGCCCGATTCCGCCGAGACGATGAAGTTGTAGTTGTTGATCCTGGGATCGAAGAGGTCGAGCGTGATGAGCTGGCCCTTGCGGCCCGTATAGAGCAGCGCCGGCCGCCCGCCGCCGCGGAAATCGGTCTGGATCGGCGACATCAGCACGCCCGCGCGCACCGGCACGCGGAAATCGCGCTGGAGCATGCCGATCGTGCGCCGTTCGGGGTAGAGACCAAAGGGCAGGCTTGCCGCCAGCAGGATGGGATTGAGGTAGCTTTCTTCCTGGACCATCCAGGGCAGGGGCTCGCTTTCCCAGAGACGCTTGGCGCGTGCCGCCATCTCGCGGGCCTGGTGCCGGTCGCGGCCGAACACCCACATGGTCGGGATCACCGAGACGAACCGGGTGTTTCCGGCCTCGTCCAGGATCCACCCGATTTCCTCGATCTGCTTGCCGACTTCGACCGCGAAGGACCCCGCCGCCTTCTGCGCCGAGAGGATCTGTGCGCGCTTGTGGATCTCGAAGGCCGAGTGATCGAAGAGGACATTGAGCGTATAGAGAAACGGCCCGCCGATCTGGTCGCTGTCCTCGGACGACCCGCGCATGCCGCCGGTGAGGCGATTGGCGCGTTCAGCCGTGATCCGCCGCGGCGGCGACTTGGGCGTCAGGCAGCGCGCCACCTGGTTGCCCAGATACACCTCCGGCCCGTCGAAACGCAGCGCCGGCCCGGCATCGATGATCTGGCGGCGCAGCGGCACATCGGCGGTCTGGGTGAAGACGCCGGGCGCGGGCGCATGGACGCCGTTGAATATGCGGCGATAGAGCGAGATGATCTCGCCCGGCGCCATCGGGCGGATGCCGAGCTTGGCCAGCTGCTCCTCGATCTGGCGCTTGAGGTCGCTGTCCATCGGCGCGCGCGTCTTGACCGACAGAAAGGTTCGGAAATCGCGGACGGGAATGCCATGCAGGGCCTTCAGACCCATGGTACCCGCGCGCAGGTAATCAAAGGTGCGCCGCGCCGATGCCTGGATCAGCGGATCGGGCCGTGTCTTCAAGTCAAGGAAGGCGTCGAGCGCATCGTCGATCAGCGGGTCGGCGAAACTCTGGAGCTGGAGGATCGTGCCTTCGGGGAAATTGACGTTGAGCAGTCCCAAAAGCGCCTCATGGACGTGGGCGAACATGTAGGGGGAGGGGACCAGCTCCCAGCTATATCCCCAGCCATCGTCGATGGTGAGGAAGGCCTGTTCTTCCTTGACCCAGGCGGCGAGTGGAAGGAAATCGGAATAGCTATCACGCTCGACGCTGCGGCGCAGCCGGGCCAGCGTCATGCCCGATTGATAGCTGGTCATGGCCGAGGCCCCGTATCATTCTGACCATCGTCGGGGCGGTCCCGGACCTGTTCAAGCACGTTGGCGTGGGACGCCGGCGAAACCGGGGCGACGAGATAGTCGCCGACCACCCATTGCGGGCGTTCGACCAGCGAATAGACATAGCGCGGCATGTAGAGCCGGTCGGGGCGCTGGCGGTCGGCATAGGGCAGGATCAGCGTGCGGACCGAGCGGGGAGGCTTGAGCATCGGCGTGACCGGCTGCTCGATCAGCCCCTGAAGCTCGCGATAGACGCTGTCGCGATAGCCGGCGAAGGCGCCCGATGCCGCTCTGCCCGAGCCTGATCCGCCCGAACCACGCGCGGACTTGCCGTCCTTGAGCAGTTTCCTGTCCCTGGTGACCGCCGGATCGGACTTCGACGCGACGCCCGCAACGGCATCGGTATAGGCCTTCTCAGGGTGGATGCACTGGCCGTGATCGTCGTTCTTGCAGCTGAACTTCTCGCTATAGGGCGACATGACCGAGCCCAGCGTCGCGCAGCCGCTCAACATGAAGGCGGCGCAGACCGGAAGAAGTGGGGAAAGGGCGCGCGATCGGCGCGCGGGCGATAGAGGCCGCATGGGCGATACTCCCTGTTGGATGAGAGGCCGGCGCATCAGAACTTGGCTCCAGCGGTCGGCTTGATTTCGAGGGTGACGCCCTCCTGGATTACGACCACGACGTCCTTGGCCGCGCCGACCTCGACGATCGGTCCCGCCTGGCGGGCGAGATCGAGATAGAAATCGGTGAGCTTCTCGGACGATCGCGACAGACCGCCGGCGATGCCGGCCTTGGCGGCGTCGCCCGCATCGAGCGTGCGCACCGAACCCAGCGCTGACGTCGAGACATCGCCGACGGTGTTCTGGACCGTATCGGCGACCCCGGTGATGGTGCCGGCGATGAACGCACGGGCGAGGGCCGCGCCAGCGCGGGTGACGACCTTGCCGGAGAGCCCCTTCTTGCCATCGCCGTCGACGAAGAAGCCCTTGATGGGCTGGTCGACGACTGAGCGTTCGTCGAAGTCGACGCAGGAGAGCGAGATCAACTGAACCTCGACCCGTTCCTTCGCGAGCGACCCGGTGGCATTGCCGACGACGAAGCAGCCGGCGAGGTTGGCTTTGACGTCATTGGGCAGGACGGCGGGGGCCTGGACGCGCGCGATCAACGGTTCGGGGTTGTTGGTTGCATCCCGGCTCGCCAGCGCATCGATCCCGGTGAGGAGCCGCGCCTTCATGAAACCAGGTGGCAAATAGATGGTCCGCGTCTTTTTTTTAGCAGCCTGTGCCCCATCGGTGGCCGCGACCGGACTGGTCGCGGCGCCGATCGCGCCCACGGTCTTCTCGACCGGCGGGGCCGGAGGCGCGGGCGGCGCGGCGGGCGGAGCCGGCGGCTTCGCGACGGACGGATCGATGTCACCGGTCGCGGGCGGTTCGGGAAAATCCGGAACCGAGCCGGGGATCGCCGGGGGCAGGTCGCCGTCCAGCGCATGGGGCGGCGTGCCGGCGCCGGGCACGACCTTGCCTTCCTCGATGGCGGTGACGCGGTCGCCGAGCAATTGCTGTCCGTCGAGGATCTTCTGCAGATCGCCGCGCAGCTTGACCTCGAGGCTGTCGCCGCGAAGGCCTGCGCCCATGTCGAGCTTCGAGCTGGGCGATGGCGCGGCCTGCTCGGTCTTGTCGCCGCTCGCCGTGTAGAGGCCGAGCCCCAGCACGCCGATCGCGCCGGCAACGCCAAGCTGTCTCAGACGCAACTGTTGGCGGGCCGTCAGCGTCTGCCACCGCGTCTTGAGATCGAGCAGCGCGGGGCCGCGCGGAGTCTCGCCGGGACGAGGGCGGTCCGCCTCATAGCCGGCGAGGTCGAGTTCTTCCGCGCGATCGTCAGGACCGCGCCCGCGGGAACCGCGACTCCCGCGAGAGTCCCCGCCGCTCATTGCCCGGCTCCCCGGCGAACGACGATCAGCCGCGCGGCCTCCCCGGCCTCGATATTGCCCCGGTCGAGCGTGATCGCGAAGATGTTGGCGCCGAGCGCGCCGTCCAGAAAGCCGCGTTCGTCGAGCTGCGCGCCGCCGGCGGCAGAGACCAGATATTCCGATGCCGAGAGGCCGGACCCGTCGATCTCGATCCGGCGGCGTTCCTCCAGCGTGGCGCCCGGCAGCGCCCGGAGCCGGATCGGACCTGATCGGGGCGCGACGCTGGTGAAGCTCGCCGGGATCCGGTCCTGGAGCATCGAGAGCGTGATCGAGACCGCCCGCTCTTCTTCGACCAGGGGCCCTAGCAGTTCCTCATTGGCGCGGGCGCGCTGGGGAGCACCGGGCTGGAGCATCACGGTCTGCGCCGGAATGTCCGATGGCTCGGCATAGAGCGCATAGACCGCGCCGTTGCAGGTGATGAAGAACTCGGACGGCACGGTGACGAAGCTGCGCGTCACCATCCCGGCGTCGTCGATCTCGCGGACGAGGAACTTGATCCAGGCGTCGGATCCGGCGCGCTCGACGGCGATCGCCTTTTCCGCGCTGAACCTGACGTCCTCGATCTCGCCGCCGGCGCATACGACATGGTTGATGTCGCGATTGGACAGGCGGATCGTGCTGGTCTGATCGGGCAGCGCGGTGACGGTCTGCGCTATTGAGGGCAATGGCGCGGCCAGGAGGGCGAGCGCCAACGCCCGCTTAACGGGGGTTCGCATCGAAATTCTCCTCGGTGAGGGCGGTCAGCCAGAAGCGGCCATTGTCGATCACGTAGCGAATCCGCAGATTGCCCCGGAATTTGCGGATCACGCCGCCGATCACCCGGACCTTCTCGACCGGCACGAGAATCTCGGTCCGGGTCCAGGTCACGGGCTGATCGGGACGGATGTAGGTCGCGATCGAGAGTGTCGGGTTGTTGGCCAGTTCGTCGAGCAGCCGGTTGAGGCTGTCGCGCAGGCTGTTGTAGGTCGAGGGATGGGTGATGCTCAGCAGTTCCTGAAACTGCCGGTCGGCCGAATAGGCCGAGTAGGTGCCCGAGAGCGACACGATATTGCGCGTGATCGAGCGCAGATAGGCCTCGGACGGCTCGCCGCCCGTGACATGGAGATCGCCGCCCGCGCCGAAGGGCACGATAACCGTTCGGGTGTTCTGGTCGGAGGTGTAGATCACCATGCCGAGCACGGCGGTGATCCCGAACAGGCCGATGACGGCGAGCTTCAGCAGCCGGTTCTCCTCGAACAGGTTGCTCGACCCCTGCAGATAGCGGTGGATGCCATAGCTGCCGGGCTTACCCAGCAGCGGATCGCTTGGGGGAGTGCCGGGTGTTTTGCGTCCGAACATGGTCCGCCTCATTCGTAGAAACGGGTCTGGGTCGGACCCGGATAGTTGGACCAGCGCACGAGGCCCCAACGCCAGGCCATGTGCGGGATGAAACCGCGCGGCTTGGTGCGGAGCCAGGGAACGAAAAGGAGAAGACCCGCGACGAGCGCCCAGCCGAGCATCCCGCCCACGATCACGGCGACGAAGATCACCGTGATCACGAGCACGAACTCGTCCGATCCGAACCACAGGATCTGGACGGGTTTGTGCAGATATTGGGGTAGCCGCTCGTCCACGAGCCTTCTCCTCCTTGCGTCGTGACCTCCCTGCGAAGCCGCGTTGAACTTCGGGGGTTGTCCCGCCAGCGCGCCTCATGCGCCCTGGCCCGTTGAGGACCGCCGGCCGCGCCCAGGCGCGGCGGCGGACCAATCCGTCAGATGACCATTCCGAATGTCTGGAGGATCGAGTCCGCCTTGATCAGGCAGACGGCCGCCACGATGGTCGGGATGCCGATCATGATGTTCGAGAAGAGCCTGCTCACGCCGAACAGGAAGGCCGCGACGCCGCCGACGAAGCCCAAGGGGCCTTTGACCCCCTGATTGACCACGATATCGTAGATGTCGTAGCCGAGGTCGCCGGCCGCCGGCGCCGAGAAGGCGTGAGCCCCGCCGGCCCCGAGCAGCGCGAGAAGCGTTACGGGAATACCGACATTGGCGATGTCGGCGGTTTGTCTGCGAAGAGTGTTCAACATGCACTTGCTCCAGGGAAGATGGGCCGCTCCGGGGACTGCTTGCCGGCATCGATTGGGATCGCTGTCGGCCGACGGCGAGGCTGGACGGCCCGGTTCGGGTCCCGCCGCCGGCATTGGGATTTGCGCGGCAACGGCAGGTCGATGCGCCGCGCGTTCGCGATGTGAGGAGCCGGAAGGCGATCAGCGGCCGGCATTGGCGAGCGCCTTCTTGCCGTCGAGGAACGCCTCGATCTCGGCCTGTCGGAACCCGGAAATCATCTGTCCGTCCGCGATCAGGGTCGGCGTGCCCGTGATGCCGGTCTTGCCGACAATGCCGGCATGCGCCTCGACCCTGGCCTTGCCTTCCGCGCATGTGCGCAAGGATGCCGGCGCAGCTCCGGCGTAGATCGCCTTGAACGCCGCTTCCTTGTCCGGCGAGCAAAGGACATGCTCGGCCTTGGCGGCGGCCTCCGCGTGGATGCCGGAAACGAAGAAGATCAGGCGCCGCACCGGCTTGCCTTCGGCGGCCTTGGCGGCCCAGAAGCGGTCGAGCGCGCGGCAGTAGGGACAGTCGGGATCGGTGAATTCGATCACCGTGGGCGCGCCCGCCGGGCCGATGGCGAGGGCCATGCCGGTGTCGATCCCGGCGAGCTTTTTGCTGGCGGCGGCGTTCTGCGCCAGCGCGGTGAGGTTCTGGCCGTTGCGGTCGTAGATTTCCGCGAACAGCAGATGTTCGCTGTCAGGCGCATAATAGATGATGCGGCCGCCTGCCGTCGCCTGATAGATTGGGCCCTTGATAGGCGAGGGGCCGAAATCCTCGAATTGCAGATTGACGAACGTCTGCCGCAACTCGCTTTCGGCGTCGCGGGCGGCGGCGGTAAGCGGATCGGCGGCTTGCGCGAATGTCGCGCCTTGAGCGGCGAGAAGCAGGGGGAGGGCGAGGGCTGCCGCCCCCACCTTACGGATGCGCATGCGAAGTCTCCTGAAGAGTGCTGGCGGGGCGGGAGAGCAGGCGCGCATCGATATGCGTGCCCGTTCCCACCGGGATATGATCGGCAGTGAAGGGTGCGGGCGTCGGCTCCGTCCGGTTCGTCGCGGCGGCGCGCAGAACGAACCCATCGACCGTCGCCACCACGATCCGCGGCTGCTCGGCCACCGGCGCGATACCTGTCTGTCGACCATGTCCGCCGGGCCCGGCACAGGCTGTCGTCGTGACGATCAGTGTGCCCAGGGCAGCCGTCATCGCTTTGGCAATCGGCATCATGCACGACTCCATGTTGGCGCCCCGCGCCATGGTTGATGAATACTTAACGGTCCGAAGTATCAGGTCCGATTCGACTTGAAACCTCGGAACACGATCTGAGTGATTTGAAACGAAGAAGATTGCAACAGGACCCGGCAGCGTGGTGCCTGAAATGGAGATACTAGCCGTAAATATGCGAACTTAGCCTTATAAGTTCACTTTCGGGATCATATCGTCCGACTCCGTGATGGTTCGGTGATAAAGTTCCTGAATGATCCGATGTGGAGGAAACGGGAAATCAAATGCTCATTGTACGTCGAAACATAAATATGGTCGCGTAAAATTTATAAATGGGCAGATATATTCCTCTAAAATTATCGGCATCTATTCTTGATGCTGGTTACTCCACGATCCTACCTTCGCCGGATTGCCCACAGAGCCCGACGGGCCGAACCGGGGAGGAAGGACATATGGCATCCGATGGAAAATTCGCCGACGTCGACCTGTCGATCTTCAAGGAACTCAAGAAGCTCTCCGGCGAGAAGATCAGGCAGGCGCGAAAGGCGCTCGGTTTCACGCAACTGGAGGTCGCCACCGAAATGGGCGGAAGCCTGCGCTGGTATCGCGCGATCGAGACCGGCGATCCGGGGATAAGGCTGGAGGATCATCTGATCGCAATGCTCCGGCTCGGTGCATCGACCGCGCATATCGCGCTGCCTGTCCTCTATGCGGGCCAACGCATGCGGTTCCCGCGGCAACTGATCCACGGCGACCTCGCCTACATCGAGCGCAAGTGCATCGAGGCGATCTCGGACGCGGTGATCACCGGGTTGAAACAGGACCTCTCGCCCGAATGGTCGCGGGACGACGGGAAGCACCAGTCATGAAAATTGACGGTCCGGTTCGGGCGTGACGCCCGGACAGGAGGAAAAGATGGCGATCTTTCATTTCCATGTGAACATCATCAGCCGCGGCGCCGGACGCAGCATCGTCGCGGCCGCGGCTTGGCAAAACAGCTGCCGCCTGTACGATGAGCGCTACGGCCGGTTTTCCAATTTCGCGAACAAGCGGGCGGTTGCCTGGTCGGCGCTGATACTGCCGTCCGGGGCCCCCGCGCGGTGGGAGGATCGCGAATGTTTCTGGAACGCATTGCAAGCAGCCGAAATCCGCAAGGATGCGCAGCTTGGCCGTCAGTTCGACGTCGCGCTGCCCGATGAACTGGACCCACCGGACGCTATCGCGGTTCTGCGGCGTTTCGCCAGCGAGATATTTTGCATCGCGGGCTTTGCCGCCGATCTGACGCTGATCGAGATGGGCGACACGCCCAGGGGCAAGCGCCATCATGGCTATGTGCTGATACCGACCCGTCCGATTGTCGACGGGCTGTTCGGCCAGAAACCGCGCGAATGGAACAGTCGCGGGAAGCTGCTTGAAATCCGTGCCGCCTGGGCGAGGGTCCTGAACGACACGTTCGCGGCGCTGGGATCTGATGTCCGTGTCGATCATCGATCCAACGAGGAACGCGGCATTGAGGCGGCGCCGGTCAAGCATATCGGCGTTGCCCGCAAGCGTATCGCGGCGCGCGCCCGCAGGGGCGGAAAGGAGCGGATTTGAAGTTCGCGGTCGCCGTGAAGTGTGATTCTCCACATCGCGGCGATCCATTCCATTCCAACGCACGCATGAAGAAATGGAGGATATATGGGCGGTCCGCGATATTCCCCCGATGGTTACTGGGTGCCATCAGTTCCCGGACAGATTTGTCAGGCTTGCGGAAATACGTACACGGCGCGCAGCAGGAAACAGAAATTCTGTTCACGCTCATGCGCGGGCATGTCTCGGCGCTTGCCGGTATCCCGCAGGAAGAAATCCTGCCTGCATTGTGGCAGGACATTCGAAATTCCCATCGGGAAGAACATGAGTGGAGACCATGTCGCGAAATATTGTTCGCGTGAATGCGTTCGAGCCAGTCACGGATGGGCAGCAGCAAGGCGTGCGTCTTGCGCCAACTGCGGAAAGTCGTTTGACGCTCCCGCTAAAAAAGCAATCCTGCGGTTCTGCTCCACTTCCTGTCTCCATAAGCATCGCAGGTCGAAGGGGATCACCAAGACATGCGTCAATTGCGACAAGCCGTTCACTGTTCCGCGATCGCGTTCCGACGTGATTTCGTGCTCACGCGAATGCTCGAGTTCATATTTCATCCGCGATCGATCACCGGGCTGGCAAGGCGGTGTCGTGCATCAGAACGGGCGGAGGTTTCGCAGGATCGACCGCGAGGGCTATGCCGCGAAATATAATGGCGAGCATCGGCTTGTCGTCGAACGCGTCATTGGCCGGCGGCTCGAACGGAACGAGGTCGTGATTTGCCTGGACGGCAACAACGACAATCATGCGCCCGCGAACCTGTTCCTGTTGCCGAGCCAGAAGGAATTTGGTCTGTTGAAAATGGGGGCCGTACCCTGGCCTGAAGCCTCGAACCTGCGCTCCTATTGCGCCCGGGGATATATCCGACCCGACGTGATCGTCGTTCTGCATAAGCGGGAGAATGACAAGCGCCTGAACCCGAAATCAAAGCGGTATATCACGAGGCATCCCCAGGCGGAGGAGATCATAAAACGCAGACGCGCCGGAGCGAGTGTGCGTCAGCTGGCGAAGGATTTCGGCACAAGTATGAGCACGATGGCGCAAACCATCCGCAACCGCCTTTAGCGATTGTGGGAAACTGATGACGGTGGCGGAGAGATCGGGCCTCTGCGTTGAACGCAGGCCGATTTGAAGCGTAGCCACGGACTGCTCTTTACGAAACTGACGCGCCGCTATATATATTCTCTTGACGGAGATGTTTTATGCCTGCCACCGCCCGCCTCTTTACGCCAAGCGAAGCCGCTGCCGTCACCGGCATCGGCCTGAAGGCGGTCAACAACGCAATCGACAAGCGGATCGTCAAGGCCGCGAAGCCTGTCTCCGGCGCCGGCCCGGCCCGACGAGCGTTGACGTCGGACGATCTGCTGCGCGTGAAGCTCTGGTACAAGGTAGGTGATATCCTGTCCCAGGAACGGCGCGAACGGCTGTTCGACGCGATCCGCCAGAAACCGAAGGCGAGGACCGTGAAAGCCGACGATCTTCTGATCATTGATGTTGGCGAGGCGCGCAAGCAGATCGCCGCGCGTACGCGTGCTCTCGAAGCGGCGGAAGCGATGGTAAGCCAGGACAAGGAGGTGATGGGCGGGGAGCCCGTGTTCAGGGGAACGCGTATTCCGGTTCGGCTGATCGCCTCTATGCTCACCGAAGGTACGGACGCCGCGGAGATATTGGAGGGTTATCCCAGGCTCGACGAGCGTCGGCTCGCACTGGCGACGATATGGGTTTCGGCACATCCCCGCCGAGGACGACCGAAGTCGCTCAAGGATCGCGGCTTCAAGCTAAAGTCCGCCAGGCGCACCACGCTGAGACGGGATCCCCGGCCAACCGGGACGGACACAGCCGGGTGAATCTGCTGATTGATGAATGTCTGCATACCTCGCTCGTCGCGGTAGCGGTGGCGCGCGGGCATCAGGCCAGCCACGTAAACTGGCTCGGACTCAGCGGCGAGGCCGATTGGAACCTGATGCCCCGCATCATCGGCGATGATTTCACGTTCGTCACCAACAATGCTGCGGACTTTCGCCGGCTCTATGCGCAGCAGCCTCTTCACGCTGGTCTCGTCATCATCGTCCCGCAAGTGCCGCCTGCCGAGCAACGGGAACTGCTGGAGATCGTTCTCGATGAATTCCGCGAAGGAGGCGATCCCGTCAACGAGGCGATCGAAATCCGGATAGAGGATGGCGAGGCAGTGATCGAACGATACAGCCTGCCGGATCCCGACGAGGCATAGCGCACGCCGGCGCAAGTTTGTTTCTCGATTGATACGATGAGCGTCGGGATGACACCAGGGGATTGACAAGCGAAAACGGAATATGCGGCATTTGATTGCCTGAAAGTGCGATCTCGTGCGTGGCGACAACTACGATGGCCGGTTGAGCGGCAACTATGATGGCCGGTAGGATCGGTTGTCTGGGCTGATCGTAGGGAGGGGCG
>Ga0207914_100418_pt1 | contig 17665 bp, 14 predicted proteins | sample DeeseametaMP2497_FD_184171 | JGI IMG/M metagenome (GOLD analysis project Ga0207914, IMG submission 184171) | Marine microbial communities from East of Antigua and Barbuda, Atlantic Ocean - MP2497 (SPAdes) | ecosystem: Environmental > Aquatic > Marine > Oceanic | place: East of Antigua and... | reverse complement strand
GGACAGGCGGTTGACGATGACGCGGTTGCCGTCGGCTTCGAGCTGGCTGATGGTCTGCTGGGCGTCGGAGCCACTGGGTGCGGCGGCCGCGGGAGCGGCCAGGCCCAGGACGGCGGCGGTCAAACTGGCAGCGGCGGCAGTGGCGAGAGTGATGCTCTTCATCTCGGTTCCTCTTTCTGATCTTGAGTTCTGCCCGGTGTAACCCGCAGGTCAGGCAGTTGATTTCCGCTGGCAGAAATTGACCGGTCGGTGGCAGGAATCGATCACTCCCGCGGCGGAGCTGGGCGCCAGCCGGAATACTGTGATGGCCGTCAGCGTCGATGACACACGCCGGCCTCACCAGAGATGATCGACGCCAGGCAGGTCCGAACCGATCGACAGCGAAGGAACCCGCATGGCCACCATCACCACGTCCGACGGCACCGAGATCTTCTACAAGGATTGGGGTTCCGGCCGGCCCATCGTCTTCAGCCACGGCTGGCCGCTGTCGTCGGACGACTGGGACAACCAGATGTTGTACTTCTTGCAGCAGGGCTACCGCGTGATCGCCCACGACCGACGCGGTCACGGCCGCTCCACTCAGACCCCCGGCGGTCATGACCTCGACCACTACGCCGACGACCTCGCGGCGCTCACCGAGCACCTCGACCTGCGGGGCGCCATCCACGTCGGGCACTCCACCGGCGGCGGCGAGGTCGTCCGCTATCTCGCGCGCCACGGGCAGAGCCGGGTCGCCAAAGCCGCCCTCATCAGCGCGGTGCCGCCGTTGATGGTGCGCACCGAGGCCAACCCCGACGGGTTGCCGAAGGACGTGTTCGACGATCTGCAGTCGCAACTGGCCGCGAACCGGTCGGTGTTCTACCGTTCGCTGGCCGCCGGGCCGTTCTACGGGTTCAACCGTCCCGGCGCCGAGCCGTCGGAGGCGATCGTCGAGAACTGGTGGCGCCAAGGGATGATGGGAGACGCGTTGTCCCACTACGACGGCATCGTGGCGTTCTCCCAGACCGATTTCACCGAGGATCTGACGAAGATCACCGTGCCCGTCCTGGTGATGCACAGTGTCGACGACCAGATCGTCCCCTATGTGGCGTCGGGCCCGAAATCGGCTGAGCTGCTCCAGAACGCAACGCTGAAGACGTATGAAGGTTTTCCGCATGGCATGCCGACCACCCACGCGGACACCATCAACGCCGACCTGCTCGACTTCATCAAGGACTGACGGCCTGCGCGACGGACCCGCGTCGCGTTCCCCCTGCGTTCAGAATGCGCTCACCGCGCTGCTCTCTCGCACTTTCCCGCCGTAGCGGCAGTCTCAACGCCGGGGGAGTCGGGTGTGCTCGAGGTCGACCCAGCCGAGGCACCCCGCGCCGATGCTGCCCAGCCAGAGCCGCCCGTGGGCCTCGACGGCCGAGGTGACCATGCTGAAGTCCGGATGGGTGGTCCGCAGACCCGCAACGGATCGGCCGCTGTCGGGGTCGAACGCCACCGCCCACACCACCGACGCCGGCTTCGGCTGCAGGCGTGGCGGTAGTCGCCACACCATCTTGCGCAGCATCGGTGGCCGCGCCGCCAGGCGATCGGCCACCGGGTTGGCGGGGGTGACCATGGCGCACCAGATCCGGCCGTCGGCCCCGGTCGACAGGTTGTCGGGCATCGCGGGCAGGTTGACCACCAGCGGTGTCAGCTCGCCCGCCTGCGGGCCGCTCAGCCAGTACTTGGACAGCCGCCGGCCCTGCGTCTCGGCGATGACCAGCGCCGAGCCGTCCGCGGTCAGCGTCACCCCGTTGGCGAAGTACAGACCGTCGACGACGGTGGTGACGGTGCCGTCCGGGTCGAGGCGGTGCAGCGCCCCGCGCCCGCGCGCCTCCAGGATGGCCCCGACATAGTCGGCCACCGTGAACGCGCTCGTCGACTCGGTGAAATAGACGGTGCCGTCGGCGGTTTCGACCACATTGGAGCAGAACTGCAAGATCCGGCCACCCACCTGCGTGACCAGGGCGGTGACCTCGCCGGTGGCGGTATCGACGCAGAGCAGCCCTTTCGGGCTGTCACACACCAGCAGCCGTCCGTCCGCGCGGAAACCCAGGCCGAGGGGACGCCCGCCGGTGTGGGCGATGACCTCGGCGCCGCTGCCGTCGGGGCGCAACCGCACGATGCCGCCGTCGTGGGCGCCGGTCCACAACTGGCCGTCACTGCTGACGCGGACGTCTTCGGGCTCCCCACCGGGCACCGGCACCAGGTTGATCACCGGAGCGGGAAAGCCGGGCAGCGCGTCCACGGCGGGGGCCTGCCACCGCACCGGATCGACGGGCGGCCTGGACCTCGCGGTGACCTTCACACCAGAAGTCTCGCCGGAATTGCGCCCCGCGAGGGGAGTTCGCGCGAAAACGCGCTCGGAACGCAATTCCGGCAGAGACGTCTACATGCGTGCCGAGGCCTCGCTCAGCACGCCGTGCAGGATGTCGTAGATCGCATCGAACTCCTTCTGCCCGCAGATCAGCGGCGGAGCCAACTGCACCACTGGGTCGCCGCGGTCGTCGGCGCGGCAATACAGCCCCGCCTCCCACAGCGCCGGGGTCAGGAACCCGCGCAGCAGCCGCTCGCTCTCCTCGTCGTTGAAGGTCTCCTTGGTGGTCTTGTCCTTGACCAGCTCGATGCCGTAGAAGAACCCTTCGCCGCGCACGTCACCGACGATCGGCAGGTCGTGCAGCTTCTCGAGCGTGGCGCGGAACGCCGGCCCCATCTGCTTGACGTGGTCGTTGATGCCTTCACGTTCGAAGATGTCGAGGTTGGCCAGGGCCACCGCCGAGGACACCGGGTGCCCGCCGAAGGTGTAGCCGTGCCCGAACGTGGTCTTGCCGTCGTTGAACGGCTCGAACAACCGGTCGCTGGCGATCATCGCCCCGATCGGGGAGTACCCCGAGGTCAGGCCCTTGGCGCAGGTGATCATGTCGGGGATGTAATCGAAGTCGTCACAGGCGAACATCGACCCGATGCGGCCGTAGGCGCAGATCACCTCGTCGGAGACCAGCAGCACGTCGTACTCGTCGCAGATCTCGCGGACCCGTTCGAAGTAGCCGGGCGGCGGTGGGAAGCAGCCGCCGGCGTTCTGCACGGGCTCCAGGAAGACGGCGGCCACGGTGTCGGGGCCCTCGAACTCGATGGCCTCGGCGATGCGGTCGGCGCAGTAGGCGCCCCACGCCTTGATGTCGGTGTCATACGGCGCGGGAGCGCGGTAGAAGTTGGTGTTCGGCACCCGGAACCCACCGGGGGTCAGCGGCTCGAACGGCTTCTTGAAGTCGGGCAGGCCGGTGATGGCCAGTGCGCCCTGCGGGGTGCCGTGATAGGCGATGGCCCGCGAGATCACCTTGAACTTGCCCGGCTTGCCGGTCAGCTTGAAGTACTGCTTGGCCAGCTTCCAGGCTGATTCGACGGCCTCGCCGCCGCCGGTGGTGAAGAAGACCCGGTTCAGGTCGCCGGGTGCGTAGTTGGCAAGACGCTCGGCCAGCTCGATCGCCGTCGGCGTGGCGTAGGACCACAACGGGAAGAACGCCAGCTTCTCGGCCTGTTTGGCGGCCGCTTCGGCGAGCTCCTTGCGGCCGTGGCCGGCCTGGACCACGAACAGTCCGGAGAGCCCGTCGATGTACTGGCGACCCTGGTCGTCCCAGATGTGGACACCCTCGCCGCGGGTGATGATCGGCGGGGTGATGCCGGTGCCGTGCCGGGCGAAGTGCCCCCACAGATGGCGGTTGGCCTTGGCGCCCAGATCGGTGGACACCTCGGGTGCGATATCGGTTGTTGTCATCGTGTTCCCCAATTATATTGCTGCTTAACAAGTTTGAGATAGACGAGCGTTTCTGTGGATATCACTCCCGGCAATGCGCGGATCTGGGTGTTGAGCAGGTCGAGCAGGCTGTCATCGTCCTCGCAGACCACCTCGACGATCGCGTCGAAGGATCCGGCGGTGAGCACCACGTAGTCCACCGACTCGATGGCGGCCAGTTTCTCCGCGATCTTGGTGGTGTCGCCGGTGCAGCGGATGCCGATCATCGCCTGGCGCGCGAAACCCAGCTGCATCGGATCGGTGACCGCCACGATCTGCATGACACCGGCGTCGACCATGCGCTGCACGCGCTGACGCACGGCCGCCTCGGACAGGCCGACCGCCTTGCCGATGCCCGCATAGGAGCGCCGGCCGTCCTGCTGCAGCTTCTCGATGATCGCCTTCGACAGCTCGTCGAGCTGGAACGCGGCCCCGGGGCGGGACTGGTTGACGCGGAAAGAGACGGGGCCGACGGCGCGCGGTATCCCCGGGTTAGCCATGCCGATGATTGTGCACGGAATCCGTCGTCGCAGGCAACCAGAACCATGAAATCACGCGTGGCGGGTATCTGACGCTGAGGTAATACGTACCCGCGGCGTGGCCATCCCGCACGCTGCGCGATAGCGTTGGGTGCATGACTGTGGTTTCTTCGCAGACGGTGGCCGGCAGCTGGATCGACGGAGCGCCGGTGACCACCGGCGGTCCCGCGCACACGGTGACCAACCCGGCCACCGGCGCCCCCGTCGTCGAGTTCGCCCTGGCGGGCCCGGATGACGTCGACGCCGCGGTCGCGTCGGCGCGTCGCGCCCTGCCCGGCTGGGCCGGGGCCACCCCGGCCGAACGCTCCGCGGTGCTGGCCAAACTCGCCAAACTGGCCGACGAAGCCACCGACACGTTTGTCGCTGAGGAGGTCGCCCAGTGCGGCAAGCCGGTGCGGCTCGCCCGGGAGTTCGACGTGCCCGGCAGCATCGACAACATCGACTTCTTCTCCGGCGCCGCCCGGCTGCTCGAGGGCAAGGCGTCGGGCGAGTACTCCGGGGATCACACGTCGTCGATCCGCCGGGAGGCCGTCGGCGTCGTCGCGACCATCACGCCGTGGAACTACCCGCTGCAGATGGCGGTGTGGAAGGTGATCCCGGCGCTGGCCGCCGGCTGCAGCGTCATCATCAAGCCCGCCGAGATCACCCCGTTGACGACGCTGACACTGGCCCGGCTGGCCAGTGAGGCCGGCCTGCCCGACGGGGTGTTCAACGTCGTCACCGGCGGCGGCGCCGACGTCGGGACCCGGTTGGCCGGTCACGCGGGCGTCGACATGGTGACGTTCACCGGCTCGACGCCGGTGGGCCGCAAGGTGATGGCGGCCGCCGCAGTGCACGGGCACCGCACCCAGCTGGAACTCGGCGGCAAGGCACCGTTCGTGGTGTTCGACGACGCCGACCTCGACGCCGCGATCCAGGGAGCGGCCGCCGGCGCGCTGATCAACACCGGCCAGGACTGCACCGCGGCCACCCGCGCGATCGTCGCCGCCGACCTGTACGACGACTTCGTCGCCGGGGTGGGCGAGCTGTTCGGCAAGATCGTGGTGGGCGACCCGGAGGACCCCGACACCGACATCGGCCCACTGATCACCGCGGCGCACCGCGCCAAGGTGGCGGGCATGGTCGAGCGGGCGCCCGGCGAAGGGGGCCGGATCGTCACCGGCGGAGTTGCGCCGGACGGGCCGGGGTCGTTCTACCGGCCGACGGTGATCGCCGACGTCTCCGAGCAGTCCGAGGTGTGGCGCGACGAGATCTTCGGACCGGTGCTGACGGTGCGCCCGTTCACCGACGACGACGACGCGCTGCGCCAAGCCAACGACACGGCCTACGGGTTGGCGGCTTCGGCGTGGACGCGTGACGTCTATCGCGCGCAGCGGGCGTCACGCGAGATCCACGCCGGCTGCGTGTGGATCAACGACCACATCCCGATCATCTCGGAGATGCCGCACGGCGGGTTCGGCGCCTCGGGGTTCGGCAAGGACATGAGCCAGTACTCGCTCGAGGAGTATCTGTCGATCAAGCACGTGATGAGCGACATCACCGGCGTGGCCGACAAGGAGTGGCACCGCACGGTTTTCGCCAAGCGGGGGTAGCCGCGAACGTGCATTCCCGGTAGCCGCCAGGCAATCTGGGCTACCAGGTGTGCACTCTCGCGGACCTCAGGCGCGCGGCACCACGATCACCGGCACGTCGACGCCGGCGAGGATGCGGGCGGCGGTGGACCCCAGGAAGATTCGGCGGGGGGCCGCGAACCGGGCCGACCCGACGACCAGCAGGTCGCCGTCCTCCCACTTGAGCTTCTTCAGCGCCGATTCCAGCGTCATGCCCGAGGCGACGAGGGATTCGATGTCGGGGCTGTCCGGCACCGCCCGCGCCGCCTCGATGAGGTTCTTCTCGGCGGCGGCGACCTGTGCGTCCCGCACCTCCTTCGCGTCGGCGGCCTCGGCGAGGTTCTCCGCGGACACCAGCGACAGCATCCGGATCTCCAGTTGCGCCGCGCTGGCCAGCGTCAGTGCGAACGGCAGCGGATTGTCCTCACCGGGTCGAGTGGGCACCGCGGCGGTCACGGCGTCGAACGACTCGTCGGGGTCCTCGGCGTAGCCGCGCGGGGCCAGCGCCACCGGTATCGGCGAGGTGTGCAGCAGTGCCCCGGTGACCGGGCCGATCGTGTGCCGGCCGAAGAAGCCGTCGCGGGCCCCGCCGACGACGATCAGGTCCGAGTCGTGCTGCTCGGCGAACTCGATCAGCTTCTGCGCGAACGATTCTCCGACGGTCACCGTCGCTGTGGCGTGGACTCCGTCGGCCGCCAGTGCCGCCACGGCTTTGCCGGCCCACTGTTCACCGTGTTCGATCAGCCACTGCTGGTACTCGGCCCGGCCGGGGTGCCCGTCGGGCAGTTCCTCGCGGACGACCAGCACGACGTCGACCGTCGCGTCGAAGGTGCGGGCGAGCGCGCTGGCCAGCGCGACGCCGTCGTCGCCGGTCGGGGTGGCAAGGTAGCCGACGGTCAGATGCATTGCAGGGCCTGCCTGTTCAGAAGGTGTCGGGAACTTTGACTTCGGTGGTGGCGTTGAGCGTCTCTCCCCGGAAGAACCGCTTGGTGCCGAAGGCGAAGCACAGCAGCATCAACGGGATGCCCAGCACCAGCATGCCGACGCCGAGCACGAACACCCCGCCCAGCGAGCCGAACGCGGTGTAGCCGTAATCGGGCTGGATCATGTCCTTGGCGCTGATGACGAACGCCACGGCCATGAAGGTGCCGCCCAGGAACGGGAAGATGCCGCGGAAGAACAGGTTTCGCGTCGACTCGAACAGTGTGCGGCGGAAATACCACACGCAGGAGAATGCGGTGATGCCGTAGTAGAACGCCACGGCCAGGCCCAGCGACGCGATCGAGTCGGCCAGCGCGTTCTCCGACAGGATCGTCAGCAGCAGATAGAAGAACAACGCCGACAGGCCCATCACGATGGTGCCGAAGGCGGGAGTCATGTACCGCGGGTGCACGTAGGCGAACCGCTTCGGGATGGCCTCGTAGACGGCCATCGACAGCGTTCCGCGCGCGGTCGGCAGGATGGTGGTCTGCGTCGAGGACAGCGCCGACACCGACACGGTGAGCAGCAGCAGCGACGCGGCGAGGCTGCCAGCGACCGGTTCGCCCAGCACGGTGAGCACGTCGTCGGTGTTCATGGCGTTGTTCAACCCGATCCCGACATCGCCGAACCCGGCGAACGACTGGATCGCGTAGGCCACCAGAACGTAGGTGCACACCAGGATGACGGTGGTGATCAGCGCCGCGATGCCTGGTGTCTTGCCGGGGTCCTTGGTCTCCTCACCGACAGCCAGGCACGCGTCCCAGCCCCAGTAGATGAACACGCACAAGATGATCGCCGCGGCGATCGACGAGAGGTCGAGCCCGCTGGGCCACAGCCACGACAGCTGCGGCGTGATCGCCTGTGCGCCTGCGGTGCCGGCGAAAACCCGGACCAGTGCGATGATGCTGACGACGATGAGCACGCCGAACTGGATGGCGATCAGCACGTTCTGCATCCGTTCACTGACCACGATGCCGCGCGCGGACAGTGCGGTCATCGCCAGGATGAAGAACGAACCGAGTGCCACCTTGGCGAAGACGTTCTCGGCCAACGCGTCCAGGCCCAGGAAGTTGAACAGGTAGATCGCGGCGATCTCGGCGACGTTGGCCAGCACGATGATCGCCGACACCGCCAGTCCCCAGCCGCCGATCCAGCCGACCCAGGGGCCGAACGCCTTGACGCCCCAGGTGAAGGTGGTGCCACAGTCGGGAGTGTCCTGGGACAGCTCCTTGTAGGCGAAGGCCACCAACAGCATCGGGATGAACGCCAGGACGAACATCGACGGAGCCTTCTCGCCGACGGCCAGCACGACGTAGCCCAGGGTGGCCGCCAGGCTGTAGGCGGGGGCCACCGCGGCCAGGCCGATGACGACGTTGCCGACGAGGCCGAGCGCCCCCGCTTGCAGACCCTTGCCACCGACGGCAGGCGTCACGGGAGGTTCATCGGTGATTGCCATGCGCGAAATATACGGTTCGCGTGGTGCTCCCGCGTGCCGTACGCGGAAATAGTGGTTAACAGTCTTTCCTGCGACTAATTCCGGCGTCGGATCGGTGCTCGGTGCCGAGATCTACACTCAGGTGATGACCGCCGGTGCCCGAGCCGCAGCGTTCGAGCAGGTGCGGCCGCATCTGCTCGCCGTGGCCTATCGGCTGACGGGCACGGTGGCCGATGCCGAGGATGTGGTCCAGGATGCGTGGCTGCGGTGGGATGCGCACCGCGACATCGTGATCGACGATCTGACGGCGTGGCTGACGACGGTGGTGAGCCGGCTGAGCCTGGACCGGTTGCGGTCAGCGGCGCATCGGCGTGAGACGTACGCGGGGCAGTGGCTGCCCGAGCCGGTGGTCACGACGCTCGACGGCGACGATCCGCTCGCGGCTGTGGTGGCCGGCGAGGACGCCCGGTTCGCGGCGATGGTGGTCCTGGAGTGGCTGACGCCCGATCAGCGCGTGGCGTTCGTCCTGCACGACGGCTTCGCGATGCCGTTCTCCGAGATCGCCGAGGTGCTGGGGGTGACGCCGGCGGCTGCGCGCCAGCTGGCGTCGCGGGCGCGCCGGACGGTGGCCGGGGCGCCGAAACCTGCCGACGAGCACGCCGAGGTGGTCGGGAAGTTACTGGCCGCGATGGCGTGCGGGGATGTGGCGACGGTGGTCGAGCTGCTGCATCCCGAGGTCACGTTCACCGGGGATGCGAACCGCCGCGCCCCGACTGCGCCGCAGGTCATCCGGGGCAGCGACAAAGTGGCGCGGTTCCTGTTCGGGCTGGCTCGTCGCTACGGCCCACGGCTGTTCGAGGTCGCTGCCCTGGGTCTGGTCAACGGTGAATTGGGGATGGTCACCGCTGGTGCCGCAGCCAACGACGAGTGGCCGGCCATCGCGCCGCGCATCCAGGCGATGACGGTCAGCGACGGCCGGGTGGTGGCCATCTACGACATCGCCAACCCGGACAAGTTCACCGGTTCGCCGCTGGGCGACGCGCGCGCTCGCGGAACGACGTACGTCAAGCCCACGGCACCCGGCAGGCGTCCCCGGAGTTGAAACCCTGCTCGGCGATGCCCAGCGCGGTGTTCATCCGGGCCCGCATGTTCTCCACCCCGATCTGGTAGGTCAACTCGACCACCCCGCGGTCGCCGAAGCGGTGACGCAGATCGTCGACCTGTTCGTCGGTGACGGTATGCGGGTCGGTGGTCATGGCGTCGGCGTAGGCGATGGCGGCGCGCTCGTCGGCGGAGAAGTTCGACGAGGTCGCGTAGTCGTCGATCTCGGTGAGCCGTGTCAGGTCCAGGCCTTCCATCCGCATCAGCATCGAGCCGAAGTCCACACACCAGCCGCAGCCGATGCGGCGCGCGGTCCAGTACACCGCCAACTCCCGCACGCTTGCCGGCAGGGTGTGTGACGCCCGCTCCAGCAGGGTTTCGTGCAGCGCCCCGGCCATCAGCAGCCCGGGGTGGTGGGCGGTGACGGTGAAAGGTTCCGGCACCTCACCGAAGCGACCGCGCGTGATGCGATACATCAGGCGGGTCATGAGCGAGGCGCGGTCGGGGGACAGGGCGGGGATTCGAGGTGCCATACCTGTCTGACGAGACAGCTCGCCCGGATGTGACACCTGACGCATCCCTGACGAATCGCCGCCGCGCCTTTCCGGCCCGCGCGATCGTGACGCACTCTGCAGGCAGAAACTGACGTGAGGGTCAACCCTGCTGTACCGGATTGCGCTGCTGGCCATCGCCGCGCCCCGTCGAATCGTGGCGGTCGCGGCGATGGTGATGGTTGCCTCGGCCATCTTCGGGATTCCGGTGGCGAGCCACCTCACCGCGGGTGGATTCCAGGACCCGGACTCGGAGTCCGCCCGCGCCACCAAGGTGCTCACCGACACCTTCGGCCGCGGGGATCTGCAACTGGTGTTCGCCGTCACCGGCCCCCGACAGCAGGCCGAACCCGTCGGTCGCCGGCTCGTCGACCGGCTGGAAAGCGACCCGAACGTCGTCCGCGCGGTCTCTGCGTGGACCGCGCCCGAGCAGGCGGCCGCGGCGTTGGTCAGCCGGGACGGGCAGACCGGGCTGGTGGTGGCCGAACTGACCGGCGGGGAGGAACGCGCCCCCCGCTACGCCCAGCAGATCGTCGACGAGGTCGAGCCGGCGATCCTGCCCGGCTACCCCGACGTCACGGTGCGCGCCGGGGGATCGGCGATGGTGTATTCCCAGATCAACGCCCAGACCCAGCGCGACGTTGTGGTGATGGAGGCCATCGCGCTCCCGCTGAGCTTTCTGGTGCTGGTGTGGGTGTTCAAGGGGCTGCTGGCCGCCGCGGTGCCGGTGGCGGTCGGGGCGTTGGCGATCGTCGGCTCGATGGCGGTGTTGCGGTTGGTCGCGCTGGGCACCGATGTCTCGATCTTTGCGCTGAACCTGACCACGGCGCTGGGTCTGGCGCTGGCCATCGACTACACGCTGCTGATCGTGAGCCGCTTCCGAGACGAGGTGGCCGCCGGGGCGCCGCGGGAACAGGCGCTGGTGACGACGATGGTCACCGCGGGCCGGACCGTGCTGTTCTCGGCGTTGACGGTGGCGCTGTCGATGGCGGCGATGGTGCTGTTCCCGATGTACTTCCTGAAGTCGTTCGCCTACGCCGGGGTGGCGACGGTGGCGTTGTGTGCGGCCGCCGCGGTGCTGGTGACACCGGCGGCGATCATGCTGCTCGGCGACCGGCTCGACACACTCGACGTCCGGCGGGTGGTGCGGCGCCGTCCCGACCCCGTCGACGCTCACGAGCGGTTCTGGTATCGGTCGACGAAGTTCGTGACCCGCCGCGCAGTGCTCGTGGCGCTCGCGGGCACGGTGCTGCTGGTGGCGCTGGGCCTGCCGTTCCTGCGGGTGTCCTGGGGATTGCCCGACGAACGGGTGCTGCCGCGGTCGGCGTCGGCCTATCAGGTCGGCGAGTTGGTGCGCACCGCGTTCCCCGACAACGCCGAGGCCTCGCTGATCGTGGTGGTGCCCGACGCCGACGGGCTGACCGCGCAGGACTACGAGCGCTACGCCGCGGCCGCGTCCCGCATCGGCGGGGTCACGACGGTCAGCGCACCGCCGGGCATCTACGCCGGCGGCCGCCGGGTCGGTCCGCCTTCGGAGGCCGCAGGGACCGGTGCCGGCGCGGCGTTCCTGACCGTCGGCAGCACCACGGCGCTGTTCACCGAGGCCTCGCAGCGTCAACTCGACGCCCTCCGGGCGCTGCCCGGCCCGGGTGGTCGCGAGGTCGCGATCACCGGGATCGCGCAGGTCAACCGCGACAGTGTCGCCGCGATTGAACAGCGTCTGCCCGTGGTGCTGGGCGTGATCGCGGCCATCACGCTGGTGCTGCTGTTCGTGCTGACCGGCAGTGTCGTGCTCCCGATCAAGGCACTGATCCTCAACATGTTGTCGCTGACCGCGGCGTTCGGGGCGCTGGTGTGGATCTTCCAGGAAGGCCATCTCGGCGCGTTCGGCACCACTCCGACCGGAGCGCTGGTGGCCAACATGCCGGTGCTGCTGTTCTGTATCGCGTTCGGCCTGTCGATGGACTACGAGGTGTTCATCATCGCCCGCATCCGGGAGTTCTGGCTGGCCAGCGGCCGAACCCGGGCCGACAACGACGAGAGCGTGGCACTGGGGCTGGCCCACACCGGGCGCGTGGTGACCGCGGCCGCGCTGATCATGTCCATCTCGTTCGGTGCCCTGATCGCGGCGCAGGTGTCGTTCATGCGGATGTTCGGCCTGGGCCTGACGCTGGCGGTGCTGGTCGACGCGACGTTGGTGCGGATGGGGCTGCTGCCGGCCTACATGCGTCTGATGGGCCGATGGAACTGGTGGGCTCCGCCGGTTTTGAGCAGACTGGTGAGTAGACCGGGCACGTCGCGAAATTAATCCAGGCGTCAACCCATCCGTTCGGGGTACTGCTCCGAATGCAGGTGTGAGCAGGGCAGACCACCACAGAAGGAGCGGTCGTTTGAACAGGGGTGATCGACCGGGAGCGCGCCTGATGGCGCCCAACGGCTGGGGCGGGCCTGCGCTCGGCCTGGCGACCTGGCGCGAGGAGGTGCGCGACGCGGTGCGCGAGCACGTCAGCGAGTTCGTGCGCGGCGAATGCGTGGATCGCCTGGGCGACGCCAACGTGGGTGTGGCCGGCGAGCTGCTGTGCAACTTCCTCGAGGGCGGCAAGTACGTGCGCTCGACGTTCATGTACCTGGGCTGGCTGTGCGGCGCCGACGAGGACCCCGCCGCGTTGCGCGCCTCGGCCAGCCTGGAGCTGCTGCACGCGTTCGCGCTGATGCAGGACGACGTCATGGACGGTTCCCCGATGCGGCGTTCCCGTCCCGCAGCGCATGTCGTGTTCGCCGGCTGGCACCGCGACCGCGCGATGACCGGGTCCCCCGAACGCTTCGGCGAGTCCGCGGCGATCCTGCTCGGAGATCTGTGCCTGGTGTGGGCCGAGGAGATGCTGCGCCGCAGCGGTGTCGGTGAGCACGCCCTGTCGCGGGTGTGGCCGCGCTACGACGCGATGCGCACCGAGTTGGCGATCGGCCAGTTCTCCGATCTGGTCAACAGCTCCCAGACCTACCCCCGCCTGGAGCAGGTGCTCGACGTGCTGCGCCGCAAGTCCGGCAACTACACCGTGCGTCGGCCGCTGGAGATCGGCGCGGCGATGGCCGGCTGCAACCGCGGCGTCATCGACGCGCTGGCGGGTTACGGGGCCGCGATCGGCGAGGCGTTCCAGCTACGCGACGACATCCTCGGGGTCTTCGGCACGCCGGCCCTGACCGGGAAGTCCGCCGGAACCGACATGGAGGACCGCAAGGCCACCAGCGTCATCGTCGCCGCCTACGAACTCGCCGACCCGTCGCTGCGCCGCCAGCTCGCCGAGCTGATGGTCGCCCCCGACATCGACGCCGCCGCCGTCGAGCACTGGCGCAACCTGATCGTCGCCAGCGGCGCCGTGCAACGGATCGAGGACCTGATCGCCGACCGGCACGCCGAGGCGCTGAGCCACCTCGACCGCGCCACCATCCCGGACCGACCCCGAGCCGCGCTGGCCGACATGGCCATCGCCTGCACCCAGCGAGCAGCCTGATGCGCACCGTGAACGGAAAGACCGACCGAGTCGTCATCGTCGGGGCCGGGCTGTCCGGCCTGTCGGCGGCACTGCAGCTGGCCGGACGCGGACGCGCCGTCACCGTCGTCGAGCGCGGTGAGCATCCCGGCGGACGGGTCGGCCGCGCCGACATCGGCGGCTACAGAATCGACACCGGCCCGACTGTGCTGACGATGCCCGACATCATCGACGACGCGTTCGCCGCGGTCGGGCGTTCGCTGGCGGAGTGCCTGCCGATCGACCCGGTGGCCCCGGCCTACCACGCGTCCTTCGCCGACGGCAGTGCGCTGCACGTGCACACCGACGCGACCGCGATGGCCACCGAGATCGAGCGGTTCGCCGGCCGCGCCGAGGCCGACGGCTATCTGCGCCTGAGGGACTGGCTGACCAAGCTCTACCGCACCGAATTCGACGGTTTCATCGGCGCGAATTTCGATTCGCCGCTGTCGCTGCTGACCCCCCAGCTGGCCCGGCTCGTGGCGCTGGGCGGCTTCCGTCGGTGGGAACCGTTGATGCGCAAGTTCCTCACCGACGAACGGCTGCTGCGGGTGTTCACCTTCCAGGCGCTCTACGCCGGGGTGCCGCCGCAGAGCGCGTTGGCCGTGTACGCGGTGATCGCCTACATGGACACCGTTGCCGGGGTGTACTTCCCCCGCGGCGGTATGCGCGCGTTGCCCGACGCGATGGCGGCCGCCGCGTCGGACGCCGGTGTCGAATTCATCTATGGGGCAACGGTTTCGGACCTGGAGTTCGCCGGTTCTCGCGTGACGGCGGTGCGCACCGCCGAAGGCCGCCGGGTGCCGGCCGACGCGGTGGTGCTGACCACGGAGCTGCCCGACACCTACAGGATGATCGGCCGCACCCCGCGCCGGGTGCTGCGGCACCGCGCCGCCCCGTCGGCGGTGGTCGCCCACATCGGTTGCGCGGCGGTCGATCCCGACGTCGGGCACCACACCATCCTGTTCGGCGAGGCGTGGAAACAGACCTTCCGCGACATCATCGACGACGGCCGCGCCATGGGTGATCCGTCGCTGCTGGTGACCCGTCCGACGGCCGGTGACCCGTCGCTGGCGCCCGCCGGGCGTGACCTGCTCTACGTGCTGGCCCCGGCGCCCAACACCGAGGTCGGCACCGTGGACTGGGATGCCGCGGCGCCCGGTTACGTCGATCAGATGCTCAGCGCCGTGCGGGGACGGATGCCCGGTGTCGCGGAGGACGCCGAGGTGCTGCACGTCGTCACCCCGACCGACTGGGCCCGGCAGGGCATGGCCGCCGGTTCGCCGTTCGCGTTGGCGCACACCTTCGCCCAGACCGGGCCGTTCCGCCCGGCCAACACCGTCCGCGGCATCGACAACGTCGTGCTCGCGGGCTCATCGACGGTCCCCGGTGTCGGGGTTCCGACGGCGATCCTGTCCGGCCGGTTGGCCGCCGACCGGATCACCGGTGTCGTTGCCCCTCGCCCCACATCAGAGGTGAACCGCTCATGATCAGCACCGAGCTCGACGCCGCCGGCGTACGCGAACCGTCGCTGCGCGCGGCGTATCAGCACTGTCGCACCGTGAACGCCCAGCACGGCAAGACGTTCTTCCTGGCCACCCGGCTGCTCGCGCCGCGTCAGCGGCCTGCCGTGCATGCGTTGTACGGGTTCGCCCGCGGCGCGGATGACATCCTCGACGACTTCGACGCGCGCACCAACGAGGAACGCGCCGACCAACTGCAGCAGCTGTCCACCCGGCTGTTCAACAGCCTGGTCGAAAACCGTTCCGGTGACGACAATCCGACGTTGACAGCAGTGGTGGACACTGCCCGCAAGTACGACATCGGCTGGGATCTGTTCGACGACTTCCTGGCGTCGATGCGGATGGATCTGACCGTGACCGACTACCCGGACCGCAAGTCGCTCGAGCGCTACATGTACGGCTCGGCCGAGGTGATCGGACTGCAGCTGCTCCCCGTGCTGGGGACGGTCGGGCCCCGCGAGGAGGCCGCCCCGTACGCCGCCGCGCTGGGAAAGGCGTTCCAGCTGACCAACTTCCTGCGCGACATCGACGAGGACCTGTCCCGCGGTCGCGTGTATCTTCCGGCCGACGAGCTGGCCGCCCACGGGGTGGACCGCGACATGCTCGAGTGGTGTCACACCAACCGGCGCACCGACCAGAAGGTGCGTGCCGCGCTGGCCGAACAGCACGCCATCACACGCGCGGTCTATGAGCAGGCTCGCCCCGGCATCGACACGCTGGCGCCGAGTTCGCGTCCGTGCGTGGCCGCTGCGCTGACGCTGTACTCCGGCATCCTGGCGCGCATCGAGGCAATCGATTTCGAGATCTTCGGCCGCCGGGCGACGGTGAGCAAGCCGCGACGGTTGGCGGTCGCGGTGGCGGGTATCGGCAGGGCGTGGGCGAACCGTATCCGGTATGGAAGTGTGTGACGGGTGGATCGCCGGCCGTACCTGATTCCGAAGACCGCAGGAGCGTGGCGGTGACCCCGGACGGGGTGGACCGGCACAGGCAGACGCTGCCGGGAGCGCCGGGGCCGTCGGCGGTGCCCGCCGGATCGCCGCGCCCGCGGGTGGTCGTGATCGGCGGCGGCATCGCCGGGCTGGCCGCAGCGACGGGGCTGGCCGAACGGGGCGTGGCGGTCGACGTCGTCGAAGCGCAGAACTACCTGGGCGGACGGGTCGGCGGCTGGCCCGACACCCTCACCGACGGGTCGTCGGCGGCGATGAACCGGGGCTTTCACGCGTTCTTCCGGCAGTACTACAACCTGCGGGCCCTGTTGCGGCGCAGCGACGCCGGCCTCACCGCACTGAGCCCGGTCGACGACTATCCGTTGATCGACGGGCAGGGACGCGTCGACACGTTCCGCGGGCTGCCGACCGCACCGCCGTGGAACGCGCTGGTGTTCGCGCTGCGCAGTCCCACCTTCCGGCTGCGGGATCTGCTGTCCCTGGACGCCAAGGCCGCCGCACCGCTGGCGGCGGTGTCGGTGCCGCAGACCTACGAGCTACTCGACGACCGAGATGCGGCAACGTTTCTGCGCGACATCAACTTTCCCGAGGCCGCGCGCCATCTCGCGTTCGAGGTGTTCGCCCGCAGCTTCTTCGCGCGGCCCGAGGCGTTGTCGGCGGGCGAGTTGGTCACGATGTTCCACATCTACTTCCTCGGTTCCAGCGAAGGGCTGATCTTCGACGTCGCGAACGCCAACTTCGATGTGGCGCTGTGGAATCCGCTGAAGTCCTATCTGCAGGACCGCGGGGTGGAGTTCCACACCGGGGTCCGGGTCGACACCGTTGCCGCAGACGACACCGTTGCCACAGACGGCACCGTTGCCACAGACGACACCGTGGTGGTCACGAGTACGACGGGCCGATCGTTCACCGCCGACGCGGTGGTGCTGGCCACCGACGTGCCGGGGTTGCGGCGCATCGTGGCCGCCTCCCCGGGCTTGGGTGACGCGCAGTGGCGCGACCACGTCGCGGCCCTGCAGACCGCACCGCCGTTCGTGGTGCTGCGGTTGTGGCTGGACCGGCCGGTCCGCGCCGATCGTGCCCCGTTTGTCGGGACAGGAGGCCGTGAACCGCTGGACAATGTCAGTGTGGTCAGTCGCTATGAAGCTCAGGCCCGTCAGTGGGCCGCGCGCACCGGGGGCTCGGTGGTCGAGCTGCACGCCTATTCGGTGTCCGACGAGGACGGCGACGACATGGTGCGCGAGGCGCTGTTGAAACGGATGTACGAGCTGTACCCGGAAACGGTCGACGCGACGATCGTCGACGAGCGGTTGCTGCGCCGCGCCGACTGCCCCCGCTTCGCGCCGGGCGACTTCGCCGACCGGCCCACGGTCACCACCCCCGACCCGCGGGTGGTGTTGGCCGGAGACGGGATTCGCATCGATCTACCGGTGGCGTTGATGGAGCGGGCGGCCACGACCGGGTGGAGCGCGGCCAACCATCTGCTGGGCGGCTTCGGGCTGGCCGGGCATCCGCTGCAGACGGTGCCCAACCGGGGCCGCTCGACGCTGCTGCGACGACTGGCCGGTTCGACGACGGGGGCGAGATGAGCACGGGAACCGGTTGGCGTGACCGGCTGAAGAAGG
>Ga0207914_100408_pt1 | contig 17982 bp, 18 predicted proteins | sample DeeseametaMP2497_FD_184171 | JGI IMG/M metagenome (GOLD analysis project Ga0207914, IMG submission 184171) | Marine microbial communities from East of Antigua and Barbuda, Atlantic Ocean - MP2497 (SPAdes) | ecosystem: Environmental > Aquatic > Marine > Oceanic | place: East of Antigua and... | reverse complement strand
GTCCCTCTTGCCGCTTTAACGCTCCTTTTGGTTGCATTCTTTGGCTCGGCTTTCTTTGCACACTGAGGCGGCAGCAGATTAAAGCATGCAAGCTCAGGTGATCACGGTTTATGAGTTTACGGCCTAATGAAATAGATCAATCCATTACGGCTGTTTTACGGTGAGAACAGCATTAACTATTCCTAAGCGCGGCCTGTTCCAATAACTCCCCTGCCGCGACTGCATGAAATCAAGCTAGGTGCCCGAAATAGGTGCAATCCTTAGAGGCTGTTTGGGAAATCGGCGGCAGGGGTTGTCATAGGCGTATCTGCGTGATTCAGGCTCTGGATGTGGACGCAGCAGAGCCGGGGGCGGATGGCCCAGATTGCGAAGAAGACGAAGCGTTATCCCAGTGACCTGACCGATGAGGAATGGGATCGCCTTGCGCCGTTGATGCCCAAGCCGGGTCGTCGAGGCCGTCCCCGCGAGGTGGATTTCCGCGAAGTGATCAACGCGGTCCGCTATCTGGTGCGATCGGGGTGTGGTTGGCGGATGCTGCCGATCCATTTTGGCGCCTGGCAGACGGTCTATGGCTGGTTTCGGGAGCTGGCACGCAGGTTCCTGTTCCAGACGATCCACGACATCGAATTGATGTTGGACCGAGAACGTGAGGGGCGAGAAGCCAGCCCCAGTGCGGCGGTCATCGACAGCCAGTCGGTCAAGGCGCCTTCCGCAGAAAAGCGCGGTTTTGACGCAGGCAAGAAGATCGTCGGTCGCAAGCGGCATATCGCAGTCGACACCGATGGACGCTTGCTGATGGTCAACCTCACTACCGCCGATATCTCCGATAGTGCAGGCGCTCAGGCGATCCTCGATGGCATCCGCAAGCGCTGGCCGTGGGTGAAGCATCTCTTTGCCGATGGCGCCTATGATCGCCTCAAGCTCATGGACAAGGCCAGCTACCTCGACTTTGTCGTGGAGGTCATCCGTCGAAGCGATCGCCAGCAGGGCTTCAAGGTGCTTCCGCGCCGCTGGGTCGTCGAACGCACCTTCGGATGGATGACCCGATGGCGCCGTCTGGTCCGCGACTACGAAAAGCGCATCGACGTCTCACAGGCGATGATCCTCGTCGCCATGGGTGGAAACCTACTACGCCGAAACGCTCATCCCTGATTTTCCAAACGGACTCTTATTAGCCCCGCACTTTTGAGTCAGAGGCCTCTCCCCTTCCGCGACTCATCTAACTCGTCCAATTTGTTTGGTATCCCAGGTGCTCAAGGCGCAGCGGGCGAATTGGTCGCTCCCGGCAGGGTAGCCCGTCCGCCGATCCTACTACAGGCTCACACGGACGTGAACGAGGACAGGGAGGACAGTTTCTTGCCCCCCAAAAAACTCACGTGCCCATGGCATGCTAATCGATGGTGTTTCCAGCGATGGCAAAGCTAATCGCCAAGCGCTCGCCTATTTCGGTACGGCCTACGGCCGCCGCCGCCGCCAGCAGCATTAAGAGAGGTAAAGTTTCATGCCAGGTCGACCTATTGCGACCGAGGGCAGCGAGCTGACGAAGAAGATTTTTGACCCTATTCATATGGAAAAAATGAATGGGTGGCGTAAATATGCCGTTACCAAGGATGTTGATTTGTAAACGTGCGATGCCACATTTCGCAGTCGTGCTCTATTTCTTCAGATCCTTGCCACTTTCGAAAATCACCATGACTGCGCAGGCTGGTGTTATGAGACCTGTGCGCCGGTGGGCGTAAACAGGCGCGCCAATTGCTGATTCTATGGGCTTTCCAAGGAGGAGAGCGGTAAGACCGTATGTCCGCTGAGCGACTGAGGGCGACCCTCCGCTTACACTGTAGTGGCGAGGGCGACGCAGGTGCCGAGCCTTCGCTATCGCGGAGAAGGTGTCATGGTCGAGCAGAGAGGGCATTTGTAGGCATTGACGTTGCAAAGCTGCGCAACGCTGTAGCCGTCACCGACGGCGGACGCATGGGCGAAGCGAGGTATCTGGGCGAGTTCGATGCCGACAAGGCGAGCATGCGTTGCTTGGGGCATCATGCTTAGGGAACATCATGACAGCTATGTCAGCTGGGATGAGTTTGAGCGGAACCAAAGGGTCCTGGCGACCAACGCCTACGGCAAGGCCGGCGGCATAAAGTCCGGCCGCGGTGGCAAGGCTTTCCTCGCAGGCATGCTCACTTGTGGTCATTGTGGCCGCCGCCTGTGCGTCGTTTATGTCGGCCGCCGCATCGGCTATCATATCTACCGCTGCGATCGCTCGAAGCTCATGCTGGCCCGGCCCCGATGCATGACCACCAATGGCGCTCGAACGGATGTGGCAGTTATAGAGGAACTGCTGCGCGCCGTAGAGCCCTTGGCGATCGACGCGGCATTGGAGGCAGAGCGTATGCATCTCGAAGGCGAAGCGCAAAGGCGGCGGATGGTCGAGCTGGATTTGCAGCAAGCCCGTTACGAAGCCTCGCTTGCCGAGCGACGCTATGCCGCCTGCGACCCCGATAACCGGTTGATTGCCGCTCAACCGGAGAAAAGCTGGGAAGCGACGCTGCGCCGTGTCGAAGCCTGCGAGGCGCGGCTCAACGAACGACAAGTGCGCGATGACGCCGCCATGCCTGATTTCGCCGGCTTGGCTCAAGATCTCAAAGCGGCCTGAAATGCCCCCAACGTTGATATGCGGTTCCGGCAAAGGCCGTTGCGAGCGCAGGTGAAGGATGTCGTCGCCACCGTCGACAACGATGGGCAGGAAGTCGAGCTTACCATTCACTGGCAAGGCGGGCAGCATTCCCAGTTCGCATCCGCAAGCCCAAGACCGGGGAACATACCAAGAGTACGCCCGAAGAAGCGATGGCAATCATCCGGTCGATGGCGACGCGCTGGTCTGATGCCGACGTTGCTGCCACCCTCAACCGTATGGATATCCTTCAGCGCAAAGACTTGATCGTCTCACGAACATCGGGAGGTCAGCGGCTTCGTTCCCTCCACTTAAGGATCGGGATTTGGGCAGCTGCCCGTCAAAGCCTTCAGACTAGCATACTGCACCAACGTCGCCCGTCCGACTTTCACCGTATCCAAATCGCCGGCCTGAATGAGTTCGTATATGCGCGAGCGACTGAGGCCAGTGATGCGAACGGCGGTGGAGATACGAACCGTCAGGGGCTCGATCTTCTTTTCCCAAGCCCGCTCGATCATGGCCGACCCTTTCGCGCTTCTTCACGCGCCCGTGTGAAGCTGCGGTCGCTCTCGAGAAACGACGTCAGCATCGCCGGGATCAATTCGGTCACCGGTTCCTCGCGCCCGTAGGCCTGGGCGTAGATGGCGGCATAGTCGTTGAGAGCGCTCTGCAAATCCGGGGTGATGGTAATGGCGAGCTTGACCGGCGTGCGATCAGGCAACCTTGCGAGTTTGATATCGACCATGTGTCAGCTCCCTGCATTTCTGCGCCATGGCGCCAGTATGAGGTCGCGGGTCACCAGCACGCGGACGGGCGCGCCGGGCCGGATCGTGATCGTGGGCTGGATGTCGAGGTTGCGCTGTGTAATCTGGTCGCCGGCCCTCGCGGTATTTGACTGGGCAGACTCTCGGATCGCTTCCACGAGATCGCTCTCGCCAGAGATCGACAGCTCCGATCCGACTCCAACCATCGTGGCGATGGCGACGCCCTTGAGCAGTGCCCATGTGTGGAAATCCACCTTGTCGACAAGCCCGGCATAACCCGCCGCGTCAGTCGCCGGCATGTTGTCGAGCCGCACCGAACTGCCATCCGGCAAGATCAGGCGTTGCCAGATGACCAGCGCCCGGCGCTGTCCAAAGGCGACGACCGAGTCATATTTGCCTATCAAACGCGCACCCTGCGGCACGAGCAGGATGTTGCCCGTGACCGTATCGAATACGTTCTGCGTGACCTGCGCGGTGACCATGCCAGGCAAGTCGGAGTTGAGCCCGGTGATGAGGCTCGCTGCGATCACGCTGCCGGCAAGCAGGCTATTGGGGGACATCGGCGCCAGCACCACTCCCGAATTGACATCCCCACTGGCGTCACGTGTCGACGCGAACTGTTCCTTGCGGGTTCCGGTGGCGGTCGGATTGGCCGGTTGGGTATCGAGCGTCGCAGCGCTTGCGCCTGCCGGGCCCGCCGCGCCGCGGCTGCTGGTGGTCTGCGCCATGAGCCCGGATTCTCTTGCAGCCTTGAGATCCGCTAGTCGCTGCTGGCGCGCCGCCGCGGCGGTATCGACCGGTGTGGGCGCGGCCGCGGCTTCCGCCCGTTCCCGCGCACGAAGGATCGGTCGACCCAGGTCGCCAGGCAATGGCGGACCGAGTTTAGGCGTATCGCCATAACTGGTTGGCACTCCGGACAGCGCGTCCGAGGCCGACTTCGCCATTGGCTGCGACAGTTCACTGTCCTGGACGGCGTGCCGGAATACCTGCGGCTTCAACGCCATCCATGCGACGCCTATGAGGCTCGCCGAGCCGAGCGCGGCTGCGCCGATGATTGCGCCTCGGCGAAAGCGGATCGCCTGGGGCGGTCGCGAGCGAATGCTCAGCGTTTCGGGATCGAGCTTGGCCGTCGGCATGGTCGGCTGCTCGGTGGTGAGCGCGTCAGTCATGCGCCCCTCCGCTTGGCAGGATGCGACACGCGGTCGATGCGCACGACCTGGCTCTTCTTGAGGCCGAGGCGAAGCTCTGCGGCATCGAAGATCCGATCGACGACGTAAAAGCGGTCGCGCTGCCGATAGTTGACCAACTCTGCTTTTCCATCGGCACCAAGGACGAACAACGGCGGTGCCTCGCCGACGCCGAGCGACGCGGGGAACTCGACGTAGGTCTTCACTCCATCGTCGAATACGCGGAGCGGACGCCATCCAGGACGGTCGCCGCTGATCGCATAGTTGAAGTTCAACTGATCGATGGCGACGCCGGCGGCCACCGGCGCTGCGACCTGGGCGGCCTCCGCCTTGCGTTCGACCGCCAGCAACTCATCCTGGGGATAAGTCCACCGCATTGACGACAGGGCGGTCGCCGAGGTGCTTACCAGGCGGACATGGTACGCGCGGCGATCGGTGGTGATGACAAGGTTCGTCAGCAGGCCCGCCGAGAATGGTTTCACAAGGACATGCGTCTGCTTGCCTTTCCCCGAGCCGCTGCCGCTCCCTCCGGAAGTAGTGTCGCCGATTACCCAGCGGGCGGTGTCGCCGCTGGCGACCGCAACGAGATTTTCCCCGGGCTGCAGGATGATGTCAGTCACCAGCCCCGGCGCTGCATAGCCCGTGAAGATCGTGCCCTCGCTGAAAGGATAAATCTGAGCCCCGGCGATGAAGCCAAGGGCGACCGGTTCCACGGTGGCGTTGCGCGTTGCCGACCGGACCGTCTTGAGTGGTGATGTGGCGTGCTCTTGCGCGAGCGCCGGGCCTGCGAGGACCATGCCGGCGATCGCCGGCAGAAGGATGAGCTTCATGGATTCTTCTCCTGGGGATTGGGGGAGGCCGGTATCGCGGTCTGTGCCCCGAGATCGGGATCGAGCGGCGATCCCATCGGCAAGGTCGTGGCAGGTTGCGGTGCGGGTCGCGCCGTGGGCGAGGAAGCGGGTGTCGTGTCGAGTTCGCGGCTCCAGTCGATCGCATCGATATAGATGCCCAGGGGGTTCTTGCGCAGGACGTCGGCCGATGCTGGCGGCCGCGTGACCGTTGTGAGGATGGCTGTCCAGCGGCTCGCGCCCGCCTGCGATCCGCGCTCGAACACAGTCTCCGTCCACTTGACCTGGAACGACTTGTCCGACGCGCGGACGACGCTGGTCACCTGCACCGAAACCGTACGTGTCCCCACATTGGCGAACGGCGACGCTGAGCGGGCATATTCACCGAGGAACTGCGCGCCCCGCTTGGTCGCGAAATCATAGGCCTCCAGCCAGTCGCGGCGCATCAGCACCGGGTCGAGCGACACCGACCGGACGTTGGTGATGAAGTGCGAGAGGTGCCACGCGACCTGTGCGTCGGTCGGCCGATACTCGGCATCGGCTGCCTGCACGGCGCGCGCCTCGCCCAGCCGATCCACCTCGACGACATAGGGTGTCACCCGGCTCTGCAAGGATTGCCAGACGAGACCCGCCGATGTGCCGCCGGTCAGCGCGAGGCAACCAAAAGCCATCAGTCGCCAGTTACGCGCCTGCACCCGTGCCGAGCCAATCCGCTCGTCCCACAATTGTCCTGCGCGCTGATATGGCGTCTCGGGAGGTGGCGTGCGCCCGTAGCGCTGCGCACTTCGCTTGAAGAACATGGTCAGTCGTTCCTTTCCTTGATGTCGGGGGTGGCGGATGCGCCGCCGCGATCACCCTGCTGGAGCGCATGGATCGCCTGGCTCTGACGATGGCGGTTGGTCTGCTGCTGGCGCATCGCGCGCGCCCAGGCGGGCGTCCTGCCGGCCGATTCAATCGGATTGGATGGCGGTGAGCTTTGGTTGAGCGCATCCCAGGCAGCCTGACGGCCGCCGGCCGCAGCCTCGCCAAGACCAAGGGTACCGCCGACGCGGGACCGCGCGGCATTCCCGGCCGCCCGCGCAACACCGCCCAGGCCCGCGCCGACCGAGGGGCTCGCGGCCGTCTCGCGACCAAGCTGGTAGGCGGTCGATGCAGCGGCCCCCATTGCCGTGCCCGAGCGGACCGCGCCCAGGGCCGCACCGGTCGCCACGCGCGCTCCGCCCACGGCGGCGCCGCCAGCCAGCATCGTCACGCCCGCAGCGCCAACGGCGGTGCCGAGGGCTGCACCGGCACCAAGCTGGGGTGCGCCCGACACCAGGCCCGAGGCGATCGCGGGACCGAATATGCCCAGGCCGAACAGGGAAAGGCTCGCGAGCACAAGGCTCATGGCCTGCCCGATGTCCGGCTCCTGGCCTTGCAGCGCGTCAGTGAACTCGGTGAAGAAGTTGGAACCGATGCCCACGATCACCGCGAGCACCATCACCTTGATGCCGGAGGAGACGACGTTGCCCAGCACGCGTTCTGCAAGGAAACTCGTTCGGTTCCAGAGCGCGAACGGCACGAGGATGAAGCCGGCCAGCGTGGTCAGCTTGAACTCGAGGATGCAGACGAACATCTGCACCGCAAGGATGAAGAAGGCGACGATCACCAGCGCCCAGGCGAACAGCAGGACCATGATCGTCAGGAAATTGTCGAAGAAGGTCGTGAACCCGACCATCTCGCTGGCCTGTTCGAGCAGTGGCCATGCCGCCGAGAAGCCCGTCCCCGCAAGCCGCCCGGGCTTGAGCAGGTCATCGGGCGAGAGCGTCCCGCCACCGGCCGTAAGGCCAGCCTGCGTGAACGAGCGGAAGATGATGTCGGCTAGGCGAGAGAAGCTGTTCAGGATGAAGGCGAACGCGCCGACGTACAGGATTTTGCGCAGGAACCGGCCGATGACATTGTCCTCGCCGCCCATCGCCCAGAACAGTCCGGCAAGCGTGATGTCGATGCCGATCAGCGTCGCGGTCAGGAACCCGACATCAGGCCCAAGCAGTCCGAACCCACTATCAATGTAGGTGATGAACGCCTGAAGGAAGCGATCGATGACATTGAGGTCGTTCAATTGACTGCCTTCCTGATGGAACGAAGAGGTGTCGCGGGGCGCGGCTGGGGATCTGGACCGCGCCCCGCGACGGCGATCGACGGCATGAGAGGGAGCGCCGCCGACCGCGGACCGGATCAGGCCTGGAACCCGAAGGGGCTATTGCGGCGTGTAGGCCGATCCGGAACCGAGGAACTTCTTCGTCGCTGCACGGGCTTCCGTCGCCTGTGTTGCCCGGCGCGCCTGCTCGACGGCCTCGCTGCGGAACTGCGCGGCCATCATGTGCTGGAGCTGGAACTGCTGCTTGGCCGTGAGCGCGAGAAGCTGGTTCGTCGCTTGGCTGACCTGGAGCGATCCCTCGGCACCCTGGCTGCGCGCGACGATGTCGGCCAGCACCTCGGTGTCCGACTGGATGTTCTCGACCACCTGGGCCTGCACGGTCATCGTCTGGCGGAACGCGCCCATGCTGGCGTCGAGGCGCCCCCGCGCGTCGCGCAGGCGGTCATCGGTGCGCAGTGCCGAGCTGAAGTCCTGGGGAAACAGCGACTGGAACTTGTCGTCGAGCTGGTCGACCCGAAAGTCGATGGCCTGCGCGCGGCCCATCAGCCGGTCGATTTCGGTGAGCTTGCGCTTGAGGGCGTCGAGCTGCGGGAAGTCGATGCGCGTCAGGTTCTTGCCCATGTTGACCAGCATCTGCGCTTCGTTCTGGAGTTGCTGGATCTGCTGGTTGACGGTCTGCAGCGTGCGTGCGGCGGTCAGGATGTTCTGCGCATAGTTGCTCGGATCGAACACGACGCCGCCGAACTGGGCGTGTGCCGGGCTCGCCGTCATCGTCATCGCGCCCATGCCAAGCGCGCCGCACGCGCCGAGGCCGAGCAAGGCAGAAATCATGTGCTTTCGATGGGGACTCTGCATTACGTCTCTCCTTCGTGGGGGGCTTGAATGTCGGGAGCGGGGAAATCGGCAGCGAGGTCGGCCGCCCATTCGAGGCCGGCATCGCGCAGGAAGGCTTCGGCGAAACGGCCGTGCCCATGCTCGGCGAGGACCGCATCGATCCGGGCTTGCGCTGCGGGATCAGACGAGCCGCACAAGGCCAGCGCGATCGGGCCCAGCCCCAGTTCGAACAGCCGGTTGCCGCGTGCGGACTGGAGGTAATAGTGGCGCTTGGGCGTGGCCCGCGCGATCAGCTCGACCTGCCGGTCATTGAGGCCGAAGCGCGCGTAGATGTCATGACCCTGCGGCTCGATCGCCCGATCGTTGGGCAGCAGGATCCGCTGCGGGCAGCTTTCGATGATGGCCGGCGCGATCGCGGAGCCCGCAATGTCTGCAAGGCTTTGCGTCGCGAACAGCACCGCTACATTCTTCTTGCGCAGCACCTTCAGCCATTCCCGGATGCGGGCTGCGAAAAGCGGATGGTCGAGGAAGATCCAGGCCTCGTCGAGGATCAGCAAGGTCGGGCGGCCATTGAACCGCTCTTCCAGCCTGTGAAACAGATAGGTCAATACGGGCGCGACCGCGCCTGCCAGGCCCATCAGCGCCTCGGTCTCGAAGCACTGGACGTCGGCCAAGCCAAGATGCTGTTCGGCGGCATCGAGCAGCCGGCCATGCGGGCCTTCGAGCGTATAGGGCTGGAGCGCAAGGCGCAGCGCGTTCGACTGCAGCAGCAGCGCGAGTCCGGTCAGGGTTCGCTCCTCGCGCGGCGCGGAAGCAAGGCTGCCGAGAGCGGTCCAGATCGCGTCCTTCACTTCCGGCGTTACGATCAAGCCCTCGTGCGCGAGCAGCGCCGCGATCCAATCCGCGGCCCAGCTTCGTTCGCCCGCATCCTCGATGTTCGCAAGCGGCTGGAATGCGAGCCTCTCGCCGTCGGCCTCGGCCGAGCCGAGCGCGTGATGGGCGCCGCCCATCGCCAGTACGGCCGCCCGCGCGCTGTTGCCCTTGTCGAAAATATAGACCTGCGCGCGCGGGTATCTGCGGAATTGCAGCGCGATGAGGCTCAGCAGCACCGACTTGCCGGCGCCTGTCGGCCCAACGACCATCATGTGCCCCACATCACCGACATGGGTGGAAAGCCGGAACGGCGTCGAGCCGGCGGTCTTCGCAACCAGCAATGGCGGTCCGTCGAGGTGCCCATTGCGCACCGGCCCGGCCCACACCGACGGAAGCGGCATCAGGTGCGCGAGGTTGAGCGTATGCACCAGCGGTTGCCGGACATTGGCGTAAGTCTGGCCCGGCAGCGAGGAGAGCCAGGCCTCGACCGCGTTGACGGTCTCGCGGACGCAGGTGAAGCCAAGCCCGTTGACGATCCTCTCGACCGCGCGGACCTTGTCCTCCACCGCCGCCCGGCTCCGGTCCCTGACCGTGATCGTCGTGGTCAGGTAGCCGAATGCGACATGGTCGCCGCCAAGTACCTGGAGCGCCTGGTCGGCATCGGCCACCTTGTTGTCGGCATCGCTGTCGAGCAATTGCGCGGGTGAATTATAGAGCACCTCGCGGAGAATTGCGGTGATTGACTTGCGCTTGTTGAACCATTGGCGCCGGAGCGAGGTGAGCGTCTTGGTCGCTTGGCTCTTGTCGAGCGCGATGAAGCGCGTGACCCAGCGATAGCCGAAGTCCTGGTGGTTGAGCGCATCGAGGATGCCGGGACGGCTGAGGCTCGGGAAGCCGAGGATGGTCAGCGTACGCACATGCAGGTCGCCAAGGCACGGCTCAAGCCCGCCGACCAGCGGCGTATCTGCAAGCAGCCCATCGAGATACATCGGCGTCTCCGGCGCGGCGACCCTATGCTGACGGTCGGAGATCGCGCCATGCAGGAATGTCAGCGTCTCGCTATCATCGAGCGGGCGCACCTGCGGCATGAAGCCGCAGAGCAGGTCGAGCACGCGGTCGGTCTCGGCAACGAAGCTTTCCAGTGCGCCGCGCCAGTCGCGTGTATTTTCGCCATCGGGCCGCTCCACAAGGCTCCGCCCCGCACGGTCGGTAGCATCTGCGGGCGGAAGCCACGTCAGGGACAGGTGATAGCGGCTTTCGAAATGCGTCCCCGCCGCCTCGAAGGCCGCTCGGCGCTCGCCATCGACGAGCCAGCTCGCCGCATCGGCAAAGCTACTGTCGGGATAGGCCTGCGCCTCGCGCCGCTCCGCGTCGAAGAATAGCGCCCAGCCGCTGCCGAGTCGCTTGAGCACATTGTTCGCCCGCGCGCAGGCGGCGACCAGCTCGGCCTCGGTCGCGGACTCGAGGTCGGGACCACGGAAGGCAAGCACCCGCAGAAAGCTGCCGTCCTTGTTGAGCACCACGCCGGGCGCCACCAGCGCCGCCCAGGGCAGGTGATCGGCAAGGCGCTCGGCGGACGCGCGATATTCGCCCAGGAACATCATTTCAGGTGGCTCAGCATGCGAAATATCCCTTCTGGCGGATGTGGCGCAGGAGGACCGGCGCGAAATCGGGATCACGGCGGGCGGCCATCACGGCGATGCTATGGCCGACGGCCCAGAGCAGCACCCCGGCCAGCCACTGCTGGAGGCCGAGGCCGACCGCTGCCGCCAGCGTGCCGTTGACGATCGCTATGCCCCGCGGTGCGCCGCCCAGCAGAAGCGGCGAACCCAGCGCGCTGTGGATCGGCACCTCGTAGCCGTCGATATGCTCTGATCCGGAGGACATGGCGCCGCTCACAAGATCAATGCTCCGCCGCCGAAGCTGAAGAAGGACAGGAAGAAGCTCGAGGCGGCAAAGGCGATGGAGAGGCCGAAGACGATCTGTATGAGTCGCCGGAACCCGCCCGCGCTCTCGCCGAAAGCGAGCGTCAGGCCGGTCACGATAATGATGATCACGGCGACGATCTTGGCTACCGGGCCCTGCACGGATTCCAGCACCTGCTGCAGTGGTTCTTCCCACGGCATGCCGGAGCCGGCCGCCTGGACCTGGGTGGCGAGCGCCAACGCGAGGCCGATCGCGCCGCCGACGAGCGACGAGCGGTTGGCGATGCGGCGGGGATTGCGGGCAAAGGTCATGGGTCAGGTCTCCTTCGGGCTGGGCTTGGGGGGATTGAGCTTGGGAAGATCGGCGAGCGTGTAGGCGCCGGTGTCGGGGTCGAGCCCGGCGACACGCGCGATCGTGGCGACGCGGCGGTCGACGCCGCGCCCGGCGATGAAGACGATGATATCGATGGCCTCGGCGACCAGTTGGCGCGGCACGGTGACGACTGCCTCCTGCACCAACTGTTCGATGCGGTAGAGTGCGGCTAGGGCGCTGTTGGCGTGGACCGTCGCGATCCCGCCGGGGTGACCGGTATTCCAGGCCTTGAGCATGTCGAGCGCTTCGGGGCCGCGGACCTCGCCGACCACGATGCGATCGGGGCGCAGGCGCATGGTCGAGCGCACCAGCTCGGTCATCGACACATGCGGTGGACGGGTACGTAGCGCCACCGTGTCGGGCAGCGGGCATTGCAGTTCGCGCGTGTCCTCGATGAGGATGACGCGGCTATCGAGCCCCGAATGTTCTGGGGCCATCTCGGCGAGCAGCGCATTGGCGAGGGTCGTCTTGCCTGAGCTGGTGCCTCCGGCGACGAGGATATTGCAGCGCTGGGCGACAGCGGCGCGCAGGGCGTCTGCCTGGGCCTCCGACATCAACCCATCGGCGATATAGTCGTCGAGCGTGTGCAGCCTCGTGGCAGGCTTGCGGATGGAGAAACAGGGTGCGGACGACACCGGAGGCAGCACGCCTTCGAAGCGCTCGCCAGCGCAGCCCTCGATATGCGGCGGCAGCTCAGCCGATAGGATCGGGTGCTCGGCATGGACCTCGGCCCGGACATGGCTCGCCACCAGCCGGATGATCCGCTCGACCTGGTCCGGTTCGATGCGAACCTCGGTATCGGTACGGCCTTCGCCAAGACGATCGAGCCGCAGCGCCCCGTCAGGGTTCACCATGATCTCGGTGACTTGGCTGTCGCGCATCGCTGCGGCAATGTCGCGGCCTAGCGCCGTGATCAGCATCCGGCGGCGCCGCTCCGCCGAGGTGGCCGGCCCTGCGGTGTCTGGGCGGCCGCTCATTCGCCATTCTCCGAAGAACCAGCCAGGGTGCGCCGCCCGGTCGAGACTTGCCGACCGACCTGAGTCACGAAGGCTTCGAACCTCTTGGCACCGAGCGCTCGGCCCGCCTGGTCATTTTCGGCGAGCGGCGTCTGGATCGCGAGTTCGAACCGGATGAAGAGGGCGAGCGTCTCGAGGATCACATAGGTGTCGCGATCGACCCGGCCGATCGCCTGCGTGAGCCGGTCGAGGCGGATCGCGAACCGATCCTCCAGCTCTGATGCGCCCCGGCGATTGAGCCAGGCAGTAACCGCATCGACGAGGATGCCCGACTTGCTGGCGCCGGGCCTGGCGGCGAGCGCTTCCAGCCGATCGGACACGGGCTTGGGCAGGAACAGCTGATGGCGGATCTTCTCCATGATCAAAATCCCAATTGGAGGTCGTCGGGGCGATCCGAGGCGGCATCGAGGCCGTAGACCGTGCGCACGGTGCCGAGCTGCTGGACCCGGTCCATTGTGCGGCGCTCGGCAGCCTGATCGCCATCGTCTTCGCCAAGGCCCAGGGGGTCGGCGACCTCTGGCTCGATGACGACCGCGGGTTCGATGTCGTGCGCGGGGTGACGCGCCTGCTCGAGGCCGCCGGCGTCGGCTCCTTCATCGGCATCATCATGGGCGGAGAGGCGAATGTCAGCGCCGCGAATCTGTCCAGCCCAGTCATCCGGGCGAGCTGCCGGAAGGTCACGATAGCCAGCACCATCCAGTATCGGTGCGGGCGAGAGCCGCTCCGTGAATCGGCGATCCTCGTAATAGCGCAGCTTCTTCACGCGTATCGGGGGGTGTCCAGAGATCAGGACCAACCCATCGGTGGACGCAAGCTGCATCACCTCGCCGGGCGTCAGCAGAGCTCGCGCAGTCTCCTGGCGGCTGACCATGACGTGCGCGAGCCAGGGCGCGAGCCGGTGCCCCGCATAGTTGCGCATCGCGCGCTGTTCGGTCGCCGTACCAAGCGCGTCCGAAATCCGCTTGGCAGTTCGCTCGTCATTGGTGGCAAAGGCAACGCGGACATGGCAATTGTCGAGGATGGCGTTGTGCTCGCCATAGGCCTTTTCGATCTGGTTCAGGCTCTGCGCGATCAGGAAGGCGCGCACCCCGTAGCCCGCCAGGAATGCGAGACTCGTCTCGAAGAAGTCGAGCCTTCCCAGCGCCGGGAATTCGTCGAGCATCATCAGCAACAGATGTCGGCCTTGTGCGGTCTTGCCGTCCTTGCCGACGCCGTGCAATTCCTCGGTCAGCCGGCGGCCGATCTGGTTGAGGATGAGGCGAACCAGGGGCTTGGTGCGGCTGATGTCGGACGGCGGCACGACGAGGTAGAGCGAGAGCGGATGCGCCGCTCCGACGAGATCGGCGATGCGCCAGTCGGAGGCGGCGGTTACCGCTGCGACGGTAGGGTCTCGATAAAGGCCAAGAAACGACATGGCGGTCGACAGTACCCCGGAGCGTTCGTTCTCGCTCTTGTTGAGCAGTTCACGGGCCGCAGAGGCGACCACGGGGTGGACTTGCGGTACATCTGGCGTATCGAGATGGTTGGTGGCCATCATTCGGCGCAGGGTGGCGGCAAAGCTGCGTTGCGGGTCCGAGAGGAAGGTCGCGACGCGGGCGAGCGTCTTCTCTTCCTCGGCATAGAGGACATGGAGGATGGCGCCGACCAGCAGCGAATGGCTGGTCTTCTCCCAGTGATTGCGACGCTCCAGCGCACCCTCGGGATCGACCAGGATGTCGGCGATATTCTGCACGTCGCGGACCTCATTCACCCCGCGTCGGACCTCGAGCAGCGGATTGTAGCGCGCCGAGCGAGCGTCGGTCGGATTGAACAGCAGGCAGTGCGAGAAGCGGGCGCGCCAGCCGGCGGTCAGTTGCCAGTTCTCGCCCTTGATGTCGTGTACGAGGCAAGAGCCGGTCCAGGAAAGCAGGGTTGGGATGACAAGGCCGACCCCCTTGCCCGACCGGGTGGGCGCGAATGCCATGACATGTTCGGGGCCATCGTGGCGCAAGTCATCGCGGCCGAAGCGCCCGAGCACGACGCCGCGCTGGTCGAGGAGCCCGGCACCCTTGATGACCCGGTGGGTCGCCCAGCGGGCCGAGCCATAGGTGGTCAGGTTTTTGGACTGGCGCGCGCGCCATATCGAACCGAAAATCGCCGCGCCGCAGCCAACGAAGCCGGCAGCGGCTGCGATGCCACCCGCCTTGTCGAAGACGACGGGCGCATAGGCGTCGAATGAAAACCACCAGGGAAAGATCGACCAGGGATGATAGATCGGCTGGCCCAGCAAGACGAACCAGGGGGCGCCAAGCTCCGGCTGATAAGCGAGCTGCGCCGCGGCCCATTGCGTGGCGGTCCAGATGCCCGCGAGGATGATCGCCAGCACTATGAGCATTTGTCCAATGAGTAGCTTTGTCGGGGTCATGCGGGCCTCCGCCCAGGTCCGGGAACTGACCGCGGGCTAGGGCATAGGGTCCCAGAAGAACGGCTCGGGCGTCAGGGCGTCGCTGGTATCGCGAGGCATCTCCTCGCGGTCCCCGGCGACCAGTTTCGGACCGGCGCCATGTTGGGGCGGCGAATCGCACTTGCAGTTCGCTAGCTTGTGGCGATCGATGGCATCATCCCGGCCCGCTGACGGCCAATGCCCGTGCCGCCTTCGATGCGCAGGAACAGGGGCACGCCATCCGGCAAGCTTGGAATTTCACCCGGCGGCAGTCGCCGATCCCGTCTGGTCCATGCCGATCACCTCCATCGCGGAGAAGATCGATCGCGTCTACGTCGCCGGCACGGGTCGGCAGAACGGCCTCGCCGCGATGGCCTGGACGCCAATCGGCCGGTCGCTGTGAGTCGGGGACGGATCTTCAATCGCTTTTGCAGCGGCCGCCTGCGACCTTGTACTTCAACGCTTTCCCGTTCTATATTTGTGCCGCTTGCTTGCCTGGCCTGCATAGCAACCGGTCCCGTCCACGCATTTGGAGTTCGCACGCTTTGCGCATCGCCGTCCCCTTCCTTGGCAGAGCGCGTCAGGCCTGAACCATGCGGAGCGATCTCGATCATCTGCCGCTACACAAGCAGCGCGAGTTGGACCTTGTCGTGGAAATGCTGTTCCAGGGGCTTCGCGACGCCACCGTCGCGGCGACGGGGCGGCGCAAGTCCGGCCGGATCCTCAAGATCATATTGTTCGGGTCCTATGCACGCGGAGACTGGGTCGATGCCCCGCTCGATGCCAACCGGTACAAGTCCGACTATGACCTGCTGGTGATCGTCAACCAGAAGGACCTGACGGATCGTGCAGCCTATTGGGACGAGACCGACCAGCGGATCGTCACCGCTTACAATTTCGAGAAGACGCTTGGCACCCCCGCCAATTTCATCGTCCACTCGCTGCAGGAGGTGAACGATGGGCTGGCGCATGGCCGACTGTTTTTCATGAATATCCTAAACGACGGGATCCTTCTCTACGAATCCGACGATCGGCCGCTGAAGACACCGATTCCCAAGACGCCGGATATGGCCTTGGCGGCTGCAAAGGATTATTTCACCGAATATATGGCTGACGCAGCTGAATTTTTTGGCGGTTACCAAGATGCCATGCGCCGTGAGCATTTCAATTTGGCGGCGTTCCTTCTGCATCAGATGGTTGAGAATCTCTACCAGGGCCTATTGCTGACTTTCACCTTCTACACCCCTTACGATCACAACATCCTGTTCCTGCGGGACCTTGCCGAGGATATCGACCGCAGCCTCTTCGACGTCTGGCCGCGCGGTACGCGGCGGGAGCGCGCGCTCTACCAGAAATTGAAGGACGCTTATCGCAAGGGCCGCTATTCGCGCCATTACAAGGTCAGCCGCGCGGACCTGGAATGGCTCGCCGGCCATGCCGAGGTCCTTGGGCAGCGCGTCCATGCCTTGTGCCAGTCGCGCATCTCCGAATTGCGCAGGGCCGTTTCCGATCAGGCTTGAGCCGGCGTTTTGCGCCCTTCGCACCTTTGGCTATCATGGGGTGCAGGGGCGTTGATTGCCAGCACCCGCCTACCTCCTGTTCTGCCAAGCATCACTACATCCGTCCCTGCATTCGGGCGGCAGGGGCTTTTCTAAAAACCCCGCGCGTCGCTAGCTCTCGCCAACCCCGGACCGCCCCGGCGTGCGACGATTGCTGGCCCGACGAGGTCGTGCGTTTCCATGAGGCGCGCGATCGGACGTCTGTACAGGCTTTGCGATGGAGGTATGGAAAGGGCCTCGCCTTTTTCGCTGAAAGAACCGGCCTACCCCGGGGTTGCTCCTCAGCGGCAATTAGGAATGCGGTTTGCAACGCTCAGAGTCTAGTCTTTGCCTTCCATCAATCGGCTCAGATATTCGGTATAGGTTGCCCTGCCCAGCCCCGAGATGATCTTCGACAGCCCTGAATCGTCGATGTAGCCTTGAGCGTAAGCAATTTCTTCAGGGCAGCATATCTTCATGCCTTGCCGTTTTTCCATCATGCCTACGAAAGACGACGCCTCCAGCAAGCTGTCGGGCGTCCCGGTATCAAGCCATGCGAAACCGCGTCCAAGAAGGGACACATCCAAGGCGCCCCGATCAAGATAGTAACGGTTGACGTCTGTAATCTCCAGTTCGCCCCTTTTGGAAGGCTGAAGGTTCGCTGCAATATCAACAACCCGATCGTCATAAAAATACAGACCAGTTACCGCCCAGTTGGATCGCGGCTGTGTCGGCTTTTCCTCGATACTCAACGCGCGCATCGAGGAATCGAATTCAACCACGCCGTAGCGATAGGGATCAGCCACCTGATACGCGAAGATAGCCGCACCGCTTTCCCGCACATGCATGGAGGTTAACAGATCGGGCAAACCATGGCCAAAAAAGATGTTGTCGCCCAGAATCAGACATGACGGGCCGCCAGCGACGAAATCCGCGCCGATGATGAAGGCTTCGGCCAACCCATTCGGAGCTGCCTGCACCGCGTAGTTGATGGAGATGCCCAGTTGCGATCCGTCGCCGAGCAGTCGCTGAAAATTGGTCAGATCATGAGATGTTGTGATAATGAGAATATCACGAATGCCCGCGAGCATCAATGTACTGAGCGGATAGTAAATCATTGGCTTATCATAGACCGGTACAAGCTGTTTCGAAACCGCCTGCGTGATCGGATAAAGGCGCGTTCCACTACCGCCTGCCAATATTATGCCCTTCATCGCCCGTACGTACCCCTCATATCTTCACCCAACAACTGTTTAACAACATCAGGAAGCGAATCCCGCCACGCCGGCGCGCGAAAGCCAAAAGTCCTTTCAATAAGCGTTGTATCCAGGCGCGAATCCGGGGGGCGAACCGCCGCCGTAGGGTAATCGGTCGTTGCGATTCAGATCGGA